>Ga0172367_10000068_pt1 | contig 153646 bp, 172 predicted proteins | sample Lak10m_FD_114542 | JGI IMG/M metagenome (GOLD analysis project Ga0172367, IMG submission 114542) | Freshwater microbial communities from Kabuno Bay, South-Kivu, Congo - kab_022012_10m | ecosystem: Environmental > Aquatic > Freshwater > Lake | place: Democratic Republic of the Congo... | reverse complement strand
TCACGGAATATAACGGTCCGTTCACCAAGTGGCTCCCGCTTTATCGCCCGATATTTGTTGAAGATGGAGATAAAGTAGTACCTGCGCCAAGCGCACTGCTCATCCCCGCGTCTGCAAACGTAAAAAACTACTGGGTCGATTTCCTAAAAATGAGAAATTTGTCCTCATTTAAACCCGAGCATGCAAACATCCTTGCTGTTCCAGAAGTACAGAATTTTATAGAGGGAACCCTACATGGTGAAGAAAGGTTGAGTGTTTTTGTGTTGCTTAATCAACCTGATACTAATAATCCAACCAAGAAACTTCGTTTTATTCTCCATGCGGAGGCGGCATTAAAAGTTGAAGATTCTTCCGGCAACACCACCACCTATTCTGATGAAGTAATCACAAACACCATTCCCGAAGCTGATTACGGAGAATTTGGCGGAGTGAAATACGTGACCGTACCTGACACTGGCACATATGAAGTGAAAGTGGAAAAAGCAAAAAAGCCAGAGCGTGCCACGCTTGAAATTGAACGGGTGGAAAAAGGAAAAACCAAAAAACGCACCACTGTAGCGCATATCCCAGTAACTGAAAGCAGTACCATTACGTTCGCTATCCCAGAAACAGAAGAGGAACCGGAGCCTATACAAATAATCATTGACGAAAACGCTGACGGCGTGCCAGAAACTGAAGAAACAGTGGAAGACGGTGAAACCGTGGTATTCACTGAACCTATAGTAGAAATCCCTACAGATAAAGAAGACTCTGGCAGCGCTTCCCGCAAACAAACTCTAGTGGCGGTAGAAACTGATGCTCCTCAAATAGAGGAGGCACCAGTCATTGCTAATGATACAGAAACTGAATTCAGCACTTTCCCTGTTCCGCTTCTTGAAGAAGTACTAGGCGAAAGCACAACAACGGAAGAGGTGGCAAGCAGTTCACCTGAAACACCGGAAAAAAGTATAGACATTCCTCAAACCTCTCCACTCACCCAATTCTTTTCATGGCTCTCACACACCTTCTCTAGCGTGCTAAGCTTTTTCTACAACCTCTTTACATGAAACTGCGCTACAAAGTACTGCCTCTTGCGCTTACTCTCATAGCTCTTTGTATTGGATACGTCATAGCGCACCCACTTGAATTTGGATTTTGCCAGAGAATTTATACTACTGAAAGCTATATTGGCTGTTTGGATAGAACTATAATTTATTTGGGGCACCCCATTTTCAGCTTTGCGCTTCGCATACTCCCTGTCATGGCGCTTCTGCTTTTTGTCTCAAAACACGTGTTTAATTCTTGGGTTAAATTTGCGCTCTGGGCCATTCCTCTCTTTGTTATTATCTTTCTGAACGCTCCTGACACGGGAAACCAAACTTTCCAGATGTTCCAGATGGACGCTTGGATTATGGCTCGCTATCTTGGCTGGCTGTTCCTCATCATCTCTCTCCTCCTCATCGCTTTCAAAACCCTCCGCACACCAAAAAATTAAAAACCCTCACTATCTTTAGCCGACCGGACAAAGATAGTGTGCAAGCGCTAGAACCAGTTGAAGCCGTAGGCGATGAGGTACACACCGACCAGAATAACTACGAGCGCTTCTGCGAAGTACCACTTCTTTTCTTTGAACGTGGTGGCGAATTTTTCAATAGTTGAGTCCTTTGCCAGGATACCTATCGCACCTTTTATGAGAGCCGCATATCCGATGAACGTGATAATACCAGCAGGAAGTGAGGACCAATCCGTATGCAGATGTATCACAAAGAGACCAAACATAGTGTCTATCGCTGCAAGCAGGAAGCGTGAGCCTTTATCTTCTACAAAAGAAGAAAGTGCGGACATGAAAAAACGTTTGCGGGTCAACAATGCAATGCCGCCAATAACCATATATGAACCTATAACTTTCGCGAGAAGTGCGGTGAGCATGAAAAAAGATTAGGTGGTAACACCATAAGCGTAGCAAACCTGCAGGGTTCAAAAGATGCTCTGGGGATTACCCCACCAAGAGCCGGAAGACAGAGAACACGAAGGTATAAAACGGCTCTGCAAGTATTTGAGTAAATACAAACAGGAACATGATGAGCGTGAAAATGCCGCCACGCGCAAGTGACTCTTCAAAGTTCCGAAACGGAAGCGCGAGACGCAGGGGAAGAATGCCACGAAGTACGGTAAAGCCATCAAGCGGAGGAAACGGAATGAGGTTAAAGAGCCCGAGGAAGAGGTTTACGAACACCACCACGATAGCGAGCTCTGCGAAATCGCTCATACCTGCTCCGTAGGAAACACGAGCTACTATGGCAAAAAATGCTGCGATGATGAGGTTTGTGGCCACACCAGCGACACCCACAAGCGCTTCGCCCCATCGCTGATTTTTCAAATTGAACGGATTGTACGGCACTGGTTTTGCAAAGCCAAACAGAAATCCTGCATTCGTAAGGATAAGGACTGCGGGAATAATAATAGTCCCCAAAAGGTCAATGTGCGGGACAGGATTAAGCGTAAGACGCCCTGCAAGCTTTGCGGTCTTATCTCCCAACGAGAGGGCTGCGTACCCGTGCGCCACTTCGTGCAAGATGACGGAAAAGATGAGAACTACGATGCTAAATATCTGGAATTCAAAGCTACTTTGCATAAGGAATTTCCCCATGGTAGCATGCCTTCACTATGGCACGCGCCTGCGACATCACCGGAAAAAGCACGCAAATTGGCGGGCGGTATTCAAACCGCACTCGTGCTACCCAGTTCAACCCTACAGGAAAGGTTCGCCGTAAGGCAAACCTCTCAAAGCGCCGCATCTTTGTTCCGGAACTCGGAAAGAGTGTTCTTGTCGACATCTCCGTAGCGGGACTTCGCACCATTAAGAAAAACGGTGCATTCGAGACTCTCAAGAAGGCTGGAGTTATTTAAGCCCCCCAATAAAAATAAAAGCCCGTAAACACGGGCTTTTATTTTTGTCTTATGGTCTTACCGTCTGACATAAACGTGATGGTGCCCTCTTGTGCGGTTGAAAGCATGACGGCGCCTGAAGCCTCAATGCGAGAGACTACCTCCTGATGCGGGTGACCATACTGGTTATCTTTCCCTGCAGAAATAATTACCACTTCAGGATCTGTAGCAGCCAGAAGTGCTTCTCCTGTAGAGGTACGTGAGCCGTGATGCCCGGCCTTAAGCACATCGCTCTCCAGTGCATCAGGGTCCAGGCGCACCAACCAGTTTTCAACTGACTCTGGCGCATCTCCTGAAAGAAAAAATTCCGTGCCGCCGTATACCACTCTCATTATTATTGAACCAGCATTTGTCTCAATGCCGGATACATCACGGTCAGGATACAGAATATCTGCATATGCCCCTCCTCCTAAATTAATGCGCATGCCGCGCCTCGCGGTAATCGGGTGCAAAATCACTTCGTTTACTACCGCGTCTTCAAGCGCTGCAGTTTCTGCAGTGGTGTTTGGAATACCAGGAGACATATATGCGCGCACCTGATATGCACGAAACACATCATCCAATCCTCCTATGTGGTCTGCGTCCGGATGTGTTTGTACGACCACATTCAATGACCTATCAAGCGGGCCCATGCGCTTCCCTAATTCACGAAGTACCGAGCGGTCCCGCCCGCCGTCGATAAGCATCTGTATGCCGGTAGGGCCTTCTATGAAAATTGCGTCCCCCTGCCCTACGTTAAGGAAACTCACTTCAAGCTTTGGCTTTGCTGGAAAGAATACAAAGGGCCAAATAAAAACGTTGAGGAGGACTGCAAGTAGCAAGAGTGCGATACGGGCAGGACGACGCTTGAAAAACATATCTGTATCCTACCGTGTTCAGGTACGTTATTAATTCTCAAATATGGACAAATGCCTAATTAGCTGTTATACTCTTTATAGGAGGTGAGCATGACTGATTGTGGTGGGGTCGCCACCAAAGCTAGGATCGATTCGCTTATGCGTGAAGTTGACCCTGGTCCGGAGGCCTTAGAGTACCTATACAAAGAGAATCCGGAGCCAGAAAAGCTACTCCGGGTTCTCAAACTCATGCGTCTCATTGAGATTGAAGAGGCGCAAAAACAGAAGGAACATATGTCTGCACAATGACAGAAAGGGCGACCCTTACGGGTCGCCCTTATTCTTTAGTGCCTATCAAGCGTTGCTTCGATTTTTGCCCTGTCTTCTGGGGTTTCAGGGCGCGCGATAAGACGCTCGCGATACATATCAATAACGTCTTTATCCGCCACGTTTCCTCCTTTACCAAACTTAAGCGCTAGTGCATTTGCTGCCATTTCGATATCTTTATCTGAAGCACCAGGCTCCAGTTGTCGCAGTCGCGCAGCAAAAGCATCTGCCGCTACTGGATCTCCTTCTATTTTCTGATTATTTTTTGGTTTATCGAAGCCAAACATAAGTTTCAGAGTATTAACGCTGTTACCTCTCTAGTATCGCACCAAACGGGAAGCCTGCAACAAAGCAATATTTGCTGTCAAAGCCTGCGGTATACTCCAAACATATGACCTACACCCCGCGCACCTTTACCCTCCCAGAACTTAAGGGGCTCTCAAAGAAACAAATTGACGTCCACCTGGCCCTCTACGAAGGGTACGTAAAACACGTAAACGTAATACTTGAAACCATCGAGCGACTACGCAAAGAAGATTCAGAAAAAAATGCGTTTGTGATTAATGAGCTACGCCGCAGACTCTCCTTTGAATTTGATGGTATGCGTATGCATGAGTACTATTTTGAACAATTTGAAGACTCTGCAGAAGTACCCGATACAAAATCGCCGTTACGCGATGCTGCGGAAGAACGATATGGAAGCTGGGACGGGTTTATCGCACACATAAAAGAAGTGGCTGGTACGCGCGGTATTGGATGGGTCATTGTGTACTTTGACCCTACAGCGCGAACCATACACACCGCGTGGGTGGGCGACCACGAGCTTGGGCAGTTTGCAGGTCTTCCTATCATTCTTGCAGTTGATATGTGGGAGCACGCATTCATGGTGGATTATGTTCCAAAAGATAAGAAGACGTACGTTGACGCTGTTCTTGAAAATATAAATTGGGATATCCCAGAAAAACGTTATTTGGAGCGTGCCACGTAAGCTTTCTGGTGTGCGGAAAGAACAATAAGCGCTAGCAGCGCGTACAAAACAACAACAAAGACAAACGGGAACGCGGGAATGGTGATGCCTGCAAACGGAAGTCCTGCAAAAAATTCTGTCAGGCTGATAATAAGAGAAAGTACCGCATACGCCGGAAGCCCGATAAACGGAGCAAGTGCCGGAACAAGTGCTCCTGCCAGTCCTGCAAGCGCAGACAGAAGCATAGCAACAGGTACGAGCGGAAGTACCAGAATGTTTGCAGGAAGTGACACAAACGAGAACAATCCGTTTTGATACACAAGAAGCGGAAGTACTGAAATTTGAGCAGCTATAGTGGCCGCAATAATTTCACGCAAAAATGAAGGCTGCACCTTCTTCACCCACCTCTCGGTAAGTGGAGTCCCAAAGATAAGCCCGAGAGTGGCAATAAATGAGAGCTGAAAACCTGGATCATACATGAGCAGGAGCGGATTCCATACCAGCATCAGTACCGCAGCTACCACAAGCGCACGAAATGCGTCATAGGTTCTTCCCGTACTTCTTCCAAAGAGTGCAATACCTGCCATTATTCCCGCACGAACTGATGCGGCACCAGCTCCCGCTATAAGCACAAATACCGTTATGACCACTCCTGCCGCAAGCGCTGCGTACCGCTTTGCAAATAGCCCAAACACTTTCAACACTGCATCCGCAACAATCATCACGTTATACCCGGAAAGCACAATGATATGCACCAAGCCGGTCAAAATAAATGCATCAAGTAATTCCTTCCCGAGCCCCTGCTTCCCGCCCAGAATGAGTCCACTGGAAAGTGAAGCGTGAGGCTCGGGAAGCGCCGTTGAAAGCGCATTCATGCCAGAAAATTTCAAATCAGAAAATGCTCCCCACACGTGATCACCGGGCGTGGAGCGTTCTTCCACCACGTCAACGTGCGCGCGCGGAATTATTGCGTATATCCCATCTTTTGCAAGAAACGCATCGTATGCAAACACTCGCCCCTCATCAATATCAAATGGTTCTGGATACCTTAGAACCCCTTCTGCGGTAATTGTTTCTCCGTACCGTATTTCTGGAAAAAGCGGGGCGACCACGAGCACCTTTGTGTGCTCCTGTTCGGTTTTCACTTGAACCGTGAGACGTACGGTGGTTTCTCGAATATCTGGTTCAGCTACCACCTTCCCCGTAAGTATTATTTCTTCACCAATACGTGACGCAAGCGAAGAAGGGAGACTCTCTCTAGCGTATTCCACACGAAGTACACCGAGCAACATAAAAACAAAAAATAATGCCGTGAAGACAAACGTCGTTTTTCTGCGCACCAAAAATAACACTAAAAATATTCCTGTAAGGAGCACTATGAACGTGACAGCCGACCACGAAAACGTGAATAGAGATGCAGCCGAAATTCCCGCGAAAAACCCAAAAACGGCCACCAAGACGCGCATAGTAGGTATGGTACCGCACAAGCGAAAGGCCGCTCCGTAAAACGGAGCGGCCCAAAGTCACACACCGAGAGGATGTCGCAAAACATTGGGGAGCTGCGCGTGCATTTCCCGCACAGCCTGACGCCAATCACCTTCAGCGGTCTCAACGACATAGGCTTCTCCGTTTTCGTCAAGTCCGCCAAGCAGTTTCACCGAGCGCCCGTTTGCACGAAAGCGGAACATGAGGCGTGGCTCGCGTGTGTCCAAGCCGTGCGCGCTCTCGACGATAAATTCTGCATTCGCGGAGCTGTCGAGTGTACAGAGTTTTGAAGCTTCCGCAAACGCCTGCACCGGTGTCTTGCACGCTCTGGTCGAAAGAAGCTGTACCGCAACCGCATACTTCCAAGCGGGCGGGTATTGAGCAATGAAGTCTTTGATTTTCTCCAAAACTTCAGCTACGCGGTGAGTGCTCATTCCACATGTCCTTTGTTCTAGCCCCACTCGCGATACTACGCCTCACTTTACAGAACATCAAGCTCCTTTCGCCGTCATGTTTGCGAAGGAAGCCCCGCAAAAATGACGGCATACGCATTTGCAATTAGTTCGCAAGCGAATTAGATGCTTCCCTTGTTCATCGCTTCGTTTGCAAGTTTGTCTGCGTCTTTATTTTTCTCACGCGGCACATGCGTGTATAAAACATTTCCAAATGAGCGAGTAATAAGGTTTTTAACTTCCAGATAGCGTGGAACGAGGTTCGGATGCTTCACTTTGTATACGCCTTTTAACTGTTCAATGACGAGTTTTGAATCCATGCGTACTTCCACATCTGCCTGTTTGAAATGGCCTTCAGGAAATTCTGTCAGCAGTTTTTTGAGACCACGCAACACCGCTTCATATTCCGCAATGTTATTAGTAGCAACCCCCAGATAATCAGATACTTCTGCCACTCTTTTTCCGAGCGAGTCAAACACCACTGCTCCGGCTCCCGCAGGGCCAGGGTTTCCGCGTGCACCACCGTCTGCATACAGGGTGTATTTCATTGCGCGCAGTATACCAGTACGTTAACGAATGCTCACAAGCCGAAGACGTACGGGAGCACCACGCACAAATTGATCGCGCTCAAGAGAACCCGCAATACTTGCACGCTTTCCCGCAGAAAGTTCCGCACACGCTTTCCCTAAATCGCGCCGTGCATAAAACGCCACCGCATCAAGAGTGGAGCGATCATGAGAAATACTTATTTTTAAATGTTCGTCTCCTTTCCCAAACCACGAAACGCGCTCTATCATCACATCACGAAACGCAAACACGGGCTTCGGGTTCCCCATACCAAACGGTGAAAGCTGTTCCATTTTGCGCAGTAGCTCCCGAGTGGCATCGCTCGCACATAATTCTGCATCAGCATGCGCCACTAATTCTTCATCGGGAGCAGACGGAAGAGATGCGAGCGAGCGCGCCATGCGTTCTTCAAAATCAAATACCGCATGGTCAGCAAGCGTGAAACCGCCAGACGCTTTATGTCCGCCTCCTGAAACAAACGTGTCTCCCGCAGCTTCAATAAGTGCGACGACTGAAATGCCTCCGCCAGCGCGGCACGACCCCTTCATAGTGAACCCACCTTCACGCCCCCACAAAAATACGGGGCGCTGATATTCTTCTGCAATTGAATTTGCCACCAGTCCCAAAAGTCCAGGACGCCAATCCGGGTCGCCCATTGCTATGACTGGAGGAAGCTCGTTAACTCGTGTTTCTAACCGCTCTTTTACAGCGCGCGTTATAGACGCTCCGAGCGCGCGCCTGCTTCTGTTTGCTTTCTCCAACTCTTTTGCAAGCGCTTCGGCGCGCGCTTCATCAGTGGTTGTAAAAAGCTCAAACGCATCACGCGGATTCCCCATGCGTGATGCTGCGTTCACACGCGGCGCGAGCATGAACCCCACATCATCCTCCGTTACGAAGCGTTGATTCACACGCGCCACCTTCATAAGTTTCTGCAAACCAATACGGGGTGACTTACGCATCACAAGAAGCCCGTACTTTGCAATAACGCGATTCTCACCTGTAAGCGGGACCATGTCCGCAATAGTTGCGAGTCCTGCCATGTCCAAAAGCCATTTCTCCCATCCTTCTGGAATTTTCATCGCCCACGCCATACCCTCACCTCTTCCGATAGTTAACACCGCGCACGAAAGTTTCCATGCAAGTCCGCCCCCACAAAAATCACGATACGTATTTGTTTCTCCCTCCTGTTTTGGATCAATGACTGCATACGCGGGAGGAACTGTTTCTTGAGGCAGGTGATGGTCGGTCAAAATGACATCGACACCAAGTTCTTTTGCGCGCGCAATCGGTTCCACATCGGTAATCCCACAGTCAACGGTAATCAAAACTTTTGTACCCTCCCCTGCTAATTTCTCTACTCCAGAACTATTTACACCAAATCCTTCTTCGTGCCGATGCGGAATATAGTTATCAAAATTCGCCCCTGCTTTCTTTAGAAAATCGTGCAGAAGCACGCCACCTGGAATGCCGTCACAGTCATAATCGCTCCATACCGTGATTCGCTCATTGTTTTGAATTGCGTCCGCAATTCTTTTTGCCGCCTTTGGCATATTATGGATGAGGAGCGGGTCCCCAATATGCGCGTCATAGGAAGGAGAGAGAAACGCTTCAGCTTCTTCTTTCGTTGTAACACCCCGACGCGCAAGCAGTGCTGCTGTCAAATCGTCATACGTGCCAAGCGCCTCCCGTACTTCTTTTCCTATCGGCGCGTGAAATGAAACCATAGCTTGGGAATTGTATCAGAGCCCGATGAAGCGTATTCTGAAGGGATATGGAAGAAACTATTTTTTCAAAAATTATCCGCCGTGAAGTTCCTGCAGAAATTCTGTTTGAAGACGACGCTACTATTGCATTTTTGGATAATGCACCGAACGCTCCTGGACACACCCTGGTCATTCCCAAAAAACAATTTCGAAACATTTTTGATATTGATGATGAAACACTTGCAGCGGTTATGCGTACCGTTAGAAAAATTGCTCCTGCCGTGCGCGATGCGGTAGGTGCAAAGGGCGTGCATATAAACTCAAATCATGAGCCTGAAGCTGGGCAGGTGGTATTCCACTTCCATTTTCACATCATTCCGCGCCATGACCGGAGCGAATTTGAATTCTGGTCGCACCGGCCGGAACTTGCGGCGAATTCCGCAAAAATTGCGGACGCTATCCGTGCGAAACTTTAATCGAGCACTTCAAGTCCGGGCAAATTTCCTTGCGCAAGAAAATCGAGCATTGCGCCTCCGCCGGTTGAAATAAATGAGAAGTGTTCGTGCGCATTCACTTCTTCAATAGCAGCTTCGGTGTCTCCCCCACCCACTATCGAATGCGCATTCCCCGCAACTATAGCGCGCATGAGTCCGCGCGTACCATCAATAAACCCGTCTTCAAAAAGCCCCAACGGGCCGTTCCAGAGCACCGTCTTCGCCTTCTTTGCATATTCTGAAAATTCTTTTACGGTTTTAGGTCCTACATCCAAAATCATTTCATCAGGATGAATATCTGAAAGTTCTGTAATACGCGCGTCGTGACGCTTCTGGCCTTTTTTTGCGACCATCGCATCTTTCGGCACGATAATGCGTTTATTTTTAAGAAGTTCTTTGATGTGTTCCTGGCCTTCTTTAGACACGAGAGATGCACCTACGGAGTATCCTTGTGCAGCAATAAAATCATTCGCCAAGGCACCCCCCACCATAACGTGAGTGTATTTTTTGAGTAACTTTCGAATGAGCGGTTCTTTGGTTGAAAACTTCGCTCCTGCAATTATGGCAAATGACGGCTTCTTAGGTTTCAAGGCTTTTTGCAGTTCCTTTACTTCTTTTTCCACAGTGAGACCTACGTATGCAGGCAAAAGCTTTGGCACCCCCACCACCGACGCGTGTGCACGGTGACACACATCAAATGAATCCTGTACATAGACATCAGCGAGTGACGCAAGCTCACGCGCAAACGCGGGATCATTTTTTTCTTCCCCTGCGTTACGTCTCAAGTTTTCAAGCATGAGAACGCCACCAGGAGAAAGACTGCGCACCGCTTCACGTGCCTTGGGGCCTACAGATACCGGGCAGAAATGTAATCCGTGTATCCATCCTTTAAGCGCGTGATACACCGGCTCCAGGCTTTCGGTACCTGCTCCTGACACATGGCTCATGAGAATTACTTTTGCATGGTGCGCACGCAAATACTCAATGGTGGGGAGCGCCGAGCGAAGTCGAAAGGCATTGGTAACTTTTCCATCTCGCACCGGCACATTAAGAGAAGCACGCACAAGAACCGGAATTCCTTCAAGAACCTTGATGTCCTTGAGTCGTCTCATGTTTTTATGACACTGCTGCAACGAGCGCAGAAAAAGTTTTTGCGTCTGCGCTTGCGTGACCCACTAAAAACCCGCCGACACCCCCTTCCTTCATAAGCGCTTTTGCGTTCGCTGGCTCAACAGAGCCTCCATAGAGAATCACTGACTTTTCGGCGCCAAGCGGCGAGAGTACTTTTTTTATGTAGAGCATCATTTCTCCTACGTCTCGCGGACTTGCAGCTTCTGTAGCAGTTTTCCCTATGGCCCACACCGGTTCATAGGCAATAACTACTTTCGCACGTTCTTTTGGGGATAGTTTTGAAAGCGCAGATTCAATTTGTGTACGAAGTAGTTGGAGGTATGCGGCATTTGCATCGCGTTCTTTCTCTCCCACACACACGACCGGAATAAGACCGCTTGAAAGTGCGCGCGCTACTTTTTCGGCAATAACAGCATCAGTTTCTCCTCGCGCACGCCGCTCCGAATGACCAATAATTGTATATGCCGCTCCGGCTGCTTTTATAACTGCTGCAGACATCTCTCCTGTTGCTGCTCCTCCCACACTATCAGACACGTCCTGACTCGCTGTTTTAAGCACTGCGCGTTTATCTCCTGACAAAAACGCCAGAAAAGGTGCCGGTGGCGCGATGACTAATTTATGGCGCGACTTTCCTGCGAGACGCTTTGCAACCGCGGCTAATTTCTTTGCCTCCTCCTTCTTTTCAACGTACGACTTCCAATTTCCAATGATGAGCATGGTTTCCAGTATACCAAGGCGAGGCACGCTTTCTATTCTAGATACCTAACCAATCCGACCATTCTCTACTCTTCGTTTTCTTTAATTACGTCTATCCCAAGTTCTGAATCTGCCTCAATAATTATGGTGAGTTCTCCTAATTTTTCATGCGCGTCAGAAAACAACAAAAGCGCTTCGGCAAATTCACCGCTTGCTTGTGCATTTTTTGCCGCTTCAATAAGCACGCTCGCCTGTGCAAGCTGTTCCTTAGTTTCTTGTGCATCCTGCACATCAAATGCTTCACTCGCCTGTGTAAGCTCATTGGCGATGGTGTCCACAAGCTCATAAGCATCCGCTTCCTGCTCTTGCACCGCTTTTGCAAGCTCTTCATCAGAAGCGCTCGAGAGCACTGCCTCCGAGGAAGACGCGATATGTTCAGATTCTACAATCGCCACTTCAAGTGCGCGCTCAAGCGAGTCTGATTCTATATTCGTGTTTTGCTCTTGCTCATCAAGCGTCTCAAGAACCTCTGCATGCGCAAGAAGCGTGACTCGTAAATCATGAGCTGCTACAAGCGCACCAGGCTCCTCTCCATCCGCAGAAAGATCTGCGATTGCTTCCTTCGCGCGCTCCACATGAGCAGTAAGCGAGCGAGCGAGTTCTTCGCTCGCATCCTCTTCAGTATGTTTTGCTGCAAGCTGTGCGTATTCCTGAAGCCGCCTATGTACGCGCTCAATCTCAAATTCAGAGCGCGCTTGAGGGTCGAACGAAAGCATGGCTCGAACCGGTTCCGTAACCTTCGTCTTAAGAGGATACAGCGCATGACCAGGAAGAGCGTGTTCCGCAGCCGAAGCGACGCCACCTCCGACAAGCACAATAAGTATGAAAGCGACCGAGCTGCGCAACGCGAAAATAAATCCAGGAACGGATGCTTTATTATTTTTCGGCAATGGGTTTTTTTGTAGAAATGCGTGCAGTTCCTCTCGTGCAAGGGTTTTTTCTGATGCCGAAAGAGCCAGGCTCTGCGCTGACTTTTCTAACAAACGTTCTATAGATGGAATAGGTTTATTCATGGAATTTTCAAGCGGGACTGGAGTGTTTTTAACGCTCGATGAATACGGACAGAGACGGCGCCTGCGTCTTCGCCCCGCATCTTCGCTATTTCTTTCACGGGAAGCCCGTTCATATACCGCAACACCAGCGTGTCTCTGGAGGCTTCATCAAGCAGTTCTAACTGCTCTCGAAGGAGGCGATGTTCGCTCGCATCCTCTGGAGAGACTGCCTGTTCGTCTGGCGCATCATAACCATGTGCATCAGCAAGCGCGTCTAATGACTCGGTTTTCCCCTTTATAAGGGCGCTCATGCTGGTATTATGCGCAACCTTATATAGAAATGCACGGAGGTTTCCTATCTCGTTACCCGCTCGCATATACGTCCAGGTTTTCATGAAGGTTTCTTGCATAAGCTCTTTTGCAATTTCCCTATCGCGCACGCGCACCACAATGTAGCGGAATATAGCATCAGCGTATTCATCATATGCCCGTATGAATGCTCGCTCGTCTATCTTCCGCTTCATATATGACTGGGCACAACGAGTTTTCTTACGAAAAACCCTTCACGGTAAGATTTTTGCGCTTTGCAGGTCGTACTCATATGCCCGCCGCTACGCATGGACGGCCGGGAATTAATTGTCAGTGACACATGCATCTACTAACTCTAGCAAATTATGACCTTACTAAACAAAACCGGAGCACTGCTCGCCATACTTGGCCTTACCGCCACAGTACTCGTGAGCTTTGCTCCGCCTGTTCACGCGCAAAGTGTGAATTTCTCGAGCAATCTAACTCTTGGCTCAACTGGTGTTCAGGTAACTGCACTCCAGAACTTCCTTATTCAAAAGGGCTTCACCATTCCCGCTGGTGCAACGGGCTATTTCGGCGCACAGACGAAAGCAGCTCTCGCCGCTTTCCAGGCGGTACAGGGTATTACCCCTGCCGCTGGGTTCTTTGGCCCTATTACCCGGGCAAAAGTGAATGAAGCACCAGGAACGACCAGTCCAAAACCAGAGGACTCTGGGAGCACTTCGGGACTTAAGGGTGGAGAAGCTTCTCTTGAGCGCTTCCGTGTTTCAAACGGAGACGACAATGAAGTGAGCGAGGGAGGAAAAGGTGAAATCGCAGAAATTGAATTTCGTGTTGAAGACGGAGATGTTCGTATGAACCGTCTTGATCTCACTTTCTCTCCAGATTCCCAGAACGATGAGGATAAGCCTTGGAAAGCTTTCGACACCGTTCGTCTCTTGGTAAACGGCAAAGAAATTGCCGAAAAAGATGTGTCCGACGAGGACGACTGGCTTCGTGATGACGCGCCGTATGTGTTTCGGTTCTCTGGACTAAAAGAAGTGTTCCGTGAAGGAAAAACTGCTTCTATTGTCGTAGAGGTTGAAGCACAAAATGCAGTCATTGACGCAGGATCAACAGACACATGGAGCGTGTACGTTGATGAAAATGGGATTCGCGCCACCGACTCTGAAGGACTTACCCAAGAAATTGGAGACGCAAACGAGACTGCTTCATTTGACCTTGTAGAAGAAGGAGCGAATGACGACCTTTCGGTTCGCACCTCTTCCGAAGATCCTGATGCAACAACTCTGAAAGTAGAAGATGATAAGCGCTCATCGTGGTACACGCTCTTTGTCTTTGAACTTGAGGCAGGAGAAACTGCAATTGACCTAAACGATGTTGCAATTGACTTCACCACCGGCACGGCAAACGTCCGAAATGTCGTTGATGATGTCATGCTTGTTATCGACGGTGATGAGTTTGATGACTTCAACTGGACTGGTTCTGGCACATTTGCTTCTACCACCTTTGACATTGATGGGGACTATACGGTCTCTGAAGATGATCGTATTGAGGTTGAAGTAAAGGCCCGCTTCAAGTCTGCAAACGGTTCAAACTACAACACCGGAGAAACCATACGCGCTTCGGTGCAGGGTGCCACCATTGAAGGTGAAGGTGCTGATGATCTCACTGCAGATGGGAGCGCCGTAGGCGATACGCACACCCTTGAAATTGCTGGTATTTCTGGCTCACGAGGAGATCGTTCCGCAGTTACAACGGTAGCTGACGGTGCAGACAATGACTACGCAACCTTCCGTATTGATGTTGATCTCACTGCATTTGATGAGGATGCATTCATCCCGCAAAATGCTGTAGACGCATTCACGTTTGAAATTCAAGACGCATCAACTGGTGCTGTGCTTGGCACCTCAACAGCAACAACCTCAAGCGTAACCTCAACTGCAGATACGCAGGGTGATTACTACCGCATTAACGAAAACGACACTGAGGAGTTCTCCTTCATGGTGACCCTCAACCCGCTTCCTGAAAACGAAAGCAGGAGTTATCGTATGCGCTTGATATCAGTACGTTTTGCTGATAGTGCGTCTGCTCCAGATCAAACCTGGACCGCGCTTCCTGCAAATGTGTACCAGACTGGGTCTACCTACATTAACGACTAACACTCATATGTAGAACGGGAGTTTCCTTCTACGCGGGAACTAAAAGAAACCGCCACCTCATACGAGGTGGCGGTTTCTTTATATACCCCACTCTCCCAACCTCAAAGTGAGCTGACCTGTGTCCGAGCGAGCGCAGACATTGCAGGCCTCGTTGTCGAGCGACCAAAATCTCTTAGGAGCGTAGCGAGTTAGAGATTTGGAAGTGCCTGTGGTGCACGCACAGGACACAGGTCAGCGAACGCGCTACTCTTCGCGCCAATCAATAAGCTCATAGTCCCCCGACACCACCGGCGTAAACGGTGGCGGATCACTCGCCATATTGCGGTCAAATGCATCTACGCGGTTTTGGAAGCCTTTTCGATACGCACCGCAAAAACTGGTCCACTGGGTGCCCGTACGCTTTGCAGAAACAGTGGTTCCTAAAATAGTAAGTGTGCCTGTTTTATCCGCATAGGTGCAGGAATTGTATGCATTCATACCAAACGCCCCTTCCTGGGCAATGAAGATACCATTGAGAGTCATGGAGTTAGGTGCGGACGGGGAAATAAGCACGTTGCGCTCTGCTATGAGCGTGAGACCATCGGAACCGTCTGTTGCTCCGTACTGAATATTATTCAGAAGATATGCGTTCGGTGCCACGCCGGCGTTTACCACGTTTGCTGCTACGAGAGTGATTTTGGATGGAATAGTTCCTTCTACCCACACATGATCTTCGACAAAAATGAGCCCGCAGGTCGGTGAGATTGTACGAGTCTCGTACGGATCATCATCATTAATAAGCGCCCAATCGTCAGAGTCATCAGCAGGGTTCACGGGTGTCACGCCAAGATTAGTGAGGTCATCCACACGTCGTACGGTCACTGTTCCGTTTGAGTTAAAAATGAGTCGGTAGCCACGCCAGTAACTTTCGCTGTTTTGGTTTGTGCCTGAAGAAAAGCGTGGGTAGTAAATGCCGTTTGACTGTGCCAGTGTTTTGAGCGAGCCAAAGTCAGCAGCAATGCCTGCAAAGTTCACCTGCGGAACTGGCCATGACCACAAATTCTGGTTTGGCCCTGACCCAACAACACCTGGCGCGGTGCTTTGTGCAGGAGAGCAGCCGTACGAAGACGTGCAGTTCCATGTAGAAAGAGAAGAGGTAACATCCGCGTTTGCCGTTCCGTCCATTCTCACTCCCCCATTACTGTGATACGGGCCGTTAATGACGCGGTCACTCCCTGCCCACACACTGTCATTCAATATATACGAGAAGGCCCCGACCGAAGGACGTGCGTAACGCGCATTAATAGTGCGTGTCACTGTTGGGTCGGTTTCTGGAGATCCAGTGGATGAAATGTCTACTGAGGTGAGCTGCCCGCACCACTCATTCGCATCGATTTCAAGTGTTATTTCTCCTGCAACTCCTATTTCCGGATCATCATACGGGATGACGTAGGGCCCTGGTAGACCTGTCCCGTTTTGCGTATCATCAGGATAATGCGCGAGAAACCAGCGGTAATACTCAATACCTGCTTCCGCTAACGTGAGTGCTTCTGACTGGGCTGAAAGACGGACATGAAGACGGTTTTGAGAGAGCACAAACATGGAAAGACCGCCTACAGCAGAAAGCAATGCTGCCCCAAAGAGAATTGACATGAGGATAAGGTATCCGCGATGTGGAACAGAACGTGCCGAAGGAGATGTAATGTTTTGCATGCTTTTTAATTATCGCGCAAATTGCGCAGAGTCGCACTTCCGGTGAGTTGATAGACATTTGGTGCGCGCGTCGGGTTTAAGTCCGTATAAATATTCATAGTCACAAACGCCACATCAGAAACATCAATAGGAAGCGCAAGCGCTGCACCTGAAGCATCAAAATATGCAAAAAGTGGTGTGGAAGTCCCGTTTCGTACAAACCCCACCACAGTCTGTACGGTTTCTGGCTGACCGGTATAGCTTGGCGGATTGCCTGCGGGATTCGTCACGCCACGGTAGAGAGTGCCATTTGAAAGATAAATACGGACACGCTCAACGGGACCATCAGCGTCCACATCTGCATAAAACGTGATCGACGATGTTGCTGCAGACGCAACAGGATAGGAGCCGTCTTGCCCATAGGTTGCTTCTCGTACATTTTGTAGAGAGGTAAAAAGACCCCGTCGCGCATTATCAACCGAGGAAGCAGCTTCAAACACATACGCGTTCCCGCGATACGCCTGCACAATCACCGTTGAAAGCGCTATCCCCACCACCGACACCGTAGCGATGACAACTAATACTTCTGCAAATGTAAAACCCTTAGAATAAGGCCCACGGGAGAAGGGAGAAGGTGGTTTACGCATACTTAGGGAGAAAGAATGAGGTCAGCCGTAAGAGACGCGCCTGGAGAAAGTTCGTAAGGGGACTCCGGGCTTTCGCTTATGATTGAATATCCAGATACGGAAAGCTGATATAAATCCCACTCAAGTGGCAGTGCGCGAACTCCTGTACTGTCAGTTGTTGTAGCGACAATGGTTTTATAGAGTGAAGCACCCCCGCCAGTAGAGCCAATGGTCTTTGTTCCGGTGAGCGTAAAAGAAACATCCGAAAGAGGTATCGGACCTGCGGTATATCCCAGCTCCCACTGCGCAAGTGACGGCGTTACATTCGGATCTGACGACGTGAGTACTGCGCGAAGTGCAAGTGCTGGATAGGTAGTGGTTGAGATACTAGAAAGATTAACCGTTCCAGAAAACCCACTACTATTGCCTGGAAGCACGGCATCAGAAAGCAGGTTCCCGCTCCCGTCTTCAATAAACAAGAGTGCTCCAGTTCCAAGAGGCAGAGACGCGGAGGAAGATGCGCTCGTCCAAGACACCAGATATTGTGGTGCGAAAGAAATTGATGAGGCCTGTCCTGATGCAGGATAGGTGCCAGGGGCGCCAGAGAGTGTGAGCATGCCGCCACTCACACTCGTGTTTGAAGAGCTCACTATTCCGGAAGATGTCGTAAAGGAATCGTTTGTGGTTGATGCTGCAATAGGAGAAAACGTACGCAACGTGAGGGTGGAAAGTGTATCAATAGCAAAGGTGCTTTCGGTAGTGACGTTTTGTATCACGGTTAAAAACCCTGGGGTGGGATTTACGTTTGTGGCGTCTCTGGCATACGTTTGTGCGCTTGAATATCCTGATTTTGTAACCTCCACCTGGTACTCGGTGGACGTAGCAGCACCCGGAAGATATACAATGCCGTTTGCATTTGAAAACGTAGTGACATCAACGGTGGGTGAAGTAGATACGTTACTAATTCGCACCGAAGCCCCGGACACTGGAAGCCCAACGGCATTGACCACCTGCACTCGAAGCGTTCCTCCTCCGGTGGTTGTTTCAATACCTGGCGGTGAGAAATTTGAAACGAGGGTTACATTGCGAAGTGTGCCGTTCCCCACATACGAGGTACTTACCTTTATGTGCTTGTAGTCTGTAATGATGCCGTTTTCATCAAGCAGATCGGTGCCGTCTGCCGGATCATCAGCATATTCAATAAAGGTGCGTGTTACGTAGTCCACACCATCAATGGTAGTGGTTGCATACTGGGGCACCGCACCCGACGGGATACCCCCTACCGTCCCCACCGAGTCATACTGTAGCGAGCGAATATACTCCATTCTCGTTGTTGCAATTGCAGTTGCGGTGTTTTTGAGCTTTGCAAGAGAAGACACGGCAAGCGAGGCGCGAATGACACCAAAAATTCCAAGAAAAATCACGAGCACAAGCGCAGAACCAACGAGCACATCAATAAGCGAAACGCCTCGAACGGGTAAGGAACGCATACGTATATGATAGCGCATGCAGGCTATACTTTTTTCATGAAGCTCGTCCGTAACGTTCCATATTTCGCGCAAGAGAAAGACTATGCTTGTGGTCCTGCATGCATACGAGCAGTGCTTGCATCATTCGGCATATACGAGACCGAGCAAAAAATCCGCAACCGTATGCGCTCTGGTCCCCTGTTTGGCACCAGGCACCATCAATTTGGCCGTATCTGTAAAGATCTTGGACTTTTTTCAAACACTCGGACAAATGCAACGCTCCACACTATCGAACGTGCGCTCGCTTCAAATCGCTGTGTGATTGTGAATTTTCTAAATGACGAAGGGACGAGTCACTATGCTGTGGTAAACAAGCTCACAGAATCACACATCATCCTCAACGATCCGTGGAAAGGCGAAAAACAAACGTTGCTTCGAAAAGATTTTGAAGAGAAATGGAATACCGTCAATCGGTTTGGAAAAGGAAATTGGTATAATGCTTGGATGATTGAAATCTCTGATGAGCCGTTTTAGACAATCTTAAATACTTGAAGAGAGAGAATAAATTGGAGAAATCATTGAAATCGCAAACACGCCCACTGCGCCTCCAATCACGAGCATGAGCATGGGTTCAATAACGGTTGAGAGATCTTTGGTTCCGTCTTCCACGTCCGCTTCATAATATTCCGCTACTTGGGAAAGCATGTCAGATACTTTTCCAGTCTCTTCCCCTACCGCAATCATATCTCCCATGAAAATGGGGTAGAGTTTCGGGTGCTCGGAAAACGCGAGCGAGAGTGCGTCTCCCTTTTTTACCCGCACCCCTGCTTCTTGTATCACTTTTCCAAATGGGTTATCTCCTACCACTTCTTCTGCAATTGAAATTGCGGAAAGCATTTCCACTCCCGAAGAGAGGAGTGAGGAAAGCGCGCGCGCAGCGCGCGCGCTCATCGTCTCGCGTACCAAAGTCCCAATAACCGGAATGTATAGAGAGGTCATCAAGATTAGATTCCCTCCGGTTTTGGTGCGCATGAACCAGATCATCGCCGCCGTGGCGGCAATAAGAAGACCAAATACCAAAATCACGTTTGACGACATGAATTCCGACGCCGCAATGATCATCTTCGTTGCGGTTGGGAGTTCTACACCGAGCTCTTCAAATGTTGAAGAAAGTGTCGGCACCACATATACCATCATGAGAATACCAATAACCACTATTGCAAAGAGTATGACTGCAGGATAAATCATGGCACCGCGCACTTTGCGCGAAAGCGTGAAAGAACGATCCATTTGCTTTGCCACCACCTGAAGAGACTGCGCAAGCGTTCCTGATTCTTCCCCTGCTTTCGTCATAGCAATAAACAATTTGGAAAACACGGCCTGATGCTTACCAAGCGCCTCATGAAACGCATCTCCCTTTTTAACCGCCTCTTCAAGTTCAGACGTGATTCTTTTTAGATTTTTGTTTGATGACTGGCGCTCAATAACAGAAAGCGCGCGAGAAAGAGTGAGCCCTGCCGTGAGCATGGCAGAGAGGTTTTTTGTGAACGTTATCTTTTCTTCCATTTTCACTCCGCTGGTGAGCTGAATATTTGCCCACGTTGGCATTTCAAATCCTCCCCCTCCCTCTGCAAGAGACACCACCATTCCTCCTTCTTTTTCTATGAGTTCATACACCGCAAAGCGCGACGCAGCTTCAATGGCCCGCTTTTCTTCTTTTCCGTCTGGCGTTTTAATAACTGCGCGAAATTTCATGACTTAAAAAATTCTAGCATGCAAAAGAAGTGGCCGAGCCCCGTACGGCTCGGCCACTGCAATGTATTCGCCCCCTTTTCTTCAGTGTGCTTTTTTCTTCGAGTGAGTCTTTTCACCCAAAGCCCCGACACCCATAAGCATGAGTGTCGGTGGCACGAACACCTGGAAGAAGTCCATGGGCGTGCGTGCGAGAAATCCGCACGCAACCACGGCAAAGAAACTACACGTCCCAAGCCAAAGCGCAGCCCGGGGTGCGCGGGCAGCCGCGACACCAAACACAAGGTTTGATGAAACGACCGCCCATAACCCAATATCCGCACTCCCGGCAATAACAGGAGTGGCAGTGATCCAGCTCCCGAAACCAAAAAGCGCGGCGACAAACAGAACGAACGAAAGAGCACGAGTGCTCATGTTTTTCTCCCTAAGGCCCTTGTGGCCCTCGTATTTATTATAACACTAAAAATACCTAAAAGTCAAATATTCTGGGCGACTTCATCAACCGCATCTGCAAGCTCCTTAAGTACATGACGATACCCTTCCGGATCTTCTTTTTGAAATGCTTCAAGCGCTTCACGTGCTTCTTGTTCTTTCATATATTATTTCTCCGCTTTCTTTTTCAGTTCCCTGCTCACCGCAGAAATGCCGAAAAGCACTTCGATGACACTTCCTCCTTCTTTCGGAATATTTCGTTCAGGAAACGGAAGCCCGCTCACCTGCTCACTGGCACCGCTTACAAGAAACTCCTGCACCGGGCGTGGAAATTTACGAAGCACGCCATCAACTTTTCCAAGGGCCACGAGGGTGCTTTTGTGTACGTGCAATTCCGCAGAGCCCGCGAGTTCGCGAAGCTTGTGTATACCTGCACGCATGCGGCTTACGTCTTTCTGTGTTTCTAATGATTCTAATGATTCTGTGCTCGTTTTCCGAGGAGGAATTTCAAACGACATGCACAAAATGTAGCATAGATGCGCATGTATCTATAAAAACCACCTACCGTGCACCACATGTCGTTCTTAAAATTTTTATGATAGAACATAGATACGGAAAAGGAGTTCTTTCCATGGCTGATGCTCTTGAAAAACGAATTGAAGAACTTGAACGTAGGGTTGCAGAGGTTGAAGGGGCTTTCGGGTTCCTTCTTCCGCTGACCAAGCAGGTTCATCGAGACCTTATTGGATTTCGTAAAATGACTGAAGATCGCTTCACCGAGATTGAAACTCGATTTGAAGAAGTTGAAGGTCGACTCGGTGGAGTAGAAGGTCGGCTTGACGGAGTTGAGGGTCGACTCGGTGGAGTAGAAGGTCGGCTTGAAAAAGTCGAGTTCGATCTTGGTCTCGTGCAAAAAAAGCAAGAGGTCCACACAGACATGATGGCCGGACTTCCCCGTCTCATCGTTGAGATGCTCAAGACCGAAGGTTTCATTGCAAAACCCTGAATATCTCACTCCTTTTGCCGGCGCTTTGCGCCGGTTTTTCTTATTCGTTTACCGCACGAAGCACTTCTTCCAGCGACGTGATGCCGCGAGATGCTTTATATATTCCGTCTTCAAGCATGTTGAGCATGCCTTCTTTGCGCGCCTGCTCTTCTATTTTTTCAGAGGTTGCACCCTGCATGATGAGCTCGCGCGTGGCAGAAGAAACAGAAAGTACTTCATGAATACCGATACGACTCTTATATCCTGCATCTCCTTTCGGGCGATAAAACGGCACGTCATCAAGCTTTGACCCGGCCTTAAGAAGTTTTTCTTCGGTGAGCGCATTAAACGCCGCTTCAAAGTGCGCTTCACCTGCAATTTTTTCTCGTTCTTTTTCTGAAAGCGTGTACTCTTCTTTACTGTCTGTCAGACGGCGCACCAAACGCTGGCCCACAATTGCGCGGAGTGTGGACACCATAAGAAACGGTTCCACCCCCATATCAATAAGGCGCGGAATAGCGCCTGCCGCGGAATTCGTGTGTATGGTTGAAAGCACCACGTGACCGGTAAGCGCGGCATTAATCGCAAGCGCGGCGGTTTCACTATCGCGAATTTCTCCCACCATGATGACATTAGGGTCCTGGCGAAGGAGCGCGCGAAGCCCGTTTGCAAAGGTAAACCCAATAGCGGGATTTACTTGGGTCTGATTCACTCGTTTCATCTGGTATTCAATCGGATCTTCAACCGTCGAGATATTCACATCTGGCGTATTTAAAATATCCAGAATGGTATAGAGCGTAGTGGTTTTACCAGAGCCTGTAGGGCCTGACACCAGAATAATTCCCGTCGTTGCCTTCATTGCAGAATGAATGCGCTCAAGCGGTGCGCCATGAAATCCAAGGGCTTCGAGCGTAAATCCTTCTCCAGTTTCTCGAAGCAAGCGCATCACAATTTTTTCTCCGAAATACGTTGGCAGAAGAGAGACGCGGAATGACACTTTGTCTGTTTCTGTTTCCATTTTAAAGCGTCCGTCCTGGGGAAGACGCTTTTCGTCGAGTTTCAAATTTGCGAGCACTTTTATGCGTGCCGTAATACCAGGACCTGCCTGTTTCGGAAGCGTCATGGCGTCATGCAAAATGCCATCAATGCGGTACCGCACCAGAACTTCATGCTCCATGTGCTCGATGTGAATGTCAGATGCGCTTTGCACTATGGCGTGACGAAGCAGAGTGTCCACAATACGCACAATAGGCAAATCTTCTGCCATTTTCTTCAAATCAGCGTCGGACATTTCAGTACCGTCTTGCTCTTTCACGAGAGAAATCTTTCCTGCCTCTTTTCCGATAATGTCACCGAACTCTTCCTTGAGAGACTTCTGATATTGCAGAAGTGCGTTACGTATAGAATCATCATCCGTAAGGCGTGGAAGAATATTTAACCCCGTCTTCTTTCGCACAGAGTCTATTGCCGGAAGATCTCCGGTATCAAGCATGGCCACTTCCAGGTCTTTCCCGTCTTTCCGAAAGGCAATAATGGAATGCGAGCGCGCAATAGGCTCTGGGATAAGCGAAAGGATAGGTAAATCAATTTTTCTATCCTTTAAATTCACAAATGGGATACCGAGCACGTATGCCTTAATGCGCCGGAGCGCGTCTTCGTTAATTGCGCCCTGGGAAACAAGAATATCTCCGAGAGACTGCTTCTTCTCTTTTGCCACTTCATCTGCAGCTTCAACATCCTTCCGCGACACCAGTCCGGAATCCAAAATAAATTCTTTAAGTTCTTTTTCAGAAACTTTCATACCCGTCGTTGATAAAAGTATAACGCGCCAAAGCAAGGCCTTGGCGCGGTTATCCCTCTATTCTTTTATATACGGAACCAAATCTCTTGTGGGCACGCGTGCACAAAAAGAAAGAATGGTGTGCACCACACCAAACGGCTCACGGATATCTGTCACAGAGCCCTTATCAGTGAGGTGGTCTCGTATATTCCTCATTAGAAACAACGCGTAGCGTAGAAGCACATCACCATCATACGCACTTAAGGGCTTGTTCAGGTTCGCAATTCTCTCTGGCCGATATCCCTCTCTCCACAGTTCCGTGCTTATGTCGGCAATGTAGGTGAGAATTTGAAGCCGAGTCCGTTTTCTCTTCCATTCCATAGCACACTCCTCTTCTGTCTGCAGACTACGCACTCCTATATAGGAATGCAATACGCGCCGCGGGGTTCCCGCGGCGCTTTGTAGGCTAGTCATAGGGTTTCGGCCTATTCATCATTTGCAGTTCTTGTAGTGTGTACCAGCCAGCAAACGATAGACACATCTGAAGAGAAGCAAAAAGTCGGTTTGCCTTCCCCCAGTGTTCTGAATCATCTGCATACTTCCTAACTTCATCACACAGAAAATTTGCATGTGCGAGGAGCTGTTCTTTTTTCATCTTTCCGAAATAGGAACCCGGAGGCACCTGAACTTTCGGAATATGTTGCCGGGTAAGAAGCCACTCGAGCTGGTTAGTAAGCGCAATAATTTCAGCCGGCGTCATGTCAGCCATATTCAGTCTCCTTCTAGGTATGACCTTACATTCTTCCACCTATTGACGCAATGCTCCCAGTGCGGTATGCTACTCCTATCTGAAATGGCTCGCCGTGCGCGAGTCATTTCTCTTACAGGCCGGCTGCTAGTGCCTCGAGCCTAGCGCCTAACAACTAGTCAGTATGTTAGATCTCAAAACCATCAACACGGTGCTCGGAGAGTTCGAAGAGCGCGGTATCAGTAAAACCACCATGATAGACGCTATCGAAAGCGCGATGGCGACTGCGTATAAAAAGGAATACGGAAAGCGCGGACAAGTTATCAAAGCGAAGCTCGATATGAACACCGGCACGGTTTCGTTTGAACAAACAAAGACCGTCGTGGATGAAAGCATGGTGCGCTTCCCTACCGCAGAAGAAGAGGAGCGCATTGACCGTGAAGCTCGCCAAGCACACCCCATGGCACGTGAGCGCGAGGAAGTACTTGCAGAAGGAGAGCTTCCTCGCTTCGACGAAGAAAAGCATATGCTTTTGAAAAATGCGCAGATGGTAAAGCGCGGCGCGCAGCTTGGAGAAGAGATTATCTTCCCGCTTGAAGCACAGGAGGATTTTGGTCGCATTGCAGCACAAACTGCAAAGCAGGTGGTTATTCAGAAAATTCGCGAGGCAGAAAAAGTATCTATTCTTGATGAGTTTGGCACCAAGAAAAATGAAATTGTGTCAGGTATCGTACAGCGTGTAGAGCGCGGAAGCATTTTTGTGGATTTGGGTCGCGCTACCGGCGTCATCCCCTATGAAGAACAAATTCCTGGTGAACGCTACCGCATGGGTGAGCGTATTCGCGCATACCTAAACGCAGTTGATGAAGGGTTCCGCGGAGTGTATCTACGCCTTTCACGTGCCAATCCAAAATTTGTCGTGAAACTCTTTGAGCTTGAGGCTCCAGAGCTTGCGTCAGGAGCTATTGAAGTAAAAGGAGTTGCGCGTGAGCCAGGAAGCCGCACGAAGATAGCGATTGCGTCGCTTGACTCGCATGTTGACCCGGTCGGCTCTCTTGTGGGTCAGCGTGGTGTGCGTGTATCTACCGTCATGAGTGAAATTGGCGGAGAGCGTATTGATATTATCGAGTGGTCAGAAGACCCTAAGGCGTTTATAAAAGAAGCACTTTCTCCTGCAAGCGTGCTCTCTGTTGAAATAAATGAGGACGAACACCGCGCAAAGGTAACCGTATCTGAAGATCAGCAGTCTCTTGCAATTGGGCGTGGCGGACAAAATGTACGTCTTGCGGCAAAGCTTACCGGCTGGAACATTGATATTGAATCCACTGGCGGAGCACAGACTGAAGCAACCCCTGAAACTCCTGCGTCCCCCGCAGAAGAAGCAGGAATAGCAGCAACTGAAGAACCGGCAATGGTAGCCGAAGCGCCAAGCGCCCCAAATGTGCTTCCCGCAGAAGAAGAGCTTTCTACCTCTCCTGAAGGAGAACAGAGTGTGGTAGACGCAAAAGAATCCCGCGATAAAGAAGACGCGTAGTGCCAGTGTATTGAAGGTAGAATATAGTCATTAAAACATCATACGTAACCTCTGATTCTCATGAATTTATTGCACGATGTATCTCCTGGGACGAAAGATGAGATGAATGTCATCATTGAAATTCCAAAAGGTTCAAACAATAAGTACGAGATTGATAAAGAAACGGGACTCATAAGTTTGGACCGCGCAAATTATTCTTCAGCCCCATACCCGGTTGACTACGGGTTTGTGCCTCAAACCCTCTGGGATGACGGGGATGCACTTGATGTTATGGTGCTCGCCACCTTCCCTATCCCACCCGGCATATTGGTGAATGTGCGACCGGTTGCGGTAATGGAGATGATAGATGGAGGTGAGAGTGATTTTAAGGTCATTGGTGTCCCGGTAAACGATAAGCGCTGGGATGAGGTGCATGATTTAGGAGACATAAACAAGCACACGGTAAAAGAAATTCAGCATTTCTTTGAAACCTATAAAGCACTAAAAGGTAAAGCAAACGAGGTGGTAATTCATGGGTTCAAAGGAAAGACGGAGGCCCAGGCAGCGTTTGAAAGAGCCGTACAGATGTATACGCAAAAGTAGTAAGGATAGAGATACGGAGAAATCCCCGCGAGCCACAGGCTCGCGGGGATTTCTTCTTTGAAAGGGTCGTATACTACAAAAGTAGTATTACATTAATAATTGCGTACACGCATGAAGTACCTTCTTATTCCTGCTCTCGTGTTTTCGCTTGCGCTTCCAGCGCTTGCACAGCTCCCCCCTGTTCCGCCAGGAACAAATGTTCCTACTGGACCTACCAGCGCACCAACCAAACCGGAAGGCGGAACACTGCCGCTTCCCTCAAAACCCATGGAGGGCGCAGGAAGCACTTCTGGTATGCCACCTACTCCCCAAGGAAGCAGTTCGCGTCCAATGCAAATAGAGCGAAAAGAACTGATGCAAGAAACCATGGAGGAACGGAAGGAATTCCGTCAGGGCATTGCCTCAACCACGAAGGCGAACATGATGGAGCGCAGAGAAATTCCAGGAGGCCCAGCAGGGGTTCCTGGCGCAATCGGCTCAACGACAAAAGGAATCATGATGGAACGCAAAGAACTGTTCCTTGAAAACCAAGGTGAGCGCAAAGAATTTAGAACGCAGATAGCATCGACCACAAAACAAGCGATACTCGAGCGTCGCGAAGGATTTGCTTCCACATCAAAAGCACTCATCGAGGAGCGTCGCGCGCTCTTTGCATCTTCAACTGCAGCAAAAATTGCAGAAGTGCGTGAAAAGAAAGAAGAGCGTCGCGAGCACTTCGCCTCCACCTCCGCACTTCGTAAAGCAGAGTTCACCGAAGAAATGAAGGCTCGCATTCTCGCGCACGCAGAGCACGCTGCAGAACTGCTTGAGGCCATGCTTGGACGATTGGTGGGGATAGCGCAGCGTATAGATAGTCGCATCACCGAGCTTTCCGGCACAGGTGTTGAAACCGCGCTTGCGGAAGCGGAACTAGCAGAAGCATATGACGCGATAAGCAACGCTGAAGTTGCGGTTGAAGCGGTAAAGACGGCAATTCAGACTGCACTTGAATCAGAGACCCCGGCAGATATGCTCCCTGCAGCAAAGACCGCTGGTCAGGCAGCAAAAGAAGCACTCCGTCTTGCGCACGAAGCACTCAAGGAAGCGGTTGTAGCACTTCCTAAGCCCGTAGAAGCTAACCAATAACCGTATGGAACTAAATCAAACTCCGCTTATTCCTGAACCAAAGGTTACGCCAGTCATTGTGCCTCCTCCTCCTACGAAAACATCGTATGGGGCACTCATTGCCATCTTTATTATTACCGCCGCTATCGCCTCTGGCGCATACTATCTGTTCACTGCGCGTGTGGACGAGCTCGTTGCGATTACGGAAGAGCAACAAGCAGCAATCGCAGCGCTCGATGCGCAAAGCAATTCGACTGAACCTGAAGCAATTCAGCAGGATTTGGCTACAGAAAGCCCTGATAAGTTTGATCAGGAGCTTGATGAGGCGTTTGCGCAAATGGAAGCGTCCTTCTCTACCCAGTAGTTTCAGGCGTTTCTCTAAAACCGCCTCGCCACGCGAGGCGGTTTTATGTTGCGGTATTATAAGAGTCATGGAACCTACCAGATCTTCGACTCCCGTAGAAAATTCTGACGCTCGGAACATTCCGCTCCTTTCTGCACATACTCCTGTACCTGTTCCTCCACCAGTAGTACCTCCCGTGCTTGTACCTCCTCCTGTTATCACGACATCTTCAGTATTTGAAACAAAACCAGGAAGAAGTCGTGAGAAGAAACCTGTTCCAGTCAAAAGTATTTTGTTTTCTTTATGTTTCCTCTTCCTTATCCTCATCGTTGCTCTATATTTCTGGGGCGCACATCTTTCGACACAAAGCATATAGCACGTCTCTTTTGCGAGGAGCAGGTTCTTTGGTACTATCAACTCACTATGGAAATGAAAAACCCTCGTGCCTCAATGCTTGTGCCTATGGTTGTAGAAAAGTCGCAATTTGGTGAACGCGGCTATGACATTTACTCGCGTCTTTTGAAAGACCGCATCGTTTTCTTAGGTGGTGGTGTGGATGATGACATGGCAAATCTCATCATCGCGCAGCTTCTGTTTCTTGAGTCTGAAGACCCAAAGAAAGACATCTACCTGTACGTAAATTCTCCGGGAGGCTCGGTAACTGCAGGGCTTGCAATACTCGACACTATGAACCACGTGAAGCCAGATGTGGCGACTGTGTGTGTGGGTATGGCAGCTTCTGCGGCCGCAGTCATTCTTTCATCAGGCGCAAAAGGAAAACGCTTTGCGCTTCCAAACTCTGAAGTGATGATTCATCAACCATGGGGTGGCGCACAGGGCCAAGCGACCGATATTGAAATAACTGCGAAGCATATCCTAGCGACACGCGAGCGCTTAAACAAGATACTTGCAAAGAATACCGGTCAACCGCTTGCAAAAATCGAGAAGGATGTAGAGCGCGATTACTTCATGACTGCAGATGAAGCAAAAAAGTACGGGCTCGTGGACACCGTCTATAAATCAAAATAGTGCATTACGAAGAAACGGCTCGAAGCGCATGCGCTTCGAGCCGTTTTTCTTTATCTGGTTACGGAAAAAGATCTGAAGGGATGAAACGCACGCCGTCTCCTGCTTCTTCTGCTTCTTTCTCACCAGAGCTTCGCAGGCAGTTCCCCGGCATCCTGCACTCTACGTGAGGCAGGAGGTGAGCACCGCACTTTGGAAGTGCCATAAAGCGTTCATGCGCTTCAGGTGTCCGCCATATGGGACAACCTTCCTGAACAACATACCCTTTCGAAAGATCTTCTGCGCACGCCCCAAGCACAAGCAAACCAACAACAATAAACAGAACGATGCGCTTCATGATGTTCCTCCCATACAAACTGCGCGCTTGTTCTGTTAGAAACGGTACGCCCGCCGCGCACAAAGTCAAACGTTAAATAAACATATAAATAGTTTAAGTCAATAGACTTCCCTAGAGAAAATGGTAAAATCAAGCCATTCAGCACCGAGTGATATTTCTTCCACGCCTGCCCTTCCGCTGAAATTTCTTAGATTATTGTGTTTTTAAAAACCGTGCGCCTGACTTGAGAACTTTCGAAAATCGATTGGATGCGAGGCGCGAGCGAGGACCGAGCGAGCTGTACAAAACGTACTGCGAGAGAGGACCGGAGCGAAGCAACGAAGCAGACGGCGATTTTGGGAAGTTCGAACGCCTATGTCTATAAAACTCGTGCTGATTCTTCTCGCATTTAGCGGCCTCGCCGGGATTGCGCTTGGCTATGTGCTTCGCATGCTTATCGCGCTTGCCCAGCGCGGGTCTTTGGAATTGGAGGTGAAGCAAAAAATGCTTGAAGCTAAAGAGCGTGCATCCCGCATCGTATCTGAAGCAGAAGCACGCGCAGAAGATATCGAGAAAGAGAAGCTCGGACCCGTAGCGGAGCGTGAAGAGCGTATTGAAGAGCGTGAAGACCGTCTCGCAAAGCGTGAAGAGCATCTGGATGAGCGCGAACGCGCGCTTTCAGAAGAGAGTGAGAGTGTACGTGCGCGCGAGAATGAGGTCGCAAACCTGAAAAAAGAAGCGGAGGCGGTTATTCGCGAGCGCCGTCAGGAGCTTTCCCGCATTGCACACCTATCAGAAGAAAAAGCACGCGACATGCTTATCGCGGATCTGGAGAAATCCGGCACCGAGTCTATCCTCGCTCGCCTCCAGAAACTTGAGGCGCATGGCCGTGAGCAGCTTGAAGAAAAAGCACGCGCCATTCTCCTTTCCACTATTCACCGCATGGCAGGCGCGGTAAACGCAGAGGTTACCACTCTTTCAGTCACCATTCCTTCTGAAGAAATGAAAGGAAAGATTATTGGCAAAGAAGGGCGAAATATTAAAGCATTTGAACGCGCCACTGGCGTGGACGTCATTATCGATGAGGCGCCAGATAAAATCGGTCTTTCATCCTTTGATCCTATGCGCCGTCACGTGGCAAAAATGGCCCTTGAGAAACTCATTGAGGACGGACGTATTCAGCCGGTGAAAATTGAAGAGGTGGTGGAAAAGACAGAAGCAGAAGTAGCGGAAATGGTGAAACAAAAAGGCGAAGCTGCATGTTATGAGGTGGGTGTGCTTGGGCTTGATCCTAAACTCATTACGCTTCTTGGGCGCCTGTATTTCCGCACAAGCTACGGCCAGAACGTCCTGCAGCACTCTATAGAAATGGCACACATCGCAGGCATGCTCGCAACAGAGCTTGGTGCAGATGCAGACGTTGCAAAGGCGGGCGCACTTCTCCATGACATTGGTAAGGCGGTAGACCACGAAGTGCAGGGCACACATGTAGAAATTGGACGCCGTATACTTCAGAAGTTTGGTGTGGACAAACGCATCATTCAAGCAATGCAGTCCCACCACGAGGAGTATCCTTATGAAACAGCAGAAGCAAAGATAGTCCAGACTGCAGATGCCATTTCTGCAGGACGCCCAGGCGCACGCCGAGACACCGTAGAGCGCTACCTTGACCGCATGACCGATCTTGAACGCATTGCGAAGAGCTTTGAGGGCGTCGAGAAAGTGTTTGCCGTGTCAGCAGGGCGTGAAATCCGCATCTTCGTTAATCCAGGAAAAGTTTCTGACCTTGCAATGCACCGCATGGCACGCGACATTGCTGAGCGCGTACAAGCAGAACTGAAGTATCCGGGAGAAATAAAGGTAAATGTCATCAGGGAAAATCGAGTGGTGGAATTTGCGAGATAAAAAGAAGGTCGACCGTGGGTCGACCTTCAGGCTATATTGAATTAGGGCTGAACTATTTTCAGCACCTTTTGCTGCATCTTTACGAGGAGCAAAAGGGCGTTTTGAGTGCGGTCGTCGCACTCTCCCTCGCCCCTTGCGTGGCATTCCAGCCACCACTCGTGCTGTCTTGCGAGGTGTAGCCGCACCTCGCTTAACACTTCATCGAAAGAAGAGGTGGCCGCAGGAACGAATCCCGCGTGTCGGAAGACTTGCGTCTTCCGAATCCCTCCGTTTCCGTCTGGAGCCTCCACGCTCTCTCTTTTGGAGAAAGCGTAGACCGGGACTATCCCGACCTCTTCAAGCGCCCTCTCAAGAGGGCCCATGAAGAAGGGGGCTCCGCCAATCATGGCGGTTTTCGCTCCGCTCGCTTTCGCGAGCTCGGCTAGCGCTTTCGCGCGCTCGCCAATCTCCTTCCTTGTCGGCACCTCCTCAAAAGTGAGGAGTGCGGATACCGCCGACTTGTCGGCGGGCTCTGTCACCCCCTGCTCGGGAGTGCCGACATGTTGAGTGAGATTGATAATCATTTAACTCTCCTTGACCGGACCAATTGCCGGATGAGGCCAGCATCAGAGGTTTTTCACACCTTACCTTTGCCGGAAGTCTTGGTTTTCAAGGTACAAATATACTATATCACATATTAAATACTTTGTCAATAGATAAGATGGTATCCACGCTGTTAGTCAAGGGGTATTGCGCGAAAAGTGGCGTTTTCTATACTTTAAATAACCCCTAGCGCTTGCCATGGTGTACGGGATTACAAATATAACGAACAGTCATGAATAAAGCAGATATTGTTTCAAAAGTTCAGACTACGCTTGGCACCACCAAGGCGGACGCAGAACGCGCTATGGAAACCATCATTGATAACATCACCTCTGCTCTTAAGTCAGGGGAAGAAGTTTCAATTGCAGGACTTGGTATCTTTGTTGCAAAGGCGCGCCCAGCACGCACTGGCCGTAACCCACGCACCGGAGAAACTATCCGCATTGCGGCAACCCGCACCCCAAAGTTCCGTCCTGCAAAGGCACTCAAAGACGCCGTAAAGTAGTCAGGAATATATTCCAAAGACCAAGACCGGAGCAGTCGCTCCGGTCTTGTCTTTTATAGATTTTCTGTTATAAATATATTCACCTTCTTGAGAAATCAATCTCTTGGAGAGTTTGTGGAGACACAAATGAAAATCAAGATCTTAGCGGCGGTATCGCTCGCACTTGCAATTACGGCAGGCGCTCTGCGACAAATGCAGGCGCCAGAAACAGTGAACGCCGTCCGCTTCGAGCAGATTGTGTCGGATGATAACCAGACGGTTCAGCCGGCTCAACCCAACTCGCAAAAATCGCTTCGGACGGTAAAAGAAGATACCGGATGGAGCGCGTTCACCTACGGCGCAGTGATTTTCTTCGGTGCGCTGTTTGCGTGGGCAATCTTTTCAGCCCACTCCGACGACCAGCGTTTCAAGAAAAACTCTGACGACCGTTTGCGAACGAAACCGCTTCCCCACCCAGGGAAGCCTGACTCCTTCCGGATGAGCAGTACGCCTTACGCCAAGTAGGGCGACGGTTCATTCAAAAAGAACGGCGCGCCCACAGGCGCGCCGAATTTTTATTGCACCAACGGCCAAAGATTTTTAAACACCTCCCGCTGGTCATGTGCCATAAGCTTGTCGTGTATTTCAACAAGGTAGAACGGATGCGTACGCGTGTTTAGCATGATGACGTAATCACCCGTTATCCAAAAACTTGAAAGGAAATTTGTTACTTCACCAAAATATTTCATCTGACGCCTATCTCCGTACTTCTTCCCTGCTTCCACTTCCTTAGGTGCGCGATTAGTAAGGAGACGAACACCAACTCCATCCGGAACACGCTTCCAATACCAATCGAGCCAGTCGCCATGATAGTCATGAAGTGTGTGGTCATTAAACCCCCACCAGTTTGGTTCTACCTCAAGCATGCTTTTATCCCATTCTGGAGTTTGCTGGCGAAGAAACGCACCTATCTTATCCTCTTCTATGAAACGGACCGTTGGCACAGGATACGACCTCTTAGCTGACACCTTTCCTATTTCATTCGCAAGATTCTTAAGGGACTTCTCCCGCAAAGCGAAGGCTGAACGCTCAGCTTCTATAAGCGCTTCCATATGCTCCGGCGTTGCCGGAGTGAACACTTGGGGGCGTCTCGTACGGTCTTCAATGAGGAGACCCTTTTCTACGAGATTCCGGGCGATGCTGTATCCGGTCGTCCGCTTCACGCCTGTGGCCTTAGCAAGTGCTGTCGGGGTCATAGAGCCAGCATCAAGCACGGCCGTATACACCGTAAGTTCGCTTTCGCTCAAGTTAAGAGGTTCAAAAAGGCTTTTATCCATAAAATACAGTCTATCTTGTTGTCGAACACTTGTCAACATTTGTCCGACAAATATTGACGTATGTGTATCTTTATGACATACTATCGCCAGTAGTCAATTGAACCTTGAAGGAGAACGTTATGAAAAAAGTTATCTCGGAAGTCGCCCTGACAGTTGTGTCGCCCTTCGCGACACTCCTCTTCATGGCAATGCTCCTGGCTTACCTCGCCCTCTTCGCGGGACTTATCGGCGTCATTGCGCCGTTGGTCGCCTGGGTAGAAGGGGACATCGACACGACCACTCTACTTATCTACACCATCATCTACGGCAGCCTTCTTGCTCTCGGCAAGTACTACGAAGACCTGCCGTTCACCGAGGTGTTCGAAAAAGCCTGGAAAAGAGGGTTCGATATCTCCCTCCCCTTGCTTGTCGGTGGCCTTATTGTCGCCGGCATCATCACCAACTTCTTCTGAGCTTACCGGGGCGAGCCAAGGCTCGCCCCTCCAATTCAGATTCGGAATCATTCCGGACCTGACAGGAGAATGTTATGAAACGTCCTGAAGAAATGACCCAGCAAGCTTTTTGTGAACTGGTTGTGACTGAGTGCGAAGCACGTGGCTGGACCAAGGCTTCGGCCGCAGCTCATTGCCACATTCAAACGCAGAGCATGATTGACATCGGCCGTGGAGAATTCCCCGGTGATTGCACAAACAATCAACGACGTAAACGAGCAAGGAAGCAAAGCATCATGCGCATCTGTAAGACCCTTGGACTTGAGATTGAAGCATGCCTTCTGGCATGCGGTCTCGAACAAGGACAACTGCCAATGCGTGAGCTTCTGCAACGCACACCAATAACTGTCGCGCCGAGCACGGTCATATGCCTGGAAGATCTTGAAGTGCTCAAGCAAAGCATTGAGCTCTTCGTCCCTCTTCCAACGAACACCGCGCTCGAACTATTGTCGCTCGCTCGTGCGAAACGAGCAGAGGCCACGTAAGTGGTCTCTTTCTTTATATACAAAGAAACCCCGCGACTTTCGTCGCGGGGTTTCTTTGCTATTGGCTAGTGGCTAAACTCTATTCTCCTCTTCTTAGAGCGAATCTATACCATCTTCTGCTGCCTCCATCGCATCCTCTGCTTCTTCAATAACTTCTGCCCAGTCTTCATCTGCGAATGCGTCGAGTGCTTCTTCGTACGCGTGTTCTGCTTCTTCAAGGAAGTCTTCTGCGTCGTCAGTATCGTCTCCGTCTTCCTCTGCTTCTTCAATAAGATCCTTGAGTTCATCAATAAGATCGTCCGCATCATTCAATGCTTCTTGCGCACCATCTTCATCGTTGTCATATTCGCCAGCACCTTCAATTTCTCCGAGTGCGTCATCAATGAGGTCTAGTGCTTCTTCAACAAGATCTATAACGTCATCGTAGTCTTCGTCGTCAAACGCATCTTCCGCTTCTTCTTGGAGCTCGTCTGCTTCTTCAAGAAGATCCTCAGCATCTCCCACATCATCGTCATCATCTTCTGCTTCGTCAAACTCATCCCACGCGTCTTGCAGTTCTTCACTGAGATCATCAAGTGCTTCTTCGGCATCTTGCTCGTCCCCGTCAACCATGTCTCGGTCCATCTCGTCATACGCGTCTTCAACAAGATCTGTTGCTTCATCCGCAAGATCCATAACTTCGTCATAGTCTTCGTCGTCAAACGCATCCTGCGCTTCATCGAGAAGATCTTCTGCATCTTCAAGGAGCTCGTTTGCGTCTCCTGTTTCATCACCGTCATCTTCTGCATCATTAAATTCGTCCCATGCGTTGTCGATATCTTCTTCAAGCGTATCGAGAGCATCTTGTGCTTCTTCTTCGTCGTCATTATTTATTCCGACTGATTCATCGGCCTTATCTTCTGCAGAATTAGCGAAGTTCTTTGCCTGGGCATAATTGCCGTTCAAGAAAGAGACAAACGCATCGTGAAGGAGGCTGGCTGAGTCCTGAAGATCAGCCTTGTCTCCCTTATCGTCTACCGCGTCTTCATATGCAGAAACGGCAGCAAGGATAGCCACGCGCGCTTCAACGGTTGCGCCTCCTGTGGTTGGAGTGGTTGGCGTTGTTGGGGTTACTGCTCCTCCGCTGGTGAGCGCCTTATATTTCTCACGTGACTTACTGCCAAAGTACCCGCTGGCTGGCGAAAGGCCATTTGCTGATTGCCACTTTGCAACCGCAGCTTGGGTTTTTTCTTTAAACTGATTTGTCTCCCTGCCGGGAGAACCAACTCCAGACGTAGCGACGGTGTACCCCTTAGCATTCAAGTATTTCTGAAGACAGCGCACGTCTTCTCCTTCTACGCCAAGCGTGAGGTCACGCGTAAAGTTACAAGCAGTTTGCGCGTTTGCAAACGGAACGAGCATTGCAAACGCCGAAAGCGCGAGCGCGACAATAGTCATCCCTGAAGCAATGCGTCTGGTAAGTGAGTTGTACATAATGTGTTGAACTGAGATCCTGGTAAGTACTACTAATGACGACGGATACGAAGACGTATGACCGTTATAGTCCTTACGATATCACAACGAAGTCGGGGCTTTGGCGTGGAACATACACTGGTCTACAAAGTTGTGTGTGGAAGCAGAAAACAGCGCGTAGATACAGGTTAGTTTTCACTTGAAAAGGGCATCTCTCTAGGCAAACCACACATCGCTCATCGACTTTGGTGCGCCCCCACGGAACACGTGAGTGTTTCACCAGTGGGAAGAAGCATTAAGCAGTGGCCGTGGGACACTCTTCTGCTCACTCAAAAAGAGAAAGATAGGTTCCGTATCCCTCTTTCTGCATGTCTGCTTTTGGAACAAATCTAAGCGAAGCAGAATTAGTGCAGAATCTTCGTCCGCCCTCTTCTGCTGGACCATCTTCAAACACGTGCCCCACATGTCCTGCATCACTGCGTATTTCTGTTCGTGTGGTAAAGAGCGAATTGTCTTCGTGCATCGTTACCGAATCGTCATCTATGGTTCTCCAGAAACTTGGCCACCCAGTTCCTGAATCGTATTTATGCGTGCTCGAAAACAATGGCTTTCCAGTTACCACATCTACGTAAATGCCAACTGCTTTATTGTCCCAGTACGCATTATTAAACGGAGATTCGGTGCCGTTTTCCGCAACGACATGGTACGCAAGCGGATCGAGATTTTTTAGAAGCTCCGCAATTTCTTCATCGGTGTAGTTGTAGCTATCTTTCTTTGGTGCGTCGTTTGTGTCCATGGTTTTTTCAGATTGTAAAAACTGAATTGCAGCGTCTTTGCCCCAGGTCTCTTCTACAAATCCCGCTCTTCCGGAACCCTGCTTGTAGAGTTCGTAATGAGCTTTTGCTTTTTTGTAGTAATCCTGATGATAGTCTTCTGCTTTGAAAAACGTCGCGAACGGAAGAATATCTGTTGCGATTGCTGCCTCAAACAAACCGCTCTCTTCCAGTCGAGTTTTTGAATCCCGTGCTATTTTTTCCTGCTCTTCGTTTTGATAGAAGATTGCAGTGGTGTACTGAAACCCCTTGTCAGCAAACTGTCCTTCTTTATCTGTGGGGTCAATATGCGACCAGAAGATATCCAGAATTTCTTCGGTGGAAATTATTTCTGGATCATAGGTTATCTGAACCGCTTCACGGTGCGGTGTGGTCCCTTGTGCAACCAGAAGATATGAAGCACTTGCTTCGTCTCCTCCGGCATATCCTGAGACGGCATCTATAACACCGGGCTGTTCTTGGAAATAGGCTTCGGTGCACCAGAAACATCCGCCCGCAAGCGTGATGACTTCGCGCTCACCATTATTACTTTCTTTTTCAGGTTCGTTTGTGGGCGCAAACTGTTCAATAAGATTACTCTCCAACTCTATGGTTGCGCCGTACCCGGAATCAAGAATCAGAGTCTCTAGTTTCTTGTCCAACCCTGTAAGGATTGCAATCCCAACAAGAACAATGAGAACACCAAAAACTTTTTTAAGTGTTCCTGCAGTATTCATTCGTTCCCCAAGTGCGTTAACAATATTTTGTCCAAAGTACGCAATGAGCAAAAGCGCGAGCGCGAGGCCGAACGTGAACCCAAGAAGATACACAAGTCCCGTAATGAATGCAGCGGGAAGTACTGTTGCGATGATGAACAGATACGTTGGCGAGCAGGTGGTAAACACCGGACCAAGCGCAACTCCTATGAGCATGTCTCCTACATAATTTTTCTTTTGATATCCCGCGCCGACCGCTTTATTACTGAGAAGGCTCAATTTATTTACGTACGGCACACGTGCCCAAAAGTTCGGGAACACGAGTGCTAATCCAACGAGCACAACAACACCTCCTGAGAACACGTTCCAGAACATTTGAGGAATATCGATGAGCAGTGTAGATGCCTTAAGAAGAAGCGTGAATACGATTACTGATCCTGAAAGCGAACCGATAACTATCAATGCTCGTTTAGATATGGTGCGCACACCAGTTTCTGACGCACCTATCACAACCGGAAGAAGCGGGAGTATGCACGGCGCAAGCACCGTAAACACTCCAGCAAGTACGGCAATGCCGAAGAAAATCATTGTTACTGTACTTGCGCGACGAGGTTGGTGAGCGCTTGACCCCCGCTCCATTTTTTAATGAGCGTGCCGTCTGCAGACACCTGCACGAGCGTATGTTGCGTGGTAACTCCGTATTTCTTTTTGAGCTCAGTCTCCGCATCGTAATCAACCTTCAAAATCGTGAGGTCGGATGGTATCGCGCTCATGTTCTTCTCAATGTCTGCATTGAGTCCCCTACATGAGGGGCACCATGACGCATGGAAAAAGAGCACCACGTCCCCCGCTTCTGCGCGAGCAAGTTTCTCAGGTGCATAGGCTTCATAGGAGCCTGCCGTCATGGTCTCTCCATCTTTCTCCATACCATCCGTGCCGTTCGACATCATTCCTTCTTCCTTGTCCATTTCAGTGCCACTCTTCTCCATCATTCCGTCATCTTTCATCATTCCCGCCTTGTCTTCCATGGTCTCTTCACCCATTTTTTTGTCCATCATCCCAACCTCCTCCATTGCCATACCGTCTTTTGCGGTACCTGCGCTGTTTTGCGTATAGGCATAGGCACCATATGCAATCCCGCCGAGCAAAATGACGCCACCAATAATAAGAGGAAGGTTGTTTGTTTTAGAGTCCATAAAAAATACTAAACGGTTAATGCGTTTAGTATGGGGGCACCCTGTAAAAATGTAAAGTCTGCTTTACATCAGTTATCCCCACCTTCTATAGTTTCCAGTCGCTGTAAAGCCTCGCTCCTGCCTTCCCTAAAATCATGCCCACCAGCGAAAGCACAAGCCATATGTTTGGTGTGCCGTGTGTACTCTCCACCGCAATACCAATAACCAGTACTAAGGAACCAATGAAAAACGCGACCCGGCCTGCAAGCATGCGGTGTGTTGCCTCCCGCTCATCTCCTCCGTTTTCTTGTAACAGGTACACCGAGAGCACGGCGAACGCGACAAGCAGACACCCCAGCATCGCCATCTGCGCCATTCCTGGCATCCAAAGATGGAAAGGATTGAGGAGAAGCACGGAAAGAATAAGGACTCCGAGCGTACTAATGATTTGTATATAGGTGTGCTTCGTCATGATGTATATATGAAAACATTCTCAACCGGTTCTTTAAAGTGGCGAGCGATTTTGAGCGCAAGCAACACCGAAGGCGTGTAGTTCCCTTTTTCTATTGCAATAACCGTCTGGCGAGAGACCCCGACCGCCTCTGCAAACTGTTCTTGAGTCACCCCAAGAGCCGTTCGCAGTTCGTAGACCTTATTTTTTACATGCTCGCTCATACGTACACAAAGAATACTGCACTCGGCAAAACCATGCGAGCACAAGACCATGCTGTATATGGCCTACTTTACATTGACTTGCTACGATAGAGTAGCGCTTAGGCGTTATACATAATTTTCTACGATGAAAGAATTTACGTGCGCATCACTTGGCGGTACTTGTGAAGCGGTAATTTCTGGAAATTCTCCAGAAGAAGTTATGGGAAATGGCTGGCAACACCTTGAAGAAACGCATCCAGACATGGCAACTGCCATGAAGGCAATGCCGCAGGAAGGAAAAGAGGAGTGGACCAAGAATTTCCGCGCACAGTGGGATAGTGCACCTGAGGCGTAACAAAGTTTTTTGTTTGAATCACAAAACGAGCCCTTTGGGCTCGTTTTGTGGTTAATTGCTTTAGTGCGGGTGCGGGAGAAGTGTCCTCATAAGAATGAGGCACGCATCGGCAACGAATATTCTGCTCGCCGTCGCTCACAGAATTTCTCGGCCCTGCCTCGCGACCTCGCCTGCTGGCGAGGTGCCCGCTCCGACTTTCGATTCTCCTATCCACGCCACTGCGCACGCTTCGCGTGCTACGTGTGCGGGATAAGCGTTACTTACACGCTTCTCTCGCACTTTCGCTCGGAAACAAAAATGATCCGGGGCGGGTCATTTTTGTTTCGCTCACTCGAGTGCGGGATAGGAGAATCGGTCAAGCGCTCGTGTTTCGCCGTCGCTCAACACTCCTCCTGGCCACCCTTTGCCGACCATTTCTTGCTAGAAATGGTACCCGGCTCAGCTTCGATTCTCCTATCCCTGCCATTACACACGCTTCGCGTGTTTCATGTGCGGGATAGGAGAATCGAACTCCTGCTAACAGTTTGGAAAACTGTAGTTCTACCATTAAACTAATCCCGCTTACGTGCGAGGATACCATATCTCATTCTTTTGCGCGCGGTCATATGCTTTTTGCGCGTTCATGCCGTAGCATTACGAATATGCCCGTGAAATTTGTGGTGAGTGTCATCATTTCCTTTGTGGGAATTACGCTTATGCTTGGATACTTTGGGCTCTCTGAAAGTATTTCAAGTATTGCGCGAGAAAATTCTGCAACCACCACCCAAGTACTTCCGGAAGCACCGGAAGGAAAAGTACTTCCGCCTGCAGATCTTTCCCGGCCTGAATTTCCACTTCCTGATATTGTGTTTCCGAAATTCCCGCTTGCAGAAACAAAACCAAAAACAGCAACCGTAGAAACGGCTCCAACTCCTTCAGAAAACCCCGCCCCTACCCCCTCATATCCAGTAACACCACCTGCCCCTTCTACTAAAGCTCCCGAAGAAGATGAGGAAGCATATGTGGGAGACGCGCGCGCATTTACCGAAGGAGCTCTCGTAAATATTTTGTGCTACTCAACAGGAAGTCCTTTGAAGAAATCTATTTCCGGTTCTGGAGTCATTATTGATTCGCGCGGCATCATCATCACCGTGGCACATGTGGGTCATTATTTCTTGCTTGAGGATTACCCAGAGGAAGGAAACTCTGACTGCATCATACGTACTGGAAGTCCGGCACGAGATGCATACGACGCAAAGCTTATCTATGTATCTCCGGATTGGGTAAAAGATAATGCATCAGCCCTCGCACAAACGGCACCGCGCGGAAACGGTAAGAATGATTTTGCATTCCTTGCGATCACCGAAAGCCTCACCTCACGAAAACTTCCGAAATCGTTTACCGCGGTACCGTTTGCCTCTAGTGAGCCAGAAGAGGGAGACCGTGTGGGGATTGGTTCATACGGTGCAGAATTTCTCACCAGCAAAGAAATTGTATCTTCTCTTTTCCCTATTATTGATGATGGAGAAATTGCAGATGTGTACACCTTTGGTACGCGAGAAACTGATGTCATTTCCATTGCAGGAAGCAAAGCGGCACAATCCGGTTCTTCAGGAGGAGGTGTGGTAAATACTGACGGGAGGTTTGTGGGACTTATTAGCACTTCAAGTTTGGTAGGAAGTACCGCAAAGCGTACCTTCTATGCAATCACTCCAGAACACATTCGCACTAGCTTCCGTGCTGATACTGCGAAAAACTTAGATTCGTATTTACGAGGAGATCTTGAAACCTTGATTGAAGCGTTCGAGGAGGAAAAATTTGAATTAGCAGAGCTTGTTTGGGACGCAATTTGGTAAAAATGGACACGTGTTGTTTTGTGTGTAAATATGCATCGGCCTAGTGTGGGCAAACAGGAGCACTTTCAATGACCACTGAGACCACTGATGTAGACATCTGCGTTGGCAAACGACTCCGTCGTCGTCGGAACCTTCTGGGACTGACCCAGCAAAATCTCGCAGGGCAAGTGGGTGTGCGGTTCCAGCAGATCCACAAGTACGAATGCGGTGCAAACCGCATCACGGCTTCCCGGCTCTTCACGCTCGCCACCGTGCTGAACGTGAACATCAGCTACTTCTTCGACGGCCTCGCGCCGGATGGAAGGCAGGCACCGGCAAACGACACACCGGATAGCCGTCTTGTCGCCGATATCTTGTCTCAGAAAGAGACCTTGGAGCTCGTGCGGGCGTACTATCGCCTGGACGAACCCCTTCGTCGGCGTGTTCTCGAGCTTGCGAAAGCTATGGAGACGACAGTCACCAACAAAGCCGCCTAGATCTGTACGTTGTGGCGGAAACTGGCGTAGCGTTATGAAGGCTCTCGAACCATCCTGGTTCGAGAGCCTTTTGAATTATTAAAATATTGCGGAGAATTATGCATCGGTATCCCTGACGAGGGACGAACTCCGTCATCTTTCCTTCGGACCACGGTTCTGCCCCACAGAGCCGTTCAAAACTTTGGTCGGGGCGCCGGGAATCGAACCCGGTCATCTTGCTCCCAAAGCAAGCGTACTACCGGTATACGACGCCCCGACCAAAGTTTTGAACCCACGCAAACGTACTACCCACGAAAACCCGACTCAATATTTAATTCCCAAAGCAAGCGCACTTCTTACCCATAACCCGAGCACCAAACGGTTTCTGCACTCTACCAGACTTATAGGATTTGTGGCAGGTACTCCACTCTCACTTCCCCATCCCGCCTCCGTATCCACACCAGCGCTCCGTCCACCTGCCACTCCCCTTCCCAATCCTTTTCCGCCACATACCATTCGGCCGTCCGTGCCACTTTCCGTATTTTATACGGATGTAGATTATCAGCCGGGTCGTATCTGTCTTCCCCACTGCCCTCCTCCGGAAATTCGTCACATGAAAGCGTCTTCACCTCAACAAAATGAAGCGTATTCCCTTTTTGGGCTAACACATCGATTTCTCCTGTTTTTCGGGCAATATTACGACCGATAATACGGAACCCTTCCCTTTTTAGGTATATGGCCACAGCCTCTTCCCCACTATTCCCTGTCTCTTTGCGTCTGAAAGCATTCAAATCCATGGTCTTAAGAAGTATGGCGTATTTACAGGATATCTCATAGACGCAGGTTCGGACATAGACTGCTTTTTATGTCCGTTATCCCCATTATGAACAGGTTTGTCCCCAGTTGTCCACGGCCAGGGAGAATCGCCTAAACTCTCTTCCAAACCATCTCGAATATCTCCTGTATGGTCTTCGCCACATCTGCGTTTTCTATAGCAACTCCCTGGAGATTTTTATAGTCTTGGATACGCACCACGTCACCTGAGACATCAATGGCGACCTCCGAGGAGAATTCATTAAAAGGCACGATCTTCATGTTTCTACCACTCTCCTTATCAGAACTTCTGAACGATGCGAGAGAATCGTGGTCGGGGACTATACCACGCATAGTAATGCCAAATTTGCGGTTCTTTGCGTTCCACTCCACAAAGTATTCAGTGAGTTCTTTCGGAAGATCCTGGCTTGTTGCGTAGAACCCGACAATCTCTTTTCCCTTATTCTCCTTTTGTTTGTACTCCATAACCTGTTTGATGCCTTTTAAGCCCTCGAAGTACAGCGCACTTGCCTTTGTGTCCGAACCCTTGGTCATTGCAAGTAGCTCTGGCAGTTTCTCTTTCGCGAGCGCGATCCTTTCCTCAAATGCACCGAAGGCCTGTTCGGGAGAAATAGCCCGATACTGTTGCTTTCGAGCTCTCGGAATCCGTTCTGCCAGCCCCTTCCGAATTAACTCCTCCAGAATTACATAGGTAGTTGGCCGTTTGAGACCACTTTTGTCTGCAATTGAGTACGCGCTCCCTTTCCCAAGCTGGAGAAGAGCTATATACACAGCTGTCTGTTTGCCGTTGAGGCCGAGGGTGGCTATAGCTTCTGAAATATCCATATAAACCAGTATATTCTAGGTATTAGAAATAGTCAATAATTTTGATAATAAATAGTCGTTTTCTAGATAATACGTTGTATACAATAGCTTTAATAGAATATATTAGGTATTATTTATAGTCACAAAGCTTGACACTATAGAGAATAAGGCGTATAGTGCTCGCAGGTCCAGTGGACATTGAATCAACGGGCAATGTTGCCTGCCACACATAAAGGAGGACATCCATGTTTTGCATTACCTACGTTATTTCTTCGGGGTTCGACGATGGCGAAGGCCACCTCGGAGGCGGAACAAGTGTTGGCTTCGAAGGTTTCTATAGTTCGAGGGAAGAAGCTGAGAAGAAGCTTCCCTCTCTGAAACCCAAACAGTTGAAGGAAGCCGACTGTGGACCCAACCGCGACTTTGGGTGGTTCGATTTTGGCCTTGGATGGGCGCACTGGGTGGTCTCATACCACATTGTTGAGCTAAATCCAGGAATGCTCGTTGATGAAATCTATGACGGTTCCGGGACTTCGATCGAAGTCTGTGGCCGTGAGTAGAGCTGGCCAGAGCAGGCCTGATATCAAACTGGGAGAAGCACCGCTTCTCCCTTCTATTGAGGCTACGACTTCGGTCGCTGTCTCATAGAGGAAATTGTTCCTTTCAACATGGAGAACATGACATGGTGGACATTATGAATCAAAAGCTCCGCGCGCATTGGCCAAAGGGGAGCCATGTACGCCAATTGGCCGACCTTGAAGAGGCTGGCTGCGTAACGGTTGGCGACGTCCTCAACGGCCGGATGTCAGATGCGGAGATGCTCAGGCTCCCGCGCGTGGGACGTGGGACACTACAGGTCCTTAGGCATGCCGTCCTAAAAGCCGTGGTGGAGTGGCGTGGCATCTAAATTAGTTGCCTCTATCGCGATGCATCGGCGCGATTCACAAATGCTCAGCAACCGTCTCGAAAGAGGCGGTTTTTATTTGATGTCTATAAGAATTGGACTAAATCCACTGCCTCGAGGACTAAAATACCCAGAGAGAAGTGTCCGGCGAGTACGCCGGCACGTATCGGTCACGGATATTTCCCTGCTGGGAAATTCCGCGACCCCGCCTCGGCGCCAGCCGCGCCTCCGGCCTTCGATTCTCCCCGCAGGACGTCCCACGTCCTGCTATGGCCCACAAAATAACAAAAAGAGCCTGAAACAGAGGCTCTTTTTGTTATTTTGTGCGGCCAGGGAGAATCGAACTCCCATCTGATCCTTGGCAAGGATCCGTTTTACCACTAAACTATGGCCGCTTGTACTTTCTATCGCACCACACTTGAGGATATTCGCACACTAGCGCATTTCAATCAATTGTGTAGGAAGTAATTTGAGCCACTCAAGCATCTTTAGCTTCAAATACACACTGCTTACCGTAAGCACGCAGATGCCGTACCGGAGCTTTCGGGCATCGTGCCTGCCTCGAACCACGCTACTTTTTGTGAACGTAACCCCGGCTCCGAGGGCAAATGCCCAAAAACGCCGATTTGACTGTTCATCCTGCCCGGGATAGACCAAAAGTGATCCGCGTATCTTCCCTTTTGGCACCCCACAAACACGCTCAAGAAAGGCCAGGTGTAGTTTTGCCTTGTCCATATCCATGGTTGAAAACCGTACCAGCCCCTTACTAGTTAAATTTCCACCCGCCCAATACAGGGTCAATCCGGCCACAAAAAGAGGGTCAAACTTTAGTCTTTCGATATCTTTTTGAGCATCCTTTTTCGCTGTTTCATACGACTTTTGGAGACGTTCTCCGCGTACACGATTCAGGTCTTTGATTCGTGTTTTTGATTCCAACTGACCTTGTTGGAGGAGCTTTTGACGGACCCCTTTGGACCACGGTTCTTTGGAAAACCACTTCGAAAGCGTGGCTTTTGAGACACCGAGGATTGCTGATATTTCTCCGTAGCTCTTCCCTGCTGTGCGCAACTCTACTGCTTTTTGTTTATCCAGACGCATGGTTGTATAAGCATAGCACGGGGGTTTACTTTTGTGGGCCAGGAACGCGCTAGTGGTCACAAATAATCCTTCGCCGTCGCTCAGGATTTTCGCGACCCCGTCTCGCGGTTTGACCTGCTGGCCAAACATCGCTCCGACTAGCACATGTAAACAAAAACAGCCCGAAGGGGCTGTTTTTGTTTCATGTGCTCTTGCCAGGACTCGAACCTGGAATAACTGGTTCGAAGCCAGTCGTGATATCCATTTCACCACAAGAGCCTGCGCCTAACATTTGAAATACTACGCCAAGGCTATGAGAATACCTAACCTCACGCTAAAATTTTCATAATGCACTTCCCCACCCCCAAAGAAGCTTCATCTGTAGCCCACGAACTTCGGACTGCCGGTTTTGAGGCATACCTCGTTGGCGGGTGCGTGCGAGACCTCCTTTTGAAACGCACGCCTAAGGACTGGGATATTGCCACCAACGCCACCCCCGAGCAAATACAGGAGCTATTTCCTGACTCCTTCTATGAGAATGACTTCGGTACCGTTGGCGTAAAACGTGAAACAGAAGATCCTGCGCTCAAAGTTATCGAGGTAACGCCATATCGAACTGAAAGCACATATTCCGATAAACGTAGGCCTGACGCCGTAGAATTCGGCCAGTCGCTTGAGGAAGACCTTGCACGCAGAGACTTTACGGTCAACGCGATAGCGCTCGATGATTCTAAAGGACAGATTATTGACCCCTATGAGGGCGTAAAGGACATAAAGGACAAGGTCCTCCGTACGGTTAGAGACCCCGAGGAACGGTTTGGAGAGGACGCACTGCGCCTTATGCGGGCAGTACGCTTGGTGGCTGAGCTTGGTTTTGCCCTAGACAACGACACCGCAGTGGCTATCCAGAAGAAGGCAGGAAACCTGCGTCACGTTTCACGTGAAAGAATTAGGGATGAATTCTGTCGGATTCTGCTCTCAGACCAGCCAATGATGGCCTTGGTACTTGCACAGCGCTTGGGGCTCCTTGAGCACATTGCTCCTGACCTTATCCGCGGTATTGGCGTGGAACAGAACCAGGCACACAGCTACGACGTCTTTGAACACAATCTCCGCTCTCTCCAACACGCAGCGGATAAGGGCTGGGACCTTAACGCGCGCCTTTCCGCACTGTTCCACGATGTATCTAAGCCTGAGACCCGAAGGCGTTCAGACGAGAAGAATGACTGGACCTTCCACGGACACGAGGTGGTGGGTGGCAGGTTAGTACGGAAGATTCTTGAGGACCTGCGCTTTTCACGTGAAACCATAGAGAAGGTAAGTAAGCTGGTCCGCTGGCACATGTTCTTCTCTGATCCTGATCAGATAACCCTTTCAGCGGTCCGTAGAATGATTCGTAATGTAGGAGAGGAGAATATCCACGATCTTTTGAATCTCCGTATATGCGACCGCATAGGGACCGGTAGGCCTAAGGAACAGCCGTTCCGTTTCCGTAAGTACAAGGCAATGGTGGATCAAGCGCTTCGTGATCCAATCTCCGTCGGGATGCTTAAAACTGACGGCAATCGCCTTATGGATAAGTTTCACATGAAACCAGGGGCATCTATAGGACATGTCCTTAATGCACTCCTCGAAGAAGTGCTCGAGGAGCCTAAGAAAAACTCTGAAGATTACCTAGACGCCCGTACAAAAGAGTTGCTGGAAATTCCGTTTGAAGACCTGGTAAAACTTGGGGAAGCAGGGAGGAAGGCTAGGGAAGAAGCTGAAGAAGCTGAAGTGCGGGAGATAGAACGAAAGCACCACGTGTCATAGGGGTTCGCTCGGTGCTCCTTTTTTGGACACAGAATAGTTTTCTGCTGAAAACTTTCTTCCACCTCGAGCCAAGCTCTCCGGTGAGCTCCAAAAACCGGGGCACCTCGCTCTAGAGCTGTTCCACGGGAAACATACTCAAGCGACGTTTCGCGTGGAACACTGTTATTTGTACGAAAAAGCTAACAAATACGCGAAATAAAAAGCCGCCTCACCTGTGCGACGACAGCGGAGGAAGGGACGGTACTTGAATCAGCAGTACTATCGCATCTTCCGCTGTCGTACGTGGGAGACCCGAATTATGGAGCGGGCATTTTTGGTAGGTCTCCCGGGAGAAGGCGGTTTGGCGGCTTTCTTTGTTTTTATTTTTTACTGCGTTTTCACGTGAAACTCTTCATGACCCTGGTGGCTTGTGGCGGAGATACCCTCCGAAGTTGGTTGGCCTGAGGAGATGACACAGGAAAACTCTCTGACTTTAGAAAGAGCTATCAAAGAACTGGTGCCCGGACAGTATCGGCGCGTGCGCCAATCCTCTGTCCCGGTCTGAAATCAATCATATGTCCTATAGGACATATGTAAACAAATACGCTGTGGATATTGTCCTTTATGTCCTATAGAACAATGGAGACCGGGCAGTGGTCGGAGCCGAGGATGGTAGGGTGTATTTCTGCTTTTTTTACTTTCTCCGCAAGGCGCTTGGAGACAAACACGTAATCAATGCGCCAGCCTACATTCCGCTCACGTGCTTGGCGAAAGTGGCTCCACCAGGTGTAGTGGCCGTTACCTTCTGTAAATAAGCGGAAGGTATCCACAAATCCGGCTTTGATTATGTTATCAATGCCTTCGCGTTCTTCGTTTGTAAATCCTTTTACCCCCACATTGTCCTTGGGGCGAGCTAGGTCATCCGGTGTATGTGCCACATTTAAATCCCCGCAGAAAATTACCGGCTTCTCTGTATCCAAACGAACCATGTATTCAAGAAACGCCGGGTCCCAATGCTTGTGGCGCATGGGTAGGCGAGTGAGGTCGTCTTTTGCGTTTGGGGTATACACCGTCACTACATAAAACTCATCCATCTCTGCACAGACCACGCGACCTTCTTTAGTGAGGTCTCCGTATGTGTCAGTTAGCTTGTATTTCTTACAGATATCCTCGGGGATTCCGTTCGTCACACTTACAGGCTTTTGTTTCGTGAATATGGCAGTTCCGCTGTAGCCCTTTTTCTCCGCAGAATTCCAGTACTCCTCATATTCGGGGAGGTCCACCGTGGACTGGTGTTGCTCCGCTTTTGTTTCCTGCAGACACACCACGTCCGGATTGAGCTCCTTAAGAAAGGGGAGGAAGAGTCCTTTCTTATCGACAGCACGTATGCCATTCACATTCCACGAGACGATGCGCATGGTCACATTCTATATGAGAGTTATATACTTAGGCATTCTTGTATGAATTCTTCAGACGTGGTCATTGTTGGGGCAGGGGCGTCGGCACTCATGCTGGCTCGTGAACTAGCAAGAGCAGGAAAGAGCGTAACGGTACTCGAGGCCCAAGATCGAATTGGAGGACGCATAAAATCACTGCCAGAAGAGGTGTTTGGGTACCCAGCACAAGCCGGTGCGGAATTTCTCCACGGAGAAGCGACGTTAACGCGTGAGCTTGCAACGGAGGCGGGGCTTACGATAACCGCCCAGGAAGGGGAGACCTGGACCTTGCGAACAGGCACACTGTTAAGAAGCGATGTATTTGTCATCCCGTTCCAAGACGAAGTCCATGCACAACTAGCAAAACTCACGCATGACATGTCTGTTTCAGAGTTCTTTGACAAGTATTTCAAGGATGAAAAATATTCTGTCCTTCGAAACATGGTCGAACGGATGGTGCAGGGGTACGAAGCGGCTGACCCAAAGAATATGAACGTGTATTCTCTGCGTGACAGCTGGCTTGATGAAAGCGGCGCTTGGCAGGCTGGCTGGATTGATGAGGGATATCAGAAGCTAATGAACTTTCTGTATGAAGACGCAAAGAGTCATGGTGCGAAAGTGCTACTGCAAAAAGAGGTGGCACAGGTGACACATAACGAAGCCGGTGTCGTAACAACAACTAAAGACGGGGCAGGGTTTGCTGGGAAACAAGTGGTAATAACCTGCGCATTGCCGATAATTTCGCGAATAGATTTTTCTCCTGCAATACCAGAGAAACTTAGTGCTGTTGCAGATATGGGTTTTGGACAAGCAATTAAAGCGCTCCTTCGTTTTAAAACACGATGGTGGACGAGCGCGCACGGAAAAGACTTCACCAAGCTCGCATATTTTCTTTCAAACGAGCCTTTCCCTACGTGGTGGACACAGTATCCACACGAATATCCCGTACTTACCGGCTGGCTTGGTGGTCCTGAAGCAGAGACGTATAACGATGCGTCTGAGGATGAACTCCTCACGCTGGCAATCAATTCGCTCGCTCGCATGTTCGAAGTTGACCCAACATTTGTCCGCGGCGATCTGATTACTCACTCTATTACGAAATGGGCATCTGACCCATATACACGCGGGGCATACAGCTACACAACACCTGGAAGCAAGGAGGCGATAGAAAATCTCTCTACGTCGGTAGACAATAAGATTTTCTTTGCAGGCGAAGCGTTTTCAACTACAGCGAACGCAACCGTAGAGGGCGCACTCCTGAGCGGGCAGGAAACTGCACATAAAATTCTCTCATTAGTAACTGAGTAGAGACCCCCGCGAACAAGAGAAGTGTCGTGACGGGAGGTCGTGGTTAGCTGTCTTGCTATACTTTTCACATGCATAAAGATATTCGCGCATATAATGCGTCGCTCGAAGTGGTAGATAAAAAGATTTGTGCACTTCTTGCTAAAGAAATTGATGCGGGTCTTCCGGATGCTGAAAGTAAAATTTGGCATCGCACTGCCGTGTGGTTCTTAGAAGGGAATCCTGTCGTTGGGTATTCGAAACGAAAGACGGGTGTTCAGCTACTTTTTTGGAGCGGGCAGTCATTCGAGGAAGACGAACTCACCCCTGAAGGGAGTTTCAAGGCAGCAGAGGCTCGCTATCTGAATGCAAACGATATCAATACAAAGGACTTAAAGCGCTGGCTTAAGAAGGCGAAGAAAATTCAATGGGATTATAAAAACATCGTCAAACGAAAAGGGAAGTTGGTCCGTCTGCCTTAGGGTTTTGAAAGCGCCCAAAGCGATTCGAAGAATTCTTTGTATCCGTCAGCTACAGCCTTGTTCGTAATAGTGAACGACAGTACCGGATCACCGAATATATTGAGTGTTACAAAGCCTGGGTAGACGTTAGTGTTCACTACGCCTGTTGAAAGTCCGGGGAAAACACGGAACTCGAAAAACCTGCGTGAGCTGGCAAGCTTTTTCAAGGTTTCTTCCTGCTCTAAAGAACCTATGTATCGAACGGCAACTTGTTTCTTCAAGCGTGCTTCTTCGTAGGCTCCTGCCTCGGTACCCATGGTTTGAAAATACCTGTCGCCAAATCCGCCAATGACGCAGATCGTGCTCCCTGATTCCGCTGTTTCTAACATTTCGAACTCATGAGCAATGAAACTCGTTTCGCCTTGGAACACTTCGAAATCCTGCTCATGGGCGCCCTGAAATCGTAGTTGGAGTTCCCGCGCAACATTTTGCGCGACTTGTTTCTTTTCTTCAGCCAAGGACAGGAGCCGTAATGGGGAAGCGGCACTAAACTTTTTCCGACCACGTTCAATCACGTGTTTTGCGAGTCCTAGCTCTTCAAGTTTGTTCAGGGCGTTATAGACAAATTGCCCATGAAGGCCTGTCGCGGAGATGATTTTTGAAGACCCAATCCCTGAGTGGGGGAGCAGGGCAAGATACACTCTCGCCTCCTTGGCTGACAACCCCAGGCCCTGAAGTCTTTTTAAGACATCTTTATTTTTATCAATCATTTTTGATATATACGTATAATATACTTTATTTACTTAATATGACAATCATATTTATATCATCAGCATTTATTGATAATATATATATTTGTGTTATAAATGTAACAGACGTTAGCAATGGAGAACGCATATGTCTGTTCAATTTAGTTCAAGGAAGGCCCGTGCCAACTTAGACCTGGAAGGTTTCAGTGGTGCGGACTTAGTTCATATACAAAAAGAAATAGACGCCTTCGCACAGCTTGCTAGTGAAACTGACAAGCTTCATATCCGGGTCTCTCTTTCTCTAAATACTGGTTCCAAGACAGGTGTGCGAGTCAGCGGAGACGTCATGCAAGTGCTCATGGGACGGTACCAAGAAGTGCTCGGGTTCAAGACTGTAAGTGAACTAGCTCCATACCTGGAAGTAAGTCGTCAAACGGTTTACAACTGGTTTCATGGAGTCAAAATCAACCAAGCTCTCTTCGCACGCTTAGAGGAGAAGGCGCCAACCCTAGAACTGAAAGCGAGAATACAAGAACTAAGGGAGATTGAGTAGTGAAGCTGCCCTGGCCGTCGCGCACATGCGCGACGGTTATTTCTTTCTCAAGGTAATACCAGGAACTCCCGTAATACTTCTCTGTCCTATTGGGGCCTATGGTTCAGTTGCCGATTCCCAAAGAAGCTCGAACATACAATCGAACGTAGCTCGTATAGCAACGTTATCAATGATAGTGGTCATAAGCGTGCCTTCGTATGAGGTGATTCCTACCTTGTTCCCGTACATAAGTACCTGGGCCGGAATGCTGAAACGTTCGCGCGGGAACGAACGTCTTGTCGTAAGGCGCGCCTGGTTTCTTTTTTTCAACTCTTCATTTGTAAGCCCGCCCTCTTTGGGCCCTGGACCGAGTATGCGTGTGCGGATACCAAGCGCCACCTGCTTTTTGATTTGATTAGTGACGAGCTCTTGGCGATCTGGAGCATCATCATCAAGCACAGAGCGGATGAGTTTTATGTCTTTCTTCTCCGCAAGAATGTCGGCGTAGAGCGTGCTAATTCCAACAATGCCTGGAAGTATGCGGACGCCCGGCATTTTTGAAACACTCGTAAATTCCGAAACAAGGGAAGAGAGGGCGTTTTCGACTGTCTCTTTTGCTATATCAGCTTCTTCTTGTTTCTTGCGGACCAGCTCACGCACGGCGAATGGATGCGCTGGCATGAATTGCGCGGGCTTCCCTGGAGGATCTTCTCTGACCACAAGACCCATTCCAATGAGCTCTTCTAGCAGCTTGTATACATACGGACGGGAGAGACTAAGAATCTTTGGTAGCTGTCCGGCCTGACGGGTGCCACGCTGCAATAACACTTCGTATACATGAGCCTGCTCCTCTGACAAACCAGCTGCCAAAAGTGCCTGAGTATGAGCTCCATCAAATTTGAGTGTCATGAATTGGTTTACATTTTATATTCTATAGAAAAATACCCTTTATTTCAAAGCTAATACAGGATTACGTGTATTTAAATATGTATCACGATAACATAACAAACCTTGACGTCAAGGGTCTACTGCGCTATATTTCTTGAGGAAGACGGGAAGGGAGGTCACGCCCCGGACGTCGTGAGCCTATTGCTAGCGTTCTGCTAGCCCACGATTCTGAAGGAAGCAGGGAACAACCCCAGTCTCCTTCAGAAGCTGTGCGAGGCCAAAAGGATCTGCAGATCCATGTGACAAGTTGATAGACGGGATAGGGAGTCCACGCCCCCTCCGTCGGATCCTCTTATAAGGATCAGAGGCACGTCCATGTGTTGTGTTAGGGGCGAGCGTCATCTCCGGATGAATGCTCACCCTCTCTACTGAGTTCTTGAAGAAATTCGAGCGCTCACAGAGATCTTTCAACATATAAGGCGCAATCCCGCGCCGTTGCCTGAGGAGACGTACTATGCTGCAAGTTTGGGTCGCAATTTGCGTGAATAAACATCTCGCAAGTATCCCTGAGGATGGCGTCACGCTTTTCTCGAGTCGTGCTGGTGCCGAGAAGTTTATCCGCAAAATCGATCCCGATGATGCTGTCATCATCGCAGGACCGGAAACGGAGAAACTTCCGCCCCGAGGCACGATGTACTGGTTCGTGATGCCACAACCTGTAAGGGAGGCATGCGGTTGCTGTGCATTCTCTGGAGAAGAGTAATCTTCTCCACTTTATTGAGTCCTTGAAGTAATTCGAGGACTCATGGAGCGAACGAGATCTTTGAAACACATCATAAAGTGCGCAATCCTGCGCCCGCATGCCTTAGGAGGGCACGATGGTTTCGTTCGTTGAGCTTGGATACACGCGCGGCCTTATTGTGGGGACCGACGTCCATGTCCTTAAGCCGAGCCGTAGCACGTATGCGGTATTCGGCAGAGGGCATCGCCAATCCTATTGTTGCCAAGATGGCTGTTGCGACAGCGGGCTTCGGCCTGATGTTGTGCGTCTCGTTGAGGCAGCAAAGGAGCAGGGCGCGACACGCGTGATCCTGCGCACCGGTCTTGGTTCTAATTACGTTAGGACCATCGCTGGGCTTCCCGTGTCCGACGTGAGCAATCATGTCGGCGAACTCGGTGACGGTTACTCCGTTCGTCGAAGCTACGGGTAAGTAGCTCATGGAGCGGGCTGATATCCCGCTTGGCAACAGAAGCTCTTCAATCCGCAAGGAGGTGAGAACAAAACTATCAGCGCCGTACGAAAGTACGGCGTTTATCTTTTCTTCCCGTGGAATTTTTTGTGGACCTCGCGAAGGTGGGCGTCCGTTACGTGTGTATAGATCTGCGTAGTGTTAATTGAGGCGTGGCCAAGCAGGGCCTGCACAGAGCGAATGTCTGCGCCGTTACTCAAAAGATCGGTGGCGAAGGAGTGGCGCAGGACGTGTGGGGTTACTTTCTTCGTAATGCCTGCTTTTGCTGCGTAGGTTTTAATCATGAGCTCAATAGCGCGCGGAGTAAGGCGCGTGGGCGCACGCTTATCTCCTTTTTTTGTGCCGACAGCTGACGCACTCACAAAAAGCGCATCTTCCATGTCTTTACGAACCTTTAGATACGCCTTAATTGCATCTTTTGCAGAAGGGGAGAGGAACACGACACGCACTTTTTCTCCCTTACCACGCACAGAAAACTCATCACGCGTAAGATCAAGATCATTATCAAGTGAGCAGAGTTCTGAAACACGAAGACCGGTAGAGAAGAAGAGTTCCAAAATGGCACGGTCGCGAAGCGACCGCTCGTCCGTTCCGTTTGCCGACGTTAAGAGGCGCTCAAGTTCCGTCGAAGAAATTAGATCAAGCGAACGCTCCGGGAGTTTTGCCAATTCAATGCGCTCTGGAGAAATGCAGTCTATTTCGCGCTTGCGGAGATACTTTAAAAACGCACGAAGCGCGATGAGGTAGTAGTTCTGTGTTCTTCGCTTCATCGAGCCTTCGCTTCCTGGCTGACGGTTCAACCACTGACGAAACTCTCGAATATTGTCTTCTGAAATCTGCGTTACCGTCTTAATGCCCATCTGGGTGAGGTAGCGGGAAAGGTAGCGGTCGTAGTTTTCAATCGTCTTTACAGAGCGCCCACGCTCTAGTTCTATGTACTCAAGAAACTGGCGTTTGAGCGCGTGAGCATCCATAGAGAAAGTATACCGGACGCTTCGCACAACATGACATTATTGTAAGCGTAATACTTCTTATTGATGAATGGAGTGGTCACCAACAGCAAGCAAAATTGCTGATTCGTTTTGTTTTTCCCACATAAACACTATTCGATAGCGGTAATTAACAGAAAAGCTTAAGCGTCCCTCCATCCGTCCAGTTAACTTGTGCACACGAAGTGCGGGGTGATGTTCTGTATTTTTAAATTGTTCTATCTTTTCTAGCGCTTCTTCCTGAAGAAGCTTTTGCAGTTTTTTAAATTGACGCCTGAATTGAGGGGTGAAGGCGACGTCCATGAAGTTCGTATTAACCTAAGAGGACACTTTTCGCGTCCCCACGCAGTATTCGTCCCTCACTCACCTCGCGCTCGGCTTTAAGGACAGCGTTTACCGCCTCTTCTTCAGCAAACCACTCGAGAGCTCGGCGCATAACATCTGCGCGGTTTGCACCCACACCCTCGGAAACTAGCGTGTCTAGCTTTTCCTGGAGTTCAGAAGAGAGGGGTACTGATATGTTTGCCATGAAAATAATATAATTTGATACTAAAATATAGTAAACCTTGAGTAGTGCATGGTCAAGTGTCCTCTTTTGAGAACCTTGTCGTGGTAAAATACATTTCTATGAAAAACCTTCTTATCTTACTCGTGGTGCTCGCGCTTTTGGCAGGAGCTGGATGGTTCTTCTTCATGAAAGGACCTGCGGAGTCTGAAGCTCCTGTAGTTCCAGGAGAACAGGTTGGTGGGCCTGCAGCAACCACGACCCCAGAAGCTCCAGCCGACGAAACAAAGACGGTAATTGGCACATCCGCAGGAGGTCGTACGATTACGGCCTACCACTTTGGACCTACTTCTGCACAAAAAGAGGTGGTCTTTCTCGGCGGTATTCACGGAGGATACTCTCCAAACACGGCCCTCGTAGCGTATGACCTGATGGATTATCTTGAAGGCGCTTCTGGAATTATTCCAGATAACGTGAAGGTAACCGTCATTCCTGTTCTTAATCCTGATGGATTGTTTGAAGTGGTGGGAACCACAGAACGCTTTGCGTCTTCTGAAATTCCAACCGGAGACCGTTCAGAAGGACGCTTTAACGGAAATAAAGTGGATTTAAACCGTAACTTTGCCTGTGATTGGAATGCAAAAGCAGTCTGGCAGACAAAACAAGTCTCTGGTGGAACATCTGCGTTTTCGGAACCTGAAGCAAAAGCTATTCGTGATTATGTGAACACGAAAAGCCCTGCTGCGGTTGTCGCGTACTACTCTGCCGCAGGCGGTGTATATGGCTCAAACTGTCATGGCGATATCCTCAAGGCAACGACTGATCTTACGAACGAATATGCAAAAGCTTCAGGATATTCTGCGCATGCGGTCTTCGACTACTACGAAACCACAGGCGACATGACGAACTGGCTCGCAAAGGAAGGTATTCCTGCAATTAGTGTTTTGCTTTCAACGCATACTGATGCGGAGTGGGCAAAAAATAAAGCGGGTGTTGAAGCAGTGCTCGAGTATATCGGAAATATTGGCGGATAAACGGATAACGTGACAAAAATCTCGAGCTACTTCGTTGCTTCGCTCCAGCCCTCCCTCTCCGTAGTCTTCTACGGTTCGGTGCGGTCCTCGCTCGCGCCTCGTATCTCATAGATTTTTGAACAGTTCTCCTATGCTACTTAACGGAAAATCAGTTGTTATAGGAGGCATCATCGCGCTCGCACTACTTATTGCGGGCGTGTTTGTTTTCCTCCTAACACAAAAGAAAGAAGAGGTGCTTCCGCCTGTGGTACTTGAACCCGTGGCAACTTCAACACGCGCGGTACTTGGAAGCTCAGTTCAAGGGCGCGCCATAGAAGCGTATACGTACGGAACAGGGGAGACGTTACTCGTGTTTGTCGGCGGTATTCACGGAGGGTATGAGTGGAACAGCGTACTGCTTGCCTATGAGCTTATGGATTATCTTGCTGAAGATCCCTCACGCATTCCTTCAAACATGCGCGTAACCGTTATCCCAGACGCAAACCCAGACGGCACGTGGAAGATTGTAGGGAAGGAGGGGAGATTTGTTGTGGCTGATGTTACGCCGGGAGATCAGTCTGCTGGGCGATTCAATGCAAACGGCGTTGACTTGAACAGAAATTTTGACTGCAAATGGCAACGTGAGGCGATGTGGCGTGGAAAAAAAGTGAGTGCCGGCACAAGCGCGTTCTCAGAACCAGAAGCGCAAGCGCTTCGTGACTTCTTTATGAAAGAACAGCCTGTTGCAAGCGTGTTCTTCCATAGCCAAGCAAATGCAGTGTACGCGTCTGAATGTGAAAACGGCATACTTCCCGAAACTCTTGCGATTATGAATGCATACGCAGGCGCAACAGGATACACCGCAGTAAGCTCATTTGATGCCTACCCAGTCACTGGAGACATAGAGGGGTGGCTTGCCTCAATAGGAATACCCGCAATTACGGTTGAGCTTTCTACGCATGAATCTATTGAGTGGGAGAAAAACCGCCTAGGTGTTGAGGTGCTTATACAGCGATACAGGAAATAGGCCTGTAAAGATTAAAAACGAAAAACCGCCCAGCAAACTGGACGGTTTCCCGTTTTGTTTGCTGGGCGGTTTATTCCACCCTTTGTTCGCTCCGCTTCGGAACGAACGAAAGGTAGATGAGCCCCGTGCCAAGGAGTATGCTCGCCAGACCGAAAAGGTCCGGCGAAGACACGCCGTAAGCGACGAGACCCATTCCGGTGATTCTCGCGAAGGTCAGTTCCCGAATGAGGAATGACCCCATGCTTGCAGCATGGTTACGTGCCAATGAAGGCACGCGCGACGTCGGATGCAGGTTGACTCGATGCAGTGATGACATCTTTAGCTCCCTTTTACCTAATAGAAATAATACCCATTATTGTTTGTGTGTCAAGTTTCCGCATTCCGATCCGAAACTACGAAACACTTGTGTTTTTTAACAAGGTGTGGTACTCTATGGGAACCATGCTAACCAAGCGCGTAAAGACGAGCATCATTAAAGATTCAGCTCGCCACGACTCTGACACCGGTTCTCCGGATGTTCAGGTTGCTATTCTTACCCGTCGTATCGACGAGCTTACGAAGCACCTCAAGAAGAACCACAAGGATAACCATTCCCGCCGTGGCCTTCTTCAGATGGTGGCTGATCGCCGTTCTCATCTGCGCTACCTCGAAAAGAACGATAAGCGCCGTTATAACGCGGTTACAAAGAAGCTCGGCCTGAAAAAGTAATGAGCCCTTAGAGGGCTCGTTCTTAGCAATTTTACTCCAGGTTGGTGGTATCATGTATTTGTGCGAGCGTTCGAGTAATGTGTTGTGCGACAATTTTTATACCCGTGCCCTGATCTGGCTAATCGCTACGATCTAGTGGCTAGTAACTAGTTTTTTATGCCCGTAATCAAACATCGTGCCCAGCGTGTGGCCGTATTTATTGACACGCAAAATCTGTACCACAGCGCGAAGCATTTATATAAAACCCGCGTCAATTTCGCGAATGTACTTGCAGAAGCCGTGGGAGACAGGACTCTCGTACGCGCTATCGCATACGTGATAAAAACCGAAAATGGAGATGAGTCCAATTTTTTCGAAGCACTTACCAAAATTGGCATTGAAACCAAGGTGAAAGACCTTCAAGTGTTCTCCGATGGCGCGAAAAAAGCCGATTGGGACGTGGGGCTTGCAATTGATGCAGTAAAAATTGCACCGAAAATCGACACCATCATTCTTGCAACCGGGGATGGCGACTTTGTTCCCCTTATTGAATACCTTGATATGAATGAGGGCTGTCAGGTAGAAGTAATTTCTTTTGGAAAATCTTCTTCATCAAAACTTAAAGAAGCAGCGCACGCATTCACTGATATGTGCGATGACCCAAAGCGCTTCACCATACAAGGGAGAGGTAAGTAACCCCGTAGGACAAACCTTGCTGTGTTTTGTCCTGTTATCTATTCACCTTTTATTTGAAACAGTAAACATTCTTCTTATCACTATTATTCCGAGAGACTTGTCCTACGGGGTATAATTTTGTGTAGTGGCAAACGAACCAAAATCATCTGCTTCACATACCGCGCCAGCGAATCAATCACACATCCGCACGTTTGCGCAGGATGTGGCGCGTCTTTCTGGAAAACCGCTCCCTGCGTCTCTCATGAAGCCAGTGCCAGGAGCTCCCAAGCCTCCTGTCACAGGTCATAGTGATGATTTTCTTCCGAAGAACAAAACCGTTCCACCAAAACCTTCTGATCATGCTTCTCCTCCACCTCCTCCTGTTGAAAAAAACGTGGTCCCCGCACCAACACCCGCTCCTACACCTGCAGTTGAGCTACCGCCCGCAAGAATTATCCCAAAGGCGCCCACAACAGATGAAACCCGCGAAGCAGTGCTTGCACGGCTTAGAAAAAACGCAGTACCAGAACCCATCTCCCCGGCAGAACCCGCTTCACCGGCATATGTAATTCCAAAGGCTCCTTCAACAAATGAGAGCAAGGAGGACGTGCTTGCACGCCTCCGTGCGAAGGCACAAAAATCTATAGAAGAAAGTGGAGTACTGCTTCCAGAAAAAGAGTCCGAAGCTACTTTCCAACCAGCTCTCAAACCTGAACCCGAACAAAAAAAGATACCGACACCACTTTCTCCACTTCCAGGAGGTCCTGATCGTATTCACACGTATAAAACTGACTTTGCTTCACACGCAAAAAAGACTGATTCATCTAAAATTTCAGTACTCGCAGCGCAGGCAGACGCACAGCCCGTTCAAACCGTTATTTTCAAAGAAAAAAAGCCTTTTCCGTTTGCGCTCCTTGGAGGGTTTTTGCTCATTATGGTTGGTGGGGGAGCGCTCTATGGCGCGTATTACTATATTCAAAATCAACCGGTACCTGTATTTGTTCCATCGGTTCCTTCGCTTATCGAACCCGATGAGCATGTAGAGCTTTCCCGGGAAAATGTCTTCAACGATTTTTTACATGCAATTTCTCAACCTCTGGAAGAGACTGCAGTACGTGTGGTGTATACCAGTCTTTCGACCACGACACCTGAAGGAAGCCAGACAAAAATTGTAGATTCAGGTAACACACTTATCCGCGCACTCTCACTTTCTATGCCAGAAGTGCTTGCACGAAGCATTCAAGATGAGAGTACGGTAGGGGTCATACGCACTGAAGGTGAGCAGCGTGCATTTTTTATTCTAAAGGTCGACTCATTCGAACGCTCGTTTGCAGGAATGCTTGAGTGGGAGCGAGACATAGCAACGGACCTTGCAGAGCTTTATCCTGAATATCCGTTGACGCAGAGCGCTACTACGACCGCATCAACCACCCCTATAGCCCCAACTATTGCAGTTGCTCTTTCCTCATCATTTAAAGACGAGCTTATTCAAAATAAAGATGTTCGAGTTTTGCGCGATGCAGAAAACCGCGAAATCATTGTGTATGGTTTTAGAGATAAAGAGACGCTCATCATTACAAGAAACGCAACCGCATACCTTATACTCACCGAGCGTCTTACTGCGTCCAGGGGAGACTAGCGGGTTGTACACATGTGCTACAGTACCCCTCATGAATACTGACGTCTACAAAACTAAACTTGAGGAAGAAAAAATACGTCTTGAAACGGAACTCCAGACTATTGCCAGGCGCAATCCCTCAAATCCATCAGACTGGGAAGCTATTCCGCAAGAAGTAGGTCAGGAACCGGATGAAAATGATGCGGCCGATCTTCAGGAAGGGTACGCAGATAATGCGGCCATACTGCGAGCGCTTGAGCCTCGCTACACACTCGTAAATGAAGCGCTTGTCCGTATTCAAAACGGCACCTATGGTACCTGCATCACCGGCGGGGAACCTATAGAGGAGGAGCGATTAGGAGCTGATCCTGCTGCGCCCACCTGTATCGCACACCGCTCCTAGGTTTGGTACACTACGGCCATACCAGGAAATATTATCCCCGCATGGCATCTCCCATTTCTGCTGTTTCTTCGCTCAGGTTTGGTTGGAAAACATTTAGATCGCGCCCGTGGCTTTTTGTGGGGTCAATTATTGTTTATGCAACAGTGCAGTTTGTGCTTCTTGGGATTAAGAAGTTCCTCGGGAGTTCTGGGGAAATTTTGATGGTGTTTATAAATCTTGGCGTTGGAACAGTGCTTGTTGTGGGACTGATGACACTCTATTTGAAAGCGCACGACGATCTTAAGAGTGCGTCATTCAAGGACATGTGGAACCTGGCGCCCTTTTGGCAGTACTTAGTGACATCGGTTGTTATTGCCATCATTGTCATCCTTGGCATCTTTGCACTCATTGTGCCTGGGATTATATTCGCCCTCGCATTTTCTATGGCCCCCTACATCATCATTGAAAAGCGTGTATGGACCATGGAAGCTCTTAAAAAAAGTTGGCGCATGACCAAGGGACACCTGCTCCAGCTTTTTGTCCTTGGCGCTTCTGTGGCAGTGATTAATTTTATAGGTGCGTTCTTCCTGCTTGTTGGTCTTTTGGTAACCGCACCTGTGTCTATGCTTGCTATGACCCATGCGTATCGCACACTGTCGCATCACCACGCAGGTCATTCTGCACACGCGTCCTAAGCTAGAACGTAGCTAACCCTCTCTCCCGTGCCTGCCTCCACTCCAAAAAAGAAAAAGGAGACCCAGGGGTACGCAGTGCTTACCGCGGCGCAACCAATTGGAAGTGGCGCCGAGCTTATCACCATCGAAGCAGACCTCACCCGAGGTCTGCATTCGTTTTCGGTAGTTGGACTTGCTGATAAGGCAGTGGAAGAGGCGCGCGATCGAGTTTCTGCAGCGATACGTCACGCAGGATTTAAATCACCAAAAGCAAACAACAAGCGGATTGTGCTTTCTCTTTCCCCGGCCGACCTAAAGAAAGAAGGTTCACATTTTGATTTGCCTCTCGCCCTCTGTTATCTCATTGCGTCTGGTGACATTGAGTTGTCAGACACACCAACACTTTTTGCAGGAGAGCTCGCGCTTGATGGAACACTGCGCAGTGTGCGTGGGGTACTTCCTCAGGTGGTTGCTGCGAAAAGGGCAGGAATCACCCGCGTGTTTATTCCGCCAGAAAATGCGCATGAGGCGTTACTTGCAGATGGTATTGAAGTGTATGCGCCTCGTTCTCTTACGCAGGTGGTGGAACATCTTTCTGGCGCCTCACCGCTTCGTCCGCTCACACAAAAAGAGACGCCCGCGCTTCCACCTCCGGCTGTTGATCTGCGCGACATAAAAGGGCAGGAGAGTGCGAAACGCGCTCTTGAAATTGCCGCAGCAGGCAGACACAACCTGGTACTCTACGGACCTCCCGGAACCGGAAAAACCATGCTTGCCAGAGCGCTCCCCGGCATACTGCCACCCCTTTCTCGTGACGAAGTGCTTGAAGTAACCGCAATACATTCAACAGCAGGCGAGTTACGCACGCACGCAGTTTTATATCCTCCGTTTCGTTCTCCTCATCACACCATTTCGCATACAGCGATGGTGGGAGGCGGAGCAGTGCCAAGACCTGGGGAAGTAACACTTGCGCATAAAGGCGTGTTGTTTCTCGATGAGTTTGCAGAATTTGATGCACGTGCACTCGAAGCACTGCGTCAGCCTCTTGAAGACCGTGTGGTGACCGTGTCTCGCGCACGAGCAAGCATGACCTTTCCTGCAGACTGCATGATTGTTGCTGCAATGAACCCCGCAGACACCCTTAGTGCAGATGCCGAAGTTGCCGTGCGACAAGCATTAAAACAGGCCCGGAAAATTTCACGCCCTATCGCTGATCGGCTTGATCTGTGGGTAGAAGTGCCGCACATTTCTCACGAAAAACTTTCTTCTCTTGGTGAAAGCGAAGAAGACTCGCAAGCAGTTCGTACCCGCGTGCAAAAAGCACGCGAGAAAGCGCGGGCACGTAATCAAGAAAAAAATGTAAACGCGCGCCTTACCGGACGAGAACTTGATGAACGCTCTGGTTTTAAAGATGAGACTAAGCAGGTACTGCTTACGGCCGCAAAGAAACTCGACCTATCTCCACGTGCGTACCACCGCGTGATGCGTGTTGCTCGTACCATTGCAGATCTTGCGGACAGTGACATTGTTGAGCCTTCGCATGTATTAGAGGCCCTGCAATATCGTCCGCGCGGGTTGTTTGGGTTTGAGTAACGTGCGCTCGGGTAAATGAATTGGAAGAGCACTCCTCATGCTCTCCTGTTTTGGCATTGCGCGAAAGCGTTCAGAGTAAAAACATCCCGCGCAAAGTATTGCGCGGGAAGGTAGAAGGAGCGCGTGAGCGGTATTACCGCTCGACGTTCTTTCTGTTTCTTATCGAGAACGGTTTGCAGGGTGTGGGGGCGGCCAACGGGGCACTGACGTCCGCCGTCTTCTGCTTCTTGTTTGAAATATTTCTTGGCATCCCGTTTACCATGTTCGAACGAACATCGGTTCGTGCCGAACGCATCTGTGGCACAAACCCCTCATCGACCAGATTAACCGAAGGCACGCTTCCTTGAGCTGCCCAGTACTCCTCAATTTTCTTTTTTAGTTTACGCGCACCTTCCTCGTCACACGAATCACCTGCCATAGGCACCTCCTTGCTCAAAGAGGGCTCTCAAAAAGAGCTCCTGCTGACGTTGTACGCTTGAAGCGCTTACCGCGCAAGAGGGTTCTTTGCGCCTCTCACTTCAAAATGTAGGTGGCTTCCTGTAGAGCGTCCTGTATTGCCCACGTCACCAATATATTCATCTTGAGCAACAGACTGGCCAACACTTACCCCAACTGAAGAAAGGTGTGCGTAGAGCGTTTGAGTGCCATTTGAGTGGGAAATAACAACATAGTTTCCATATCCACCGTTATACCCGCTATCGCTTTTTGCAACGATAACGATTCCTCCTGCTGAGGCATATACCGGAGTGCCAGATGGCGCACCCACATCAATTCCGTTGTGCCCATGAATTCCCTGCGTCACAAGACCTGTACGCATAGGACTCACAAAGAAACCGGAAAGCACTGGAAGCGGGGTGGTGATTTTCTTTGCTGATGCGCTTCCTGACTTTGTGGCGGTTTTTGACGATACCTCCGCAAGGTTGCCTCCTGGAATAATCAGTTCTGTGCCAGCGGCAAGCACTTTGTCCTGATCAATGCCGTTAAACAGCGCAATTTCTTCTACGTCTGCATCAAAAAGTTTTGCAACATCGAAGAGCGTGCCCCCGCGTTTTACGGTGTACTTAACTCCAGAAACCGGAAGGATAAGAAGAGTATCTCCTGGCTGTATGAGCGATACGTCTGTTATGTCGTTTGCCCATTTAATAGTATTCACCGAGACTCCGTGCATATCAGCAATTATGGAAAGGGAGTCGCCTTCACGTACGGTATACAAAGATATTTGATCAGAAACTGGGCCTCCAGTGCCTATAGACACGCCTTGAGGAAGAGTTCCTTCCGGACCTGTTGAGGGCATCAGTGCAGACCCTTCTGAAACGCCAATCGCGATGCTTCCTTTATTAGGATTTGGATCGGAATGAGTAGCTGCATCCAAAAGCACGAGCTTCGAGTCATGAATAAGGACCTCAAAAGGTTCTCCGGCAGCAGAAGTCTTAGAAAAAACACCGAAAAACGCAGTGGCAACCTGCGGAACAGACCAGCTAAACACGAAAACGGTGAATGCACCGAGAACGGTTAGAACCAAAGCCCAATATGCGTTCCTACGACTACCAGCACGAGGGGAGTGGGAAAGATTCTTGAGAGATACGATAGATAGGAAAGGGGTTTTCAGGCGTTCTTCCAAATACAGAAATGGCTTACCTAAGCCATTTTTTTCATACTTCCGTTACTTCCAGACCAGGCGATTATACCTGGCCCACCCGTGCGGTCAATGAGGTCAAAATGGACCTGTGGAGAGCGGAAAAATGCGCAAAATTAGCTTTTTGTTATGGGGAGAATCGGTTCGTTGTTATATTTCGATAGTGAATCCCGTAGTGAAAAACGGCATTGCTTCTGATAGCAACAAGGCGGTAGTCGAAACCACTTATCCGTATTGCTCGGAAGTCGCAAAAAACCGGAAGTCGGAGTAAACTCCGATGCCGTTTTCTACTACCGGATGAATTACCTTGAAGGACTAAACGATGCGCAAAAAGAAGCGGTACTTCTGACCGAAGGACCCGTTTCCGTGCTTGCGGGAGCAGGATCGGGGAAAACTCGTGTGCTCACCACCCGCATATACCACCTCATCCGTCAGGGAATAGCGCCAGAGCATATTCTGGCAGTTACCTTTACTAATAAAGCTGCGCGAGAAATGCGCGAGCGGCTTTCCCACAAGCTTGGCACTGAAATTACGGCCTGGAAGCGGGGAAGTATTCCTTTTGTCGCCACATTCCATGGTCTTGGAAGGGAACTCTTGGAGCAGTATGGTCGCCCAATTGGCATAAACCGACACTTCACTATTTTTGACCGAGATGATTCAACGCGAGCTATTAAAGAAGCATTGAAGTCGATGGGAATTGACCCGAAAGAAATAGAGCCTCGTTCAATCTTAAATCGCATCAGCCGTGCCAAAAACGAGGGGCAGAGCAGAAGCGAATTTGCCGAGCGCTTTGCGCGTGAGCAGTTTCGTGCCAGGGTCGTTGCGGATGCGTGGCGGCTGTATGACGAAACATTGCAGAAAGAAAAAGCGCTCGATTTTGATGATCTCCTGACGCTTCCCGTAAAACTTCTACGCGAACACCACGAAGTGCGAAACGTAGTGCAGAATCGTTTCCGCTATATGCATGTAGATGAATTTCAGGACACCAACACCATTCAGGCCGAGCTGGTGCGTCTTATCTCCGGAGAAAGAAAAAATATCTTTGTGGTCGGAGACATTGATCAGTGCATTTACACCTGGCGGCAAGCAACGATTGAAAATTTACTCGAATTCGAAAAACAGTATGAAAACGCGCGCACAATAATTCTTTCGCATAACTATCGCTCCTCAAAAACCATTGTGGATGCTGCAAACCAAATTATTGAGAAGAACAAGAATCGTAAAGAGAAGATTTCTGTTACTGATAATCCAACGGGGCAACCTATTTCACTCCTTATTGCAGAAACCGCAGAAACAGAAGCGGCATGGATAGCACAAGAGGCGGCAGAACTGGTGCGCGGAGGTACACCGCTCACGGAAATTGCTGTTTTGTTTCGCACTAATTTCCAATCCCGCGCACTTGAAGAAGCGTTTCTTGCAGAAGGGTTGGCGTATCGCCTGCTGGGAACACGTTTTTATGACCGTAAAGAAGTAAAAGATGTGCTTTCCTGGGTGCGCCTTGCGCTTGATCCTGAACGAGAAGCAGACCGTATGCGCGCAGTGCAATTTCCTTCGCGTGGTATTGGAAAAGTATTGCTTGGAAAGCTCGCCGCAGGCCTGCGGGGTGAACTAAAGCCATCGGAGCGCGCAAAGGTAGAAAAATTTGAAGCGATACTTGAAAAACTTTCAAGGCTCGCGGACACGGTCACGCCATCTGAATTTGTGAAGCGTGTTATTTTTGAAAGTGGCATTGAAGAAGCCTTGTCTGATGGCACGGAAGAAGATAAGGAGCGCCTTCAAAACGCAAAAGAGCTCGCAACGCTTGCAAGCCGTCACGATGAAGCACCGGGGCGTGATGGTATTGCAGCGTTTCTTGCAGACGCGGCGCTTGCAGGAGACCAAGACGAGATGGATCGCCCCCAAGAAGGCGCAAAAGAAGGAGTGACGCTCATGACCGTACATGCCGCAAAAGGATTAGAGTTTGATGCGGTGTTTGTAAGTGGCATGGAGGAAGGGTTATTCCCGCATGAAGGTATGAGCGAGGAAGAGAGAGATGAGGAAGAGGAGCGCCGGCTTTTTTATGTCGCCGTTACGCGTGCAAAGAAAAAGTTATATCTGACTCTTGCGCACATTCGCCGTATTTATGGGACCGACTATATTCAAGAACCTTCGTCATTTATCCGAGATATTGATGAGCGACTAATTGAGTTTGCCCAACCTCATGTCTACCGCATGACACGCGATATCGCATACTAGATACATGGAATCCCATCAGGCTAAAAAAAGTTTAGGTCAAAACTTTCTTATGCATGCACAGACTGCCAAGCGTATAGCGCAGGTCGCAGGTATAGAAGGAAAGACCGTCCTTGAGGTGGGACCTGGAACCGGCATGCTTACCCGCGCACTACTTACGCACGCATCAAAAGTCATTGCCATTGAAGCAGATGCAGACCTTATCCCGCAACTTCAAAAAGAGTTTGATATTGAAATCCGCACACAAAAACTAGATCTCATACATGCCGATATTCGTGAATTTGATCCGAGTATCCTAAACGGCTCATATGCCGTGGTAGCAAATATCCCGTACTACATCACCGGAGAAATCATCCGAAAATTCCTCACCACCGACCATAAGCCCGTCTCGATGACCCTTCTGGTGCAAAAAGAGGTGGCCGTGCGTATTGCGCGGGAAAAGAAGGGGAGCGTGCTTTCTCTTTCTGTAAAGGCGTACGGGGTTCCCTCGTATGAATTTACCGTACCGCGTGGCGCATTTATCCCTGCTCCAAACGTAGACTCTGCAGTTCTTTCTATCCGCAATATTACAAGTCCGTGGAGCACTACAACCGAAGAAAAACGCTTTTTTGAGGTGCTTAAGGCTGGTTTTGCCCATAAACGAAAGTTTCTGGTACGGAATTTGGAAGAAGTTGCACCGCGCGAGCGTATTGTTCGTGTTTTTAAAGAACTCTCGCTTTCTGAAAAAACGCGCGCCGAGGAGCTTTCTCGCGAGACATGGCTTGCTCTTTCTACTGCGCTTTCATGACGACATAACCCAGGCTGGTGCCGACGATTATTCGCTGTGCATGAGCAGTAAGCACGATATGGTTGCGTGCTACTATTTTTACTACGTACCATGCATATTTCTCGCGAGCAGGTAAAAATTATTGCATCGATAGTTATTGCAGGCGCAATGATTGGCATTTCATTCTGGCTTTCAAACACCAAACCAAAGCTTGCAAGCGCGCTTTCAACTGATGAGCTCCTGCGTGCCTATGTGGAACAAGACACGGATGCTGACGGACTTCCTGACTGGCAAGAGGAGATTTACGGAACCGACCCTGGAAACCCCCAGTCAGTAGAGCCAGGAATAACAGACGCCGAGGCTCTTAAGGGAGGCCTGGTAAAGCCAGCGTATGAATCTGCAGGAATTACTGACGAAGAGGTGTCCCCGCCCTTTATCCCAGGTAAAGACCCTGCAAGCGGGAGTTTGACCGAGCGCTTTTCAACCCAGTTTGCCGAAGCGTACTTTGCGGCAGGCGGTGGGACGAATGTGAGTGAAGCGGAACAACAGCAGATAATCAATTCTCTTTTGGAGACGTTTGTGCGGCAAGCAGAAAATGCGGTGAACTCTTCGTATACACAGGTCTCTTTACGTCTTACCCCACAAACTTCGATAGATGAGTATGTTTCTGACGTTACAGAAGTTTTAATCAGAAACGATGTGCCCGTGGAAGATGCAAATCCTCTACTGCTTGCTGAACAACTACTTCAAGGACAAGAAGATAAGGTTCTTCCAAAAATTCTTCGTCTGCAAAAAACGTATGAGAATACGGTCTCTGAAATGCTTTTAATAAAAACACCCGCGCATCTTTCAAACTCACACCTTTTGATGGTCCGTGGGTTTGATGGGTTTAGTAAAGCGACAAGAGCACTAAGCATGTACGCGAGCGATCCGCTTGCGGCGCTCGGAGCGCTTTCTGCATACGAAACAAATTCAAATTCTATTCTTTTAGGTTTTAAAGAAATTGCAGAAAATATTCTAAAAGAAGGAGAGCCTGTCGAAGGAACCGCCGAGGCACGTATTGTGAACTTTGTTCGAAACTCTGAAAAACAATGAACTATTTTCTAAAAAAAATTGCTGTTGCGCTTATAGTAATTTTGCTCGTTTACCAATTTACTCCGTCTGCAAAAGCCCAGCTCCTTGTTTCCGACCCTGCTGTTTTTACAGTCGTAAGCACCATTGCTGGACAGGGAATAGCTGAACGAGTAAAAGAAGATTTGCTCGACGGACTTGCTTGGACATTTGCAAAAGTTGCCATACAGTCGATGACCCGAAGTATTGTGAACTGGATTAACTCTGGATACGAAGGGGAGCCAGCGTTTTCCCAAAACCTCACCCGTGATTTGCGTCAGGCAGGAGATGCGGTAGCAGGAGCCTTTATTACCGACTTCTTTGAAGCAAACATTGACTCGCCGTTCCTTTCTCTTGCTAGAGATACGGTATCTGTGTACTACCTCCTCACCAGCGAAGACGCGCTCGCGCAGCGCCTAAAATACTCTCTCGGGAGTTTTGCGCAGCGCTCAACGGATTACATACGCGGAGACTGGTCTGGTGGGGGACTCTCTGGTTGGTATGGACTCACCTTTAGGTGCGAGAATGACCCGAACTGCTCGTCGTTCCTAGTGCATGAGGCACTTGCGCAGCGTATTGATGCACAGTCACGAAAATTCATCGCGGAATTCAATGCTGGTCGTGGATTTCTGTCATGGAAAGGAGAGTGTTCGTTGTATGAGTCTCAAACAGACAACAGCGCTGCATTCCAGCGATGTGTGGCAGACAATGAAGCAAATGGCACCAATAACGACTGCTTCGCACTTTATGGGAACATGGGTACCTCTCTGGGGGATGAAGATACATGTGCAGAATATGACGTAATGACTCCTGGTGCTGTGGTTGAAGAAAGTCTAAGTGAGGCACTCGGGTCACCGATTAAACAGCTCGAGCTTGCAGACTCTATTAATGAAATTGTGGCTGCAGTAGTCACACAAATGGTAAATCAGGTGCTTGGAGGAGGAGGACTTGCAGGACTTTCAACTCCCCGTGCAAGCGGAAACACAAGCCCTATAAATCAAGCGACAAATCCAAACACATCAGGCACTTCGATAACCGGAGGATTTGCCGCACAGGTGAATCGCGAATTAACTAAAGCCACAGAGTACCGAAACGCGTGGGCTGATATTCAGACAGTTGCAATTGCTGCGCAAGACGCGTGTCCTTCTGCGGGAGGTACGGTGAGCATATTTCGTTCACAACAGATACAAGACGCGGTTAACCGCTCTGGTGCAGCAGTTACTCGTGCAGATAGCGTGATTACTGAACTTCAAAGAATACTGCTCCTTATAGAAGCGGTGGGGGATGGGGAACTAGGGGGCGCAGGTGTTGCATCAAGCCAGCGTGCGTATGAGGTATACCAGAACCTTCTTTCAAGCGGTCGTTTAATAACGGATGGCGATAATGCCGAAGCGCAAAGTGAACGAAATGAAGATTCTTCAGAGTCGCTGTATTCAGAAATGCAAGGGTACGTAAATGCGTGTGATTAATGGTATGACATCACAGGTTTCTCGCGCTCTTCTCCTCTCGACACTCACCGGAGTACTGCTTGCGTCTTGCTTATTTTTTCTGCCTCACGAGGCACTCGCCCAAGCAGAACCTCAAGGAAGCTCTGGTGGGCCTCTCGAGTGGTTTCTGGGAGCAACGGTGGGCGCCGTACTTGCTCCTGTTGCACTTGTTTCGTTTGCTATTTTTGCAATAGCCAAAGCGCTTTTATGGGTCGCAGGTATTGTGCTGAACTTTTCGGTACTCTATCTCGTCTTTGAGTTTTCGACACACCTTGGCACATCCCCAGGAATGCTTATTGGCTGGAGTGTGCTACGCGACTTTGGAAATATCCTTCTTTTGTTCGGGTTTTTAATGATTGGGTTTAAACAAATTTTAAACGTAGGGAATTTCAGTGCAGGTAAAGCTCTTCCGAAACTTATTTTGTACGCCATACTTTTGAACTTCAGTCTTTTTGTTGCGGCCGCGGTCGTAGATATTTCAAACGGTATTACCGTAGCGCTCTTTTCACAAACCGCCGGATACAACTGCGAAGGAAGCGCGGAGCAGTGTCTTAACGACGGCATTACCGGACAAATAGCCCAGCAAGCAGATTTGATAAGTATCGGCACTTCAGAAGGAATAGACTTTACTGCCCAAGTACAAGCCTATACTTCGCAACCAATAGAATACATACTCAAATTCCTCCTCTCTGCAGTTCTTGTATCAATTATGACCGCGGTCCTCTTTGCGGCAGGGTTCCTGCTTATTTCACGCGGTATTACGCTTGCATTCCTACTCATTACGTCTCCTATAGGGTTTGCAGGAATGGTCATTGACCCACTCCAGGACATGGCAAAGAAGTGGTGGAAGGCGCTTATTGATAACGCGCTCTTTGCTCCAGTGTTTATGGTGCTCTTATTTATCGCGCTTCGCATGACTGACGGCCTTGCGGCGGTTATGGGAGGTGCAGGCGGCCTTACTGGTCCAGGAGGTCTTGCGAACGCGATTGCAAGTGGAGACACCATAGAAGCCGGACCTATTTTCTTCTTTGTGCTTGTCGTTGGCTTTATGATCGCTGCACTTAAGGTAGGGAAGCAGTTCAGTATTATGGGCGCCGAGCAGGCAATAGGGGTGGCGACCAGACTCGCCGGGTCTCCGTATGTTCCAGCACGCGATTGGATTGGTAGAAAATCGGAGCAGTACGGTAAAGCGTATGAACGAAACGTTGCAGGAAAACTTCGTAATATCCCGATTATTGGTGGCGCGCTTGGTAAACCGCTTGATGAGGCAATACAAAAATCATTCAATTCCGGAAAAAATGTGTCCGTGCCTGGGTGGGGAAGCTATGCAGATGATAAGAAGCGCATTGATGCACGCGACAAGCAGGTGCGTCATGCAGAACATGAAGCACATGTACAGCATGAATTTGATGAGGCTATAGCTTCGTATGGAACAGATCCAGGAAAACTGAAAAAGTTCCTGCAGCAAAACGATCTCAAGAGTCTTGAAAAGAGAGAGTTTTTGAATAAGAAAAATATCGCGATTGTTGCTGAAGCTGCGGGGGCAGATTCGTTTAAGAAATTTATGGAGAGCGACGATGGGGATGAGGCCTTCAAACACGAAGCACATGAGGCACGAAAAGCTTCGGTACAAAAGAAACTTGATGAGGCGTTACGCGAAAACACGAACGGTAATCCGGACAAGCTTGTGAAGTTTATGAAGGATGTGAATGGCTATGACGTGAAAGACACGAAACAGCTTGCTTCTGGGGGACCGGAACTTGAAACTATGGTGCGCTCAATGTCTGTGGACACCTTCAAGAAGTTTAATGAGGATAAAGAAATTCCTGAAAGCCTTAGAAAGAAAGCAGACGCTGCAAGAAAGGATTCCATACAGCGCGAATTTGATTCTGCTATTGCCGCTGCAAATGGCGGAAATCCTGAAGCACTTGAGAAGCTCTCTCGAGAAACTGATAATTATGATCTGGCACGCACCAGGCAGGCTACTGCAGGTGGATCAGAACTTGAGACGCTTGCAGGAAGCATGAGTCCAGAAGGATTTAAGAACTTCTATAGCAACAAAGACATCGCGACCCCTATCAAAGAACGCTATAAAGCAGCTCGGTACAAAGAACTTATCACACAAACACTTCCTAACGCAGCGAATGGCACTCCTACAGCCATTAAGAAAATCCGAGAAACTTCTGACGCTGATATTGTTATGTCCGGAGTGCTCGATGATGCAACTAAACGCCAGCAACTAGTGAGAAGTGTCTCTGAAAAACAATACGTTAAGTTGCGTAGCAACAGGGCTCTTGGGGACGCCGCGCGAAACGCGATGGAGCAAATTCGCTACGGCACCGGACTGGGCTCTCGATTTGAAACACCAGATTCTAGTAAGCTCGCGATTAAAAATTTCGAAAGTAAAAAAGAAATAAATAACATTCCTGCTTCTGTTCTTATTCAGGACCAGGTTCTTAATGCGCTGTCCCCTGCGCATTTCTTTGAGATAGCTAACGCAGGAAGGGTGGAAGGTGAAGAAAAAAATAAAATTAGAGATTTCATTCTTGAAAAGATAAAATCAGATGATGATTCTTGGGTTTCATATATCCCTATAGCACCTAAGAAGCAGCTACGTAAATTGAATGATTTCTTTGGCACAAATTTCTCATGATTATTAGCCCGGAACAAATAGAAGCTGCTTTTGAGAAAGCTCCGCAAAATACGCGATTCTTCATCGAGGAAGGACTTCTTGCTGAAAAAGTTGAAGAAATCTCAAAGAGAAACGCACTTCCTCTGCCGGTTGTAAGGCAGTTTGCTACTCTTTGCCGAAACGCGCTCCTTGGTCTTGTCTCGCCAGCAAATTTTTCTGAAGAACTCATTTCTTCTGGAGCGCCTGCCACGGCGGTAGCAACACTCACTTCTGCTTTTTTGGAAGAAATTGTGAAAGAGGTTTCTGTTGTGAAAATTCCTGAATCTGAAGAAGGGGCTTCAACTTCAGATAATTACAAAGTGGCGCAACACATGCTCCCTGAAGGACATCATCACGATGATCAGCTTTCTCCAGATGCCGTAAAACCTTCCGTTTCTGCTTCTGCTATCGTACGCCCAGAACCCACGCCAGTAAAAACTACACCGATACCGCCTGTACCAGTAAGTGTCCGCCCTGCACCAATCACCCAACCTGCTGTACAGCCGCTTCGCCCGCGCACTATGGCATCTGATGTCGAAGCTATGCAAACGGGAGGGAAGAGCGAAGCAAAACCGTTTGTTAAACCACAGCCTCCTGCTCCTCCTGCTATGCCAGTAGTAAAACCGCCTGTTTCTGCTGCGGCTGCAAATGTGCACGAAGATTTGAAGAAATACGGCGTTGATCCGTACCGAGAGCCAGTGGAGTAGGAATGGTATACTGATGTGAATGAAAAAAGGTTTCGACTTTCCGCCCCAACCTCATGAAGAAAAGGATGTGGATAAAACTCATATCAGGAAATGGAAAAAAGAGATAGCTGAAGACCACCCAGACAAGCTCGTTGGACTTCCCGAAGAAGAGCAGAGGGCACGAGAAGAGAGGTTCAAAGAAAACATGAGTAAGCTTCAAGAAATTGAAGAGCGGTTGGGACTTTCAAAAAAGAGTCCCCCGAAAGAAACTGGGGTGCGAAGTATACCGGACATGCGCTCATCTGTGCCTACATTTCCTCATGAATTTCTGTCCGAGACTGAAAGTCCGGAGGAGGGGAAGGCTCCCATAGGTGTGCAGCATATTCCAAAAAGTAAATGGGAAAGCCCAATAGAAGATGGGGTTATTTTGGAAGAGACTCAAGGAGAACGCCGTGCAAAGAAAGAAATAAAATCAGCCGCTTCTGAAGCGAAACAGGATACGGCTGAAGGTCAGGGCATACGAGAAGAAGTGGAAAGTATTTCTGCTCCAAAAGAAAAACTTAAGAAAGATACTCGTGATGCACCAAACCCTGAAAGCCCAAGAGAGACTGACGTACCGGTAACCGTAGTACAGGAAGACGGCGGGATGGGGGTTGATAATTCTCCAACAGAAGCTGTGCCACCTCCTGTAGAGCAAGGACAGCAAGCAGAGCGAGAGTTGGTGCTTGATACACCTATTGATGACGAAGATGAGGAAGAGAGGATTGACGAGAATCGTCCCGCCTCTGGTTTAGAGGTAGAAGATGCTGCTCTTGCGGTGACTAACGAACAAGTGCGTGCTCGTGTTGAGCAAGCATTAGGAGAGCATGATCGTCATGCTGATACCACAGGCTATTGGGAGCGTGGTGCACCCGTGAAAGAAGTTCCCCCGGAGCAAACTGACCACGCTGATACCGCAGGATATTGGGCGCAGGGCGCACCAGCGAAAAGCACTGTCTCTGAAACTACTAAAAAAGGGATTCTTTCCCGTATTGGAAGTATTCCTCTTAAGGGAGCTGCGCTCGTGGGAGGAGTTATAAAGCTTATCTTCTCCATACTTGCAAAACTAGGTACCACCTTTTTTGCGGCGGGGTATAAAGTTGCAAATTTCATTGGTGACAACATTTCAGGAGCGGTATCCGGACAAGCAAAAAGTGCAGGTAAAAAAGCCGAGAAACCAAAAGATTCAGGTGGGCATGACGACCACCACTAATACCCGCTACCGGCTCGTAACGCCCTGATATACTAAAAGGCAAATGGATTATCAGGTACCGCAGTTTATTGAGGTAGAAGACAGAATATTTGGGCCACTCACGCTCAAACAGTTCATTTATATTGCCGGTGGCGTGGGTATTAGCGCACTCCTTTTGGTAACTCTCCCGCTTATTTTGGCGCTCATTATTGGCACTCCTATCGCGCTTCTTGCTGCCGCACTCGCGTTTTATAAGATAAACAACAAGCCGTTCATTAATATTCTTGAAGCTGCGTTCAACTATTACGTAGGGAAGCGTCTCTATCTCTGGAAGAAAGAAAAAGAAGACACTGTTACTGACCTGCCTACAAAAGTAGTAAGCGATGATGAAGCAAAGAGTAAAACTGCCGGCCTTACCCGCACCAAGCTTGAAGAGCTTGCATGGAAGCTCGATGTGCGGGACACCGAGCGCGAACAAGCACCCATATGAACGACGCAAAAAGCAGCCAATCATTTGTTCCAGTAAAAGAAGTGCGCAATGGCATAATTCTCTTAAAGGGAGGCGGGTACCGTGGCGTACTCATGTGTTCGTCGACGAACTTCGCGCTTAAATCCGCAGATGAGCAACGCGCCATTATTGGCGGTTTCCAAAACTTCCTGAACACGCTCGATTTTTCAATAGAGATCGTGATCCATTCTCGAAAAATGGACATTAGACCCTATCTGCTCACGCTTGCCGAGCGTGAGAAAGCACAACAAACAGAACTTATGCGCGTTCAAGTGCGTGAGTATGCGCAGTTCATTCAAAACTTCATAGAAGGCGCCGCCATTATGAGTAAGCTGTTTTATGTCATTGTTCCGTATGAGGCTGGTGGGGCAGAAGAGGTGGCGGGAGCGCTTCCGTTCCTTGGAAAAAAGAAAGGACCAAGCACGGAAGGTCTAACCGACTCCTTTGACCAACACCGTGCGCAACTTTCCCAGCGCATGAGTCTCGTGTCTTCCGGACTTACCGGAACAGGGATACGTGCGGTGCCTCTTGGCACCGAAGAAGTAATCGAGCTTTTGTACCGCTCATTCAACCTGGGCGACCTTGAAACACCGATTAAACTAACTAACGCTTAACCCTATGGCTCTTTTAGATTTTCTCGGAAAGAAAAAACAGCAAGAGCAGGGGTCGGTATTCAAGGCTCCGCAAGCACCAGCCCCGGTACTCCCAAAAGAAGTCTATGGAGAAGCAACGCTTAACCTTGCGGACACCATTGCGCCCTCTGCGCTTAAAGTTAATGCGCGCGAGCTTGAACTGGGAGAAAAGTTTGCCCGCACGTTCTACACCATTTCCTACCCCCGCTACCTTTCAGAGAGCTGGTTTAGCCCGGTGGTTAATCTCCCGCGCGTATTTGATATTGGTATTTTCGTGCACCCGGTAGATAGCGGTACAGCACTGCGCGGTTTTCAGAGAAAAGTAGCTGAAATTCAAAGTCAGATAATGGATCGGGAATCGAAGGGGTTGGTGCGCGACCCCATGCTTGATACTGCGTATCAGGATCTTGAAAACTTGCGCGACCAGCTTCAGCAGGCACAGGAACGCCTGTTTGATGTTGGGTTGTACATAACAATTTACGGCTCTTCGAAAGAAGAGTTGGATAAAATTGAAACTGATATCCGGAGTATTCTAGATTCACGCCTTATATACACAAAGCCTGCGCTTTTCCAGCAGGAACAAGGCTTCCGCTCCACGCTTCCGCTCGCGCTTGATGAGCTTGCGGTAACCTCAAAACTAAACTCGTCTCCGCTTTCCTCTATTTTCCCGTTTGTGTCGTTTGATCTCACTTCTGATCGCGGAATACTGTACGGCATTAACCGTCACAACGCCTCTCTCATACTCTTTGATCGCTTCTCTCTTGAAAACTACAACTCGGTGGTCTTTGCAAAATCAGGTTCCGGAAAATCATACGCTATTAAGCTCGAAATTTTACGCTCGCTTATGTTTGATACGGAAGTCATTGTTATTGACCCTGAACGAGAGTATGAGTATCTGGCGGAAGCTACGGGAGGGCGCCTCTTCAACATTTCTCTTTCATCAGAGCATCACATCAACCCTTTTGATCTTCCTCCTGTTAAAGAGGATGAGGAGCCGTCAGACATTCTCCGCAACAACATCATTAACCTTGTGGGATTGTTCCGCATCATGCTTGGTGGACTTACTCCAGAAGAAGACGCTATTGTGGACCGCGCCATTACAGAAACATATGCTCTCAAGGACATCACTGGGGATGCGGACTTCAGTCTCATGACACCACCACTTCTTTCTGATTTTGAGAATGTACTTTCAGGTATGGAGGGTTCCGCTTCGCTCGTGCAGCGTCTTACCAAATACACGAAGGGTACCTGGGCTGGATTCATAAATCAGCCCACAAATGTCGACATTAATAAGCAATTCATCGTCTTTTCAGTGCGTGATATGGAAGATGAATTGAAGCCGGTTGCCATGTACATTGTGACGCATTTTATTTGGAATGCGGTGCGCCGCAACCTAAAAAAACGCCTGCTTATCATTGATGAGGCGTGGTGGATGATGAAATCTGAAGATACAGCCTCTTTCCTTTACTCTCTTGCAAAGCGCGGACGTAAATACTACCTGGGTGTTTCTACCATAACCCAAGACGTGGAAGACTTCCTGCGATCTCCGTACGGAAAACCCATCCTCACCAACTCCTCAATGCAGCTTCTTTTGAAGCAGTCTCCAACAACAATAGATATGCTCAAAGACATCTTCAGTCTTACGGATGAAGAAAAGTTCCTATTGCTTGAATCAGGAGTGGGGGAGGGGCTTTTCTTTGCAGGATTGAAGCATGTGGCAATAAAAATCGTGGCTTCCTATACGGAAGATCAAATCATCACTTCTGATCCGTCCCAACTACTTGCAATAAAGCGTGAGAAACAACGCCTTTCCATGGAAACAGATGCGTAATACATAATGGCGAATTATCGATATGTAGCTGGAAGAGGGCCCGAAAGAACAAAAGCACGTGTAGGAAATTTAATGGCGGGACTCCTGCTCGGATCTGCCCTCCTGCTCGACTTGCTGCAGTTTTTATTTTCTCTTTTCCATGCAATACCAATAGTTGGAAACGGTATAGCGATCATTGCTGCTTTGTATATCGCGCTTTTTGCACTCATTCTTTTCGGCCTTTGGTTTTATATGCTTCGGGTGAATTATTTCACAGGGAAACGAGCCGCACTTAAGCTTATTGCGGCGTTTGGAACATTCGTTATAGAAATTACACCCGTCATTGATGCGCTGCCCGCTATTACTGCCGGAGTAATGACGATGATTATCGCTTCTCGTATTGAAGATTTTGTAGGCTCTGAAAAAGAGCTGGCACAGCTTTCAGAAGGTGAAAAGGTGGCCGCGGCGGCTTCTCTCATGAGAGGAAAACGCACGTCTCCCAACGCTCCTATAGTTAAAGACATTGGACGGTTTCAAACGTCTGTACGACAGGCAACACGACTGACGTCTTCTGTAAACCTGGAGAGACGCCCTGCATCCCAATATGGAAAAACGTCTCCACAGAGCGTTACGCGCTATAATAACGCCTCTAATGTAAAGAGTGCTGTTTTTAGAACAGTTCGTGGTAAAAACCTGCGCGCGGAAGACCGTCAGCAAGAAGAAGGTGCGCTCATATCTCCTAAAAATAGTAACGGTTCATAAAGCTCACACGGCCCGTCAGAACATTTCACACACCACATCAGGGATGCAGGTGATGGCGCGGGGTATACTTAGAGCATGCGTTCCTTGGCCGCAATTTTTCTTATTGCTTTCGGGGTGATTTTTTGTATACCGTATGCACCAGCTTCCGCACAAATAGCCGGGACTGAATCTATTTCTATAATTGTTACGCCCCAGTACCCACGTCCATATGAGACGGTAACTATAACTCCGCGAAGTAGTCTCCTCACGCTCTCTGCAAGCCAGGTGACCATAACCGCAAACGGCGCGGTTATCGAGGAGGGAAGTGGAGAACGCAGCACCCAGGTAACGCTCGGGGGGCCTGGGTCTTCCACCCTCATACGGGTTACCGCGCGCCAGGGCGCGTCCGTTGAAAGCGCAGAACTTACACTCCGTCCTGCAGATGTTTCTTTAGTGCTTGAACCACAAACAACCGGCTTTCCTTTGTATGACGGTGGGCTTTTAGTAGCGCCGGAAAGCCGGGTGCGGCTTGTGGCGCTCACTGACTTTCGCACCTCAAACGGGGTGCGTATTCCCTCCAATTCGCTTTCGTATACCTGGAGGGTAGGAAATAAGATACTAACCGAAGAATCGGGTCTCGGGCGAAGCGTGCTCACTGCATCTGCTCCAGTACGCTACCGAAACGCAGATGTATCGGTAACGGTATCAACCACAGATCAGTCTATGACTGGGTATGCATTTATGGAAGTAAGTTCTTCAGAGCCTCGTCTCTATGCATACCGCGTGGATCCACTCTTGGGGATAGACCTCGCTCATACACTTTCTGGCGTAGTGCCGCTTATTGGGGAAGAGGATTCTTTTACCGCTGTTCCGTATTACTTTAGGGACACGCCTTCTCTTTCCTGGTCATTAAATGGAGAGCTTGCTGGATCTGATAGTGCGTTTACCGTACGCGCACAAAACGAAAGTGCGGTGCGTGCAAATGTCGGCGTACGAGCTGAAGGAAATGATTTTGAGTCGGCAAGTAGTGCGTTCACGCTAAGCTTTAGAGGAAGTCCGCGAGGATTTGGATTCTGATATGAAAACTATTTTCTCATGTGCACTCCTACTCACGCTGGTAGCGCCGGTACTAGTCTTTGCGCAAGTACCAACTCCTGATGAAATTATTCCACGAGGTGACATTGGAGGGTTTGATGCTGTAACAGGCATTCCGGTATTTGAGTCAGCAGAAAACACGGTGGGGGTTGATATTACGAGCTTCTTTAACCAGCTTTATGTACTCTCCGTGGGTGCGGCTGCAATAGTGGCTGTGGCGCAAATAATGCTTGCGGGCTTCCAGCTTGCAACTGCCCAAGGCAGCTACGGAGCGATAGGGGAGGCAAGGAGCAAGATACAGAACAGTATTCTGGGACTTCTCTTGGTCCTTTCTCCCACCATTGTCTTTGGGATTATAAATCCTGATATTTTAAATCTTGATATTGATGTGTCTCGCTTAACAGACCGACCGGAGGTAAATGATGTCCCCGTCTCTCCAAGCCAGCCTTCAGGCCCTGGTCAAACAAATCAGGTTTCAGGTGCCTATGATGATGTATGTGATTTAAAAAATGCTCCACTTGGTCCTGGTTTTAATCTTGGGGTAAACGTTTCCCTGAAAGATTTGGGTGAAGGTAGTGAAAACCAAGGAAGGAGTTGTTGCCGGTTGCTCGACGGTAGCATAACTGAAAAAAACGGAAACAAGGAAGCCAGCTGTAGTCTTGAGTCATTACTAAAAAACGATCGCTGGTCAGTGATTATAGATACAAAATCTACAACAGGAGACCCTGGAAAAGAGGAGAGGTATACGCAAGACGTTGTGTTTCGTTCTGTGGGAGCTCATATTGAGCGACCGGTTTGGGATATAGACATGATTGCCATACATGGCTTTAGAAGTAAGTCTGCGTGCGAAAGTTTTGTCACGTCTGTACGAAAAGATCCTTCGGTTATAATAAAAACCTTGGCCCAAAAGCCGCCCATTGGTCTTATTGACGTGTATAAGTTTTCAGCGAATCAAATCGTGTCTGTAGACTCAATTGTAAAAACTGAATGCAGAATTTCTGACTACTACACCTACCCCAATACCTTCAAAGCTCCAAACCAATGAGACGCTTTTCTATCATTTTCGGATTACTGCTCGCACTGATCACGCTTGGGATAGTTATATATTTCCTGTTCTTTCGTGGTGCACCAGAAACGCCTCAAGAAGACCTCGATAATCCGTTTGGAGGAATTAGTGGGGGACTAGGCGAGCCACGCGATATTGAAATTCCTGAAGTAGGGGTGCCGGTAGGAGGTGCTGGGGAAGAAGTGGCCCCGCAGTTCTTTAAAATAACTGACGGGCCGGTGGCGCACGGTGCGGTGGTTATTCCCGTACAACGTAAAGAGCAGGGTACGGGAACATCCACCCCTACGCGCGAAGACACTGAAGTACGTTATGTGGATAGAGCAAGTGGAAATGTGTACCGCTTCCGCCTCAAAGAACGCACGCTTGAAAGGATTACGAACCTCACCCTCCCGGGAATTCAAGAAGCGGTGTGGGCTTCTGACGGCTCTCGAGCGTTCCTACGCTTTCTTTCCACAGAAGCAGGGGGAACAAGACTTGAAACCTATGCGCTCTCTGCAGAAGGGGAGGATGGGTATTTCCTTGAACCAAATCTCTCTGATGTGGTGGTGAATGGTACAAGCTCCATTCTCTCTGTATTACCATCCTCAAATGGCGCAGTAGGTACTCGTGCCTCTCTCACTGGAACAAACCCGGTAACGGTGTTTCAAACTCAACTCTCTTCACTAAAGGTACACCGCGCCGGAGAAACCTCTGCCGCACACACAAAAGCCTCTGCGCTTATACCAGGATATGCGTTTTCAATTAGTCGCACTGGTGAATTTACACGCATACTAGGTCCTCTTCCTGGACTCACCATCCTTCCAAGCCCTTCAGGCACGCGCTTTTTGTACACGTATCGTGATAACGGGGTGCTTCGTCTTGGGTTTTTAGATACTGAAACAAACGAAACAGTAGCGCTCCCTGTTTCAACGCTTTCAGAAAAATGTGTGTGGGGTTCGTCCTCCACAAAAGTGTACTGCGCGGTGCCTCGTGCGGTATCTGGCACGCTCCCTGATGACTGGTATTTGGGTGTAGTACAAACTTCAGACCGAATTTGGGAAATAGACCTCACCACACGCCTCGCCGCACTCACCTTTGATCCGTCTGTACTTGCCGATGCTGATATTGACGCAGTAGCGCTTACACTCGATGCGAAAAATGAGGTGCTCGTGTTTACGAACCGCGATGACGGGTCTCTGTGGCTCTACGATTTATAACGTGTGCTCGTACAGGCTATGCCGTTACTGCTGAAAGGGGCGGCTCAACGTTTTTAGGATACTTCTTACGGATAAAGAGTTGCTGAATAAACATGAACATGTTGCTTGCAATGAGATAGAGCGCAACAGCACCTGATGCAAAACCAACAAACATAATAATGAATGGGAAGAGATAGCGCATCTGGAGCGCCATCGCGCGTCCGAATTCGTCCTGCATGCTTGCATCTTTTGCTGCTTTTTTCTTCGGTACGGGCACCGCGTAATGCGCATATGCGTATTGGGAAATACCCGCAAGCACCGCAAGCGTGAGTGAGGATCCAGCGACCGAAAACGCGCCGAGGAAAAGTGTGGTTACCACTTCAGGGAAGGGGATGAATGAGTACAGTAAGTTCGGATCAATTCCGTAGAGCGCCGCGTCTTTGGTAACAAAGAAAAGTCCAAAAATAATTGGAATTTGTAAAATCATAAGGAGCATGGAAGAAAATGGCTTTAGGTCATGCTCTTTATAGAGCGCCATCATCGCTTTTGCTTGTTGTTGAGGATCAGTTTTGTGTTTTTCTCGTAGTTCTTTTAGCTGTGGCTGAATAACCTGCATAACTGCCTGGGTCTTTGCGGCAGAGAACGATACAGGTAGAAAAACGATACGTACTGCGAGCGTGACTGCAATCACTGCAAACCCAAGGTCTCCTTGAGGCAATACATCGATGAAAAACGTGAGTAGGTTATAGAGCGGAAGATAGATGTAATCGATGAACATACCGTTCGATTATGACAGGACCTTTGTAAGTGCGCCACTCAACTCTTCCTTTAGTTGTAAAAATGTTAGATCCGTTGCCTCTTTTTTTACATACACGACCACGTACTTGTTTGCACGGAAAAAAGACCTTAAAACACTTTGTACCCGGCGCCGTATACGATTTCTTGCTACTGCCTTCTTTGAAACAGCTTTAGAAACAACTACCGCACACCCTCCTTTTAGGGAGGGGCCGGTAACGAGCGTAAAAGAGGAACTAAAAAGACGTAGTCCTTCTTTGTTTTTAGGAAATGCGCTCCTTAAAAGCCTGTGGGAGCGTCTAATCATTAGACCGCGAGCTTTGCGCGCCCTTTACGGCGGCGGCGGGCAAGGGTCCGCTTTCCAGAAGCGGTTTTCGTACGTGAAAGGAAGCCGTGAGTCTTTGCACGCTTGCGCTTTTTTGGTTGATAGGTTCGTTTAGGCATATGGAGAAATTTAAATGTGTGACTATTTAAAACATGAGGTTATCCACAGGATAGTACCAGTTTTACTTCTTGTGTTCAAGGGTGTGGGTTGTGTGTGTTTCTTCCGGGCTTTTATTTACGTTGTTTTTACCTACCCCTACCACACATCCATACTATTCGCCTAACACCACCTGGCTCGGTATACTAGTGAACACCATGAATAGTCGAGACCCTCATGAGCTTTGGGAGCATGTGCTTGCTCAAGTTGAACTCTCTATATCTCCAGGGAATTTTAATACGTGGTTTAAAGACAGCACCATTCAAAAAATAGAGGACGGGATTGTGTATATTGGCGTACCTTCGCAGTTTTTTCGTGATTGGTACTTGAAAAAGTTCCACACACTTCTCCTTAAAATCATTCGCTCGGTTTCCTATGAGTTTCGAAATATTGAGTACCTTATTGTGAAGGATGCTTCTCGTAAACCTAAAACGGAACGAAGGGAGCGTGCAAACACTGAACTTCCTCTTGATGAGTTTTATATCAATAAAAGTGATAACTTAAACCCCCGCTATACCTTTGATACGTTTGTTATTGGATCTTTTAACGAACTTGCCCATGCAGCTGCACAAGCGGCTATAACTCGACCTGGAATTACCTATAATCCTCTTTTTATTTACGGAGAGACCGGAAGAGGGAAGACACACCTTATTCAAGCTATAGGTAATCAGTTTAAAAAACTATATCCAACCCGTAAGGTTTTTTACCTCACGTCAGAAAAATTTGCTGTTGAGTATACTGACGCGATGCAGCAAGGTACAGGAAATCGTTTTAAGGATAAATATCGCCAATACGACCTCCTTATTATTGATGATGTGCAGTTTTTCTCTAAAAAAGACAAGACGGTTGAAGAGTTATTCCATCTTTTTAATCACCTCCACGATAATAATAAGCAGATTATCTTTTCTTCTGACCGCCCCCCGCAATCTATTCCTGATATCGCAGACCGAGTGCGTGGTCGCTTAATGAGTGGGATGACCGTTGATATTGGAGAACCTGAACCTGAAGCGCGCATGGCTATTGTGCGTAAAAAAGCGGCGCTCCACGGCATTATGCTAAGCGATGAGGTTATTGAACATGTAGCAACCTCTGTTGGTGGGTCAATACGTGAATTAGAGGGAGTTATAAACTCGATTGTTTGCCATGCGCAGGTTAAAGGTACCGCTCCTGATCTTGCAGAAGTACGCCAATCCTTACGTTCTTTCTCACGACCTACAAAATCAGTGTCCGTGAAGCATGTGGTGTCTAAGGTTGCGGAATTTTACGGTATTGATGAAGAGTCCATCTATGAAAAAACCCGGAGAAGGGAGGTGGTGCGTCCGCGTCAGGTGATTATGTATATTTTGCGAGAAGATTTTTCGGTTTCCTACCCTACGATAGGTTCAAAACTTGGAGGGCGTGACCACACAACTGTTATTCATTCTTGTGAAAAAGTTAAACGTGAGGTGGTGGTTGATGCGGAGCTTGCAAAAGAAATACAGGATATCCGGGGATTACTTGTGTAAAAGGTGAGGATATTTTATGTATAACTCACATAATAATCTGGGGGAAAAGAAAGGAAAAGAATCTTATGGTGTGTGGATTACTTGTTTTTCCCCAACCCCCCTTCTTTCTTCACTACCTGTTTTCAACATCTTTTCTTTTTATGGATCTTATAAAACAAAGGAAATACAAGCTGATATACGTTATCCCTCTATCCACACCACTAATATCTTCTAGTATGCATATCACTTTAGAAAAAAAAGAATTCAGTGAGGCAGTTACTCTTGTTGCACGATTTGCAGAACGTCGTTCTGCAACACTTCCTGCACTTTCAGGAATTGCTCTCGTGGTTGAAAATAATCAAATACTTTTACGTGCAACTAATCTTGAAACAGGAATTACCCGTACTATCGAAGGAGTAATTAAAAAAGAAGGAACAGTTATATTACCTGCACAAACACTTAAAGACATCACAAACTCCTTTTCAGTTAGTGGATCGGTGACACTAGAACATACTGCAGAAACACTCACTATTACTTCTGGTGGTGCCACAAGCACAATTAAAACACTACCTCAAGACGATTTTCCGACACTTCCTGCCCCAGAAGGGAAAACCACACTCACACTTTCTGGAGTGGTACTTCGTTCACTTATCACCACTGTTGCTTCATGCGCGTCTCCTTCAACAGTACGCCCAGAACTCGCTAGTATTTTTCTGAAAGGTGAGGGCGGGATACTTACTGCGGTGGCAACAGACTCATTTCGGTTGTGTGAAAAAAAAGTATCGACCGAAAAAAAGGTAATACCGTTTTCTATTCTCATTCCTGCAAAAAACGCGCTTGAGGCGATTCAGACCATTCCTGATACTGAAATTACAATACATATCGATGAACATCTTTGTTCTTTCTCATGGAAGGGTGGCGTGGTAACTACACGATTGGTCGCACTTTCATATCCCGACTACACACAAATAATTCCCAAAAGTTTTATAGGAGAAGCGGTAACGCTCCGAAAAGACTTTGAAGCAGCAGTTAAAAGAGCATCGGTATTTTCGGATTCATTCCAAAAAATCCGGCTTGGATTTGATAGTAAGAATAAAAAACTCTCTTTCTCTTCTAGGAATAGCGATATAGGAGAAAGTAATGAAGAAATACCCGCACAGGTTTCTGGGGAAGGCATAGAACTTTCTTTTAATTATCGATATCTTCAAACCCCGCTTTCTCTTATACAAACAGAAAGCATGAGTATTTCTTCTGCGGGGATAGGGAGACCGCTCGTTATACGAGGTTCTGGAGACACCTCGTTCCTGTATTTGGTAATGCCAATGAATCAATAATTTTCTCCTACTCGTCCTGTTCGCGCTCTCGGCGAAGACGAGCACGGCGTTCTGCGCGACTTTCTTCTTCTTTTTCTTCAAAACTCTCACTTCTCTCCCAAGCACGAAGGGAGTACTCCCAATACGGGTATTGCGGATCGTTAATTGAATTTCCTGGGATTAAAGGTGCATCTTTTGTTACGTAATGAAGTATTTCATGGGCACCTCCTTCGTCTCCGGTGGTGTAAAATCCACGAAGAGGAGCAGGGACAGAATCGCTTACCGGACGAGGAGCTCCAAAAAACTCTTCTTGATCATGGTTATTGATTGCAAACTCCATAAACTCACGCCAGAGAGGTGAAACCACATATCCTGCCACTTCACGTACGGTGGGCTTTGAAGGATCGTTATTTCCCGCCCATACTCCTACAGAAATATAGGGAGTGTACCCAACAACCCAAAAGTCTTTTGAATCGTTTGTAGTGCCTGTTTTTGCGGCTACATCGTGTCCTGGAAAGTAGAATGGGTTATTTGCACTATATGCTGGTTGGCGAGCCTCATTATTTGAAAGCATAAAAGAGATATCTCTTGCTACCCCTGTATCAACTACTTGCTCGGGAACCGCTTCGTACTCCTCAAGTATTTTTCCGTTTGCGCTTTGTACTTTTAAAATACCGACAGGAGGGTTACGTACCCCATCTGCCGCAAAGACACCAAACGCAGAGGTGAGGTCAAGAAGACGAACCTCACCAGCACCAAGAGCAAGTGACAGCCCATACTCTTTCGCTTCGTTAAGAGTGGTAATTCCCATACGGCTTGCAAGATCTATGACGTTTTCAATACCTGCAAGATACATAGCTTTTACAGCAGGAATGTTTATGGATTGTGCAAGTGCAGTGGTAAACGTCATTGGGCCTCGGAATTTTTCATCGTAATTTTGAGGTGCGTAACAAGGGTATTCCGTTTCATCTATATCGTTTGGCGCACACGCGGTTGAAAACTGCGTCGGGAGGTCAAAAATTGCGGTTTGCGGAGTGTAACCCTTTTCAAGTGCTGCGGCATATACAAACGGCTTAAATGAAGAACCAGGTTGTCTGTTTGCTATCGCAATATTGTAATTACCATCTATCGCCTCATCAAAATAGTCACGAGAGCCAACCATGGCGAGTATATGACCGGTCGTAGGTTCTATAGCAACAAGCGCTGCGTTTTCCGCGTTAAACTTTGTCTCGTTTATAAGTGCGTGCGTATGTACTACTGCTTCAGCGGCACGCTGAAGATCTACGTCAAGTGTCGTGGTAACCACGAGGCCGTCAGTAACCGCATCAGGACCATATGTTTCCTCAAGGTATTGCTCGATATAAAAAACAAAGTGGGGTGCAATGATTGAGTTTGCGCTTTGTGGAGCAAACACAACGTCTTCTGCTTGGGCATCGTTCATCTCTTTTTCAGAAATCATGCCAAGCTTTTCCATACGCACGAGCACATAATCTTTACGTGCCTCAAGTTCTTCTCGATGATTCCCGTACGGGGAGTATCGGGTAGGGGATTGCGGAAGTGCTGCTAAATATGCGGCCTCTGCAAGCGTTACGTCCTTTGCGGATTTTCCAAAAAACGCTCGGGAGGCAGCTTCTACCCCATAGAGAGTTCCACCATATGGAGAGTTATTGAAATAAAGCTCGAGAATCTCATCTTTCGTATATGTTGCCTCAAGCTTTACTGCCAGAATCACCTCATGAATTTTTCGCACCATACTTTTCTTAGAAGTAAGAATGGTGTTTTTTACGACCTGCTGGGTAATGGTGGAGCCTCCTTGAGCAAGGGTACCGGTGGTGATGTCAGTAAAAATTGCGCGTGCAATACCAGAAATACTAATACCGTGATGGGTATAGAAACCAGAGTCTTCTATGGCAATGGTCGCGTTTATTATAGTAGGTGCAATAGCTGAAAGAGGCTCAAGGTCTCGGGTTACATCTGGATTGAGGTCATGTAACACGGTGTTTCCGGTGCGGTCTAAAATTTTCGTTGACTCACTAATTTTTCGTGTGGAAAGAGCGTCTAAGTCAGGTACGGGAGTGAGTGCCACCCATAAAATACTGGCGCCAAGTACAAATAATGCAGAGCCAATTAAAATAAGTGCTCCGCGCACAAACGGATTCGTATGGTTAAGGAGCTGCTCGAGGCGCTCAATGAGCGTTTTTTTCTTCACTCATTAATCGTATCTCACGACATGAAAAAGAAACAGCCCCGCAATGAGGTGCGGGGCTGTTTCTCTGTAACACTTATTACGCATCTAATTCCTCATCTTCTTCTGCGTGCTCTTCTTCAGCAAGCGCATCAAGACTCACCTCGTCTTCTTCCCCAACGTCGTCAGGAATATGTTTTTCAACATCTCCATGTTCATCCTCAATACCAAAACCTTCCGCAAATTTATCATCCTGTTCATCCATGAACAAAAGTGCTACTACGCTTCATAATGACCCTTCTTATAAGGGCTACCGCTATATGTAACAGACCGCCACACAAATGCAACCGTGGATATCTACAGCACACTACCGCGAGGTAAGTCCGCAAAGTGCAACCGCAAGCGCATCAAGCTCGTCGTCGCCTCGTTTTTTAGAAGGAAGAGGTATGAGGTGAGGAATCATGCGTGCCATTGCTGTCTTATCTGCTCTTCCGTTTCCTGTTACAGCGACTTTAACGGTGCCAGGAGAATATTCTGTAACCGGAATACCTGCTTCACCAAGAACAGAGAGTACCGCACCACGCGCCTGCGCAACTGCCATGGCAGTTTTTTTGTTGGTGCTAAAGAAAAGTGTTTCAAGAGATGCCCGGTCTGGAGTATATTCGCGCAACGCGCTACTCACCGCATCTTTTACTACCGCGAGACGTTCTTCCATTGGTCCTTTAGCGGGGGTTACGCACGTGCTCCACACATAGGTGGGACGAGAAGGGTCTCCTTCAAGCACTGCAAGGCCGAGACGGTCAAACCCCGGATCAATTCCCAGTACTCTCATATCCTTGTGCATTCGTGAAAACCTCCTGAATATCGTCGTATTCATCAAGAAGCGTAAGAAGTTCGGAAATTTTATCCTCGTCCTTAGGAGCCACTTCCATTTTTGGTTCGTTTGCAATAAAACGCCCATCAGGAGTTTTACTAAAAGCCCAAGAAGCACTTCCAGGATTTCCAAGTTCGTACCCGTTTTTTGAAAGAAGATGTTTTATCTCTTGTGTGGTGCGGTTTCTGCTGTCAGTAACTGCGGTTGCAATTACCGCAACACCACGAGGACCATAGAGCTCATAGGTAACCTGCTCCAAGTCACCCCCGCCTGCGCTTGTGCCCTTAGAAACAGCGCGTTCAATATTGTCCTTAGGCATGTTTACTGCCTTTGCGCGTGCAATTACCGCCGAAAGGGAAGGAGAAGAAATGTTTCCAGCCACCCGTTTAGACTCAAGGGTAATTTCTCGTGCAAGGCGTGAAAACACGCGACTACGTGCGCCGTCAGTGACGGCTTTTTGTCGCTTAATTTGCGCCCACTTACTGTGTCCTGCCATGCGCACAGTGTACAGAAAACAGTGAACAGTGAACAGTATTTATTACCAATACCGTACGTTAAAAGTAAAAGAGGCTATATCGAATCGTTACCTTTGCAAGTATTCACGTCCTTTGTCGGTAAGGATGCGACCACGAGCGGAGCGTTCTATAAGACCTAGGCGAAGCAGGTACGGCTCATACACATTTTCAACCGTGTCAGGGTCTTCGTGAAGTGCTGATGCTAGTGCACGAATACCGGCAGGGCCACCCTTAAATCCGTTTTGGAGTGTCTCCAGATAGCGGCGGTCGTCTTTGGTGAGTCCTTGCGTATCAATACCAAACAATTCGCAGGCGTCATCGCATACCTCTATGGTGATATCGACGTCGTTCACCTGCGCAAAGTCGCGAATACGTTTTAAAAGCGCGTTGCCGATACGCGGGGTTGCACGGCTCCTCGAAGCGACGCGCTCGATGACTGGTGCAGGCACTGAAAGCCCGAGCACGCGCGCCGAGCGCGCGAGGATATCTCGCAAATCAGTGTCTGAATAAAAATCGAGCTGGTACACTCCGCCACCAAATCGCGAGCGAAGCGGACCAGAGAGTTGAGCCATACGCGTGGTGGCACCCACAAGTGTAAAAGGAGGAAGCGAAAGCTGTACGGTGCGCGCAGACGGGCCCTTCCCAAGCACGATATCAAGCGCACCGCTCTCAAGAGCGGGGTAGAGAAGCTCCTCAATTTTATTTCCAAGGCGATGTATCTCGTCAATAAAGAGAACGGTCCCCGGCTCAAGATTAGTAAGTATCGCCGCTAAATCCCCTGCACGCTCAAGCGCGACTCCGGATGTTTGTTTTAGAGGTGCTCCAAGAGACGCGGCCACCAAATGGGCGAGCGTGGTTTTACCAACTCCTGGTGGGCCGTAAAAAAGGATATGTTCTGGCATGTCGCCGCGCTTTCGGGCTGCCTCAAGCACCACCGTAACGTTTGCTTTTACATGTGCCTGGCCCACGTAGTCCTCCCACACACTCGGGCGCAGTGCCGAATCAAGTGATTGATCACGAGAGAGCGAGTCTCTCGGGGACACTCCAGGATCGTGTGGGGGACTTGACATAAAAGTAGAGAGTGCTACACTTACATTATAGCGTGTTTAACGCGCAACAGGTAAGGGAGCGACCCTTCTTGAGCACCTTGAGAAGGGTTTTTTCTTTTCCCTATGTTCGCGCGTAGAACCCTCTAGGCAGGGTCTGACGGCTTAGGGCGTCTTCCCAAGGATTGTTCTGGTACATGCGTTCGCGCGTGTGGCTGGGCTTCTCCTCAGGCATTTCGTCCACCGTTTCTTTTGAAACGGAGTGCCTGGAGGGTTCTGTGCACGAACAAAAACACCACCGCATTGGTGGTGTTTTTGTATAAAAGTTATCGCATCGGCAAGGGGTGTGTCCTACGCCTCCTTGCAAACGAGACCTGCAATTGCTCCGGGCGCTCGTACACACCCTCTTACCTTGCTTATACCGCTGGTAAATCGACTACGCGAGACACTTCTTCGAGTGTGGTATATCCAGCGAGCACTTTAATAATTGCGTCTTGGGCTATGGTAGGGAAGCCCTGGCGAATGACATGTTTTGCGATGTCGCCTTCAGACGGGTTATCGCGTAGAAATTCTCCAAGCTCTGCATCCATGAAAATAGCTTCATGCACACCCATGCGTCCTTTATAGCCGGAAGAACCAGTTGCCTCATGAGGCACTGCGTCATATACCGTATCAAACGAGGAAGGGATAAGAGTGGTGTCAGTAAGCGTAGAAAGCACCTCTCGCATCATGTTTTTTTCTGCATCAGTTGTGGGACGTGCTTTTTTTGTAGCGTCATCAAGGGTTCGCACGAGGCGCTGTGCCATAGCAACGGTAACTGCGGACGCAAAAAGTTTTGGGTCAACTTTCAAATCAACAAGACGCGGGAAGGTGCCGGCAGCGTTATTGGTGTGAAGCGTTGAAAACACAAAGTGTCCAGTGAGTGCGGCTTGCATCGCGGTTTCTGCTACCTCTGCATCGCGAATTTCTCCCACCATAATGACGTCCGGGTCTTGGCGAAGGACTGAGCGAAGACCAGAAGCGAACGTGTAGTCTTTTCCGTTGGTTTGCGTCTGCACTATTCCTTCAAGGTGGTATTCAATCGGATCTTCAATCGTAACAATCTTCACTTCAGGCGCGTGAATTTCTTTCATGAAGGAATACAGCGTGGTGGTTTTACCAGAGCCAGTGGGACCAGTGGTCAGAAGCATACCGTTTGGACGGCGTATTTCTTGGCGTAGTTTCGCAAGCAGTTTTGCATTAATTCCCGACTGCTCGAGTGTGCGCTCTATGCCGCGCGGATCCAAAATACGAAGCACGACGGACTCACCATAATTTCCTGGTATAACTGACGTGCGTATTTCAACTTCCTGGGTGCCTATAGCAACCGTGAAGCGTCCGTCCTGTGCGCGATTCGTAACATTCAGCTTAAGGCCAGAAAGAAGCTTGATGCGCGAGAGAAGGGCGCGGTAGGTTTTTTCTTCAAATGAAAATGCGTCAGTGAGCATGCCGTCCAGACGGAAACGCATACGCACCTCTTTTTCTTCGGGCTCCAAATGGATGTCAGACGCAGAAAGCGTAAACGCACTTGCAAGCACTTCTTCAAAAAGGCGGGATACTTGGGTTCCTTTTTGAGAGACCATGGTACGAAGATGTGTTTCAAGGGAAGGAAGGTCTGATACCTTCTCGGTAATCGCCTCAAATTCTGGAGCTGACACCGTAAACACACCCGCTTGGGTTACGTGTGCAAGCGAAAGATCTTTGTACCGCAGAAGCGCGGTATCAATACTTCGTGCAGACACGAGGTATTTCGTTACGGTAAATCCCTGCGCTTCTAAATCTTGTATCAGGGAAGGGAGGGAGAGATTTTCTAGATCTTCAACCGCAACCAAAAGCTTCTTTGCGTTTTTTTGAAACGCAATTGCACGCGCCTCGCGCGCCTTTGCTTCGGGTATGGTGCGTAGTGCATCCATATCCGCAGGGACTATGGTCAGGTCGGTATAGGGGACGTTATGACGACCGGCAAGTATTTCTGCTAAATCCTCCGCTTCTTTATCGCGGGCGCGCGAAAGCTTCTCATCTTCCGCTTTAGTATCAAAATGCAGATGGCCGTCATCACTCATGCCGTGCATGATACCACCCTGGCATACGCCTTGCGCGCGCAGGTAAGCGGGAACACGTTGACAAAACGTGTCAAGTGTAGTAATATATCAAGGTCCAAACCTCAACTCTCGAAAGGAGAAAAAGGATGAAACGGACACTGTTTGTGGCGTTCCTTGTGGCTGGTGCTGCTCTCACCACCCCCGAAGCCTCTGCGCAACGGAGGTGGTGTGACAGCGAGGGACGGTGCGGGTACGGCCCGCCTCCGTCTGCGCGCCAAGTGGACCGCGAGGAACACCGGCGCGATTGGCGCGATGATCGCCGTGGCTACCGTGACGATCGCCGCCATTACGACAATCGTCGTGGGCGGTACGAGTATCGCTGGGACTACTCCCACGAACGTTCGTGGGGATCGTACGGCGGTCCGCGATACGCACCGGCACCCCGTTACTACGGCGGGCCTGTTGTGCTCGTGAGGCGGGACCGCTTCGGTCGCGTCGAGCGCCGGAGGGTCGACAGCAGAGATCTTTTTGAGGCCGCCCTTCTCTTGGGCTTCCTTGAGGTTCTTCTGTACTAGTAGACCCAAACCTGGAACCCTGTCACGCTTCGCGCGTGGCAGGGGTTCTTCTTTTTTGAGAAAAGGTACAATGGCACCATATATGGAAGTAGTGGTTAAAAGTATTTTTGAACTAGAGCAGGAAGCAGCGGCGTTTGCCACGCGTCTTTCAAAAGGGAAAAGTGCCACACTCATTACACTTTCTGGAGAGCTTGGAGCGGGGAAGACTGCATTTACCAAGGCGCTTGCAAAAGCATGTGGAATTACCGAGCACATTACGAGCCCCACCTTCGTGCTTGAAAAAATCTATACGCTTCCTGAAGGAAATATATTTACGCGCCTTGCGCACATTGATGCCTATCGCCTCAAAAGTGGAAGCGAACTTTCAGCGCTCGGGTTTGATGAGCTTATGAAAGACACAGATACGCTCGTAATTCTTGAGTGGCCGGAAATAGTTGCGGATACCCTTCCGCTTGCTACTCACCGTGTCACGCTTATCGCAAACCTAGACGGTTCGCGCACCATTTCCTATGCCTAAGAAAAATAATGAAGCTCGTCGTCTTGTGTTGTTAGATGCGCATGCCATTATCCACCGTGCGTATCACGCTATTCCTGACTTTACTTCGCCAAGCGGGGAACCCACGGGAGCTTTGTACGGACTCTCCTCCATGATTTTACGCATTGTGCAGGAACTGCGACCTGATTATGTAGTGGCGTGCTATGACCTCCCAAAACCCACCATTCGGCACGAGGCGTACGCTGATTACAAAGCTACGCGCACAAAAACTGATGACGCGCTTTCCGCACAAATTCAAACCTCACGAAATGTCTTTGCGGCGTTTGGTATCCCTATCTATGAACGAGAAGGGTTTGAAGCAGATGACATTTTAGGCACTATCGCGCACGCATACGAGGGTGATCATTCGCTTGAAATAATTATTGCTTCAGGAGACATGGACACCCTGCAGCTTGTGGACGGCGAGCGTGTGCAGGTATACACCCTAAAAAAGGGCCTGAACGATACTATTTTGTACAACGAAAAGGCGGTGCAGGAACGGTTTGGGTTTCCGGCAAAACGTATTCCTGATTACAAAGGACTTCGTGGCGACCCTTCAGACAACATAAAAGGTGTGCCAGGCATAGGAGATAAAACAGCAACTGATCTCATTTGCACATTTGGTTCGGTGGAAGAGATATACAAAAAGCTCAAAAAAGACGAGGCGGCATTTATCCCCGCAGGGATAAAGCCCCGCATCATTGCGCTCCTGAAAGATCATGAAGAAGACGCGCGGTTTTCAAAAATGATTGCAACCATTCGCACCGATGCATCTATTGCATTCAAACTTCCTGGCACGGTGTTTATCGATACCGCAAAACTTCCAAATATCATTACGCTTTTTGATGAGCTTGGTTTCCGGTCCCTTAAAGGGAGAGCGCAGGCAGTGTTTGGGGGAGACGGGGAAGCGGGTGAGGAGCATGAGTCTGGAGTGGTAGAAGAGGAGGTGGATGCAATAAAGCTTGCGCAGGCAAAGCTTATGCTCTGGATACTCCACTCTGACTTCACAAACCCAGAACGTGATGACGTGCTCGCGTTTGCAAAGGCAGATACGTTTGATGAGGCATATACGAACCTGGAAAAGCGACTTAGAGAAAACGGGCGACTCTATGAGGTGTATGATCAGATTGAAAAACCACTCATGCCTGTTATTGATGCGGCATGCGCGCGTGGTGTGAAGATAGACAAAGAAGCACTTAACGCGCTCGAGGTTGCGTATAAAAAAGAATTAGTTGAGATAGAACAGCGTATATATAACGCTGCCGGAAAAGAATTTAACGTAGCCTCTCCCAAACAGCTTGGGGAAGTTCTTTTTGACACCATGGGTCTTACTATTGCCGGTCAAAAAAAGACCGCAGGAGGACAGCGCTCGACGCGCGAAAGTGAGCTCGAGAAAATTCGCGACCTCCACCCTATCGTGGATGATATTCTGGAGTTTCGTCAGATACAAAAATTGCTTGGCACGTATATAGAGGCTATTCCGCCACTTCTTGATAAGGAGGACCGTCTCCACACAAAGTTTCTTCAAGCGGGCACAACCACCGGGCGCATGGCAAGCCAGGATCCAAATTTACAGAATATTCCTATTAGAACTGAACGGGGACGCGCTATTCGGCATGCGTTTGTGGCGAGTGAAGGGTTTACGCTTCTGGCGCTCGATTATTCACAGATAGAGCTACGCATCGCAGCATTTCTTTCAAAAGATGAAATTCTGTCTGATATTTTCCGCAGCGGACGAGACGTGCATAGAGAAGTAGCTGCACGCGTGTTCGGGGTTTCGGCAGACGCGGTTGATGCAGAGATGCGTCGGAGAGCGAAGATAATTAATTTCGGTATTTTGTACGGCATGGGTGTAAACGCACTCAAAGTGCAGCTCGGGACCTCGATTGCTGAAGCGCATCAGTTTATGGACGACTACTTCCGCACCTTTACTCGTCTCTCACAGTTTCTGGAAGAAACAAAAGGGTATGCACGAAAACACGGCTTTACGGAAACATTCTTTGGTCGTCGTCGTCAGTTTCCTGAAATGAAATCCCCGCTTCCGTATGTGCGTGCGCAGGCAGAGCGAACCGCAATTAACGCTCCTATCCAAGGAACTCAAGCAGACATTATTAAATTGGCGATGGTGCGCATTGATACGTACCTTCAACAACACAAAGCAAAAGAAGATGCGTTTCTTCTTCTCCAAATTCACGACGAGCTCGTGTATGAAATACGCACCACGCGTCTGTCAGAACTTTCTGAAGCGATAAAAGCTCTTATGGAATCAGTACTGACACTTACGGAAACAAACCATATTCCACTCCTTACCGAAGCAAAAGCAGGTATGAACTGGGGTAGCTTGCAAAAAATATAAAACAGCGCGACAGTTATCGGGGCCATGGGTTGGTGGCTTGTGGGTAGTTTTGTAATTCTTAAACTGCGATCGTTCATGTAGTAGGAGGAACACGTGGGTACGGGAACAGAAATGCAACGTCTCATGGAAAAGTATCAACAAGAGCATCCGCGTCCGACAGGCTTTCACCAGGAACTTCCGCCGGCACTGCGTTGGTTGCTCATTATATTGACGGCCAGTGTGCTTAGCGTCGGCGCGTTCCTGCTCCTGGCGGCATAGGAATTCTGGCGTGAGAGGACAAAGAGAGGCGCTGCGGCGCCTCTCTTCTTTTAGTACAATAGGGGGGTGATTTATCTTTTTCACGGCACCGATGCACAAAAAGCGCGAACAAAAGCATTTGCGTGGGTGGCTGCAGTACGCCAGAAACAGAGAGATGCCGTGTATGTGCGACTTGAAGGCAAAGACATAACCGCTACTCATTTGTATGAGATTGCGAGCACGCAAGGACTTTTCTTCCGTAAAACGCTTACGCTTATCGATGACCCGTTTGCGCGCAAGGAAGAAGGAGACATTTTGCTTGAGCATCTCGCTCTTTTGGCCAACTCTGAAAACCCCATAGCAATACTTGCACCCAAACTACTTGCTGCGCAGAAGAAAGCACTGGTCCCAAAAGCAGAAAAAGAATTCTTGTGCGACACGATTGAGAAAAAACCCGTGCGCGGGTTTAACGGCGCGCTCGTAAACGCGCTTGGCGCAAAAGACGGCGCAGCGCTTTGGAAAGAAATTGTAAAAGCCGGGCGCGCGGGAGACGCGCCGGAAATGATTCACGGACTTTTGCACTGGAAAGCCCGGGACATGATGCATAAAGGAAGCACGAAGTGGGGTAGTGCAGGCGCGCGTTCACTTTCCCATGAACTCATTGAGCTTCTGTCAGATTCTCGTAGCGGGGAGCTACCCCTTAGTGAGGCTTTGGAACGATTTGCACTTTCGCTTCGCTAATACCGGAGAGCATGCTATACCCTACTGGTGTCTTTACAGAAAATAGAACCTTCATCTAGTGTTATAATAAGGTAATGCGCCCGTAGCTCAGCTGGTAGAGCAATTGCCTTTTAAGCAATGGGTCCCGCGTTCGAGCCGCGGCGGGCGCACATGAGGAGTAGTTTCAAAGAAGAGTGTGTTCGATTAAGAAACAAAGGGTATTCTATTACAGAGATAATGCGTGCCACAGGTAAACCAAAGACCTCTATTTATTTTCACATCAAGGACATTCCGCTTTCGGCAGAACGGGTACAGGCAGCGCGAAAAATTTCAGGTGATCATATTCGTCAATACGCGCTCGCCAGAAAAGGGAAAAGCAATCGAACATTCAATCGGTTTGGTGCCTGGACGCCACCGTTGGTGCTCTTGGTGGCGCACTTTATATTTGATGGAGAAATAAATGTTCGACGAGGATGTTTTTATAACAACCGAAGCATTGCGCTAATCCAAAGAGTTGAACATTTGATGGAAGAAGTATATGCGTTTCCTCCTGCGCGCTATGTGAACAGGATAACCGGAGTGCATAGAATTTCTTTTTTTAACGTCGCATTAGGTGCATATATGTTCAACAAATCACGCGAATTACTTGAGCAGATAGCGGGGATGCCAGAAACACATAAGCGCGAGTTTCTTAGAGCCTTTTTCGATGATGAGGGTTGTATGACCTTCACAAGAAAAAAAAGACTAATTCGTGGATATCAAAAAGATATTTCCATACTGTTTTTAGTGCAGTGTCTTCTCTCTGACCTTACGATTGCCTCTACTATATGTATGCCAAATGAGATAAGTATTTCAGGCAAAGACAATCTTCTCCGATTTCAAAAAGAGATAAATTTTTCAAAAGGAGTGCGTATAAACGGAAACCGTTCAAACAGTATTTGGAAAGAATCTCTTGAGAAGAGAGAATTATTGGAGCGAGCAATTAAATCGTTTAAGAATTAGTGCATTTTCAGCTTTTGCAATTCCTCCCGCGCCACCTGCGCATCACTCCACGGCTCCTTCGTACCGTTTGCGCGCATGATGTAAGGGTCAGTGCCTTTACCTGTTATTAAAACAGCGTCTCCTTCCTGAGCGAGCACGAGTGCCTCACGTATGGCTTCACGTCTGTCGTGCATGATTTTTGCCTGTCGTTTCATTCCTGATTGCATATCGTCAAGAATGGTGCGCGGGTTTTCATCATACGGATCTTCGTCAGTCAAAATGACATGTGCGCACGAATCATCCGCTATTGTTCCCATCTCTGGACGCTTCCAGGTATCGCGCCCGCCTCCGGTGTTACCGAGCACGCAAATTTTTCTGACAGGGTATGCATCGTACAGTGCGCGCAGTGAGTCTGGAGTGTGTGCATAATCAACGACCACCGTAAAATTCTGACCTGCATCTATGCGTTCAGTCCTTCCGGGGATGCGTTCAAGTTTTTGAAGTGCTGTCGTCGCGTCTTTCAGGCACACGCCCGCAAAGCGCGCTGCCTTAAGCACAGCAAGCGCATTCATAATTGAAAAACTACCGGGGAGTTTTAATGTCACAGGAGTATCGGCGTACGTAAACGATGCCGTGCCTGGTCCCAGCTTCACATTCTTTGCATCGCTATATGAAAAGGGAAGACGTGTTTCAACCGGCAGTTTCAAATATTTCTTTCCCTCTACATCATCATTATTTGCAATAATGGCACGCGGACGTTTGGGTGAGTGTGCAAGTGCTTTTCCAATACGAAACTTGGCTAGAGCGTATTTTTCATACGAGCCATGAGATTCAATGTGTTCCTTGTGAAGGTTGGTGAACACGAGCGCATCCAAATCAAGAAAAAAGTGTCGGAACTGACGCGTGCTTTCTGATGTTATTTCCACCACCACATGGGTGCATCCGGCGTTCACTGCGCGGCGTAAAAAACGCTGAATGAAGCCACGACCCGGAAGCGTCATTTTAAAAAGGTTTGCTTCTGATTTTTCCTGAATAGCAAAGCGAATAGTGGACGCAACTGCAACCTTCACCCCGCTTTCCTTAAGCGTGGTGTAGAGCATATCTGCGACACTCGATTTCCCTTTAGTGCCTGTTACGCCAATAACTATGAGTTTTCTCGCGGGGAACCCTGCTATGACTGCAGAAAAAAAGGTAAGGAGAAAGTGATAGGGCGTTGTGAGCGCGCGGTACCATGAGCGGGGAAGCATTTTTTGTATAAGACGTTTCATGTTCTCGTGCCGTTAGAGAGCGCTGCTTTTAGGCGGGCATCTTGTCCCTGAACTTCTTTTGGAACAGAGGCGAGCGCACTCCTGGCCTCACGTTCGGTGTACCCAAGTGCGACCAGGGTATCAAACACCTCACCGTCTTCACTGTGTGATGAGCTGGTGGTCCCAATTTTTTCTGCAATTTCAATAATTAGTTTTTCTGCAGATTTTTTTCCGAGTCCCGCAATCTTGGTGAGGTATGACATATCTTTCCGCGCGACCGCTTCTTCAATGGAGGTGCGGGGTGCACGCCGCAAAAGAGAGATGGCGGTTTTTGGCCCCACGCCCGGCACTTTTAATACCAGCTCAAAAAAGCGCAAATCACCTGCGTCAATAAATCCATATAACTCAATACCGTCTTGCTTTACTGCCATATGTGTTTTCAGGCGGACAGTTTCACCGGGTGTGAATGTGTCAGGAGAGGGAACGGCGGTATAGATTCCAAAACCAGCAACGTCCACAACGATACCTGCAGCTTCTACGGAAAGTACCTTTCCGCTTATTTCTCGAATCATACAGCACAGTGTACAGCCAAGAGGCGGGACGATACAGGACGAGCGAGTACTCTTTTTCGAGTTGCGTTTCCAGCTGTTTCCTGTAGTCTGTTTCCTGTTACCTATTACGTATGGCAATAACTACTTCAGCTAAGAAAGCCCACCGCGCCTCCCTCCGGAAGCGCGAATTCAACGTTCTTCGTGCAAAGACCATGAAGGATGCAACCAAGACTGCCCGCAAGTCTGGATCAGAAGAAAGCCTCGCAAAAGCATTTCAGGCTATTGATAAGGCAGCAAAGCGCGGTGTTATTAAAAAGAACACTGCAGCACGTAAGAAATCACGCCTCGTTGCCCAGCTTCGAAACTCTCAAGCAAAATAAAGAAAAACGCCCCGAAAGGGCGTTTTTCTTATTGTTCTGTGGTCACGAGTTACGGCTGGATTGCTCCATGTATTCGCAATCCAGCTCATACTCTCGACCCCGGCTCGCCGTCGCCGAAGCGACATGGCTCTGCCTAGCACAACGCAGAAATCCTGGCGCAGGCCAGGATTTCTGTCATTTGTGCTCCCACAAGGAATCGAACCTTGATCTCAGGCTTCGGAGGCCTACGCTCTATCCGTTGAGCTATGAGAGCGTGAGGCGACTATATCATTCAGAAATCCTGGTACGCGCCAGGATTTCTTATGGTTGTGCTCTCGGTAGGAATCGAACCTACATTGCCAGCTCCGCAAGCTGGCGTCCTATCCATTGAACGACGAGAGCGAGTGAGGTCTTCAGACAGTAGCCACGGATGCTGTCTGAAGCGCCGAACGAGCTTTCGTATCCTGCCGTGGACGGATACGAGAGCGAGTGAGAACCTTAAGACTCTAGCGTTTACAGCAGGTATTCGCAACTGAACCTCTATAACTTAAAAAGCTCAACTAACCGATCAAGCCGGGAACGATCGTGTCGTCCTTCGGGAAGATGCTGACTTATGTATTCATAAATTTCTACCGGATCGTAATTATGTATTGGAATAAGGAGGTGAGGAGCCAGGAAGTACTTTGTTTTCAATGAAAGGGAAGGAGGGAGAGTTTCATCTGCATACTCAAGCACGGAATAGGAAATCATACGGTGAAAGTCATAGAAATTCGTATCTATGAATATGCCGTCTTCGGTGATTTGAAACCGGTGAATACGCTCATGCTTTGCCGCATGAATACCTACCACAACTGATGCGACGATGACGAGGAGTGCGAGCAGGATGTTATTAAACAGCACTGCGGCAATAGCGACTGAAGTCGCGATAATACCAAGCGCCCAGTACCAATCGGCGCTTTTATCTTCAAACTTGTATTCAGTGCCTTCCCACTCAAAAAGAGCCTTCTTTGCCATGCGGATATCATAGCATCTGTGTTTTGTAGGGAGGTAGTTCGGTCACAAATAATCCTTCGCTCTCGCTCAGGATTTTTGCGACCCCGGCTCGCGGTTTTGCGTGCTCGCAAAACATCGCTGCGCCTTTCGAATCTCACACGCACTGTGTGCAGGCACAGTGCTCTCCTCCGTTTACGCGAAAACCGCCTTGCGGCGGTTTTCTCTAGCGGGCGCTCTGGGACGACGTTAGAACTGCTCTAGCTAAGTGATGGTCTATTTACAGTGTACTTGACAAAATAGGTAAAATAGGTTTATAATATAAATACTACCCCTAGCCAACGAAAGGGTATTGGGATGAACACGATCTTTGTTGCCTACAAGTACGAAGAGGGTGAATCCTTGATGTACTTCCTGCGCATCAATCGCGTGAACGACAACGACGCTTTCGACTATCGTTCGCTGGCCGAGCTCGGTGACGATCTCAGTCTGAACGTGGACGACCTCTACAACGGCGAGGAAATGACTCTCTCGTTCGAGGTGCCGGCGACCGACACTGATTCCCAGCCGCTCACCAGCTTTGAGCAAGATTCCCTACGCGACCTGTTCAAGGTGGTGAAGGCTCAGAGCAAAGAGCACTGGGACGAAGCTGTCGCCTACAACGTCCGTAAGAAGAGCTAGAACTACAAGTCCTGTGAGAAGCCTCGCGCTTCTTGCGGGGCTTCTTCATTTTCACAAACTGTCAGCGGGCGCTCTGGGACGACGTTAGAACCGCTTTGAGTAAATAATGCCTGCACTTACCCTACTATTGACATATCACATAATATGTGATAATGTACATGGGTAGCAACAGAAAGGGGCTTTGCCCATGCAAGTTTCGTCCGCAGTGATCGGCGAAGATCGTCCCGGGCAGTACCCGAAGACGCATCAGCTCGTCACAACGATCACCCTCGGCCTTCTGGGAGTTCGCTTCCGGGTCGTGTTCCGTTCTGCTTCGCGGAACGACACTAGCTACGAGATCTTTGACCAGCACGACAAATCGATGGGCGAACGCCGGCTCACCTACGCTATCGCGTGGAATCCGGCCTACGCCTACCTCACCGACGACCTGAACGTACTGCTCGACGAGTTCGGCATCACGCTCAAGAAGGAGGATCTGAAACAACCCGTCCACGACCTCGTGCTTACGTGCGAGGCTCGCTACGGGCGCGGGATTGAGGAAGGCGATGCGGTCTTGATCATCTACTAAGGCTCACCCGATATGCCTCAACGGGAACCCCAGACTTCGGTCTGGGGTTTTCCATTTCTCACAAAAACCTTAGCGGAGGAGGTGAGATTCGAACTCACGGTCCCTTGCGAGACTCTTGTTTTCAAGACAAGTGCGATAGACCACTCTGCCACTCCTCCCGTGTACAGAAGATATACCATACTCCGCGTTCTCTGGTAGCATGCGCATATGCGTCACTTGGGAATTGATTACGGCACCAGTAAGGTAGGCATCGCGCTTTCAGATGAAGCGGGCACCATGGGTTTTCCGCATTCTGTTATGCAAAATGATGAGAAACTTATGGATACACTTATAACGCTCATGCAAAAGGAGAACGTGAAGAGTGTGGTGTTCGGGGAATCCCTTGATTTTTCAGGAAATGGAAACCCCGTGCTTGCAAAGGCGCATGCGTTTGCAAATGATCTTGTCGAAAAAACCGGCGTTTCAGTTTTCTTTGAACCAGAAATGCTCACTACCCAGGAAGCAAGGCGCGGGTTTGATGGTCTGCATCCACAGCACGAGGCAAACACTTCTCGCACACGCGCGAAGACTGATGCGCATACTCATGCAACTGATGCGAGCGCCGCGGCCCTCATTCTTACCAGTTATCTTTCACGACATGCACGAGCCTGAACATATCGTTTCTGAAGCAGTACCATCCTCTTCTTCAATACCTGTACCAGCGCAACCGAAGATTTCACTAGACGACCTTTCAAAAATTGAAGTGAGTATCGGTACGGTACGTGCGGCAGAAAAAGTTCCCGAGACCGACAAACTCCTTAAGTGTCTTGTTGATTTTGGTGAAGAGTCAGGACCACGCACCATTGTGTCTGGGGTTGCGCCGTATGTAGCCGATCCGGAAGAGTTGGTGGGGAAGCAGTTAGCGTACGTAACGAACCTAGCACCGCGCACTATTAAAGGGATTGAAAGTAACGGCATGCTTTTTGCGGTTGGTTCGGGAGATTCGTTTGCTTTTCTTACGCCAAGTAAGGAGGTTCCCCCAGGTACGAAGGCACACTAAGGTTTCCTCGCTACGCGCTCGGGGTATAATTTGTGCATGTCTTCCGTTCTTTCACGCATTGCACGCGTTGAACTCGCCCCTCCGCACTATCTTGCACCGCAAGCGTGCGGTATTGATGTCTCTACGAGCGGTATAAAAGCGGTAGTCGTTAAAGAAACACTTCATGGCCTTGAGCTCGCCCGTTTTGGGGAAGAGCCGTTTGCGCCAGGTGTAATGACTGGAGGTGAAATAACCGATCGTGCTGCTATGGCAAAGAGTCTTGCGGCGCTTGCGAAACGCTTGCGTATACATCATGCCTGCATTGCGCTCCCTGAGTCACGCGGATATCTTTTTGAGACTGATGTGGAGGGGCAGGGGATGAATGAGTGGAAGGTGGCAATTGAAGGGCACTTGGATGAGCATGTACCACTTCCTCGTGCAGAGGTTGCCTTTGATATTGTTCCGTTACATGTCGAAGGGAAGAGTGCTCGGGTTATTGGGGTCGGATATGCCAGGCGCGTGGTAGAGGAGTCGCTCGCCGCGTTTGACGAGGCAGGAATTACTGTTGATGCGATTGAGAGCGAAACATTTGCTCTTCCGCGCGCGCTTTTAAAAAGCGGGAATAAGGAAACCGTGTTGATGATTGATATTGGGAAAACAACAACAAAGCTGACTATAGCCACGAACCGTCTTCCGCGCTTTGTTACCACGCTTGATGTTGGGGGTCACGCGCTTACTTCTGCAATCGTGAAATACTTCGGAGTCTCTGAAGAGGAGGCAAAACGAGTTAAGACCGAGCGCGGGATTGTCCCGGGAGCGGGCAATGAAGAATATATTGCGGCCATGCTCTCAACGGTTGCGGTTATTCGTGAGGAAATAACAAAACGATTTGAATACTGGCAAACTCAAGCAGGAGACACAAAACTTCATGACCCGGTTACGAGAGCAATTCTTGTCGGCGGGAATGCAACCGTACTCGGGCTTCCGGAATACCTCGAGGCATCCCTTAAGGTTCCTGTTGAGCTTGGGGATGTTTTTTCCGATTTTGCTCCACGTGAAAAGTGGCTTCCGCCACTTGAGTACACTGAATCACTTGCGTATGGAACTGCGATAGGACTTGCACTACGAAATCATGTTGCCTGAACTTACAAATTTATTACCGCTCGAACGGCAAAAAACACTCGCTCGCGATTACGTGCTTCGCATGTCTACACTCGCGTTTCTCTTTTTTGCACTTTTGATTGCGGTGCACGCCCTCCTTCTTATTCCTACGTATTCGTATGCAGTTTCTGAAAAAGAAGTACAAGAAGAGCGCGTGGCAGAACTTTCTAAGCGCCGCGAAGTTTCTGGCTTTACTGACATTTCAGAACGCGTAGAGGCATTTATGATGCGGGCGAAGTCACTTGAAGAACTACGCACCCTACCTTCCGTAAGTGATTTTATTCGTCTTGTACTTGCGGTACCCGCTAACGGAATTACCATGACTTCTTTTGTGTGGAGCGCCCCTCTTGGGGGAAGTGAGGGGAGTATGAGGATTACTGGTACCGCAAAGACACGTGAAAGCTTGAGTGCATTTGATCGAGCGCTTCAGAATGTACAATACGTGCGGTCAACCGATCTCCCGCTCTCTGCATATGCGCGGGAGCAAGATATCCCGTTTACTATTACACTTTTGCTTGAGTTTAGTACACCATGAACCGTCCCTCCTTCATTCACTTCATAGGTGCGCTGGTGTTAGTACTCGTGCTTATGGTGGGGTACCTCGTGTGGTTTTTCACCGTATCAGGAGTGCGTGCTGATGCGTCACACGCAGCGTCTGAAGTGGTGCGTATTGAGCGCGAAGATGCGGCTATCGTTGACGCAAAAGAAACCATCACTGCGCTTGCAAGCGATGAGGCAAAGCTTAGGTCATACTTTATCGCAAAGAGCGACACGGTTGCGTTTCTGGAAGAACTAGAACAAGAAAGCGAAGCTCTTGGCACCTCTCTTGAAGTGCTTTCGGTAACAGAACCTGTTGTTGAAAACGGCCGTCTCACCCTCGCACTGCGTATTGAAGGAACGTTTAGTTCAGTCATGCGCACACTTGGCGCGATTGAGTTTGGACCACACGACACGCGAGTGGATTCTCTTACGCTCGATACGCCTGTATACGAAGAGGGCGGTGAAGCGCCGTGGGTTGCTGCCGCTATGATTTCAGTTGCCACCACAAACGACGACCTATGATTTCCTTCTTTTCTAACATAGTTGGCGGATTCAAAGACAGGCACACGCAAAGACGTGATCCGGGGCGCGACTGGCTTTTATTGCTTGGCGCGAGCGGGATTGTTCTACTTGCAAGTGTGGTATGGAACACATGGTTTTTCTTACGCGTTGTTGAGGAGGGGGTGGGAAACATAGGAGGAGGTGACGCAACGCTTGCGCCTTATGAGACTGGTGCAGCAGAAGAGATATTTCTTATGCGAGAAACGAAGGCCAGTGAGTACAAAGAAGTACATACGTTTATTGACCCATCAAGAGAGTAACGTTACGCTCAAAAAGCCTCCATAGCTCAATGGATAGAGCTGCGGACTTCTAAGCCGTCGATCTAGGTTCGATTCCTGGTGGAGGCACAAGAATACCAAAACCTGCCTGCGCAGGTTTTGGTATTCTTGTGCCAGCCGGAGTGATGATTTTCGAGTACGAAAATCCATGAGGCGGAGTCGCAGAATTTTGTGAGTGACGACGAACAACATATCTGTGATCACAAGAATGAATACGGGCATGTGGCGGAATTTGGTATACGCGTACGTCTCAGAAGCGTATGGAGTAATCCTTGGGAGTTCAAGTCTCCCCATGCCCACAAGCAGAGTCGCTGGAAACAGTTGTTTCTGGCGACTCTGTCTTTGAGACACGGGGAGATTTGAAAGTCGGAGCGCGACGGCGCGAGGCGGGGTCGCGCAAATTTTCAGCAGAAAATTATGTGTGACCAAGCCCCCATGCCCACAAAACGATCATCGCTGACACAGCTCGGCCAAGCGCTCATTCCGCTTAGTCCTGCTCACGCGACCAGTTCTGCTGAACTGGTACCCGCGCTCGCTTTCGAGTTCTGTATCGCCGCTACAAAACAATATCGCCACACGCTCTCGCGTGTGGCTCCTTGTTTTGTGGGCGATGCAGGGCTCGAACCTGCGACCATTCGAGTGTAAATCGAGCGCTCTACCAACTGAGCTAATCGCCCGTTTGCACACACTAGCATTTGCATAATTCTATGCAAACATCTGAACCCATGTATAATATACTGGAAACGGAATAATATGAAATGGGCACAAAAAGAACAAGCTGTTGCATTACGAAAAAAAGGAGCATCAATAAAACAAATTGCCGAGCAGGTGAGTGTCTCAAAAGCAAGTGTCAGTGTTTGGGTTCGAGAAATAAAACTCTCTGCCCGGCAACGAAGCGCGCTTAGCGAGCGTGGGCAGAAGAAAGATGTTATTGAAAGACGAAGAGAAAAAAGAATTTTAAATACAGAAACAAGACACCAGTTAATAATTGATAGTGCAAAAGACCAAATATCGGACCTCTCAAAACAAGATCTTCTTATAGTTGGGTCTGCGCTATACTGGGGGGAAGGAGGTAAGACAAAAAAGGGGATGGCTCGCATTGCCAACAGCGATCCAAAAATTATTAAACTCATGATGCGTTTCTTTTCAGAAGTTTGTGGTGTTAAGGCGGAGAAATTTAGAGGCCATGTACACACATTTTCTCACTTGAACACCAAGAGGGCAGAACAATACTGGTCAAATATCTCAGGCATACCGACAACGCAATTTTTTAAAACATATTCCAAACCTAGTACTGCAGGCACTGGTCACAAGGATAGTACGCCGTACGGTACGTTTCAGATATATGTTTGTGACACAAGAGTATTTTTGACCATTAAGGGGTGGATAGAGAAGTTATCCGAATTTGGAGATATTCGTGGTATAGCCTAAGCATGGAACTTCCGATTATCTACGAAGACGAGAACATCGTCGCTATAAACAAACCTGCAGGCGTCATGACGCATGGCGATGGGCGTAATACGGAAGAAACGGTGAGCGACTGGTTTGCACAAAAATACCCAGGGTCAAAAGACGTGGGAGAAACGCAGCGTCTGCCTGACGGAACAGAACTTGCACGTCCCGGTATTGTGCATCGCCTGGATAAAGAAACCTCTGGAGTTCTCGTGCTTGCAAAAACAGCCGCAGCGCACGATTTTTTGAAAGAAGCATTTAAAAACAGGGATGCTAAAAAAACGTATCTGGCAGTGGTGTATGGTGTTCCAAAAGAAAAGAAGGGAACGATAGAGTTTTCTATCGGTCGTTCACGTCAGGATTTTAGACTTCGTTCTGCTCAGCCTAAGGCTCGAGGCACGCTTCGAGAGGCAATTACGAAATATCTGGTTATCAGTGAGACACCTAACGCCTCTCATGCGTTACTTTCGCTTATGCCAGAAACAGGACGTACGCACCAAATTCGAGTACACCTCAAAGCCATTCATCATCCGGTAGTGGCAGATCCGCTCTATGCTCCAAATCACGCAAAAGACTTCGGCTTCGCCAGACTGGCTCTGCATGCGTTTTCACTCGATATTCCTCTTTCTTCAGGAGAGCGAATGCTTCTACGGGCACCGCTTCCACAAGATTTTAGAGAAGCACTTACGCAATTTCCAGGCGTTCCTGAAGAGTTTGCCCACCAGTAAAGGGTGTGTTAGAGTAGCGCAACTATGGCAGGAATTATTACTCCGGTAGCTCTTGAAGAGCGCACCAAGCTCGGGATTCGCCCGGGCGATACGGTTCGTGTGCACCAGAAAATTACGGAAAGTAAGAAGGGTAAAGCAGCAAATAAGAAAGAAACCGTTATTAGCAGCACCCGCACCCAGGTGTTTGAAGGCTTGGTTATTGCGGTTAAGCACGGCACTGAAGCGGGGGCTTCTTTTACAGTACGCGCAACACTTTCTGGAATTGGCGTCGAACGTATTTTTCCACTATATGCTCCTTTTATTGAGAAGATTGAAATTGTAAAACGCTCGAAAGTCCGCCGTGCAAAACTCTACTTCATTCGTGAGAAGGTGGCTCGTGAAGTGAAGCGCCAGCTTCGCAACATGCGCATGATGGGTGTTTCCACGGATGACTTTAAAGCAGAAGAAAAACCAGTCGTAGCTGCAGAGCCGGCAGCACAAGAGGTTGTGGCTGCTGAAGAAGCACAGGCACAAGATGAGGCGGTAGCAGAAGTGGTAACAGCTGAAGAAAAGAAAGAAGAGTCTCCGGTTGCATAAATACAGATTTGAATAAAAGAGGATGGCCCGCTATAGTAAGCGGGCCTCTTCTTTTGAAGAAGATTGCCCAGGTGGCGAAACTGGTAGACGTACTACCTTGAGGTGGTAGCGCCCGCAAGGGCTTGGAGGTTCGAGTCCTCTCCTGGGCACACAAAGCGAGGCGCCCGACGCGAAAGCGTTGGGCGCTTCGTCTTTGTGGCACCAGGAGAGGACTCGAAGGCGAGTCCGGGCACCTCTTCCGCAGAAGAGGTCGGACGAGCAGGGCCGAGAAATTTTCATGAGCGACGGCGAATGAAAATGTTCTTGGCCGAAAGCGAAGCGAGTCCTCTCCTGGGCACATAAAGACAGAAACACCCGGCCTGCGCCGGGTTTTCTGCTTTATGTGTGAACGAAGAATGCCGGGTGACAACATGGCATCTACTTGTGACCAAAAGTGCATAACCTGATTGACTCCCTCATTTTAATTTCATACGATGCTCTCTTCGCAGCCGGAGCGACATTTCCGGTATCAGAAGGGCGCGAGTTCTTTCATGGGAGAAAAATATGCAGTATGTGGCCCTACACCATTTGTCGAACAGGTCATGTCCGCGCTTCGGAGCGATCCGAGCAGAGAAATAACTTCGTTCGCGCAAGTTTCTGAACTATCAGCACTGGATCCAGAAGCACATGTCATCGTGGTCGTTGGCGATCAGATGTCGAAAGAAGTAGGTCTTGCGGCGCTCGCACTGTCTTCGCGGAAGGTTTCAATTTTTCCGCGTCTTGATTATGCGGCAAGTCTTCCTGTTGATGACCGCCACGTTCTTTCTGGACATCGGAGCCGGGTTGGCTTTCTGAAGTGTCTTGCTTCGAAACGAGTGTAGTTTCAGATGGAGCGTGAAAGCACCCAGGAACCATTGGTTTCTGGGTTTTTTCTTTTGCATGGCAAATGGTATAAGAAGTCGTACGTGGCGGCGTTAGCTCAATTGGTAGAGCACTTGGTTGTGGTCCAAGTGGTTATGGGTTCAAGTCCCATACGTCGCCCAAAGACGAAAAGCGCCGTTAGGCGCTTTTTGCATTGGCGACGTAAGCACGCGGAGCGTGCGTTGGGACTTGAAAGGCGGAGCGATGATTTCCGAGCACGGAAATCCGCGAGCCAGGGTCGAGAAAATTATTTGGCGACGGCTAAATAATTATTCGTGACCAAGCCATACGTCGCCCAGAATAGAAAAAAGAACGCACCAGCGTTCTTTTTTCGTTATTCTGCGGACGACGTATGGGACCTGAAAGCGAGTCCGGGAACCCGTTTAGCAAAACGGGTCGGACGAGCAGGGTCGAGCGGAGCGAGGAGTGACGACGACGAAGCGAGCGCTTGACCAAGCCTCCCATGTCCTAGTTTACGCACACGTTTCATATTGACCTTACAGAAAGGGAGGAGTATGGTCCACCACTAGAGAGACATCGTGTCTCGTGGGAGAAGAACATGAATCAGTACTTTCTGGCGCTTGGCGTGCCTCATGCAATTACGGTGTTTTGCCACAATGCAAATGGCACCCTGAAAGCAAGCGGTATTCCAGTGTTTTCGACTGACCCGTTTATCCTATTGACTGCACCGTTTTCTGCTTCAGTTCAACGCGTGCACCGCGCCCTCAATCACTTTGCGTTGTGCATACGTGAGCGGAAGCTTCGTCGTTTTGAAGCAAGTGTTGCGCGTGTTTCAAACGAAGGCCGGCGCTCGGCATTTTATTTGCCAGTGCAAGGATACGGGATAAACTCGTTTGTTACGGACGTTGGAGAAGAAGCGGTCACTATTGGTCTTTGTAGTCCAGAATGCGTTTGCCATCTTCCTCGGATTCCTCTCCTGGAGGTTTGCGGGGGTCTGGATCAAGAGCCATTTTATGATGTGGCGGACCTCATTCGTCCATTTGCTCCGGAACCTGGTCAAATGACGTTTGATACATTGTATCTTATGTCGAATGAGACCGGCGAGCGGTATGAGTTTCCACTTGCTGCGTGAGAGTGTGTGAAGGGGTGGGTTTGTAATGACGGGAGGGGTATGCCCCTCCCGTTCTGCTATACTTTCTCCATGAACACTTTCATACAAGAATTTAAAGCGTTTGCGCTTAGGGGGAACGTGCTTGATCTGGCTATCGGCGTTGTCATTGGCACTGCGTTTGGTGCTATTACAAGCTCATTAGTCGCGGACATCATTACTCCCATACTAGGTCTTATTATTGGTGGCATTAATTTTTCCGCACTGGGTCTTTCCCTTGGTGGGGAAGCGGTTCTCGCATATGGAAAGTTTATTCAGGCATTAATTAACTTCACCATCATCGCGTTTGCGCTCTTTGTGGTGATGAAAGGTATCAATGCCATGAAAAAGAAAGAAGCAGAGCACCCGACAGTGAAATCTGCAGAGCTTACGGTGCTTGAAGAAATTCGCGATAGTCTGAAAAAATAACCGCTCACTCGTGGCCAAACAAAAGAATTTATTACATTAACAGTATGAAATCTCTTGCGTTTGGTATCGTACTCATCCTCCTTATTGGAATTGCAGGTTTTTTCTATCGCAACGTCATGGAGCAGGAGCGTGCGCCTGACGTTATTGCATGTACTGAAGAAGCAAAAATATGTCCAGACGGTTCTGCCGTTGGAAGGGTTGCGCCTTTGTGCGAGTTTGCAGCCTGTCCACTTCCAAATGCCAAGGATGAAGAAATTGGAATTGAGTTCGTTATTCCAGAAGGGTATGTGTCACCTGGGGATGCGATAGGTGCGGACTCTTCACTTCGTGTGGTTCTTGATAATCCCAGTGCTCCGGGAGGAATTCCGCACTCCATAATAATTCGTCGTTTTGAAATATCAGAAGACAGCACCGTAGAAGAAGTACTCCTTGAAAAAACAATGCTCGAACCTTCTGGTATGCAACCAGAATCCCTCAATGAGTTCGCAAAAGAAATAATTGGAGAGCGTGAGTTTTATTCAATTGTCGTTGAGCGCTTTGAGGCGATTATCCACTCGGTGTACTACCTCCCGCGCAAAAATGACATCCTGGTATTTGAGGTGCTTGAGCGCGATGTGGTGGCATGGATGGAGCCAGAACTAAACATTGAAGGGCTTCCCGAGCACCAAGCGCTACTCGAGATGCTCGAGAGTCTTATCGTGTCGAATTAACTACGGGCGTGGTACGCTCTTGTCGGAAAGGATGTGTGTCATGAAAATAGCGACCCTTGTCTATATTATTCAAAACGGCCAGGTTCTTTTGGCGGAAAAGAAAAAGGGAGAAATAGGAACCGGTATTGTCGTTGGGCCCGGAGGAAAGCTCGATGAAGGCGAAACCCTTGAAGCGTGTGCGGTACGCGAAACGTTTGAAGAATGGGGTATCACTATTTCGGAAGAAGACCTCGCCAAGACCGCGGTTATAACCTTCTATGTGGCGGGGAATCCGGATTTTGAGGTGCATGTATTTCTAACCTCACCGTTTGAGGGTGAGCTTAAAGAAACCGCGGATGCGTATATGCCAAAGTGGTATCCAATTACACGCTTGCCACTCGAAAAGATCTTCGACGGAGATCGTCACTGGCTCCCCGAAGCGCTTCAGGGGAAAAAATTTTGTGCACACGTGTATTACAAAGAGCGTGCGAAAAACTTTGAACGAATTGAGTTTTTTCCTCCAGACTTTTAAAAGCCCGCTTCGTATGAAGCGGGCTTTTCCGTTACGGTGTGTCTACGTGAAGCTCAAGTCCGTGCACATCCTCTTCGTGATGACGCTCTTCAGTATGCCCCTCTTCTTCACCGTGTCCGTGTGCTTCTACTTGGGTCAGGCCCACCATAGCAGCTAGTCCTACAAGTATGACCACAAACTGCGCGATACCTCTTTTTGCCCCCTGTGTTTTATGGAGCTCAGGTACGAGGTCGGCAAGCGCGATGTAGATGAAATTTCCCGCAGCAAACGCAGCGACAAGCGGGATAAGGACTTCGCTTGTGTCAGCCATCCAGAATGCCACACCGATACCAGCAAACGCGGTTAGTGCAGAGAGGAAATTAAACACAAGCGCCTTTGCACGTGAGTATCCTGCATGAAGCAGGAGGCCAAAATCTCCGATTTCCTGGGGGATTTCATGCAGTGCAATCGCAATAGTAGTTGCAATACCTATTTCTGGTGAAATAAGAAATGCAGCGCCTATCGCAATACCATCGACAAAGTTATGGACGCTGTCAGAGACTATAACTAGTCGCCCGAGGGGGTGTACCCGTCCATGCTCTTCTGAAGTGTTTTCTCCGTGGCTGTGATGCCAGTGGAGAAACTTTTCAAGCATGAGGAAGGAAAGAATACCGGCAAGCACAAACATCGACGTTGCTGTTGCTCCTGCTTCCGCGAACGCTTCAGGAAGAAGATGGATAAACGCATCTCCAAGGAGCGCGCCTACAGCAAGCGACACAAGAAGGAAAAGGAACTTGCGCAACAGCCCTTCCTTAAACGAAAGCGAAAAAAGACCAACAAGAGAAATACAACTTACCGCAAGAACCGCAAGCACGCTCATGAATAGGGGAGTCATGGAGAAAGCGTAGCATTCGTTTATTTCACGTGCAAAAGAATTGCAACTGAATAATTGAAGATCAATATTGTTCACGAGCAACTCCGTACACTAAGAGAAAGAACAGGATTGTTCTAGAAAGACTGTAGCGTACAAACAATCAGTTGCAAATCATTTGCATTTAGAATGTTATGTACTTAATTTTTTGGTCCATGCGCGCGATGTTTATAGAAGTGAGAAACCTCAAGGAACGTGTCTAATACGTAGAGCATAAGCGCAGAACCGGTTCCAAGTGCCATCCATGAGGACAAGAACGCAAGAATGGTTTGGAGTGTTTCTGAGAACGCAAAACGGGTTGGAGGCAACCATGACACCAACGGATCAAACAATGCCGTGAAGGCAAGGGCGACCCAGAACGTGACACAGAGACCGCAGGTGATTGGCTTTCTAAGAACATAAGGCAATCGATTGAGATACTTGTTCGCCGGATTGTCAGTGTCGTATCTGAAATTACGCCAAAGAGCTGCGACACCGGCCACAACAGCACAGGAAAAAATAATATCTACTATCATGATTGTGTTTTGTAAGAGTGTAATAAGGTGTGCCCCCGGCGCTATACGCCGGGGGCACGAGACGCTCAAGAGCGCAGGAGCACAACTTTCGTTGACTGCAGATCTTCCGGGTTCATTCGGAAGGGCATGCCGACAACGAAGATGAGGTAGAGCTGGCCAAGGAAATGGTCAAGCCACTCCTTTGCTGCTTTGTGCTTTTGTGCCGGAGTATCCCGTAACAACGGGAACGGTCCGGCCACTTCCTCTACTCCCGCGACCACATGATCACAGCCACAGCCGTGAAGCAGTATGTGGTCGGTTGCACTTCTTAGACGTTCTTCCACGTGCAGGAAGAGGCCGTAGCTACACCCAAGTGCGTGCAGTGCGGCGTCGCAGACTCCCCACGGATAGGGGAGATGTTCTTGCACGTTCAGGATCGACGTCTCGCGAGTCGCGTCTGGGCGATTGCCCAGTGTTGCGATGGTCTCAAAGAGCAGGGGTGGAATGTGGAGGAACTCGTTGCGGAGCTCCCGGCACGCAGCTGTCCACCGTGATCCTGAGAAGTCGCCCGTCTCGACAGAAGCGGTCTCGAGCATGCGGTCTTGGAGAAAGTTTTCTCCGAGAAGCACGATCGGGTCATGGAGGAATTCTGTCTTGCCGTCGTTCACGACCGCCGTCCAGAAGCGCTCCACTCGACTGTAAAGGAACGGATCGAACCCTTTGGCAAGGAGTGTCGGCCAAGGATGAGGAAGGGTAACGAGATTGCTCGCATCCACCGGTTCCCAGCCAAGCTCAAACTTGGGGGTGTGTGCCACAGGGGCAGGTTTCATTTCAGTCTCCAAAAAACAGTACCGTCATTGTGACCGTACGGCTTTAAGTATGCCACAAAAAAGCGTAACTGCAAACGATTTGCAACTGATTTTTTGAAGAACAAATTCGTAGGGAGGTGTATGATGCTCGGTATATGGGTCAGCGTAAAAAAACCAACCTTAGTCAATCAGCCGTACTTCAGGGTGCGGGCTTGCGTGCAACACCTCAACGCATTGCAATCCTCCAGCTTCTTGAGGTTCAAAAAAAGCCTGTGTCTGCTGAAGGGCTCGTGCAGGCAGCAAGGGGGCGGTTTGATGTAACAACGGCGTATCGCACACTGGACGCTCTTGCTGCAATGCGTGTGGTGCGTAAGGTGCGTATTGCCGACGATCGTGCGCTTTATGAAATGGCTGATGATCACCACCATCACGCGGTATGCACTTCGTGTGGCACTATCTGCGACATTTCTATGTGTCTTCCTCTTGGTCTTGATGCAAAAGTAAAACGCGCTGCAGGATTTGGGAGGATAGACTCGCACTCCCTCGAGTTTTTTGGTCTTTGTAAGACATGTCTAAAACGCGCATGAACCGAAGCCTCGTGTTTCTTTCCGTGGTAGTTCTTTTGTGTGTGCCAAGCAGTGTGCATGCACAAGCAGCGGAACAGCTATTGAAAGCTGAAGTTATTGATGTGGGGGTTACCGGAGTTCGTGAGAACGAAGGAGTGAATGTTTCTTCAGAGTTTCAGGAACTTACAATGCGTGTCATTGAAGGTGTTCGTAAAGGAGAAATGCTTTCGTTTACCAACGATTCACCAGTAATACTTTCTGAAGGGGACGTGGCGTACGTGCGCGCGCTCACGCCTCCTGGTGGGGATGAGCTGTACGCCGTGCTTGAGCCTGATCGGGTTCCGGTACTTTTTGTGCTTGCAGTTGTATTTGTAGCCTTTTCTATTCTTCTTGGCGGGATGGCAGGGCTTCGCTCGATACTTTCTCTCGCGGTTTCTTTTGCGGTTATTATGGTTGTGCTTCTTCCGCTTCTTCTAAGTGGCGCACCTCCAGTTCCTGCTTCGGCACTTCTTGCAGCGGTCGTGCTTGCATGTTCTATGATTATCACGCACGGTACTGCACGCGAGACGTGGATTGCGCTTAGCGGATCACTCGCCGCGCTTGTGCTTGCGGTCGTTGTGTCTGAAACTGCGGTACGGGTTGCAAAACTTTCTGGGTTTGGAACGGATGAAGCGGTGTATCTAAATTTTGCAACAAACGGAACCCTCGACATCACGGGATTACTTCTCGGGAGTATTTTGATAGGTATTGTCGGAGTGTTAAACGATATTAGTGTTTCTCAGGTACATACGGTCTCTGAACTTAAAAAAGCAAATCCATCGCTCTCACGTCGCGAACTTCTTTCGCGCGCTATGAAGGTAGGACAAGAGCACTTAGGTGCGGTCATAAACACCCTCCCGCTTGCCTATGTGGGGGCGGCACTCCCGCTTCTGATGCTGTTTTCAACGACCACCGCACCGTTCCTGTATGTCATAAATAGGGAGGTGTTTGCGTCTGAAGTAGTACGGATACTTGCTGGGGGTATTGCGCTCTCTGTTTCAGGGGCGCTTGCCACCGTGCTTGCCGTCTTCGTCATAACCTGGCGCAGGTGATTGCTATACTTATAACCAATACTCATTAATCGTTTCAAAATGGAAAATTTTAATTTACAAACCCTCCGCGAGTCAGCAAAACCGACAATCTATGCCGCGACAGCAGCACTCGTATTTCTCGCGTTGTTTCTTGCCGCAAAGACTATTGATGCGTTTGGTGACTTGGGGCGAAGCGACATGTACCCTGGCACGACCATAACGGTTGAGGGTACAGGCGAAGCCACTGCTATTCCAGATGTTGCCCGCATCTCGTTTTCTGTAACGGAAAACGCACCATCAGTTTCAGAAGCGCAGGAAGAGGCAACCGCAAAGACTGATAGGGCGCTTGCCGCACTTGATAAGTTTGGCATTGAAGAAAAAGACATTAAGACGCTGTCATACAACGTGTATCCGCAGTACGAATATCAGAACTGCTATGCCTCATACTGCCCACCAACACAGAATCCTCCGCGCATCGTGGGATATGAAGTCTCTCAAGCAATTGAAGTAACCATTCGCAAGACAGAGCAGGCTGGAGAAGTACTTGCAGCCCTTGGTGCAACCGAAGTGCAAAACATTTCTGGCCCAAACTTCACTGTGGATGATGCAGATGCCGTGAAAGCAGAGGCACGCGAAATTGCAATTACAGAAGCAAAAGAAAAAGCAAAAATGCTTGCCAAAGAGCTTGGAGTGTCACTTGGAAAAGTGGTCTCATTCTACGAAAACCAGCCGTACCCTATGTATGATTACGGTTATGGTGGCGACATGATGCGCTCTGAAGTTGCGGCGCAGTCTGCGCCAAGTCTTCCGGTAGGGGAGGCTGAGACGAGCGTCTCAGTGTCTATCACCTACGAGATCAGGTAAGAAGACAGAGGCGAGAAGGCAGAACGCAGAGTAAACGGCCCCACTACGGGGCCGTTTTCGTATTTGACTCTGTGGTTCACCCTGGTATAATAGTCACATCAGGCGCCCGCAGGGGCGTTTTAAAAATGCCGAAATTGAAGTTATGAAATTCTTCACCTACCTCAAAAACGTTAAGGGAGAGCTCGCGCACGTGGTGTGGCCGAGCCGTAAAACCGCGATAAGTCATACGATTCTTGTGATGTTGCTTTCTGCGTTTGCTGCAGTGTTTATTGCGCTTCTTGATTACATTTTTACCGGTGTTGTGGGGCGTCTTATTACAGGCGGGTAGGCGCACACATATAACCCTTTCTCATTATGGAAACTCGTTCAGTTCCAGAATTTAATCCCGATGCGCTTTCAAACGAACCGCGCTGGTACTCCATTCATACCTATGCAGGGTATGAAAATGCAGTCGAGCGAAACTTGAAGCAGCGCATTGAATCCCTTGGCATGCAGGGAAAAATATTTGAAGTGGTTGTTCCGACTGAAAAGAAGGTTCGAGTGAAAGGAGGAAAGCGTATCGTGGAAGAAGAAAAAATTTATCCTGGCTACATTCTGGTCAAAATGGTAGTTGACGAAGATTCTTGGTTTGTCGTGCGTAACACCCCGCGCGTAACTGGGTTTGTGGGTGCAGGTAATACACCGGTGCCTATGGAAGAAAAAGAAATTGAAAGCCTCATGAAGCGCATGGGAGCAGAAGCACCTAAGCACCGCATTGATCTTGTGAAAGATGATCCGGTTATTATCGCGGACGGTCCGTTTAAGGACCTGGAAGGTAAGGTGGGAGAAATTGATGAAGAGCGTGGAAAGGTAAAGGTCATGGTTTCTATGTTTGGCCGTGAGACTCCGGTTGAACTCGACTTTTTGCAAATCCGGAAAATATAACGTAGAGTCCTAACACAAATTCATATGGCAAAAGTCGTAAAGAAAATTAAGCTCCAAATCCCTGCAGGTAAAGCTACTGCAGCTCCTCCTGTGGGTACTGTGCTTGGCCCTGCGGGCGTGAACATTGGCGAATTCGTTCGCCAGTTCAACGACCAGACTAAAGATAAGGCGGGAGACATTATTCCGGTTGATATGTCCGTGTACGAAGACCGCACCTTCTCATTCGTACTTAAGACCCCTCCAGCATCGCGTCTTATTCTTAAAATCCTTGGTTTGGAAAAGGGCTCCCAGAAGCCAGGACCAAAGAAAGTGGCGTCTCTCACTAAAGCCCAAGTGCGTGCAATTTCTGAACAGAAAATGCCTGATCTTTCAGCCGCATCTCCTGAAGCAGCTGACCGCATTATTGAGGGCACTGCCCGTTCGATGGGCATCGACGTGAAATAAGGTAGGTTTCTTCGCGAAACGACCACCATGTATGGTGGTCGTTTGCGTTTATGAGAGTGAGTGCGTACAGTGCCACGTAGAAGCTCTAGCGTTGAAAGGAACATACATGAGAAAAGGCGTACTGCCGTTTCAGCTTCTTCGTGAAGCACTGGACGCCAGTTTCGTAACTGGCATCGACCCGTCGTTCATCAACCCTTCTTCGATTGACTTGCCGATATCGGATGAGGCGTATCGTCTTGAAACCGTGTTTCGACCGCCGAAGGGTGCGTGTATTCGCGACCTCCTGCAGAAAGTCGGAGCTGAACCGCATGACCTTCGGCAAAAGCTCGAGGTGAAGGTTCCGTATCTCTTAAGACTCGAGGGTGTGTGGAGTTTGCCTCCCCATGTCTACGGCTATGCGAATCCCAAGTCTTCTGTCGGACGCATCAATCTGTTTTGCCGAACGGTAGCGGACAAGGTTTCAAAGTACGACACCATGGAGCCTGGCGCATGGAACGAAAGGAGGGAACTCTGGCTTCTCGTCCAGGCAAACAGCTTTCCTGTGCTTCTTTCGCCCGGGATTGCGCTGTCGCAGATGAGACTCTTTGACGGTCAGGCGTTCCTCGACCCTACCGAGACTGCACTCTTTCACGGAAGAAGTGGGTTTGTTTTCTCGGATGACGGCGCGAAGCTTCCGCTCGATGCGCACAAGGACTCTCTCATGCTTTCTCTGTTCGTTGGAGAAAACATGGGGTATGCGTGCCGGGCGCCCAAAGCAACACTTGACCTCTCCCGTCGAGATGCAGATCCGGAAGACTTCTTCGAGCCTATCGTCCCCAAAAAAGGGAAGCTTGTGCTCGAAGAGGACGTCTTCTACATTCTGCGGACTTGTGAGCATGTGCGCGTACCGCCGGAACTTTCTGCGGAACTGCGCGCCTCTGACAGTCGTATCGGGGAATTCCGGGTGCATGCCGCGGGATTCATCGATTCGGGGTGGGGGTGGAGTGAGACTGGTGGTGTGCGCGGGCAACCGATCACACTGGAAATCATTCCGCACGAACGAACGACGTTCTGGCATGGCCAGGAGATCGGACGCCTCAGGTACGAGCACATGAAGCAAGTTCCGAAGGTTCTCTATGGCTCGGCAAACTCAAACTACACAGGTCAGCGCGGCGCAACGCTCGCCAAGTTCTTCAAAACCTAAAAGGCTTTTGAGCCTTTCGCCCGCGGGAAACCGCGGGCGTTTTGTAAACCTCATGAGATATGACAGTATGGTTTTCGGGATAACGCACAACGAAGGGAGACTCTTCATGCGTCAGTACCTTGAACTACTCTCCGACATCTTTGAAAACGGGGTTGATCGGGGCGATCGCACAGGGACGGGAACGCGAGGCGTTTTCGGACGCCAACTGCGCTTTGATCTGTCGGAGGGCTTTCCGCTCCTCACCACGAAAAAAGTGCATCTGAAGTCCATCATTATGGAATTGCTCTGGTTTATCCGGGGCGAAACCAATGTGAAATGGCTTCAGGAGCGTGGTGTCAGTATCTGGGACGAGTGGGCCGATGAGAACGGCGAACTGGGCCCCGTATACGGCAAACAGTGGAGAAGTTGGGAAGCGCCTGATGGTCGGACCATTGACCAGCTTGCCTGGGTCATCAATGAAATAATCACGAATCCGAACTCGCGTCGGCTCGTGGTTTCTGCCTGGAATCCGGCAGATGTACCGAGTATGGCGCTTCCGCCGTGTCATCTGCTGTTCCAGTTCTATGTCGCAAATGGCCGGCTCTCATGCCAGCTGTACCAGCGATCGGCGGACGTGTTTCTGGGCGTGCCCTTCAACATCGCATCCTACGCACTCCTCACCATGATGATTGCGCAGGTGACGAACCTTGAGCCAGGTGAATTCGTGCACAGCTTCGGCGACACGCACCTGTATCACAATCACTTTGAGCAGGCCCGCACTCAGCTTGCACGGCGACCCCACCCGCTTCCAAAGATGATCCTGAACCCCAATGTGCGAAACATCGAGGACTTCACATTCGAAGACTTCACGTTGGAGGCGTACCAAGCTCATCCCGCAATTGTCGCGAAGGTAGCAGTGTAAGCAAAATCTCTCATGCGCGGTGGTTCCTTTCCGGGGCCACTGCGCATTTGCTTTTTATATGCAGGGCTCGTAGGCTTCCCACGGGACTCTGAATGAAGGAGAATGTTCCCATGGGTAAACTGTTTGTTATTGAAGGGGGCGATGGTGCGGGCAAGGGAACGCAAGCCGAGCTTACGTTAGCCGCGCTCAAAGAGCGCGGCGAAGTCACGTTTTTCGACTTCCCGCAGTACGAATCATCGACCGCAGGAGCAATCATTGGACGTGCGTTGAAGGGTGTCTTCGGAGACTTCCGGAATCTCGACCCACACCTTGCATCGATGGCATATACAGTCGATCGCGCGACTGCACGCGAAAAGATGCGTGATGCGCTTTCGCGTGGACACATTATCTGCAACCGTTACACACCGTCGAATGCGATGTATCAAGGGGCAAAATTCGATTCGCCTGATGAGCAGGATGCATTCATAAAGCTTCTCGAGAAACTAGAATACGAAGAGCTCGGCTTACCGCGCCCGGATCTGGTGATCTACCTCAAAGTGCCTTATGAGGTCGGTCGGCGACTCGTGAAGCAGAAAGCGGTGCGTGCACATCTTGGTTCTGAGCAAGGAATCATGGATCAGCACGAACGCGACGTTGCGTACATGAAAGCAGTGATCGATCTCTACGGAAGAACAGCAGAAGATCGTATTGATTGGCGGGTTATTGAATGCGTTCACGACGGAGAAATCCGACCCATCGCTGACATTAACCGTCAGGTCTTGGAGCTCATCGATGCGTTCATTACGTAGCGCATTTCGCGCCCGCGGGAAACCGCGGGCGCAATTCTTTTATCATGGTAGTATCCGCGCTATGTACGGGTACGAGCATATAAAAAAAGAAGACCCCGAAGTATACGAAGCCATAGACGGGGAAGAGAGGCGCGAGGCGAACGGCCTCGAGCTTATTCCGTCTGAAAACTATGTTTCGCACGCAGTACGCGAAGCAAACGGCTCCGTGCTCACTAATAAATACGCAGAAGGGTACCCAGGCGCAAGGTACTACGGAGGGCAAGAGTTTACCGATGCGATAGAAACGCTTGCCATTGAACGCGCGAAGAAACTATTTGGAGCAACGTTCGCAAACGTTCAGCCACACTCCGGTGCTTCTGCAAACACAGCTGTGTACTTTGCGCTCATGCAACCCGGCGACACCATTCTTGGTATGGATCTTTCGCATGGCGGACACCTCACGCACGGGCACCCGGTGACGCATCTCTCAAAGATTTTTAACTTTGTGCGGTACGGAATGAAAAATATTGAGACAGGAGAAATAGACTACGAAGCACTGCGCGCGCTTGCCAAAGAACACAAACCAAAAATTCTTCTTGCTGGGTATTCTGCATACCCGCGTGAATTGGATTATGAAACGTTTGTTTCTATCGCGCGCGAAGTAGGCGCTATTGCTGTGATGGACGCCGCGCACATCGCAGGCCTTATTGCGGGGAAGGCAGTTAAAAATCCGCTTGAGTATGGATTTGATGTGATGACTGCCACTACACACAAAACGCTTCGCGGTCCTCGTGGCGGAATTGTCCTTGTGCGTGAAGACGCGGATATCGCAAAGAAAATAGACAAAGCAGTGTTCCCGGGTCTTCAGGGTGGGCCACTCATGAACACCATTGCCGGGAAGGCGGTATGTTTCCGCGAAGCGATGCTTCCATCGTTTGAAACCTACGCAAAACAGACGACACAAAACGCCAAGGCGATGGCCGAAGTATTTCTTGCAGACGGCGCGCGTCTTATTGCAGGGGGTACGGACAATCACCTCATTCTTTTAGATGTATTTTCTTCGTACGGTATTGCAGGGGGAGAAGCAGAAAAACTTTTGGACTTGGCAGGTATCACGGTGAACAAAAACACCATTCCAGACGACACTCGCAAACCCATGGACCCGTCCGGTATTCGTTTTGGTACGCCAGCCCTTACGACGCGCGGGTTTACCGAAGAGGCGTGCAGGGAAGTGGCACAGCTCATGATTAGTGTCCTACGCACTAAAGATGTTGCATCGGTGCGCGCACGTGTTACGGCACTTGCGAAGGCGCATCCAATCCCCGAATCGTTCGTTTAGCGCAATTTTGCTACACTAGCTCGTAATGGAAGACCGCATCAGAAGCATTACGCAAAACGCACTCGCCGAACTTGGCGCAGGGGAGGTTGTGTTTGCGGTTGAATGGCCGGCAGATACGGCGCACGGTGATTACGCCATAAATGCAGCGCTTGCGGCTGCAAAAGTGCTTGGGAAAAATCCACGTGAGGTTGCTGATATGCTGGTGCCCAAAATTCTTTCGGGGCTTGGAAACGAGGTGTCGTCAGTTGAAGTGGCGGGTCCCGGCTTTATAAACATTCGTCTTTCTCCTGAAGCAATCACTAAAGAGATGATGCGTGCTCAAGGTGACGAGTGGGGTAAGGGAACAGAAACAGAAGGGAGGCGTGTCGTTGTGGAATACTCGTGTCCGAACCCGTTTAAAGAAATGCACATTGGCCACCTCATGAGCACCGTAATCGGAGAAGCGGTATCGCGGGTTATTGAAAATAGTGGCGCGCATGTTATTCGCGACTCATACGGAGGAGATGTGGGGCCACACGTTGCTAAAGCGCTGTGGGCTCTTCAAAAAGATGGTGTGACTGACGTCGCGAGCGCGTCTGAAGTGGATGGGGCATATGCACAAGGAAGTAGGGCATATGAGGCAAGCGAAACAGCAAAAGCAGAAATCGATGCGCTCAATCAGGAAATTTATAAAGGCGAAGATCAAGCCCTTATGAGTCTCTGGCGCAAGTGTCGTGAAGTATGTCTTGAGGCGTTCCGCGAACTTTATGCGGTGCTGGGTACGAAGTTCGATTACTACCTTTTTGAAAGTGAGACATCTGCAATCGGTATGGAGGTAGTGCGTGATGCGCTTCAGAAAGGCGTTTTCAAAGAAAGTGAGGGTGCGATTATTTATGACGGAGAAAAGAAGGGGCTGCACACCCTTGTGTTTATAACGAGCCGTGGCACACCAACGTACGAAGCAAAAGATATCGGGCTCGCGTTTTTGAAAGAAGAAAAAATCCCTTCAGACGAGAGCATCATCATTACCGCTGCGGAACAAGTGGGACATTTTAAGGTGTTTCTTGCGGCACTTAGTGAGATTGCGCCACTGGTTGCTGCAAAGACGTCACACATCCCTCACGGTTTTCTTCGTCTCACAACAGGAAAAATGTCCTCACGGGAAGGGAACACGATTACCGCCACAGGTCTTATTCAGGACGTTATTCAAAAAGCAAAAGAGAAAAATGATGATTCACTTGTAGCACATGCGGTAGCGGTGGCTGCAATTAAATACATGATTTTGCGCCAGGCACCAGGCGGAGACATTATCTTTGATCCAGAACAATCACTCTCGCTTGAGGGGGATTCGGGTCCATATGTGCAGTACGCGTATGTGCGAGCGCTGAAGCTTCTTTCGTATGATAGCGAGAGCGCAGGACAGCGCATTCCCGAAGAGCCGTATCACATAGAACGACTCATCATCCGCTATCCGGAGGTTGCGGCTCGTGCTGCACGCGAAAGGTCCCCTCACTACGTGGCGCAGTACCTCACCCGTCTTGCGGGTGAATGGAATTCGTTTTACGCAAGTGAACAGGTGCTTGGAAGCGAGGAAGAAGCGTATAAACAAAACGTAGCCCGCGCCTTTGCGAACACCATGAAGAAAGGGCTAGGGCTTTTGGGTATCCCCACACCAGAGAGAATGTGAAGGGAAGGGAATAATCGCGGAAGCGATTATTCCCGGACACTGCATGATTTTGGGTGGAATTTCCTTGCACCCAAAATCAGGCGTAGGAAAGTGATATCTCTCACCAGTAAGCCTTCTTGCCTCATAGATAAACGTGCGCTATCCTCGCACGATGTCGACCATGAGGGTCGACTGGCAAATGAGGGAGTAACTGCATGACTCGGTTTACTGACGCAGGGTTTCGCCGTCTGAATCCGGACAAAGCTCCGAAGCAGCGCGGAAGGAAACATGACGTCAATCGCGAGATCCAGCAGCTCGGCAAGGGGAACGGGAGGCATGAGTACGATCAGCATCGCGCAGATCGTGCTCGTATGAAGGCGCAGAAATTTGCGCGCTTTGTTCCAAATGGCTCTCGGCCGTAACCTTTACAGGGGAGAAACGCACGGGCCCGCGTAGAGACGCGGGCCCTTTTCCATTTTCTGCATAAAAACGCTAGGATACGAGAACGATGTCAGAGCAAAAGCACCTATCTGATGCGGCTAAGCGCGAAGAGCGAATTCTTTCGTTTTGGGAAGAACATCGTGTCTTTGAAAAATCACTTACAAAAGATTCCCCCGAAGGAGAGTTTGTCTTTTTTGAAGGACCACCTACCGCAAACGGGAAGCCAGGAATTCACCATCTCGAGTCTCGTGCATTTAAAGACGCCTTTCCACGGTATAAAACGATGCGCGGTTTTAAGGTGCGTCGAAAGGCGGGGTGGGACACGCACGGACTTCCTGTTGAACTTGAGGTTGAAAAGCAGCTCGGATTTTCCGGAAAGAAAGATATAGAAGCGTACGGGGTTGCTGCATTCAATAAAAAGTGCAGAGAGAGCGTGCATGCGTACATTGATGAGTGGAGTCGCTTCACTTCTCGTATTGGGTATTGGGTAGACCAGAGCAAGGCGTACTTTACGTTTGATGCTGCGTATATGGAATCTCTGTTTTCGATTGTTAAGAAGATCGATACAGACGGGCGACTGTATAAGGACTACCGCATTGTGCCGTGGTGTGCGCGCTGTGGGACCGCGCTTTCTTCCCATGAGCTTGCGCAAGGATATGAAGACGTAAAAGATCTTTCCGTAACGGCAAAGTTCAAAGTAGTGGGTGAAGAAAACACGTATCTGCTTGCGTGGACCACCACGCCGTGGACACTTCCTGGGAACGTGGCACTTGCCGTTGGTGAAAATATTACATACGCAACATATGAGAAAGAAGGAGAAAAAGTAGTAGTTGCCGAAGCGCTTGCAGGAAAAGTTCTGGGAGAGGGTTGGACAAAAATAGCGGATATGAAGGGAAAGGAATTGATGGGTAAAACATACGAACCACTGTTCCCGTATGCGCGCGAGATTGCGCCAGAAGGCGAGAAAGAAAAGTTTACGAAAGCGTTTCAAGTGTACCCCGCAGATTTTGTAACTACCGAAGATGGTACGGGCATCGTCCATACCGCAGTTATGTACGGTGCTGATGACTTTGTGCTCGGGCAGAAGCTCGGACTTCCGAAAGTGCATACGGTTGGCGCTGATGGAAAATTTGTAAAAGGTACCGGAGCGTTTGAGGGCAGGTTTGTGCGGGATGAGGATGTGGCAGTGGATGTTGTGAAAGACCTCGCGTCTCGGGGACTTCTGTTTTCAAAAGCAAAGTACGAACACACGTATCCGTTTTGTTGGCGTTGCAAAACTCCACTCATCTACTACGCACGAGATTCTTGGTACATTCGCATGCAGGATTTGAAGGAGACACTCATGGCGGAAAATGCAAAAGTGAATTGGGAACCGGCACATATTCGGGAAGGGCGCATGGGGGAGTGGCTCGGGAATGTAAAAGATTGGGCAATTTCACGCGAACGGTACTGGGGAACACCGCTTCCGGTGTGGGAGAGTGATGATCGGAATGAGCGAGTGGTGGCGGGCTCTGTAGAAGAACTAAAAGAGCGCACGAAAAAATCCGGCAACACGTACTATGCGATGCGCCACGGGGAAGCTGAAACAAATGTTGCAGGTCTTGCCTGTAACGATGATTCGATTCCTTCTGCGCTTACGGAGTTTGGCCGCTCTCAAGCGCTGCGGGCAGGAGCAGGTTTGATTGATAAGGGGATAACAAAAATTATTGCTTCGCCGCTTATGCGCGGTACACAAACTGCGCAGGCAGTCGCGGAAGCGCTTGGTCTTTCTGAAAGCGCTATTTCCTACGATGAACGGCTTCGCGAAGTTGGGTTTGGTGCATTGAACGGGCGCCCTATTACAGAGTACTTGGCACTGTTTCAAAACATGGATGAATTTTTGGGGACTCGTCCGGAAGGAGGAGAAAGTTGGGCAGATATGCGAAAGAGACTCGGGGAGTTTTTGTTTGAACTAGAGCGTACGTATGCAAACGAAACCATACTCATCGTTACGCACGGCTCTCCACTGCGGATGATTTCGGCAGTATCCCGAGGGCTCACGATTACGGAATTTCTGCATGACTGGGATGTGGCACGGGATCCTGCAAATGCTGAAGTGCGTAGGTTGCCGTTTATTCCATTTCCGCACAACGAAGAATACGAGCTTGACTTACATCGACCGTACATAGATGACGTAGTGCTTATTGGAGATTCTGGGAAAGAGTTGAGACGCACCAAAGAAGTAATGGATGTGTGGTTTGATTCAGGCGCCATGCCGTTTGCGCAGGATCACTATCCGTTCAAACATAAAGAGCGTATAGAAGGGTCGGGATACCCTGCTGACTTTATTAGCGAAGCTATAGATCAAACCCGTGGGTGGTTTTATACCCTTCTTGCTGTTGGGGTGCTTATGAATCGAGGTACCGCATATAAGAATGTGATTTGTCTTGGACATCTTCTCGATAAAGAAGGAAAGAAGATGAGTAAATCAAAAGGGAATGTCGTAAATCCATGGGAGGCCATGGACGAGTATGGCGTTGACGCGCTTCGCTTCTGGATGTTTAGGGTGAATCAGGCAGGGGACAGTAAGAGTTTTGATCCAAAAACAGTCAAAGAAGCAGTGCGCACACTTTCGTGGCTTTCAAACAGTGCGAAATTCTATGAGCTTTTTAACGATGAAGTAGTCGAACAAGCATCAGAGCAAATAATTGATCGCTGGATGAAAGCCTTACTCGCAGAAACGGTGCAAGACGTAAGCAAGGCAATGGATGCGTACAACGCCTTTGAGGCAACGCGAGCACTGGAGCGGTTATTTGGAGATATGTCCCAGTGGTATGTACGCCGTATTCGCGACCGGGCGCGCAATGGCGATAGCGCTGCGCTTTCTACGCTCCGCTACGCGCTTAAGACATCCGCCCTCTTGCTTGCGCCGTTTTCTCCCATGCTTGCAGAAGAGGTCTATCAGACCGTTCGAGAAAGTTCTGACCCTGAAAGCGTGCACCTGTGCGACTGGCCCAAAACAGAAAATCCAAACATGCCTCTTATCCATGAAATGGAGAGCGTGCGAAATGCAGCGTCATATTTCTTAAAAGAGCGTCAACAAAAAGGAGTTCTTTTGCGCCAGCCGCTCGCTCATGCAACGGTGGGACAAGCATTTTCTCCGGAATTAATGGAGCTGCTCGCAGAAGAAATAAACGTTAAGAAAATACTTGTAGGAGAAGTGATGGGAATTGATACGGCTCTCACCCCAGAACTTATTCACGAAGGAGATGAACGAGCGTTTGAACGAGCGGTTGCAGAAGCGCGCAAAGAAATGGGGTTTTCAGTCAAAGATTCCGTGTCGGTAACGCGCGGGGAAGGCCCGCATGAAGTAGAGCTTTCAACCGGAATAGAAAAATTCTCCGTCACTAAAGTGTAATGATGTATCGCTTCTGCGTATCTCCGTATCTGTTTTCTGTTTTTTGTTCACGGTCACCGTCTTCGTATGCGTCCTAAATACCCTTCGCGTGGCATTGTGCTTGCGCGGTATCCTCTCGGCGAAGCAAATGTGTCACTCATTCTCCTCACTCCTGAATTTGGATTAGTACGTGCGCGCGCGCAAGGTCTTCGCAAACCAGGCGCAAAGCTTGCTCCGGCACTCCAAACGCTTTCGCTTTGCGAAGCAGTACTTGTGCGCGGGAAAGAGGGCTGGAGACTTTCAGGAGCAGTACTTGAAAAAAACTGGGCGCGAACACTTTCCGGCTCTGCAAAAGAGCGTGCGGGACGTATTGCATCACTTATTCTTCGACTCGTGCGGGGCGAAACTTCTGACCCGGTTATTTTTTTTGTATTCAATGATTTTCTTACCGCACTCGAAGCACTCTCTGAAGAAGAGCAGGAGCTTGCAGAAGTGATTGCGGCCCTTGCGATACTGAATGATCTTGGACTTGATGATGGGGAAGTGCCTGAAAGCGCGCTGGCGTTTACTCCAGCGTCGCTTGCGGGACTCATGCCTTCTAAAAAAGAACTCATCGTGCGCGTTAATCGGGGCATTTCTGCCTCCGGACTCTAGACCTATTGGTATACTGGATGGGTAATGCCTGATGTTCCCGAACAACAAAAAGAGGGAGTAGAAAGCGCGCTTGAACGAGTGCGTCGCAGATTGTACACCTCCTCTCGTGCTCCCGATCAGGTCGCACCATCTTCGTACCAGACAAAAAATGAGCCGGAGCACTGGCAGCCAGAGCCGCCTAAAAAAGGCCTTTCGCTTACCGCATGGTTCTTTGTCGTAGCGTTTGGTTTTTTCCTTGTCGCAGGAATTACCGCGACGCTTATTGTCGTGCTCGGTGGTCGCTCGGTGGGGAATGAACGCATCTCAATACGGTTTGAAACCTCGGTGAGTGTTTCAGGAGGGGAAGAGGTCGCATTTGACATGATTATTGAAAATGAAAATCCGGTGGAAGCGTCAGATCTTTCACTCACCATTGATTTTCCTGAACAAGCATTTGATCCTTCGACTCTCATGCCTCGCGGGCATTATGTGGTCCCACTTGAAACTCTCTTGCCTGGAGCGTCGGTTCGCCACTCCGTCCCGGTACTGTTCTTTGGTTCAGAAAATGAGCGTGTACAAATACCCGCGAGACTTGAGTACCGAACACCAAACTCGAGTGCGGTTTTTGTGAAAGAAGACGTCCGTGAGCTTACGATAGCAACAGCGCCTCTTTCACTGCGCATAACAGCACCCTCTGACATCTCTTCGGGACAGCAGGTGGCACTTACGGCAAGTATTCGCTCAAACGCAGACGAAGAGCTTGCGGATGTAGCAGTAAAAATTGAATATCCGTTTGGGTTTACGCCGCTTTCGACGAGCATTGAGCCGGTAGGGCACAATGTATTTGTTATCGGCACTCTTCGTCCAGGAGAAGAAGCGGAAATTTCAATCACTGGCTCTCTTATTGGAGAAGACGGGGACGACAGAGTGTTTCGGTTTGAGGGGGGCGTGCTCTCTTCATCTGGAGGGGTGAGTCTGCGTACGCCGTCATTTACGAACTCCGTCAAAAGCATTCTGATTTCGCGCTCATTTATTGCAACAGCACTCGCGCTCAATCAACAGAAAGAAGATATCGTGGTGTCGCCAGGAGAAACCATTTCAGGTCTTTTGACCTGGGCAAACTCGCTTGCGTCCACCATTACTGATGCGCAAATCGAAATTGCACTGACCGGAGATGTCTTTGACTATTCGTCTGTCTCGGTTGCAAACGGCTTTTATCGTTCGCAAAACAAAACACTCGTGTTTGAAGAAAGTACAGAGGCAGGATTGCGCAGTCTTTCTCCAGGGGAAACTGGGGCGGGCGCGTTTACTCTGCAAATGAGGACGACTGAAGAAATTGAAGAGCTTCGAAACCCTACAGGTACACTCACTATTTCAGTTTCTGGAAGAAGGAGTGAAGAAGGAGGACGTGAAGAAAACCTGCGCGGGGTACTCACACGTACCGTGAGTGTGGGTACCAGCCTTACGCTCGAAAACTCTCTGGTGCATACCATTGGACCATTTGAAAACAGCGGTCCATTTCCTCCGGAAGCAGAAAAAGAAACTACCTACAGCGTCATATGGACGGTTGAAAACAGTATAAATACCGTAGCAAACGCAAGCGTATCTGCCACGCTCCCGCCGTACGTGCGTTACACCGGTTTTCAAGAACCGGAGACCATAACGTATGACGATGTGACGCGCACTGTTACCTGGGCTCTTGGGGAAGTGGCGCCGGGAGTAAGACGGGAGGGGGCGTTTCAAATAGCGGTAACACCAAGTACGACGCAGCGTGGCACGGCGCCCTTAGTGCTTGAGAATGTGCGCTTGCGCGGGTTTGATAGGTTTGTACAGAAAGACATGGTCGGGCTCTATGACCCGTTAACCACCTACACTTCCGGAGACCCTGACTTTGGTTCAGACACCGGGCGTGTCCGCTAACGCTTGCATCTTCATAGCTTTTGAACATACTCTACTAATCATGGCCAAAAAACCCGTTTCAATGGAAGACATTGTCTCGCTCGCCAAGCGCCGAGGATTTGTATTTCAGGGCTCTGAAATTTATGGAGGCCTTGCCGGCACGTTTGATTACGGCCCGCTTGGCGTGGCTCTTCGGAATAACATAGTTAATTCTTGGAAAAAGCATTTTATTCAAGATCGTGAAAACGTCTACGAAATAGACTCATCACTAATCCTTTCTGGAGAAGTATGGAAAGCGAGCGGTCATGCGGACGGGTTTATTGATCCGATGGTAAAAGATTTAGAAACGGGACAGAATTACAGAGCAGACCATCTTCTGGAAGAGGCCGGCATTAACCCCTCTGGTATGTCGGACGCAGACATTGAAAAGGCAATACGCGACAACGGAATAAAAAGCCCAGAAGGAAATGAGCTTGGCGAAGTCTCTCATTTCTACTTAATGCTACCGACTCAAATTGGTGCTGCGGATGAATCAGCGCACCATACGTATTTACGACCAGAAACTGCGCAGGGTATTTTTGTAAACTTTAAAAACATTCTTGATAGCGTTCATCCTAAATTGCCTTTTGGAATTGCACAGATCGGTAAGGCATTTCGAAACGAGATCACCCCAAGAAACTTCCTGTTCCGAGTGCGTGAATTTGAGCAGATGGAGCTTGAGTATTTCACCTACCCGGAACAAGCAAAAGAAGATTTTGAAATGTGGAAAAAATCGATAGCTTTTTGGATGCAGGAAGTTGGTCTTGATATGAGTAAGGTTTATGAATACGAGACTCCGGCCGAAGACTTGTCACATTATTCCGATCGCACGGTCGATTTCCAGTTTGATTTCCCGTTCGGCCGAAGCGAACTGTATGGTCTTGCCAATCGCACTTCATACGATCTCAAACAGCATACGGAGAAATCGGGAGTGTCACTAGAGTATCTCGATGCAGATACTAATATGAAAATTTCACCTTATGTGATTGAGCCATCAGTAGGTGTTGGTCGTGTTCTTTTGGCCCTTTTGCTTTCAGCATATGATGTGGATGAGCTTGGCGGGGAAGAGCGAATAGTTCTGCGCCTTCCAAAAGAAATTGCGCCATACCGCGTGGCTGTATCTCCGCTTCTGAAAAATAAACCGGAACTTGTAGCAAAAGCACGCGAAGTGTATCTCATGCTTAAAAAATCAGGTGTTCGCGTTGCCTGGGATGATAATGGGAACATCGGCAAGCGCTATCGCCGCCAGGATGAAATCGGCACTCCTTCTTGTGTTGTGATTGACTTTGATACGCTTGGTGAAAAGCCAGAGCTTCTCGATACAGTCACGGTGCGCGACCGCGATACTGGGGAACAACAGCGGATTCACATTTCGGAGCTTCAATCACATCTTTCAGCGTAAGCCCTCGCCCGAAAGGGCGATTATGCTAGTATCACCCCATGAGCCTCGAGAAACAGACTATTTCCATAACCACAGGAACCATTGTACGAGTGCTTGTGGTGGCTGCGGCTGCATATGCAGTCTGGCAGCTTTCAACGCTCGTACTCCTCCTGCTTTCAGCTATTGTCATCGCGTCCGCGGTTGAGCCGGGAGTGCAGTCATTTATGCGGTGGAAGTTTCCGCGCCCACTGGCGGTGCTTTCGGTCTATGCGTCTGTAACTGCAGTACTTGCAGCGCTCACCTGGTTCTTCATTCCTCCGATGCTCATGGAAGCCACTGCGCTTCTGGCAGTACTTCCGCAATATCTTTCAGAAGCACAAAACTACAGTCTGCCGTTTTTCAATCAGGCAGGAGGACCTTCTCTTGCAGACACGCTTGCCGCGCTTCAGAGCACATTCGTTGATACTGGAGCCGGTGTGCTTACGTTCATCTCCTCATTCTTCGGTGGCGCGCTTTACTTCCTTATCACGATTGTCGTTTCAATTTATTTCTCAATGCAGGAAACCGGCGTGGATGATTTCCTCCGCTTGGTAACCCCGGAAAAGCACCGCGATTACGTACAGTCCCTTTGGAAGCGCAGTCAGCGAAAAATTGGGCTCTGGATGCAAGGACAGCTTCTGCTTTCACTCATCATCACCGTTCTTTTGTACCTAGGACTTTCGCTTCTTGGGGTACCGTACGCTCTTGTGCTTGCAATTTTTGCGGGGCTTATGGAGCTCATACCAGTGTTTGGGTCTTTGGTGGCAGCAGTTCCCGGGGTTGCTATTGCGCTTTTGACCGGTGGGATTACGGAAGCGCTTATTGTGGCGGGGCTTTATTTGATTGTGAATCAGTTCCAGGCGCACCTTATTTATCCGCTTGTGGTTAAGAAGGTCGTTGGGGTCGCACCTATCCTCGTTATCATCGCACTTATTGCAGGTGGACAGCTTGCAGGCTTTATCGGCGTTCTCCTTTCAGTCCCTGTTGCCGCGATTATTCAGGAGTTTGTGAATGACGTGCAGAAGGGGCGTCAGCCGAAAGGGGCGGTATAGCGCATGGCACGAAGGTATCTCACCACCACGCTTCCGTACGTAAATGCTGACCCGCATATCGGGTTTGCGCTTGAGGCAGTGCAAGCAGACACGCTTGCGCGCTCGTGGCGGCTTTCGGGAGATGAGGTGTTCTTTAATACGGGCACTGACGAACATGGGCAAAAAATATTTGAAGCAGCCCAGAAAGCGGGACAGGGAGTCCAAGCATACGTAGATCACTACGCGGGTGAGTTTGGAAAGCTCAAAGACGCTTTAGATCTCTCGTATGACGCGTTTATCCGCACCACCTCCAAAGGACATGTGCACGCAGCGCAGGAAATGTGGAAGCGCTGTGAAGCTGCGGGGGATATATATAAAAAGAGCTACACCGGACTCTATTGCGTTGGGTGTGAGTCGTACAAAACGGAAAAAGATTTAACAGACGGAAAGTGTGCAATACATCCGAATTTAACCCCTGAAGAAATTACGGAAGAAAATTATTTTTTCAAATTCAGTAACTACGAACAGAAGCTGCTCCAGTACCTTTCGGCCAATGCAGTTATCATTCCAGAATGGAGAAGGGAAGAAGCGATTAATTTTGTGAAAGGCGGGCTTGAAGATTTCTCAATCTCACGCGAAAAAACACGTCTTTCATGGGGCGTACCAGTTCCAGGAGACGATACCCAGGTTATGTATGTCTGGTTTGACGCCTTAACAAGCTATATTTCCACGCTTGGCTGGCCAGACGAAGAGAAGTTTAAAACCTTCTGGAATGAGGGGAAGGTAGTGCAGGTGGCAGGGAAAGACCAGGTACGTTTCCAGTCGCTCATGTTCCAAGCAATGCTTATGTCTGCAGGGGTAAAAAATACCGATCAAATTTTTTATCACGGGTTTATTACGTCAGGCGGACAGAAGATGAGTAAATCGTTAGGCAATGTCATACACCCGTACGACCTTGTTAAAAAATACGGCACTGACGCCACCCGCTATCTCCTCCTTCGGCATGTGCATCCAGTGGAAGATTCGGATATTACCTTTGAGCGCCTTGATGAGTGGTATACCGCAAACCTTGTGAATGGTTTAGGGAACCTTGTTTCGCGCGTGATGAAACTTTCTGAACAGTACCTTGAAAGACCTGTTGAAATTCCTACACCAGCACTGTTCCCAGAAGAGTTTACGGAAGCATTGAATCGTTTTGAATTTAATCACGCACTCGATTATGTGTTTGAACGTATTGCAAAAGCAGATCTGCGCATGACGGCAGAAGAGCCATTCAAGCTTGTGAAGACCGACCCAGAAGCGGGGAAGAAGATAATCCGAGAGCTAGTGACGGAAGTATATTGGATTGCGCGATTTCTCCATGCGTTTATGCCTTCAACGAATGAAGTCATAAAGCAGACGGTAAAGGAAAACAAGAAGCCAGAAAATTTATTTCCACGATTAACGGCTTAGGTACGCCGTTTTCTGCGTATTGACCTAGTACGTAATACGTGCTATACTAACAAACGGTGATGGTGAGGATTCTTTTTCGAAAGGATGTTCAGCATGGTCTACAAAAAAATAAAAACCTCTGTTCTGAAGCTCTTCGAAACGAAGAAGGGCTTGCGGGACATTCTGCGTGAGGGCATCGCCCCAGCAGGATTGCATCGGGAGAAGTTTCAAACGCTTCCGCGCAGCAATCCGAACTTTTCCGGCAATGATCCGACCGCCTACATGCGGACGGAACAAAGCCTGAATGAAGTTTTGCTTGGGTGATGTCATGGAGCAGAAAGCCGCCGGAGCAATCCGGCGGCTTTTGACATTATGTATATTTTAGGTATTATACAAACCGGTGGGGTGTCTAAGGCGGAAGGGATTTCGGTTTCATGAGGTTCCCATGTCAGACATCCAATACAGCAACACCGGTGCCGTCGTTGTGGTATCGCTTGAAGGAATACAGGCGTCTGTGCCGTTTACGTATGACGGACAGGTCTTCTCGTACTTTGAGCAGCATTCGGGGGCCTCTGGTCCTCCGGAACGCGTCTTTGAGCGGAAGAAGGAAGTCATTCGCCTCGCGCGCGAGGCACTTCTTATCGACAAAAAGACCGTCATAACCCCAGCATGGGTTGATTGCTAAGAGAAGGCCGCCAGGACAATAGTCCGGCGGCCTTTCGACTTTTCATGCTAGTCTTCTAGCGATGAAATATTTTGATGCGCACATGCATGTGCAGTTTGAGAAATTTGATGAAGATCGCGAAGCGGTCCTTGTGCGTATGCAGGAAGCGGGGGTAGGGGGTATGTTCGTGGGAACTAGTAAGGCGTCTACAGAAGCTGCAATGATGCTTGCAGATGGGAAAACTCTTTTCGCATCTGCGGGCCTGCATCCAAACTACGCACAGGAAGAACTCTTTAACGAAGAACAAATGCGTACTCTTGCACAGAGCGCTCATGTGGTGGCGATAGGCGAGTGTGGACTGGATTTTTTTCGTCCAGAAGATGTGGAAGGTGTACGAAAAAATCAAGAAGAAGTGTTTCGAGCTCACATCCGTATTGCACAGGAGCTCGGAAAACCGCTCATGGTGCATGCGCGTCCACGCAAGGGAACTGATGATGCGTATGAAAGAGCGCTGGAATTACTCGCAGAGGTGCCGGAGGTACGGGCTAATTTTCACTTCTTTGTGGGAAGTCCTTCTATGGGGAAGCGTATTGCGGAGCTAGGGCATACCTGTTCATTTACTGCAGTTCTGACATTTACAAGTGAGTATGATGAGCTTATTCGAGCACTTCCGCTTGAAAGTATCATCACAGAAACCGATGCGCCGTATGCGGCACCAAAAGAGCGTCGAGGGCAGCGTAGCGAGCCGGTTGACGTTATTGAGGTTGTTAAAGCCATTGCTCGTATTCGGGAGGAACAGGAAGATGTTGTTCGAGAGGCGGTACTTCAAAACGCTACACGGGTTTTTCGTATTGGCGTCAGATAGCGGTTGCCGGGCTACTCTACCCATGGTAGAGTGCTCCCACTATGGCAAAAAAGGAAAAGAAGGCGGTAGACGCCGTCGAGAACACGCTTGATGCTGAACACGCGGAAACGCGTGTGTATGAGCTTGGGTTTCACCTTGACCCAGAACTTACGGAAACTGACGCTAAGAAGGCATACCAGGCTATTCGTGAAGTGGCAGAGTCTAAGGGCAGTATTGTCGCTGAAGGCGCTCCCCAAAAGATTCAGCTTGCCTACACGGTCTCGCGCACCGAGCAGAGTGTTCGCCAGGATTTCAATTCTAGTTTTTTCTCGTGGTTTGCGTATGAAGTTGATGGAGCAGGGCATGACGCGGTTGTGGCTGCAGCTAAAGCAGAAAACCGCATTTTCCGATTCATTGATCTCCGTACGACTAAGGAAGCTGCCAAGCACGCTGCAGAAATGCACGAAATAATGCTTAAGGCGGCAAACGATAAGCGCGAGCAGGTTGAAGAAGAAGTCTCTGATGTTGAATTGGATGCAGTTTTGAAGGAGGTTGCATAAGGGTTCGCTCATAGGGGCGATTTTTGGACACAGAATAATCCGTTGCTACGGATTTTCTTTCACCTCGGGCGGAACACTCTGCGGTGAGCTCCAAAAATCGCCCCTATTCGCTTGTGGAGTTTTAGGAAGGTATACTAGGTACCAGCGTGTCAGGAGAAGGGTTCTTTCTCTGGCTTCGCTTGAATAACCTAATAATCACGGCATATGTATTTGAATAAAGTTCAGCTCTACGGCAACCTTACGCGCGACCCTGAAATGCGCGCACTCCCATCTGGGCAGCAGGTCGCAAACTTTTCTATAGCTACGAATCGTACGTACAAAGACAAGGATGGGCAGAAGAAAGAGCAGGTGGAGTACCACAATGTGGTAGCGTTCGGCCGCACTGCAGAAGTGATAGGGCAGTACATGAAGAAAGGGCGTCCGCTTTTTGTGGAAGGCCGTCTCCAAACCCGCTCGTGGGAAAAAGATGGTGCGAAACAGTACCGCACTGAAGTGGTGCTTGAGAATTTCCAGTTTGGTCCAGGTCCTGCTCGTGAAGGCGGGGCAGGAGCTTCGTATGATAACAGCAGTCGTCAGGCGGCTCCTCGAGATGATTTTGAGCAGAAGGCACCAAGTGATGCGGGAGATCAGATAAATTATCCAGAGGAGGAAATTAACCCAGAGGATATTCCTTTCTAGCGACTAGCCACGAGATCCTAGCCAATAGGGAAGAGGTATGATAAGGTGCTCCTACCTAAGAATTAATCCCTAGTGGCTAACTACTAGAACATGGCATATCAATCAGAGCGCGAGGAAGTGGAAATTAAGAAGTTCGTCGACTACAAAGATGTCGCGTATCTTCGCCAGTTCACCAACCCACACGCAAAAATGCTTTCAAAAAAGCGCACCGGTCTTCCGGCAGATAAGCAGCGCGATATCGCACTCGCTATTAAGCGCTCTCGCTATATGGCATTGATGCCATATCTCGCAGCCTAAAGCATAGGACGGATCTTGGAGAAACACAAAACCGCCGAAGTGCGGTTTTGTGTTTCTCGGTAGTTTATAAAAGACTTAGGGCGCTCCGTGAGGAGCGCCCTGGTAGACGATAGATCAGTTTTTAGTTTGGCGAACAGTCAGACTGTAACCTGTAGGACCACACAGCACCCATAAACTGAAACTACCACCTCACACAGCAACACGCAAGAGATGGGGATTACGCCTTTCTTAGTCACGTATATTTTCCTCGCCGTCGCTCGGAAAATTACGCGACCCCGCTTCAGTTGTTTTTCTTGCTAGAAAAACATACTTCCGGCTCGTTCGCTAAATCATAAAACTGCCGCAGGACAGTTTTATGATTTGCTCACGCGCTCCACGTATTCGCCAGTGTCGGTGTTGATACGGAGAATGTCGCCTTCGTTAATGAAAAGAGGAGTGTTTACGGTGGCTCCGCTTTCAAGCACTACCTGTTTATTTCCACCCGTTGCCGTGTCTCCTTTCACTGCTGGCGGGGCCTCTTTTACTTTTAAATCCATTTTCACCGGAATATCGATAGTGAGATTTTTTTCCTTGTAGACCATTACCTGCACCGGAGAGTTCTGTACCAACCACTGCACTTTTTCATGTACGGCGTCTTCAGGGAAGGAGAAACGGTTTTTTGGATTTCCTACCTCTGCAAACCATGACTCTCCACGGTTGGTGTAGAGGTAATTTGCTTCCATGGTTTCAATATCTGCTTCAGGTACACTCTCATTCTGGTGGAAAGAAATTTCAATAACTTTACCTGACACGAGATGCTGGAGTTTTGTCTGGTTCACTGGCTTACGCTGTTGCATCCGGAAAATGTGGTTTGAAACCACTTTGTACGGTTCGCCGTTATATTCAATAACCTTCTTTTGGAGGATTTCGTTGTATGAGAGTATGGCCATACGAACTGGGGGATTAGGAAGTTAGGCTCTAGGCACTAGCTCAATAAAGAAATGAAATAAAATGCCCGGACAGCCGGATAGCGGTACTATACAAGATATGGACGACGGCCTCAAGGATGCCCCAGATCACGAGATACTTTTGCGTTCGCGCAAAGATCCGAACCTGTTCGGTATTCTTGTGGACAGGTATGAGGATGCGTTCTTGCGCAAGGCTAAAAGCATTCTGTTTGTGGAAGAAGACGCGGAGGAAGTGGTGCAGGACTGCTTTACCCGTATATACCTGTATGCAGATAAATTTAAGCCTCAAGAGGGTGCCACGTTTTCTTCCTGGGCATACTCCATCCTCATCAGGCTTGCGTTTACTCGGTATCAGAAAATGAAGAGACATCGAGGCGTAACCACAGAGCTTGACCCTGAGTTATATGAGAAGTCAGCAGACACGGAAGATTTTCTGGAAGACCTTTCAATTCGGAGTGAAGTCTTGGGAGCGCTCGCACGGCTTCCGGAATCGGCTTCGCGCATACTGCGCCTTCAGTTTATAGAAGGGAAGACACAGGAAGAGATAGCGGAGAGTGAAGACCTCTCAATTGCAGCCGTAAAGACACGCGTTCACCGAGCCAAGAAAGATTTTAAGAAAGCATTCGACGAAACCAATCCATGCCCCGTAGTAGAAAATGACATCGATAAGAATCGAATATGAAAAACCACCATTATTTTCCAGTCACAGTACCAGTGTATATAAAAGTATTGCTTAATGGCGTAAGCAATGTCATTTTTCACTACCGGGTATGACTACCACCAAAACTAAGACCATCGTGATGTCGCGCGTCCGCGCCATCAATCTCATGCGCCCGTTTGTATCAACAAGCGCACTGTGCGCCGTACTCGCGCTGGTGTCTGTGTATGCGGTCAGCAGGGCAGTGTGGGTAGAAATGGTACTTCGCAACATGCCAGACATCACAAACGTCAGCGCGCTTGTAAATTTCTTCACGCACGCATTCCTCCACACCGGTCTTCTCGTGCAAGCATTCTCCGTCCTCGCGTTCATCTCAGTATTTTTTCTCATCCGCGAATCCCTCCACTCGCTCGTGTCCCTAGCACCGTTCCGCACGTAACTCTCAAGAGCGAGAGTGAGTAATTTTTGGAGCTCACCGCAGAGCCTGGCTCGAGGTGGAAGAAAGCTTTCAGCAGAACACCATTCTGTGTCCAAAAATTGATTCACCCGAGCGACCTCTATGCTTGAGCAAGCTTCTCTCGAATGTGTTTCAGGATTTCATTTGCAATAGGCTTGTTCTCCCGGAGGTAGGTGCGCGTCGCGTCGTAGCCTCGGCCCAGAGACTGCTCGCCGTATTTGTAGCTGGTGCCACTTTTTTCTATAACTCCGTACTTTTCTCCAAGCGCAATAAGCTCACCTTCGCGGCTAATGCCTTCATTATAAAGAAGGTCGAACTCGGTAGTCTTAAATGGGGCAGCGACTTTGTTCTTCACCACCTTCACGCGCACGCGGCCGCCCACAATCTCTTCACCTTTTTTAATCTGCGCGATGCGGCGGATATCAAGGCGCACTGACGTGTAGAACTTTAATGCCTTTCCACCCGTGGTGGTTTCTGGGTTTCCAAACATGACCCCAATTTGCATGCGGATTTGGTTGATGAAGATGATGATGGTCTTACTCTTTGCGGTAATTGCAGTCAATTTCCGGAGTGCTTGGGACATGAGGCGCGCCTGCTTACCCATTTGTGCAGAGCCCATGTCTCCCTCAATCTCGTCTTTTGGCGTAAGCGCGGCTACGGAATCAACGACAATAACATCTACCGAACCTGCACGCACAAGAGACTCTACGATTTCAAGCGCCTGCTCACCGGTGTCTGGCTGGGAAATAAGAAGTTCAGGAAGCTTTACGCCAATGCGACGTGCATATTCAGGATCAAGCGCATGTTCAGCGTCCACGAACGCACAAATACCTCCTTTCTTTTGTGCTTCGGCAATGACGTGGAGAGAGAGTGTTGTTTTACCAGAACTTTCAGGGCCAAATATCTCAATAATGCGTCCCCGAGGCAGTCCGCCGATACCAAGCGCAGCGTCAAGTCCTAATGATCCGGTTGGTATAGAAGGAATTGCTGCCACTTTTCCACTGCCATACGTCATGATGGCTTCATCGCCGAATTTCGTACGAATTTCCTTGAGCGCAAGCTCAATAGATTTTGAGCGACCTTCAGGAGCGGTGTCGCCGTTTGGGGTAGGGGTGATGTCGTGTGCGGTACCAACCTTCTTTGCTGCTTTCTTTTTTGCGGCCATATAAATAGTTAGGTAGAAGTTAGGGTATAGCCACGAGGGAAAAATTTGGACTAAGAAAGATACTCATGGGTTTTCTGTTTGCTAGTGGCTAACTTCTAATTGCTAGTGATAAATATCGTTCGTTGCTCCGTAACCGTTCTTCCGAACCGGTCCGTTGCAGTAAGCGACAGTATACCGCCCCCCTTTGCGTAAACCACGGTTTTCTGGAAATGACCCTTCTCATCAATAGGGAGGAGGCCGCCATTTAAGCTAAGGTTTTCCGTGTTTTCTGCCATACCTTCGATCGTTACAAATCCATCACTAAAAGTTGTGTAGTTGCTGGGGATAGTGATAGTTATTGAGGGGCCCGCAAGCAAATGCCGTGCCTGCAGAGTGCCGTACCCGAAAAGGGCGATAAGCACTAACCCGACAAAGCCTTTGATAGCCATTAGAAGACTTCCTCAACCGTTTCAGACGACGTTGCGCCTGCACGAGAAAGCACGTCGCGAGGGCGCGAACCGTCTGCGGCCCCAATAATGCCTTTTTGCTCAAGAAGGTCCATGAGACGTGCGGCGCGTGAGTATCCAATACGAAGTTTTCGTTGTAGGTACGAAGTAGAAGCGCGCCCAGCTTCTTCAACTGCTGCTTTCGCTTCTGCATACAGGTCATCGTCCACATCATCTTCAGCGGCAAGCATAATAGCGTCATTTACTTCGTGCCCGGTGCCAGAAGCTCCGGCTCCAAGGTCAAGCGAGCCAAGAGAACCTGCGTTATGTTCTTTAATATACGAAACCACTTTCTTTACTTCAGCTTCGCTAATGAATGCCGTCTGGAGACGCACAGGTTTTTGCATATCTGCAGACATATAGAGCATGTCGCCGGCGCCAAGTAGGCTTTCAGCCCCTCCTTGGTCCAAAATGGTGCGTGAGTCTATTTGGCTTGCTACTTGGAGCGCCATACGAGTAGGAACGTTTGCTTTAATGAGACCGGTGATGACGTTTACCGAAGGGCGTTGGGTTGAAAGTACTAAGTGAATACCCACGGCGCGAGACATCTGTGCAAGCCGTACAATTCCCGCCTCCAGCTCGCGCGGATAAGTTTGCATAATGTCTGCAAGCTCGTCCACGACAATAACGATATACGGCATCGACTCTGGAAGCTCATCGCGCCCCTTCTTTTTTGCAGGTTCATATACGTTCTTATGATAGGAGTCTATGTCGCGTACCTGGCGTTCCTCAAGTACGTTATACCGGCGATCCATTTCTTTCGCTGCCCACTTAAGCGCGAGTATTGATTTCTTAGGATCAGTGATAACCGGCGTGAGGAGGTGAGGAATACCGTTATACGCGGTGAGTTCCACACGCTTCGGGTCAATCATAATAAAGCGAAGCTGATTTGGACCGTTTCTGTAGAGGAGGGAGGTGATGAGCGCGTGTATGGCGACAGACTTTCCAGAGCCGGTAGCTCCTGCCACCAAGCCGTGAGGCATTTTTGCAATGTTTGCGTAATGGGGAGTACCGCTAATGTCGCGCCCCACAGCTGCGAGAAGCGGTTTTTCTGAAGAGCTCCATTCAGGGGCGAGCAAGACTCCACCTAAGCCCACCATGGCCTTTGATGCATTTGGCACCTCAATGCCTACCAATGATTTCCCTGGAATAGGAGCTTCAATACGTACAGGGTGTGCGGCAAGCGCAAGTTCCAGATTATTTTGGAGACTAATTATTTTCTGGAGCCGCACTCCTTCTGCGGGTTTAATCGCGTAACGCGTAACGGTCGGGCCCACCGACACCTCATCCATTTCTACAGGGATGCCAAAGTTTTGGAAGGTACGTTTAATGATGTTTGCGTTTGCTTTTATATCTCCTACACCCGGTTTTCCTTTATCCTCTCCGAGCAGTGATACAGGAGGAGCCATGTATTCTGCATCAATATTTGGAATACCTGCTACTCTCTTTCCATTTTTTACATCACTAAACACCGTTACTGTGGGTTCACGTTCAGTATCCGCTTCTTGATCAGTGTCTGTAGGCTCTTCTTCAGGAACATCTTCTTCTTGCTCCTCATGTTCCCGGTCTTCTTTTTTGAGAGAAGGGATCTTTACATTCGTGAGCGCATCTTTTGCGTCAGTTGCTGCTAAGCGGAGTGATGTGATGAGCGCAACCACATCGGTTGCAATGACGAGCCCCACGAGCGCCATTGCAATGAGGAGAATGACTGCACCACCCACACCAAACAGGTCAGAAGTGAAGCCTCCAAGAAATTCTCCGAACATTCCCCCTAAACTTTCAGAAACAATTCCAAGCAGTGCGAGTACCGAAATTCCAATAAGCGCATATCCGCTCCCTACAGAAACAGTAAACGGAGCTTTTTTCATAATTAAACACACTCCAAACGAAACCAGAAGAAAGGGAAGTATAAACGCTCCCACTCCAGTTAAAAACCACGCGACATTAAACAGTCCGTCTCCTGCAAACCCGCTCTCAAAACCAAACGCAGCGAGAAAGAGGATAAGACCAAGCGCAATTAATGCGATAGCCCCCACCCAAAGGGCGATGCCATCGTAGGAGTTTTCTGACTTGCGCTTTTTACGAGCCATTTGTCTGTGTATTTTAGCACTCGCTCTACGTTTCCACTCTTGTCCACACCTAGAGATCCGAACCATGTAATTAGGCGCACCTGTTACCTTCTTTGGAAGCAGGAAAGCCACGTCGGAAAATACGTTGCATGTTCTTTACGACAAATTGGTAAAGGGTATACTTGTCCTTAATAGGGTAAAAGACATACAAAAGACACATATGGAGTATAACGGACAAAAAACAAATCAGACAATACAAAAAATAGGAGCCAATAATACTGAATTTGATAACTTTGTCTTAGATAAATCTATATTTTCAAATATATTTGAAAAAGACATACAGCGCGTATATTTGTATAAAAAATCAGAGCGGCTTGCAAAAGCTCTGTATCTCATCCTGCCGGCATTTAAGGACGCTCCTGCGCTAAGAGACAAAGTTCATCGTATTTCTATAGAGCTTATTGATGCGTCTATTCTCACTCCGCTTGCGTCTCGCGAAGCTCTTTCGCGGGCGCTTCTCGCGCTTTCCAGTGTTCTTTCAATTGCTCGTTCGGCAAATCTTCTGTCTCCAATGAATGCAGAGCTTATATCGAGAGAAGCGCACCTTCTTTTAAAGGAAGCTGCGGTGTACGAAGAACCAAAACTCACGCTGGAAGACGCTCCAACACTTGCCGTGCTTGCAAAAAAAGCACCCTCACATCGAACGCTTAGTCTAGCTTCTATGCCTCGTGCAACTGAAAAAAGACAGGCAACACAAAAGCCCCCTCATGCTCCTAAAAAGGACAACACTAACAGGAGAGAAGCTATACTCTCTGTCCTAAAAAATAAAGGACCTTCATTTATAAAGGACATTTCTAATGTTATTCGTGAGGTGAGTGAGAAAACCATCCAAAGAGAGCTTCAGACACTTGTCCTTGAAGGAAGGGTCTCAAAGACAGGTGAACGTCGTTGGACTTCATATACGGCGGTAGGGTAGTGGAAGAAGTACGCCCTTTTGACTTTTATTGTTTTGTCCTATATTATTGAGGGGTGGATATGACGAAGGCATAACCGCACACCTTCAAGGCCGGAAACGGCCTATTTGCGTTTATCCTCTCTCGTAGCTTATCCACATGAATTTCGTGGGCTCCTGCGGTTTCTTTTGGGTATACTTGTTCGTATACCCGGGCTTCCGTATGTTTTGCCCGCGGGTTCGCACATTGAAAATTCCATAGTGAATTACATGTGTAGGGCAGTCACCTGACTGCCCGGTCATTCGTCCTTATATACATGGGCGAGTGATTTTTCAGAACGGATGCGTACTCCTACACGGAAGAATGGATGAATACGGATTTACTTTGCCAGCTAACCGATGGGGCTAAAGGTCGATACTTTGGCGCTGTCGGGTAGCATGAAATGAAGACCTAGGTGAATAAAGAGGCGACTCTTTTAAAAACCTGGATTACCAACATTGAAACGATGCACATGCGAAGCGGTTACTAATCGTTACTGAATAATTCCCGCGGCGCACGTGCTTCAAAAAAACTTAAAAAATGACTCAGACTAATTCAATTGCTAAGGTTGCAGCAGTAGCTGCAATGCTTGGACTCGTCGCGATGTCGTTTGCATTTGCCCCTTCGGCTCGTGCTGCGACCTTCACGATGGACATGACGATTGGCTCTATGGGTGCAGAAGTTACTGCACTTCAGACGTGGCTTATCGCAGGTGGTTACTCAATCCCAGCTGGTGCGACTGGCTACTTCGGTGCCCAGACGCAGGCTGCTCTTGCTGCCTACCAGGCTGCAAACGGCATCTCTCCAGCAGCAGGTTACTTTGGCCCGATCACTCGCGCTAAGGTAAACAGCATGGCAGGTGGTTCAACTGGTGGAAACACTGGCGGTTCAACACTTTCTGGCGGCGAAGCTTCTCTTGAAGACTTCGAAGCTAATAGTGGTGATGATGATGAAGTAGAGGAAGGTGCTACGGGCGAAGTCGTTGTCTTCGAGTTTGATGTTGAAGACGGCGATGTTGAGCTCAACCGCGTTGACCTTTCCTTCACCAACGATGCAACCACGAACGAAGAGGATGAGGCATGGGAGACTTTCGAGTCAATCACGCTCTTCCTTAACGGCGAGGAAATCGCATCTGAAGATGTTTCAGATGAGGATGACTGGCTTGAAGACAATGAGAATGCAACGACTACGTTCCGCTTCACCGGCATTGATGCTGTGATCGAGGAAGGTGAGCGTGCAGAACTCTCTGTTGAAGTTGAAGTTCAGAACAACGTTGACACCGGCGCTACCTGGACTGTCTTCATTGAAGAAGATGGTATCCGTGGTACTGACGGCGAAGGTTTGACCCAGGAAATTGGCGATGAGACTGAAACCGAAACCTTCGACATTGATGAAGAAGGCGCAGGCGAAGAACTCAATGTTAAGTCTTCACCTGAAGACCCAGATGGTTCCGTACTCCAGGTTGAAGACGATGAGTCTTCAGACTGGTACACCGTCTTCGCATTCGAGCTCGAAGCTGAAGAAAACGATATCGAACTCGATACTCTTCCAGTTGACTTCACCGTCTCTTCAGACGAGGCAGTCAGCTCAGTCATCAACGACGTAAAACTCGTTATTGACGGCGAAGAGTTCGATGACTTCGATTGGACCGGCGCAGGCGACACCTTCGGCTCTTCAACCTTCGACATCGATGGTGACTTCACCATTTCTGAAGGAGAGGAAGTAACTGTTGAGGTTATGGTTGAATTCAAGTCAACCACTGCAGGTTCTTACGATGCTGGCGACACTGTTGCTGCATCGGTTGTCGGTGCAAACATCGATGGAGAAGGTGCGGATGACGTAGTTGGCGACGGAAACGTTACTGGCGAAACTCACACCCTCCAGATCTCAGGTATCAACGTTGAGCTCGTCTCGAAGTCTGCTGACGCAACTTCCGTTGACGGCTCTGACAACGACTACGCTGAGTTCGAGATCACTGTGGATGTTTCTGCGTTCAACGACGATGTATTCATCTCTGAAAATGCAGGAACTGCCTTCACCTTCCAGATTGAAAATGCTTCAACTGGTGTGGCGTTTGGCACCTCAACTGCAACGACCTCATCTGTCACTTCTGATGCAGACGTGACTGGAGGTTCGTACAAGGTTGATGAAGGATCAACGGAAGAATTCACTTTTGCAGCAACCATCAATCCGTTGCCTGCAAACGAAGGATCAAACTTCCGCTTCCAGATCTTGACCATCCAGTTTGCAACCACCACCAACGGTGCGTCGTCAACTTGGAGCGCGTCTCCAGAGAACGAATACCAGACCTCTGGTGTTCTCATCAACGACTAATAAAGGCTTAGGAGCTGGCACTGTACAGCACCTACTCCTCAGCTAGTCTGAGATAGCAAAAGGCCCCCGTACGGGGGCCTTTTGCGTTTACCGGGAGTAGTTATTGGGTATCTCTATTCTTAACAACGCCCCGCCGTCACGGCGGGGTGTTGTGCTAACGTTAGGGCAATGAAATACCTCGTTGAATTTCTTCACTTTGTGGCGGGCTTCACACTTATTATTGGTCTCTCCATGCTTGCAGTCGAGCTCGCCTCTGACGGGATACTTTCATTCTGATTGCGAATTCGTGCGAAACATAGTAACGTTCGTGTTGTACGGACCGAAGACAGCAGGCAAGAATAGTGTCTAGCCACTCGTTCATAGTAGTTAGAGAATTCTCTAGACCCTATGCACTAATAGCTAAACCTTTCTACAAGTCCTGCCGAGGGACGAACGTTCAGCCCACTTTGTGAGAAATATGAAAGTGGAGCTTGGATGGTCGACTTGTCTCCACGGTCTCCTGTATCAGGGGACCTTGTTCGTTTCCGTACATCACACTAGGTATTAGGAAACTAGGCTTTAGCCATTAGCAAAAGCATTAGAATTTCTAAACCCTAGTGGCTAACGCCTAAAAACTAGCTCATATGGCAATTACCAAAGCACAAAAAACTGACATTCTCGCAAAAGTCTCTGCCGCGCTCACTGATGCGGTTTCTGTTGCATTCGTACGCTTTCACAAGCTTACGGTTGCAGACACGACCGCCATGCGAAAGGCGCTCAAAGATGAGGGAGTGAGTTACTTCGTAGCAAAAAAGACGCTTTTAAAGCGCGCGCTCACCGAAGCAGGGTACGAAGGTACTATTCCGGAACTTCCCGGAGAAGTAGCTATCGCCTGGTCTTTAACTGATGCAACGGCGCCTGCGCGTGGGGTGTATGCGCACGCAAAGAAGCACGAAGGACTCTCGCTCCTTGGGGGAGTGTTTGAGAAGAAGTTTATGGATCAGGGGGCGATGACGGCTATTGCTACTATCCCATCTATTCCAGTACTTCAGGGCATGTTCGTGAACGTTATTAATTCGCCAATTCAACGCTTTGCTATCGCGATGAGCGAAGTAGCTAAGACGAAGTCGGCATAAATTACAAAATCATGACGCAAGAACAAATTATTGAAGCAGTTGAAAAGATGACCGTTCTCGAGCTGAACACGCTCGTGAAGGCTATCGAAGAAAAGTGGGGTGTATCTGCAACCGCAGTGGCAGCAGCTCCAGCAGGAGGTGCGGCAGCAGGAGGCGAAGAGAAGTCTTCCTTTGATGTTGAGCTCACTGATGGTGGAGCAAATAAAATTGCCGTTATTAAGGTGGTAAAGGAAGCTCTCGGGCTTGGTCTTAAAGAGGCAAAGGATATGGTGGACGGCGCACCAGCCATGATGAAGGCCGGCATGAAGAAGGAAGATGCTGACGCCCTCAAGGCTAAGGTTGAAGAGGCTGGAGGAAAAGTTACACTTAAATAACTGAAAGTTATTTAAGGAACTTTTCGGCCGGAGCGCACGAAGTCCGAATTCAGCAGAATTCGGAAGCGAGGCGGGGCCTGCATGGCTTTGTTCGCGACTGGCGAACAAAGAACATGTGGGCAAGGTCACACTTAAATAAGCCGTAGGAACGGCTTGCTGGCAGGCGCTCGTTCGGAAATGCGTGTCAGACACACATTTCGCTCACTCGCTGGCCAGTAACCGCTACCGCTTTTTAAGGTCTTTACCCAAGAAGTGAGTACGTTTCTTGGAAAGTTCAGAGAAAAAGCCCGCAGATGCGGGTTTTTTCCATTACATATACACAGGTTGCGCAAGCCCTACCTACTTCCGTATAGGAGGACAGAATTGCGGTAACGCAATTTTGTACGGAAATGCCATGTTAGGTACAATGCCATGACCTTATGGATCCGCTTGGCAAACTGTTTGGTTCTTCAGCGCTCGTAAAAATTATGCGTCTCTTCCTCTTTAATGAGGAGGAGGCTTTTACGAGCGAAGAAGTGGCATTTCGCACTAAGACTAGTAAGGAGACTGCACGCAAAGAACTGAAGCATCTTTTGAATTCCGGAGTCATTCGTAAACGCTCCCTCAAAAGCCCTATCTCATACATCGCATCTCCACGCTTCACGCACTACGAAGCGCTAAAGTCGTTTCTTCGTGCTGCAACAGGAATATCAGATACAAAAATCACGAGCTCATTAAAAAAAGCAGGCTCACTTCGTCTCATTGCACTCTCGGGACTTTTCACCGGTGTCATGGAATCAAAAGTGGATGTGCTTATAGTGGGGGACAGACTTGATGAACGCGTCATATCTTCGGTTATTCGTACTCTTGAAGCAGACTTGGGGCGTGAACTTCGGTACGCTGCATTTGCGACTCCTGATTTTCGCTACCGCGTCGGTGTGTATGACCGCCTTATCCGTGATGTGTTTGACTATCCTCATCGCTTAGTGCTCGATAAAATTGGGATGTGAAGAGGGTTATTAGCCAATAGCCACGAGGCACTAGACAAGACCTCCTCCTAAGTCCTTTTGGCTAGCTACTAATGGCTAGCGTGAGGCTGTCCACAGAGACCATATTTGACACTTTTCAAGTTGCTACACTTATTAGTACGCAGGATTAAATACCCCGCGCCTGCATTAGCAGTTATTCATTAGTAATCGCACACGTACGTATGTTTCTTACAGAATGGGCAAATGTGCTAAACGCATCATTCCAGGGGCTCTTCTATGGTCTGGTTGCGTTTATTCCGAACCTGGTTGCCGCACTCGTTATCTTCATCATCGGTTGGCTTATTGGTGCAGGGCTTGCTCGTGTGGTTGAGCAGGTAATTGCTGCAGTAAAAGTTGACCAGGCGCTTCGCGCCGCAGGCGTGGAGCGTGTTATTGAGCGCGCTGGGTGGAAAATGAATTCAGGAGCGTTTCTGGGGACCCTGGTGAAATGGTTTTTCATCATTGTGTTCTTGGTTGCCGCACTTGAGGTTCTTGGTCTTACACAGGTAACTGCATTCCTCACGACGGTGGTGCTTGGATATTTGCCGCAAGTTATCGTCGCGGTGCTTATTCTGCTTGTCGCAGCGGTGGTGGCAGAAACCGCACAGCGCGTGGTGCGCGGAGCTGCAGCAGCAGCGCGCATGCGTTCTGCAAACTTCCTGGGTTCAGTTGCACGCTGGGCAATTTGGGTGTTCGCAATTCTTGCGGCACTTGATCAGCTCGGTATTTCTCCATTTATTCAGACGCTCTTTACCGGTTTGGTGGTAGCGCTCGCGCTTGCCTTTGGACTTGCGTTTGGGCTTGGGGGACAGCAGGCAGCTGCTCGGTATTTAGAAAAGATGGGTCGCGAAATGGATTAACCCTTTTACTCCAAAAGACATAGGAAAACCGCCCTTATGGGGCGGTTTTCCTATCTGTTGACAGTATATAAGGAGAGGCATATACTGGCGTTTACGTGTTGAAGAACTTCAAAAGCCCTCCGAATTAAAGCGGTTTCACCCCGCGCCTTTGGCGCGTTTGAGAAACCGCCCTCTGGCGGTTTTTACATTCTTCGGAAGACACGGGTTTCTTGACATACGAATATGCAAAAAGGTAAGCCTGCCTTCGTAGATACGAGCCGTATCGAAAGAGGTAGGAAAGTGCAATAAAATAATCACAAATTGTGGTGGTAACGATTCCGCACAGGAAACGTTAAGGGTGCACGGTGAATGCCTTGGCTTACAACAGCGATGAAGGACGCGATAAACCGGCGAAACGCTTCGGGGAGGTGGTTAGTAACCTTTGATCCGGAGATATCCGAATGGGGAAACCCGAATTCTTTATGAATTCATTCTTTCCATTACAGGAAAGAGAGCGAACCTCGGGAAGTGAAACATCTCAGTACCGAGAGGAAAAGAAAACAAGAGCGAGTTGTTTTCTGTGCGCAGGTTATGTTCCTGCGTATGGAAAACAACTCTCGCGATTCCCTTAGTAGCGGCGAGCGAAACGGGATCTAGCCCAAACCAGTGATTTCGATCACTGGGGTTGTAAGACGGAAGCTCCGTATGTATACGGCGTACGTTACAAATCGTTCATATAGCAGAAGCTGCTGGGAAGCAGCGCCCTAGAGGGTAATGGTCCCGTATGCGAAATATGAATGACGTATGTGCTTCTGTTCTTGAGTAACTCGAGACACGAATAGCTCGGGCGAATCTGCCGGAACTAACCGGTAAGGCTAAATATGTTGTAGGACCGATAGTGAACTAGTACCGTGAGGGAAAGGTGAAAAGAACCCTGAGAAGGGAGTGAAATAGAACTGAAACCGTGCACTTACAAAGGGTTGCGGCGGACTTCGTGTCCGTTGCAGCGTGCCTATTGAAGAATGAACCTGCGAGTGTATGTATGTCGCTCGACTAAATCCGTAATGGGATGGAGTCATAGGGAAACCGAGTGTGAATAGCGCGCTTGTGTCATACATACGACCCGAAGCAGTGTGAGCTTGCCATGAGCAGGGTGAAGTGTGTCGAAAGACATATGGAGGCCCGAACCCGTTCGTCGTACAACGCGTTGGGATGACTTGTGGTAAGGAGTGAAAAGCTAATCGAACACTGTAATAGCTGGTTCTCTCCGAAACAGCTTTTGGGCTGGCGTCGTTTGATCCTTCCGGGGGTAGAGCACTGGAAGGGACCAACAGGGAGAAATCTCGTGGTCCCTATCAACCTCCGAATACCGGAAGTTACAGAACGGCAGTTAGACCATGGGGGCGAAGCTCCATCGGTCAAAAAGGGAAGAGCCTAGATCGCCAGTTAAGGCCCCAAAATTGATGCTCAGTACAACTTAAGGAAGTGAGGACTCTTAGACAATGAGGATGTTGGCTTAGAAGCAGCCACCATTCAAAGAAAGCGTAACAGCTCACTCATCGAGAGTCCTTGCGCCGAAGATAATCGGGGTTAAGCATCATGCCGAAACTGCGGGTTTGCGCTTCATTCGTGAAGCGCAAGCGGTAGGAGAGCGTTCCAATCTGCGATGAAGGATAAGGGGTGACCCATTCTGGAGCGTTTGGAAGTGAGAATGCAGGTACAAGTAACCACAATGCGGGTGAGAACCCCGCACGTCGAAAGATCAAGGTTTCCGAAGCTATGGTGATCAACTTCGGGTTAGTCGGGCCTAAGGGGATGGCGAAAGCCGCACCCGATGGACACAGGGTTAATATTCCCTGACCGCCTATACGTGCGAATGGAGAGACGGACTGCTGTATGTGTGGCCGGCAATTGGATGTCGGTTCGTGCCATGAGGGTGTGTACTAGGGAAATCCGGTACGCATAAGCCCAAGTGGAGCGACAATTTCCTTCTTCGGAGGGAGAGAGCATGTAAAGCGCGGTTCCAAGAAAATCTTCTAAGCTCTAACGTATAGCGACCGTACCGCAAACCGACACAGGTGATCTGGTCGAGAAGACTAAGACGAACGAATGAGAGGTCCTCAAGGAACTCGGCAAAAAAGCGGCCGTAAGTTAGCGATAAGGCCTGCCTCTCGCAAGAGAGGCCGCAGCGAAAGATTCTCTGGCAACTGTTTACCAAAAACACAGCTCCCTGCGAACTCGTAAGAGGATGTATAGGGGGTGACACCTGACCAATGCCGGAAGGTCAAGCGTGGGAGGTACGTACCTTCGGGTATGTGCTGGACCATATAAGCCCCGGTGAATGTCGGCGATAACTATAATCGTCCTAAGGTTCTGGGTTTCAACTTCTCGTTGGAGCCCAGAAGGACTAGGACGGTTATAGGGTGAACAGAGAAAACACCAAGTTACCTGGCTACGGAGTAATCTGTAGTCGGTCCAAACAATGACTCAATAGAGACTATACGTCATGCTCCTCGCTAAAAGGAGAAAGATATAGTCCTTCGCGTGCTAAAAGGAAACGAAGAGCGTAATTCCTTGTCTGGTAAGTTCAGACGTGCACGAATGGTGTAATGACTGGGGAACTGTCTCGAGGACTCGTTCGGTGAAAATGCACTACCGGTGAAGATGCCGGTTACCTGTAGTTAGACGAAAAGACCCCAGAAGCTTTACTACAGTTTCGTATTGGGGCTGCGTGATACATGCGTAGCATAGTGAGGAGAGGTTGAAGTGTCCCTTTCGGGGGACATGGACTCGTCAGTGAAATACTCATCTTGTATTGTGCAGTTCCTAACCCCGCTGCGAACCAGCGAGAGACAGTGCGTGACGGGTAGTTTTGGTGGGGCGCTATCCTCCAAAAAAGTAACGGAGGAGTCTATCAAGGTCAGCTAGCCGTGAATGGAAACCATGGCGATAGTGTAAGAGCACAAGCTGGCTTAACTGCGAGGCGTACTTGCCGAGCAGATGCGAAAGCAGAGTCTAGTGAACCGATAGTCCGCCTTAGATGCGGCTAGAGATTAACGGATAAAAGTTACTCTGGGGATAACAGGCTAGTTCCGCCCAAGCGTCCATAGCGACGGCGGAGTTCGGCACCTCGATGTCGGCTCACCTTAGCGCGGGGCTGGAGAAGGTCCCAAGCGTATGGCTGTTCGCCATTTA
>Ga0172367_10000067_pt1 | contig 155138 bp, 124 predicted proteins | sample Lak10m_FD_114542 | JGI IMG/M metagenome (GOLD analysis project Ga0172367, IMG submission 114542) | Freshwater microbial communities from Kabuno Bay, South-Kivu, Congo - kab_022012_10m | ecosystem: Environmental > Aquatic > Freshwater > Lake | place: Democratic Republic of the Congo... | reverse complement strand
TACACCGCCACCCGCCGTATCCGTGAATGGGAGCACCAACTTAACCGCCCGCGACTCCGCATCTTGGCGATGACCGCCGATGCCGGGCGCGGGGATGCAGAACATTGCTACGCTGCCGGGATGGATGACTTCATCACCAAACCAGTTCATCTGCCTGAACTAAGCGCCGCGCTGGAACGCGCGAACCCTGCGGCCCCGGCTCTGGACGCGGGGGAGCCACCGGCCGTTGAACAAACGGTCGCCCCGTCAGCCGGGGAAGCCACTCTCGACTTTTCGGTTCTGGCGACGCTCCGCGACCTCAGTGAGCCGGGCCAGCCCGACCCGGTAGTCGAGTTGATTGACCTCTTCCTGGAGGACGCGCCCGACCGCCTGAGAGCGATGGAGACTTCGCTGACCCAGCGCGACCAAGAAGCACTGAAAATTGCCGCTCATTCGCTGAAAGGCAGCGCGAAGAACCTCGGGGCGAAGCCGCTCGCGCGCATCTGTGCCGATTTGGAAAGGCAGGCAATTGCCAATGACTGGGAGAATGCGGTGCTCACGTTGAAGGCCATTGATCAGGAGTTCGCGAAGCTGCGCGCCGTCCTCGCCGCGGAGCAGGCCCGCTGAGGATTTGCGACGGGAAGCAGTCCTTCGTTGAACTGCTTGACCTCGTGTGCCATCGTCCCGCCGTGACGACCGCGCACCAGCGCACAACCCTCCCGTCCCACCACCATGCAAATCACCAAGCAGCTCGCCATATTTCTGGACAATGAACCGGGGATGCTCGCCCGTGTCTGCCACGCACTGGCCGACGCGAAGGTCAACATCTACGCCATTTCGGCCAGCGACACGGTGGACCACACCGTCATCCGGCTGGTCGTGGACAACCCGCGCAAGGCCCTGCTCGTCTTCGAGGCGCACGGCACGCTGGTCGTGGAGGATGACGTGCTGCTGATTGACGGTGACAACCGTCCCGGCTCGCTCGCCCGCATCTGCGAGCAGCTCGGCAAGGCGAAGATCAACATCGAATACTGCTACTGCGCCACCAGCCCCGGCTCGCGGCGCGGCCTGCTCATCCTGCGCGTGAAGAACCCGCAGAAGGCGCTCAAAGTGCTGAATTCCTGACCGGGTGTGGGGGCCAGGGAGCGATGGAGTGGTGCAATCCCCATTCCTCCGCCGCCCCACTAATTGACTCTCTGCTTGCACCCGCTCCTCTACGAACTCAACACCCGCTGCTGGCTGCGCGAGCTGTCCGCACGGCATGGCCGAAACATCCACCTCGGCAACGTTCCGCAGGAAGAGTTTGCGGGCTGGACGCGAGCCGGCTTCACGCACCTGTGGCTGATGGGCACTTGGACCATCTGCTCCCGCGCCCGTGAGGCAGCCTTGAACGATTCGGAGCTCATCGAGGCCATCCGCAGAGCGCTGCCCGACTGGACGCCTGATGACGTGACCGGTTCGCCTTACGCCGTCGCTGACTACCGGGTGCCGGATGGTTTGGGCGGCGAGGAGGGCCTGCGACAGTTCCGTCAGCGGCTGCACGAGCACGGGATCAAGCTCATTCTGGATTTCATCCCCAACCACACTGGAATTGGTCATCCATGGGTGAAGATGAAACCCGAGCTGTTTGTGCAAGGGATGCCGGGTTCACGCGGAACCTTTGCCGTCGAAACCAACGCGGGAGTCATGTGGATCGCGCACGGCAAAGACCCGTTTTTTCCGTGTTGGAGCGACACAGCCCAGCTGGATTACCGGCGCGCGGACACGCAGGCCATCATGCAGGAGGTGCTGCACAGCGTGGCTGCCCGGTGCGATGGCGTGCGCTGCGACATGGCGATGCTGGTCCTGCGAGACGTGTTCGCCAAGGCTTGGGCTGCGTTCCCCAAGACCGCACCGGCGTCCGCGGGCGAGTTTTGGGCGGATGCAACCGCCGCGGTGAAACAGAAATTTCCCGGCTTCATGTTCATTGCAGAGGTTTACTGGGACTTGGAGCGAAACCTCCAGCGGCTGGGTTTCGATTACACCTACGACAAGTGGCTCTATGACCATCTGGCCTATGACAACTACGCCGAAACTCAGAACCACCTGCTCGACCTGGAACCGGAATTTCTCCGCCGGAGCGTTCACTTTCTCGAAAACCACGATGAACAGCGGGCGGCCACGCGCTTCAGCTTGGCCGAGCACAAAGTGGCGGCGATGCTGACCTTCGGCCTGCCGGGGATGCGCCTGCTTCACGAAGGCCAGCTCCATGGCGCCCAGGTGCGCGTGCCGGTCCATGTCGCACGCCGGCCAGTGGAACCTGCTGACCCGCAGGTTGCCGCCTTTTACGACCAGTTGCTCGCCGCGTTGGCCAGCACTGCCGTCGGCCGCGGTGCGTTTGAAATCCTGCGCCCCCGCTCCGCCTGGTCGAACAACTCCACCGACCACTGCTTCGTCGTCGTGCAATGGCAGTCAAAGCCGGACGGCTTCGATCTCGTGGTGGTAAACTTGGCCGCCCAGCCAAGCCAGTGTTTTGTCACCCCAACGGTGGCCGGCTTGGCCCGTCGTGAGTGGAAGATGGAAGATTTGCTGGGCGAGGAAAAATACTGGCGCAATGGCAACGAAATGGCCGCGCGTGGCCTCTACCTCGCGCTCCCGCCGCGCTGTGCGCAGCTCTTCCACTTCACCCCGGCGAAGTAGAGCAACGCATCCCGTCCCGCCTTGTCCATCGCTTCCACTCCGGCCACAGTGTCTGGGTGAACGTCCGCCTGCTTACGCTGCTTGCCCTGTCGGCTTTCGCCTGCTTGGCCTCCGGCCAAACCTTCCCCACCAAGGACTGGGAAACCGTGGCACCCGAAGTCGTCGGCCTCTCGGCAGAGAAGCTGGCTGCGCTCCGCGACCTTGTCAGCGGGCGCGGCTGTGTCGTGCGGCACGGCAGACTGGCCTTCACTTGGGGCGACCAGACGCGCAGCTACGACGTGGCGTCCGCCATGAAGCCCGTCATCAGCACGCTGCTCTTTGTGGCGATTCATGACGGCAAACTCGCCGGCCCCGACGCGCTGGTCGCGGACTTCGAGCCGCGCCTGAAAACCTTGAACCGCGGCAAAGACGCCACGATGACGTGGCGGCACCTCGCCTCGCAAACCTCCGGCTATGGCCTCGTGGAAAAACCCGGCGCCGCCTACTCCTACAACGACTTCGCGCTCGCGCTCTACTACGACACCCTGACGGAGAAGGTCTTCCAGCAGCCGGGCCTCGACCTGTTCCGGCGACGATTGGCGGAGCCGATGCAGTTTCAGGATGCCGTCAGTTTCGACAAGCCGCGCCCCGGACGCCTCGCACTCTCGGTTCGCGACTTCGCGCGGTTTGGGCTGCTGGCATTGCACAAAGGCAAATGGCGGGACCAGCAGCTCGTGCCAGCCCGCGCGTTCGAGACGATGTTCAGTTCACCCATCCCCGCCAGCAAGCCGCTCACGAGCAAGCAGGACGCGGACATGCTGCCTGGACAGCGCAGTCTCGGCGGCACCAAGAGCATCACGCCTAACGGCCCGGGTGTTTACAGCTTCAACTGGTGGCTGAACCGGAAGGACAGCCTGGGAAGACTCGCCCTTCCCTCCGCACCGCCGGACACCATCCTCGCCTCCGGCCACGGCGCGAAGCGCACGCTGTGGGTGATTCCGAGCCTCGACCTTGTGATGTCGTGGAACGATACGCTAGTGGACGACCACGACACGTCACCGGGCAACCCCGACACGCGCCTCAACCGTGCCGCGCGCCTGCTTGTGGAAGCAGTGGTGGACCCGAAGAAATGACGACTAGGCGACCAGCCACGCGATGATGGCCTTCTGCGTGTGCAGCCGGTTCTCCGCCTCGTCGAAAATGGTCTGCGCGTTCGCCTCGAAGGTCACATCGTCAATCTCTTTGCCGCGATATGCCGGCAGACAATGCATCACGAGTGCGTCCGGCGCGGCGAGCTTCACCAGCGCCCCGTTGATCTGATAGCCGCTGAGGACCTTGATGCGTTCAGCGGCTTCGGCTTCCTTGCCCATGGAAACCCACACGTCCGTGTAGAGCAGGTGCGCGCCCATTGCGGCGGCCTGAAGGTCGGCCGTCAGCACGATCTTCCCGCCGGTGCTGGCGACGCTGCCCGTGATGACTTCACCCGATGACGAAGGCTGCGCGTGAACGTGCGTGAAGCCCGCGCGCTCCAGCAGCGAGAGCGGCGGTTGAAACGCCTTGGGCGCGGCAATGCGCAGCTCGAAGCCCAGCTTCGCGGCGGCGAAAACCCAGCTTGCCGGCACGTTGCACGCGCCGTCGCCCACGAAGGTGACGATCTTGCCCTGAATCGGCCCCCGCCGCTCCTGGAACGTAAAAATGTCCGTGAGGATCTGGCAGGGATGCTCCTCGTCCGTCAGCGCGTTGATGGTCGGAATGTTCGCGTAACGGGCGAACTCCTCGACGTCCGTCTGCGCGAAGGTGCGAAACACAACGCCATGCACCATGCGCCCGAGCACGCGGGCGGTGTCCTTGATCGGCTCGCCTCGCCCCAGCTGGATGTCCGTTGAGTTGAGGAACATCACATTCGCTCCCAGCTCCCGCAGCCCGACCTCGAACGACACGCGCGTGCGCGTTGAAGACTTGGCGAAGATGAGCGCCCACGACTGGCCGGCCAGCGGCAGGGCCGGGTGACGGCCGCGCGCGCGCTTCATTTCGGCAGACGCCGTTAAGATGCCTTCCATGTCCGCGCGGGACAATTTCTCAAGGCTCAACAGGTGTTTCATGGTCGAGCGAAAGCGCGCAGTGTAGGCACGGAGGCGTGAAGTGCAAAAACTTTCTCCACGCGATTTCACACCCTGTCCGGCCGAAATAACCGTTTGCATCCGTGCGCCCCGGTGCTATAACCCGCGTCCCGTTCGGACGGACCGGACGGCCGATTTACCTATGTCGCAACATCGCAGTCTCCGCGCCTCCAGCACCCTCGGGGCAAAGCGTAACGTTCTGAAGCGCTACGAACGCGTCGAACTTCTCAAGAAAGCCGGCCAGTGGAAGGACGGCGACCGCGTCACCGGCCTCCGCAAGACCAAGCCCCCGGTGTAACCGCGCTCAGGCTCAGATCAACCATTTGACGGGAGGCCGTCCGCCGCAAGGTGCGACGGCTTTTTTTGCTGGTGCAAGTCCGCCTCCAAAAGTTTCTCGCCGAGGCTGGTGTGGCTTCCCGCCGCGCTGGCGAACGCCTGATCGTCAACGGCCTGGTCGAGGTCAACGGGCGCATCGTCAAGGAACTCGGGGCGAAGGTGGACCCGCTCCACGACGCGGTGAAAGTCGAGGGCCGGCCGGTCAAGGCCCGGCGGAAAATCTACGTCGCCCTGCACAAGCCCCGCGGCGTGCTCTCCACCCGCAGCGATGAGATGGAGCGGCGCATCGTCACCGACCTGCTCCCGAAGGAATGGTCCCACCTCCATCCCGTCGGCCGGCTGGACCGCGACAGCGAAGGACTGATCTTCCTGACCAACGACGGCGAATTTACCCTGCGCCTCACGCACCCGCGTTTCGGCGTCCGCAAGAAATACCGCGCCATCGTCGAAGGCCGGGTGGAGCCAGTGATGCTCCGGCGCTTCACGGAAGGCGTCGAGCACGAGGGCGAACGGCTGCGCGCCGAGCATGCCCGCCTCGTGGACGCAAACAATTCCCACAGCATCGTCGAGCTGGAGCTGGCCGAGGGCAAGAACCGCGAGGTGCGCCGGCTGTTCGAGTCGCAAGGCCTGCTGGTGGAGCGGCTCCAACGCACGCAGATCGGCCCCATCCGGCTGGGCGAGCTGCCTGAAGGCCGCTGGCGTGCGTTGACGGCCGCCGAAGTGAAGGCCCTGCTCAACACCTCCGCGCCGTCAGACAAAGCTGAGCAAGCGCCTCGACGCTGACCATTTCCCGGTTTTTTGGAGCCATCTCCTGCGCCGATGCACTCCGTTGCCCTCCCCTGCCCAAGCCGGTAGCTTGGCGGCGAGATCGCAGACGCGTATTCGCCGATGCCCGTCACCGACCACATCCGCAGCAAGCTCTCGCAGGTGCCGCATCGGCCCGGCGTGTATTTGCACAAGGACCGCTTCGGCACGGTCATTTACGTCGGCAAGGCCCGCGACCTCCGCAAGCGCGTCGCGCAGTATTTCCAGACCTCGCGCCGCATGGGCTGGGATTTGAAGTTCAATGCGCTCGTCGAGGCCATCCACGACTTCGACTGGCATCAGGTGAAGTCCGACGCCGAGGCCGTGCTGCTCGAGGGCAAGCTCATCAAGGAATTTCACCCGCGCTTCAACGTCTCCTTCCGCGACGACAAGCGCTTCCTCCTGCTCAAGGTCAACCTCGCCGACCCCATCCCGCGCTTCACGCTCACGCGCCTGCGGCTGGACGACGGGGCGCGCTACTTCGGCCCGTTCGCCAGCAGCGGGGCGATGCGGCGCACGCTGAACCTGGTGCGGCACAAGTTCAACCTGCGTGGCTGCCGCCCACTCACGCCGGACGCGGGCGACTACAAGCACTGTCTCTACGGCCACCTGAAGGTCTGCACCGCGCCGTGCATCGGCAACGTCACGCGCGAGCAATACCTCATGCAGGTCACCGCCGGCTGCGACTTCCTCGACGGACAGTGCGACGAGATGGCGAACGACCTCGAAGCCGAGATGCGCAAGGCCGCCGCCGCACAGGACTTCGAGAAGGCCGCGCAGCTCCGCGATTTGCTCAAGGACATCAAGCGCACGACCGAGAAGACCGAGAAGTTCGAGCGCGTGCCCTACAAGCTGCCGGTGGCCATCAACCCCGAGTCCGACCTGCGCGAACTGGCGCGCGTGCTCGGCCTCGCACAGCCGCCCGCGCGCATCGAGGGCTTCGACATTTCAAACATCAGCGGCACGTTTGCCGTAGCCTCACAGGTGAGCTTCTGGCACGGCCGCCCCGACCGCGCGAACTACCGGCGCTTCAAAATCAAGACCGTGACCGGCCAGGACGACTTTGCCTGCATGGCGGAGACGATTCAGCGGCGTTACTCGCGGCTGAAAAAGGAAGTGGCGGGGACACTCCTGTCCCCGAGCCCCGCTGTTTCCACCGGCAGCTCGGCGCCAGCCGATGGGGGACAGGAGTGTCCCCCCCACGAGGGCGAAGAGGCCCCTGAATCCCGCCCCACGAATGCCTTCGATGCGGTGGTCCATGACGCCGCGATTCGCGACGAGCTCACCGCGCCGTGGGTGCCGAAAGCTCCCGCCGCCGCGCGTCTGCCCGACCTCATCCTGATCGACGGCGGGCGCGGCCAACTCAACGCCGCGTGCGCCGAACTGGCGAAACTCGGCCTCGGCCATATCGCCATCATCGGCCTCGCGAAGGAGTTCGAGGAAATCTACCGCCCCGGCGAAGCCAAGCCCCTGCGGCTCGGCCTCGACCATCCGGCGGTGAAACTCCTCCAGCGTGTGCGCGACGAGTCCCACCGCGTGGCCAACAGCTACAACGCGCAGCTCCGCCTCAAGAAGATTTCCGAGAGTGTCCTCGACGAATTCCCCGGCATCGGCGAGGCGCGCAAGCAGGCGCTGTTGAAAAAGTTCGGCTCCATCCACCGCCTGCGCCTCGCGACCGTCGAGCAGATCGCCGAAGTCCCCGGCTTCGGCGGCAAGATTGCGCAGGATTTGAAAGCCTTCCTGGAGACGCGGACGGAGCGCCAGAACACACCCTAAGCCGCATAGAGTGTTAGCGGCCTGCCGTCACGCGTTCGGACTTCACTTCAATCCCGCCCCAATAGCCGAACTCCCAGCTCCAGCCGGTCGCGGCGTTCTCCATCCGCAGCGTGACCTTCTGGCCGGCGAGCGGGGTGAGGTCCACGGTCACGGGGTGCCATGCGTCGGCGTGCTTGTGGGCGATCAGTTGCTTGTGCAGGGGCTTGCCGTTAGCGAGGACGCGGAGTTCCCAGTCGCCGCGTTCGTGCGAGGCGACGCTGAACTTAAGCGTAGTCCTCTGGCCGGCGGGGATGGTCAGCTCGCGTTCGAGGGCGGCGGGTTTCTCGCGGTCGAAGGGATGAGTGAGCAGGACGTTCCGCTTCCCGGCGAACTCGACGAGTTTCGCGGGCGTGCCCTCGAAGTCCGGGGCAAGGACGCGCCACTCGGGGTTCCAGAGCGCGACGGATTCGTGGTCAATGCTCGCTTTCTTGCCGGGCGGTTTCGGAGCGGCGGCCCCGTGGCCGGCGTCGTTCTTCCAACTGAACGGCGCTTTGTCGCCGGGCGGGTTCAGGAGGTAGGCGATGAGGTTGCGGAAGTCACCATCGGGCATCTGCTCCAAGCCCTCGGGCATCACGCTCAATTCGCTCACGCGCAGCTTGGCGATGTCGCTCTTGGCCACCACGTCTTCCTTCGGGCCGGCGCTTAGGAGGCGCACGCGCGTGTCGGTGTTCTCGACCATCCGGCCGCTCACGCTGCGGTCGTCCTTGGTCGTCACCTCCACCATCTCGTAGCCCGCGCCGATGATTTGGTTCGGGTCAATGACGTTGGCCAGCAACGCATCGAGGCTGCTGCGGCCCACGCCCGTCAGGTCGGGGCCGATGTCCGCGCCCTCGCCGTGGAGCTTGTGGCAGGTGAAACAAACCCTCTTCGCGACCTCGTGACCGGCCTTCAAGTCCGGCTGGCCGGGTGTCTTGAGAATCATGTCCTTCTTCGCGGCGATGAGTTTGAGCTTGTCCGCGTTTGCGTCGCGCACGCGGCCGAAGACGGCGGTGGCGCGCTTGGCGAGCATGCCGTAATCGGCCTCGCTGCGCGTGAGCGTGCGGATGGTGGCGGCGGGAATGTCGCTGGCGAGAATGCGTTTCTGCTCAATCTCGCTGAGGAGTTGCGAAGCCCAGTTATTGCGCGAGGCCAAGGTCTCAGCAGCGGCGCGGCGGGCGGCCGGAGAAAAGCTCTTCCACTGCGCGAAGAGCGCTTCCGATGACGCACCGCCGAGCTGGCCGAGGCCGGCGATGGCTTCGAGCACGAGCGGCTCGGGATTGCCAGGTGTGATGGCCTTCAGCAACGCGTCGCGGGCGGCGTCGTTCTTGAGCTGGCGGGCGGTCTGCGCGGCCTTGAGACGTTCGTCGAGCGGGGCCTTCGCGTCGTTCACGAGCGCGAGGCTGGCCTGCATCGCACCGGCGTCGCCCCAGAGCGCGCCGAGCTGGCGGGCGAAGCGGGCCACGTCTTCGCGCGGGCTGGCGAGTAGGGATTTCAGCACGGCCTCCGTGGGCTTGGTGGGCTTGAGCGCCTTGCCCTTCTGGCCGTCCACGAGGCCGTTGAGCGCGAAGGGCAGGAGCGCGTCGCTCGCGGGCAACGCGCCGAGGAAGTCCAGCGCGCCATCAAGCTGCGCGGGGTTTTGCAGGTCGCAGACGCGGCGCATGGTTTTGTAGGCCAGCGTGCCGGTCATCGCTGCGGAGCGGACGGAGCCTTGGCCGAGCAGGTTGAAGGCGAACTTCGGGTCGCGAGCCACGAGCGGCTCGGCGGCCATCCAAACGAGGTGGTTCAGCGTGAGGTCGTTCGCGTTCGGCGTGGCGGCGATGACGGTGGATAAGAGGTCGGCAATGATTTCTGTTTTCACCGGGCGACGTGGAGCCGTGTTGACCGTGAGTGAACCAGAAACCAGTTGCCGAGCCGCCGTCGCGGCTGCGGTGCGAACAATTGGTTCTCGGTCTCCAGCGAGCGCCAGCAAAGCGTTCTGCGTGGTTGGCGCAAGACCATCATCCTTTTCACCCATCAGGCGAGCAGCCCAGGCGCGGATAGTTGGTTCGGGGTCTTTTGCAAATTCATTGAGTCTTGCCCCATCCATTCCGCCACAGGAGTGCAAAGTCCACATGGAAAACAAGCGCGATTCGAGAGTTTTGCCAGATTTACTCAACTCCCAGAGTTCCGGCAAAATCGAGCGACCTTGAACGGGGGAGCGGATGTCGGTGTTGGCAGAATAGTCGCCTCGGACAATTTCCTGCGGTCGCTCGCTCAAGACGCGCTGCGCCATCTTGCGCTGCCACACGTTCGGGTGCGCGAGGCGCTCGACGAGTTGGGCGGAGGTGAGCTTGCCGAAATCCATGTTCACCTCGGGGCGCGACGGAACTTTCTTTCCCTTCTCGGTGCCGGTGTAAACCACGCGCCAGATGCGGCCGTGCTCGCGGTCCACGCCCTCGGGGTCGGCGCGGGCGTTTTGGTAGCAGGGATACTTGTCATACCAGTCCATCACCCACAGCGCGCCGTCGGGGCCAACCTGCTGGCTCACGGGCATGAACCAGCCGTCGTTCGCGCGGATGAAGTCCTGCTTCGCGGAGCTTTTGAACGTGCTGCCGTTGGGCGTGAGCACGTCCTGATGCACCGCGTTGTCGTGGAGGTTGCCGCAGAAGATGGTGCCGTAATGCTCCGCCGGCCATTGGTCGCCGAGATAGACCTGGATGCCCGCGTAGGCCGCCATCTTGTGTTGATGGTCCACGATGCTCGGCAGGAGCTGGTAGGCGTAGGGAAACATCGGCTGGCCGCCTTGCCGCACGTAAATGCCGCCGGGTGCCATGTGGAACATGTGGTCAATCACGCACGCGCTGAGGAAGGCGTTGCCCGCGCGGTCGAAGTCCACGCCCCATGGATTGCTCGTGCCGTCGGCATACACCTCGAACTTGCGCGTCTGCACGTTGTAGCGCGCGACGGCGGCGTCCATGCGCACGGCGGGCGCGTCGGGGTTCGCGGGGTCCTTCACGTTCGCGCGCGTGAAGACGCCGTGGGTCATGTAGAGCTGGCCGTCGGGGCCCCACGTGAAACCGTTGAGCAGCTCGTGCCGGTCTTCGAGGCCGAAGCCTGTGAGCAAGGTGGTTTGTTTGTTCGCCTTCTGAAACGCGCCGATGCCCGCGCCCGTAGGTGCGTTCGTGTCCTGCAGAAACAGCAGGTCCGGCGCTTGTCCGAGGAACACGCCGCCGTGGCCGAGGAGAATGCCCGTCGCGAGCGAAAAGCCGTCGGCGAAGACCGTGACCTTGTCCGCGCGGCCGTCGCCGTCGGTGTCTTCGAGAATCTTGACGCGGTCGCGACCCTTCTCGCCCGGCTTCGCGCCGAGCGGATACTCGTAAAGCTCCACGACCCACAACCGCCCGCGCTCGTCCCACGTCATCGCGACGGGATTCACCACCTCCGGCTCGCAGGCGAAGAGGCGGATTTCAAAGCCCGGCGGCAGCGTGAACTTCTTCTGCGCCTCCTCCGGCGAGAGCGCGGGCGTGGTGGCTGGCGCGTGCTGGCCGGACATCTGTTTGCCCGGCGGCGCGTTCTTGTAAGTGGGGAAGCCGAGGTTTTTCTGCGGCACCTTGTAATCGGCGGCGGAAAGTGTGGCGGAGAACGCGAGCGACGTCGCGACTGCCAGCGCGGCGGAACGGAAAGGAGTCATAGCGGGCACACGTTAGGAAACGGACGGCGCGGCGGGAAGCTTCAACATGGCCACCACCGGGCTTGCGCTTTGTCCGCCCCCGCCTACACTCCGCACCCTGTTTTTGAACGGACACCTATGCTGACCTCCCACGAACTGTTCGGGTTCATGCCGCCCGCGCTGGCGGCGGACATTCTCGAGCACGCCTACACCCACGACCGCGACCTTTACCGCGCCACCGTCACCGCCGTGGCCAACGCCCGCAAGGTGCGCACCGTCTTCCTCGACAAGCAGCCCCGGAAAGACCGCCACCTCGGCATGCTCAGCTATCTCAGCCGGCCCGGCCTCGAACTCGCCGCCGGCACCTTGCTGCGCGGCTGGCTCCTCAAGGCCCACAAGTCCCTGCTCGCCGACTTCCTCGACGGGTTGGGCATTGCGCACAAGGAAGGCGTGGTGGATGACCTGCCCGAGACCGTGGATGACGCCAAGCTCAAAGCCACCCTTGACGCGCTGCTGGCCAAGCATTCCGCCGACGTGGTGAAGGTCTATCTGCACTCGTTCAATCACATGAACGAGTCGGTTTGGAAAAACCTTGAGGCGTTGCTCCAATCGGACACGCGACTGCAATTCTGACCCGCGTCCGGGGCGGTATTCCCCTGCAAACATAACCGCTTCCAGCCGCACTCCGACTGGGTTGATTGGCTGTATTTTGGTGGTGTCCGGCAGTTGCGGAGGTGAAGTTTGTGTGCCACATAGTGCGGCATGAATGCTTCGCCGAAACCCACGCCGGAGTCCGCACCGACTAGAACTGCAGCCCGCCCCCGCCCCCGCCCAAAGTCAACCTCCAGGAGATTGAATGCTGCGCCGCCGACGGTGCGCCGCATCGCGTTCAGTTTCTCGGCACCTGATGCGCGGAGCGTCAGGCTGGCAGGTGAATTCACGTCCTGGGAAAAGTCCGCTCAGGAAATGGGCCGTCTGGAAGATGGCTCGTGGACAATCACCATCTCCCTGACTCCCGGACAACACGAATATCGCTTCATCGTGGATGGCCAATGGGCCGACGACCCGCACTGCGACATCCGCAAACCGAATCCTTTCGGGGGCGAAAACTGCCTGCGCGTGGTGGATTGAGATAAGGCCAGTCCGGTCGGGGCTCGCGGCAGGATGGCAACCCCGGTCGGCCCGGAATCGGCGCCACAGCAAGTGCTACTGAGGCAGCGGCTTGGGGTGCGCTCCTTCCGGCGCCGGCGAAAGCAGCCAAGCCCACAAACCCGGCTCAACTCTCACGGGCTCTTCGTCCGGGGCGGCATCGCGTCTAACTGCCGAGCAGGCGTCCCGCTTGTCCTTCCATCGATAACTTTGCGCTCGGGCGGTTTCCTCAAGTCAGTGGGTCAGGCTGGAAATGCTGGCCGAGATAATCCTGGGCCGGAAAGCTTCAATCCTCCGGTCGTTCCCCATGCGGGGCCATCTTCACGAGCTTGGGGTCGAACTGTCCGAGGGACTGCCGCCAATGGAGGTCTCAGGGAGATCGCCCTTTGAGCCACTCTCGCACCAGCATGAGTGCGGCGAATAGAATGATCGCGATACCCCAACCAAAGAACTGCCGACCATGCCGCTTCCGCCACTCAGCCGCCACTTTCTCTTTGCCGCGCACGACACCAAAGTCGCTTACCGAAATCAGGCAGAAGAGCACGCCACCAAACAGAATAAACGCGAGTTCGATTACTTTGCCCCAGTTCATGTGCAAATCCTTCCGCTCAATCCTCCGGTCGTTCCCCATGCGGGGCCATCTTCACGAGCTTGGGGTCGAACTGGCCGAGGGTTTCCACGAGGTCGCTTTGCGCGGCCATGACTTGGTGGATGTTCTTATAGACCATCGGCACTTCGTCGAGGCCGGCGCTGATGAGGTGGACGCCGGCTTCTTTGAGCACGCGGTTGACCTTATACCACTCGAAGGTTTCGGTGGCTTTCTTGCGGCTCATCACGCGGCCCGCGCCGTGCGAGGCGGAGTCGAGCGAGCCGGGGCCGCCCTTGCCGCGCACGACGTAGCCGGGCGAGGCCATCGAGCCGGGGATGATGCCGAGGACGCCCGCGCCCGCCGGGGTCGCGCCTTTGCGGTGGACGATGAGGTCGCGCTCGACGCCGTTGATGCCGTGGCGTTCCTTCCACGCGAAGTTGTGGTGGTTCTCTAGGTCGAGAAGGACTTGCAGGCGCAGGTGCTCGGCGATGTGCTGGTGGATGAGGGCGTGGTTGGCGGCGGCGTATTGGCCCATCAATTCCATCGCGGCCCAGTATTCCTGGCCTTCGGCGGAGTCGAGCGAAAGCCAGGCGAGGTGCTTGTGTTCCTTCGGCAGCTCGGGGTGGCGGTCCATCGCGAGCTTGCTGTAATGGTCGCACACGGCCGCGCCGGTGCCGCGGCTGCCGCTGTGCGAGAGGAGGGCGACGTATTCGCCGGGCGGGAGGTCGTGGATTTTCTCGCGCGCGGTGAAGATGCCGAATTCGACGAAGTGGTTGCCGCTGCCGCTGGTGCCGAGTTGGGACCACGCGCGCATTTTGTTTTGCTTGGTGACGGGGCTGACGGACCAGTCGGCATCGAGGACTTCGTGCTGGCGGACGGTCTCGAAGCGCGCGCCGACGCCGAAGCGGGTTTCTTCCTCGATGGCCTTGATGAGGCGCTCGCGCTTGCGGTCGAGCTCGCGCACGGGGAGGTCGAGCACGGTCATCTTCATGCGGCACGCGATGTCCACGCCGACGGCGTAGGGGATGACGGCGTTGTCGGTGGCGAGGACGCCGCCGATGGGCAGGCCGTAGCCGACGTGGGCATCGGGCATGAGCGCGCCGGCGACGGAGACGGGGAGCTGGCAGGCGCGGGCCATTTGGTTGATGGCCTCGGGTTCAAGGCCGTCGCCCCACTGCTGCCACGGGGCAGGGGCGGCGGTGATGGGTTTGGGCGAGCGAAGGAGGGCTTTGGCAAATTCGCCGCGCAAGGGGTCGGCGGTGAAGTCGGCCGGGGCGTGGACGACGGCGGCGAGTTCGGCGGGGAGCTGGGTTTTGTCGCCGCCCTTAAGGATGAAGTTGGCGATGAATTCCATGCCACGCCGGGTGCTTTCACCGGGCGGGACGCCGAGAGCGATGAGGTCTTTGGTGTTCATGGGAGCTCGGTTGGCGTTCGGAGAGTAGCGTAAAGACGGAATGGGGAAACAAATTGCCATGCGCAACCTTTGCGCACATCGGGCTAATTCGCGCACAGATTACCCACCAACCAAGGTCGCTCTCCTAGTTTGCTAGGGAATGCGCGTATGCCTCTTGGCACGAGTATTGCACTAAGTCGGGGAATCACGCCCGCCGAGCGAGCGTAACCGTCAACACATCAACCCAAGCCAGAAGGAACAGTATGAACAAGCTAGCCCTCCTCGCCGCCGCGTTCGTCGCGTTCGGCGGATATACCCACAGCGCCGTCGCCCAGGAACGTCAGCGGGGTAACTTCAACCCCGAGGAAATGCGCGCCCGGATGGCCGAGCGCATGCGCGAGCTTCTGGAAGTGAAGAATGAGGATGAGTGGAAGCTGATCTCCGCCCGTTTGGAGAAGGTCCGAGAGGCGCGCGACAAAGTCCGTGCCTTCAGTGGCGATTTTCGCCTCATGTTCAGCCAGGGTGGGGACCAGGGTGGTGATCGGAATCGCGGTCCGGGCGGCCCCGGCGGCGGCCGTGGTCCGGGCGGATTTGGCGGCGGTGCCCCGAATCCAGATGTCGAAGCCTTCTCTAAGGCCGTGCAGAACAAGGCTCCCACCGACGAACTGAAGCAGCGGATGGCCCGCGTCCGGGATGCGCGCAAGGCCGCCGAGGCGGACTACGACAAAGTTTCGGAAGAGTTGCGCCAACTCCTGACCGTCCGCCAGGAAGCGGTGCTGGTCGCCATCGGCACCCTCAAGTAATCACGCCGCAACCGGGAAACAGGGATGAGCCAACTCACCATCGCCGACGGAGCCACGCGGGAATTGCTGGAACGCATGCTTGCGGACCGGCAGCTCTCCGCGCTCGACGCCCAGGCCTTCGCCAAGTCTGGCGGGGCCGCCACCGAGGACGCCGTCCTCCGCTGGCTGGCGAAGGAATACGACGTGCCGTTCACTGCGCTCGACACCATCGAGCCGGACCGGCAAGTGCTCTCCCTGTTTCCCGCGCGCGTGCTGCTGAAGGAGCAGCTCCTCCCGCTCAAGCGCGACAACGGCGCGGTGGAAATCGCCACCAGCCGCCTCTTCGCCACGCAGGGCCTCGACGCGCTCAAAGCCATGACGGGCCTGTCGCTCCGGCCCGTGCTCGCGCCCACTGAGGCCATCGGGCGCGAGATGAAGAAGCATCTCGGCGTCGGCGCGGACACCATCGGCACGCTCAACGAGGAGGCCGGCCTCGAAGTCGTGCAGGAAGGTTCCGCCGATGACACCGACCTCGACAGCGCCGCCGAGGACGCGAGCATCATTCGCTTCGTGAACCAGGTGCTCCGCGATGCCATCGAGCTGCGCGCGTCGGACGTGCATCTGGAGCCCTTCGAGGACGAGTTCCGCATCCGTTACCGCATTGACGGCGACTTGCAGGAAGTCCCCGTGCCGCCCGCACTCAAGCGCTTCCAGCCCGCCATCGTCTCGCGCGTCAAAATCCTTTCGCACCTGAACATTGCCGAGAAGCGCGTGCCGCAGGATGGCCGCATCAAGATCCGCGTGGACACGCACGAGGTGGACATCCGCGTATCCATCATCCCGATGCTCCACGGCGAGGCGGTCGTGATGCGTTTGCTCCGCCAGAACTCGAAGCTGCGTGGCATGGCCGACTTGGGCATGGGTTCGCGCGAGCTGGAGTGCTTCCGGCGTGTCGTGCAGCTCCCGCACGGCATCGTGCTCGTCACCGGCCCCACCGGCTCCGGCAAGACCTCGACGCTCTACACGGCGCTGAACGAAATTAACGACCACGTCCGCAAAATCATCACCATTGAGGACCCCGTTGAGTATCAGCTCAAGGGCGTTAACCAGATTCAGGTCAACGAAAAGGCCGGGCTCACCTTCGCGCGCGGGCTGCGTTCCATTCTCCGCCACGACCCGGACGTGTGCCTCATCGGTGAAATCCGCGACCAGGAAACGGCGCAGATTGCCGTGCAGGCGTCACTGACCGGCCACTTGGTTTTCTCGACGCTGCACACCAACGACGCGCCCGGCGCACTCACCCGCCTCGTGGACATGGGCGTTGAGCCGTATCTCGTCGCGAGCTCGCTCGAAGCCGTGCTCGCGCAGCGCCTCGTGCGCGTGCTCTGCCCGCATTGCAAGACCGTGGACGACACGCCCATCGCCGCCGCTTACAAGGCCAAGCTCGGCATCCCGCTGAACCACCAGATTTTCAAGGCCGTCGGCTGCCGCGAGTGCCGCAACACCGGCTTCCACGGCCGGCACGCCATCTTCGAGTGGATGGACACCAACGTCGAAATCCGCCAGCTCATCCTCAAGAACGTCTCCACCGACGTCGTCCGCGACGCCGCCATCCGCGACGGCATGAAGACGCTGGCCGAGGACGGCTGGCGCCTCGTGCGCCTCGGCGTCACCACGGTCGAGGAAGTCCTGAGCGTGACCACCGCGAAGGAAGTTTCGCGGACCAGCGTGGACGAAAAGGACGACGGCGGCGATGAACCGACGGCAGCGGAACTCGCCGTGGCCCGATAACCCATGAGTTCCTTCTCCTATCGCGCGTTGCAGGCAAACGGCTCCGTCACGGAAGGCGTGCTGGAGGCGAACGGCCGCGCGGACGCGTTCAAGCAGATGGAGGCGCGCGGTCTGCGGCCCATCAGCCTGAGCGAACGCAACGGTTCCACCAAAACCGTCACCGCCGCCGCGCCCAAACCCGCCCCAAAGGACAACAAGCCAGCGCCCAAGGCCGCGGCCCCCAACACCACCACGGCGACAAAGGAAACCAAGGCCCCCGCGCCCGCCGCAAACGTCCCTGCGCCCACCAGCTTCGGCTTCGGCTCGGGCAAGATCACCGCGCGGATGCTGGAGAACTTCACGCGCCTGCTCTCCAGCCTGCTCGCCGCCGGCGTGCCGCTGAGCCGCGCGCTGGTCATCCTGCAACGCGAGGCCGCCAGCCCCACCGCGCAGGCGAAGTGGAAGGAAGTGCACGACCTGGTGGTGGATGGCCTCTCGCTCGCCGATGCGATGGCGAAGTCGCCGGACGTTTTCCCGCGCGTGTATGTCGCGATGGTCGAAGCCGGCGAGACCGGCGGCTTCCTTGATGTGGTGCTTGCGCAAATCGCCGACTTCCAGGCCCGCGAGAAAGAGATGAAAGCCAAGGTGATGACCGCGATGCTATACCCGGCCATCCTGCTCGTGCTCGCGCTGGGCGTGCTGGTCTTCCTGCTCGTGTTCTTCATCCCGCGCTTCCAGCTCGTCTTCCAGGGGTTCGGCGCGAAGCTCCCGCTGCTCACGCAAATCATCATCGGCGCAAGCGACGTGCTGCGGAATTACGGGGTCCTCTTGCTGGTCGGCGCTGGCATCGGCGGCTACCTCGCGCGGAACTGGTTCACGTCACCCACGGGCCGGCGCGCGTGGGAGGGCTTCATCCTGCGCGTGCCGACGATCGGCCTGCTCGTAGCGCAGTTCGCGATGGCGCGCTTCTGCCGGATGCTCGGCACACTGCTGGGCGCGGGCGTGCCGCTCATCGCGTGCCTGAACGTCGCGCGCCGCTCCATCGGCAACCAGATTCTCGTGGACGCCGTGGCACACTCGATTGACCGCGTGAAGGAGGGCAAGTCCCTCGGCCCGAGTCTCGGAGACTGCCGCGTGCTCTTCAGCGGCTCGACGTTGGAAATGATTTCCGTCGCCGAGGAAAGCGGGAAGCTCGACGGCGAACTAATCCGCATCGCCGACGTGACGGAGGGCGACCTCGACCGGCAGTTGAAGACGGCGGTCGCAATGGCTGAACCGCTGATGCTATTCGTCATCGCCGCGTTCATTGGCACCATCTTCATTGGCATGGTCATCCCCATCTTCACGCTTCAGGAGCACATCAAGTAACCGCAACTTTCAACCACCATGAAAATACGCATCACTGATAACCACCCCCAGAACAGAACGGCCCGAATCCGCTCACGCGGCTTCACGCTCATTGAGCTGCTGCTCGTGCTCGTCATCCTCGGCATCCTCGCGGCCATCGTCGTGCCAAAGTTCTCCGGCCGCACTGAGCAGGCCAAGGAGACCGCCGCGAAGACCCAGATCGCCGGCTTCAGCACCGCACTCGACGCCTACGAAGTGGACACCGGCGGTTACCCGAAGGGCGCGGACGGCCTCATGAACCTCGTCCAGGCTCCCAGCGATGTGCAGGGCTGGAAAGGCCCCTACATGAAGGACGTGCCGGCGGATCCGTGGGGCCGGCCCTACGTCTACGTCAGCCCGGGCCGGAACAACCCGAACAGCTACGACCTCTACTCCCTTGGCGCCGACGGCCGCGAAGGCACCGAGGACGACGTGACCAACTGGAACAAGGCCAAGTAAGGAACCGCGATGAAGTTCCCAACGTCCAACATTCAAGGTCCAACGCTCAACGCTCACGGCGCGTGCCTTGGACGTTCGACGTTGAGCGTTGGACGTTGGACGTTTTCGCCTTGCCGCCGCGCCTTCACCCTCATCGAGCTCATCCTCGTCATGGCGCTCATCACCATCGTGGTGAGCGTGTCGCTGCCGTCGCTCAAGGGCTTCTTCAAGGGCCGCGACCTGGATTCCGAGGCGCGCCGCTTCCTCTCGCTGACTCGCTACGGCGCGAGCCGCGCGGTGGCCGAAGGCATTCCCATCGAGCTTTACGTGGACACCGAGCAGCGGCTCTATGGCTTGCGTGCCCAAGCCGGGTTCCTCGAACGCGACACCAAGCGCGTGGAATACAGGCTGCCGCAAGAAGTCCTGCTGGAAGTCACCGCCGCGCCGCAGAAAAAGGCTTCCGGCGAAGACAATCTGGACAATCCCGACGAGCAGTTTCTGAACAACGCCGAGGACACCTCCGGAACGGGCAACCCTGTTAAAATCATTCGGTTCAACTCCGACGGTTTCATCGGGGACAAGAGCCCGGCAGCCGTGATCCTGCGCCAGCGCGGCGAGGACGATGCGCCCGCCGTCGGGGGCGAGGCCGTAGCCATCGCCCAAAGCGCCACGCGCTTGAACTATGAGATTCGCACCCTCCAGCTCCAACGTTAAGCGCCACCGCGCCGCGTTCACGCTGGCCGAGGTGCTGGCGGCGCTGCTCTTCATGGCCATCGTCATCCCGGTGGCGCTGGAAGGCCTTCGCATTGCCAGCCTCGCGGGGCAGGTCGGCGAGCGGAAAGCCGCTGCCGCACGCGTGGCCGAACGGGTGTTGAATGAGCTGACGGTGACGGGGGCAGGCCCCGGCGGAGCCGATGACGGCATCATCACCGAAGGCGCGCACGAGTTTCAGTGGACCATCCAGTCCGAGGCGTGGACGGAGGACAACTCCCTCCAGCAGACGATGGTGCGGGTGGTTTACTACGTTCAGGGCCGCGAATACGAAGTGACCGTGAGCACGCTGACGGAGGCGTCGACGCTATGAACTTCGTTCAGTCCAAAGTCCAAGCGTCCCAGGTCCAAAGTCTGTGGGCTGCCGGACACACCGCTAACTTTGAAGTTCGGACCGTTGGGCGACGGCCCCGCCCTCGCCACGCCTTCACCTTGCTGGAGCTGCTCATTGCCGTGGTTGCCTTCGCCATCGTGCTGGCAGCGATCAACGGAGTTTTTTACAGCGGCCTCAAGCTCCGCAACCGCTCCGCCGCCTCGCTGGAAAAATCCCTGCCGCTCGCGCAGGCGTTGCTAGTGCTAAAGCGCGACATCGCCAATCTCGCCCCGCCGTCCACCAATGAGAACCGGCTCATCGGCGAGCTCCAGTCCACGCCCACGGGCACGGGGGCATCCAGCACGCCGCGTTTTGGCTCCATCGCCGGCGCGACTGGGGCATCCGGAGGCCAGAACTCCCAGATCAGCCCGGACTTTTACACCCTGTCCGGCCTGCTGGAGACTGCGGCACCCTGGCCCAACGTGCAGAAAGTTGCCTACCTGCTCGTGGAATCCACAAACCGCAACGCGCTCGGGCGCGATCTCGTCCGCGCCGTCACGCGTAACCTCCTGCCCGCCGGTGGCATCGAGGAGCTGCCCGCCGAGCAACTGCTCCTTTCCGATGTCGAGGATGTGTTTTTCCTCTACCACGACGGCACGGACTGGCAGGAGACGTGGGATTCCACTGCGGATGAAACCAAGAAGCTTCCGCGTGCCATCAAGGTGCAGATTCAACTCGCGGGCGCGAGCCCGGCCGAGCTGCGTCCCCCGGTTGAACTGGTCGTGCCGATTGTCGTCGAGGCCACCACGAACTCAGTGAGCGGAGGTTCACAATGAAGCTTCGCCGTGAGAACCCAACGGCTGGGGACGGACAAAGATTGGCAAGCCTCAGCCTTTGTCCGCCTGAAATCTTCGGCTCTGCTTCGCGGTTCAGCGGACAACGCGAGCGCGCTTCGGTGCTCATCATCGTCCTCTGGGTCGCCTTTGGCCTGGTCAGCCTTGCCATCTACTTCGCGAATTCCTCCTCGCTGGAACTGCGCGCCGCCGACAACCGCGTGGCCGCGCTCGAAGCCGAGCAGGCCATCGCCGGGGCGGCCCGTTACGTGAGCAACGCGCTCGCGAATGTCACCGAGCCGGGCACGCCGCCGGATCCAACCACCTTTCGGGTCGAGGCCGTGCCCATCGGCACGGCACGCTACTGGCTCATCGGCCAGCCGCCCGACGAGGAGGATGACCAGCAGGTCATCTTCGGCCTTGTGGACGAGGCTGCCAAACTCAACCTCAACACGGCCACGCTCGCCATGCTCAACAAGCTTCCGCGCATGACCGACGCACTGGCGGCCGCCATCATCGACTGGCGCGACGCGGACAGCGAGCTCTCGGAAAACGGCGCGGAGGACGAGGTTTACGCACGGCTCAACCCCCCTTACCGCTGCAAGAACGCCCCCTTCGAGAGCATCGAGGAACTCCGGCTGGTCAACGGTTTCACCTACGACATCCTCTACGACGAGGACGCAAACCTGAACGCCGTGCTGGATGAAAACGAAAACGACGAGGACGCCAGCTCCCCCAACGACAACCACGACGGCGTGCTCAATCGCGGCGTGCTCGCCTACCTCACCGTCCACGGCCAGCTCTCGAATCTCCGCACCAACGGCGAGCCCAAGGTGAACGTCGCTACCGTGGATGCGAACACGCTGCGTCAAGTGATGAGCGACGCGGGCATCGGCACCGACAAGATTGCCCGCGTGCTGGCGGCCTTCTCCGGGGCCGGCGGCGGCACCAACGGCACCGGCGGTCAGCCCGGCCAGCCCGGCGGTGGCGGCGGGGGCACGACCGTCACTAACAACAGCGTGCTTCAGTTTTACATGAGGAGCGGGCTGACGGCGGAGGAGTTCGCGCTGATCGAGAATGATTTGACCGTGTCCACCAACTCGGTGGTCGAAGGTCTGGTAAATGTGAACACCGCGACAGCCACCGTGCTGGCGTGCCTGCCGGGCATGGACGCGGCGAAGGCGGACGCACTCATCGCCGCGCGCGCGGGTCAGACGGCCGTGCAAACCTCCATCGCATGGGTGAAGGACGCGCTCGACGAGCAGACCGCGACGCAGGCCGGGCCGTTCATCACGGGCCGCAGCCAGAGTTTCTCGGCGGACATCGCGGCCGTGGGCCGACACGGGCGCGGCTACTCGCGCGTGAAGTTCATCTTCGACACGACCGAGGGCACGCCGAAAATTCGCCGGCGGCAGGACTTGACGCATCTGGGCTGGGCTCTTGGCTTGGGGGTGCGCCAGCAGATCGAAGAGATGCAGAACCAACCGTGAGATGAAACTTCCATTTTCCCAATCCGGGCATCAACTAGGCGACCGGCTCCAAGCTCGGCGCGGCGGGAGAGTGTCCCGGCCCTGTCACTTGAAACTCGGAGTCTGGAGCTCTAAGGCTGACCACTTCTCGCGCGCATGAAAGGCCCTTCCCCAAAAACTGCCACAACGCTGCTCGGCCTGGTGCTGGATGGCACCCGGCTGGATCTGGTCAGCGTCAAGCGCACCGCCGGTGCGGTGGAAGTCCGCAAGTCCGTGAGCGTGACCCTCACGCTCGACCCGCTCACCAATGAGCCCGACCTGGTCGGGGCAGAGATCCAAACCCACCTTGAGAAGGCCGGTTTGCGGGATCGCCGGTGCGTCGTGGGGGTCCCTTTGAGCTGGGCTCTCACGCTCGCGGTGAAGGTCCCCGCCGGACTGGGACCGGAGGATGTGCAAAGCCTGCTGGCGATGGAGGCGGAGCGCGGGCTGCCGTATGCGCCGGAGACTTTGATGGTGTCCTCCTCGCTGGTCGGCTCGGCGGATGGGGAGCGCATGGCCACGTTGGTGGCGATTCCCCGCGACCACATCACCCGCCTGCAGGAGGCGCTGGAGTCCATCGGGCTGCGGCCCCTGAGTTTTTCGCTCGGCCTGGCGGCGTTGCAGCCGGTAGCAGAATCGGAAACAGCTGGGGGCGTGGTGGCCCTCGTGGCCGGGGAACGGGGAGCGGGCTTGCAGGTCACGGCGTGCGGAGGCGTGGCGGCCCTGCGGCTGCTGGAAGGTGCGTTTGAGCAGGAAGGGCCGGAGCGCCGGGTGCAAAAGGATTATGTGGCGCGTGAACTGCGCATCACGCTGGGGCAACTGCCGGAGCAAGCGCGGGGGGCGGTGCGCAATCTGAAGGTGTTCGGCCATGACGAATTGGCCGAGGAGCTTTACGAGCAGGTGCGGCCGCGCGCCGAGGCGCTGGGCCTGCGGGCGCAGTTGGTAAAGGAATTCGCCCCGCTGGAATTCGGCCCCGCCCTGCCGAACGGGACCAACGTGTCCGCCGCCTTGGCCTTGGCAGCCCGGCATCTCGCCGGTCAGCCAGCGGGTTTTGAGTTTCTGCCGCCCCGCGTCAGCAAGTGGAAGCAGTTCACCGAACAGCACGCGTCCAAGAAGCTCGTGTATGTCGCCGGCGTGCTGGGGCTGGTCCTGCTCGTGGTGGCGGGAATGTTCGGCTGGCAGCAGTGGCGGCTGAACCGGCTGGAGACGCAGTGGCTGGCGATGGAGAAGCCCGTAAACCAGATCAGGGAAATGGAGGCGCGCATCCGCAAATACCGGCCCTGGTATGACGAAACCTACCGCTCGCTGGCCATCCTGAAGGCCGTCACCCAGGCGTTTCCCGAGGACAGTTCCGTCTCCGCGAAATCCATTGAGATCCGGGACCGCGCCGGCGTGACCGTCACCGGCACGGCGCGAAACAACCAGGCCTTCCTGCGGATGCGCGACCAACTTACCAAGAACAAACAGGTGCACGATCTCAAGGGCGGCCCCCAAAAATCCGCGCCCAACACCCAGTTTGTCGAGTTCACCTTCAACTTCCACTGGACCGACGCCCAAGCCAGCCGATGAACCCCAAGAACCGCGAACAACTGCTGGCGATCCTTGCCGTCACCGCCATCGTGCTGATGGTGGGCGACAAGTTCATCCTCCAGCCGCTTTCCACCAGCTGGAACGCACGCAACAAGCGCATTGCCGACCTCGAAAAGCAGGTCGCCGAAGGCACGGCCAAGCTGGAGCGCGACCGCGCGATCCGCGACCGCTGGAACGCGATGCGGGCAAATTCGCTCACCAACGATGTCTCCGCCGCCGAGACACGTGCGCTCGGCGCCTTTGACCGCTGGTCGCGCGAGGCCCGCGTCACCATCAGCAGCCTGAAGCCCACTTGGAAGCGCACGACCGAGCGCGAGGAGCACCAGACCATCGAGTATCATGCAGATGTCACGGGCAGCCTCGCGAACCTCGCGCAGTTTCTTTACCAGATTGAGAAGGACCCGCTCGCCATGAAGGTGGATTCGGTGGAACTGGCGACACGCGATGTCGAAGGCCGCAACCTCACCCTGTCGCTGCAACTCAGCGGTCTGGTGCTCAACCCCAAGAAGAATGAAAACGGCGCCAAATAGACCCATCCACGCCTCCGCTCAGGCCTCCTTCCGCGGGGCCGGCAAGGGTTCGCCCCTGCAGCCGGTCCGCCTGCTGGTCGCGGCCTGCGGATTCGCCCTCGGCCTGGCCAGTGGCACTGCGCCCGCGCAATCCGCGCGCACGAACACCCCTGCCCCGCCTGCCCCGTCCAAGTCGCCCAGCAAGCCGGCCACTGGCAAGTCTGCGGCCGCGCCGACGCCGGCGACCGGCACGTTCGACGACTTCAAAACCATCCCCGAGCGCAACATCTTCAACACCCGTCGCCTCGCCGGGCGGGTGCAGTCGGACGCCCCCGCCCAACCGCAGCCACGCCGGGAACGGGTGGTGGAGTCCTTCTCACTGCTTGGCACGTTAGAATACGAGAAAGGCCGCGTGGCATTTTTCGAGGGATCGAGTTCCAACCTGCGGAAGTCCGCGAAAGTTGATGACACCATCGCCGGCTGCAAGATCACGGCCATCGAGCCGTCAGTCATCACGCTCGAGGCGGACGGCAAGCCCGTGCAGTTGAAGGTGGGCTACATGCTGAGGCGCGAAGACCAGGGGCAGTGGCAGGCGCGCGAGGCGGAACGGCCCTACGAGGCGGCCATCTCTTCGGGCTTTTCCTCCGGCTTCTCCTCGGGGTCCAGCTTTGGGTCGCCTTTCGGTGGCTCGTCGTTCAACAGCCGGGACTCGCGGAGTTCCTCTTTCAGCAGCCGCGACTCACGCACTTCCTCCAGCTCCCGCTCCAGCTCGCCTTTCGGCGGCGGCAATCCTGCGGAGATGGCGCAATCCCGCATCCGCGAGCAGGACCGCAACGGCGATGGCCGGATCTCGCGGGAGGAGGCGGACAGCCGGCTGCGCGACCGCTTCCAGGAGATTGACCGGAACCGGGACGGCTCCGTGGACAGCGAAGAATACACCGCCTACTACACCGCGCGCTTTGGTGGCAGCTCCAGCACCCCATCCACCACGGGCAGCTCCTTCAACTCCGGCAGCTCCTTCAACTCCGGCAGCTCCTTCAACCAAGGCCAGCCAACCTTCAACAGCGGTTCATTCAACAACTCCGCCAGCCCGGGCAATTTCAGCTCCGGCAGCAGCGGAAACACTTCCAGCAGTGGCGGCTCCACCTCCGGCTCGACCAGTTCGGGCGGCGGTGAAAGCGATCTGCTGCGCCGACTCATGGAACAACGTGCCCTGGAAAACCGATAACATGAAAACCACCCTGACCCTCATCCTCACCGCCGGCCTCGCCGGTTCCGCGCTGGCGCAGACTCCGCCTCCGCCGCCCGCCGCCCCGGCTCCCACCCCGGCCAACCCCGCGCCCAAGGCCGATGACGAGCCGCGCCCGGCCGGTCTCGCCGCCGCCCTCGCGGCCGAAGCCGCCGCCAAGGCCGCCGAGGCCGCCCGGCCGCCCGTTGCCAAGGAACCGGTCAAACGCGTCAGCAGCGAAACCGAGAAGGGCATGAAGCTCAACTTTCGCGGCGTGCCCCTCGAGATGGTCCTCAACTACTTCGCCGAAGCCGCCGGTTATACCATCGTTCCCAAGGTGGACATCCGCGGCCGCGTGGATGTGTGGAGCGAGGATGCCCTCACCAAGACCGAGGCCGTGGACGTGCTCAACAACGTCCTCTCCCGCAACGGCTACGCCGCCTACCTCACCGGCCGCACGCTCAACGTCGTCAACCGCGATGAGATGAAGCAGAAGCCGCTGCCCGTGAAATCCGGAGCCGAGCCGGAGAAGATCCCGGCCAGCGAGGACATGGTCACGCAGATCCTCCCCATCAAGTTCATCAGCGCCGAGCAGGTGATCCGCAACCTGGAGATGCTGCTGCCCACCTCCTCGGTCATGACCGCCAATGCGGGTGCCAACGCGCTCGTGCTGACTGACACGCAGGTCAACATCAAGCGCGTGGCCGAAATCATCAAGGCGCTGGACACCCCCGTGGCCAGCGTCACCAGCATCAAAGTTTTCACCCTCAAGTTCGCCGACGCCAAGACGCTGGCAACCGTGGTCAAAGACCTCTTCAACCCGGACAACTCCTCCAGCGGCAGCGGGCGCGGCCAGCAGGGTGGCGTGGATCCGCGCCAGATGTTTTTCCAGCGCTTTGGCGGCGGTGGTGGGAGCAGCAGCGGCGGCAGCAGCAGCCAAGGCGGCGGCCGCGTGTCCACCCCCAAAGTCGTCGCGGCGGCCGACGAGTTGAGCAACTCGCTCATCGTCAGCGGCCCGGAAGCACAGATGGCCCTCATTGAGGACGTCATCAAGCAGGTGGACGTGCCGGTCGAGGACGTGACCGAGGTGAAAGTCTTCCGCCTCAAACATGCCAACGCCGATGAGACGGCCACGCTGATCAAAAACCTGTTCCCCGATACCACCACGCAGGGCAACCGCACCGGTGGCACGCGGGGCGGGTTCACCGGCTTCCGGCCGCCGGGCTTTGGCGGGGGCGGGGGCGGGACCGCCGCTGCCTCCGGGAGCAGCGAACGCCTCCTCAAGCAGAACCGCGTTGTGGCCGTGGCCGACAACCGCACCATGTCCGTGATCGTCACCGCCTCGCCCGCGCTGATGGAGCAGATCGGCGGGATGATCACGCAGCTAGATTCCGACCCTTCCAAGCAGCAGAAGGTCTTTGTGATACCCGTGGAGAACGCCGATCCCTCGCAGGTGCAGCAGATCCTGCAGAGCCTCTTCCCGACCGCCAGCGGACGGACTGCCTCGCAAAACAGCAGCCTCAACGGCCGCAGCGGCTTCGGCACCGGCACCACCACCCGCAATAACGGCGGGCGCAGCACCGGCACCGGCACCGGCACCTCCGGGCGCAACTCCACTGGTTTCGGTGGGGGCGGCACCAGTGGCTTGGGCAGCAGCGGTTTTGGCACCTCGCGTTGATCGCCCGCAGTAATCAGACAGTTTACTTGAAAGGCATGATGATGAAATTGAGTTCGTTGAAATGGATGGGCGCAACCTGTCTCCTGGCGGGTGCGCTGGCCGGCACTGCCCACGCGCAGTTTCAGGGCTTTGGCGGCGGCTTCGGTGGCTTCGGCGGTGGCGGCACAGGCACCCGCACCTCCACGCAGGGCGGGGTCGGCCGCCCGCTCGGCGGGGCGGACATTTCCTTTGACCCGGAGACACGCCGCCTGATCGTGGTCACGGATGACCAGACGGTGGAGGACATCCGCAAGGTCGTCACGGGCCTGGACCGTCCCTCGCCGCAGGTGCTCATCAAGGTGATCTTCCTGGAGGCAACCTATCGCAAGGACATGGATCTAGGGTTCGCCGGCGGCTACAACTATGATACGAAGCTGCAGGGCGTGAGCGGCGTGCTGGGCCAGGGATTTGGGAATTCCCCCATCACCACGCTGGCGGGCATCGCCGCCCAGGCCACGCCCGGCGCGGGCATTTACTCGATCCTCGGCAGTGACTTTCAAGCCACGCTCCGGGCCATCGCCACTGCCGGCAAGACCGAGGTGCTCTCCCGCCCGTCGATTCTCGCCCGCAACAACCAATCAGCCACCATCAGTCTCGGCCAGCAGGTGCCCCTGATCACCAACACGCGCTTTGACAACTTCGGCAACCAGATCAACAGCGTCAGCTACCAAAGTGTCGGCGTGAACCTGAGCGTCACGCCCTTCATCTCGTCCGACGGGAACGTGGAGATGACCGTCACGCCGGAAATTTCCTCGCTGGCTGACCGTTCTCAATGGGTGGCCATCTCCGGAGGCACCAACTCTGTCTCGGCGCCCGTGATCAATTCTCGCGCTGCCACCACGACCGTAGTGGTGCCCAACGGCCAGACCGTCGTCATCGGCGGCCTGATGGAGAACACCCAGCAGGAGTCCGAGAACAAGGTGCCGGGGCTGGGAGACATCCCGCTGCTCGGGAATCTCTTCAAGCGGAAGCAGAAGGAGAATGTGAAGCGCGAACTGATGATCTTCCTCACGCCGACCATCGTCCAGGCACCGGCTCAACTCGCCGGCATCACCAAGTCCGAGCAGGAAAACAAGGTCGTAACACCCAAGGCCTTTTCGCAGGAGGAGCTGGATCGCTTTCTTGAGGCGCTGCCGAATAAGCCGGCGCCCGGTGCGGCTCCAGCGCCCGCCGCTCCGGGCAAGCCAGCCAACCCGCCCGCGCCGAAGTAATCGGGCGGAGAAATATCGCCTTTCGCGCCGCGGCCTGAAAGCGCCACCCTAATTGCCATGATCCGTCAGCCACGCGTTGCCTTCCTGCTGCTGCTGGCCGCATGGGTTGCGCTGGCCGTCTGGCAGGCGGTCGAGCACAGCCGCGTGGAAGCCGCTGCACGCGAAGCCCTCCTGCGCCGCTCACGCGACATCACGGGCACGCTGGGCAAGTTCATCGAGTCGCAGCGCCGCTTCGGCGTTGTCTCGCAGGAACGCATGGAGGTGGCCTTGCAGTCGGTGATCACCTTCAGCGGGTTGCAGACGCTGGCCCTTCTGAATCGCGCCGGCGAGGTCGTCGCTTCCGCCGGCCTGCCCGTGGACTTGGAATCCAAAGGATTGGGCCACAATGGCGTTCACTGGGGTGAAAAGGTGCTCACCGTGATCAACCCGATGGATCTCGGCACCAACATCGTGGTGCTGCCGCCACGCGACACGAATGCCCCGGCCCGGGAGGAATTCCGCGGGCCGCCCCGGCCAGCCATCGACGCGCGCGAACCCCGGGCCGAGGGAACCAACGTGACGTTGCCGCCACCGGCCGGAATATCGGACGATGGCCCCCGCCTGGCCGACCCCGGCGTGATCGCCACCAACCGCCCAGACCGGCGGGAAGGTTTCCGGCGCCCCCCCACCGGCTCCTTTGGCCGCCCGCCCTGGCTGTCCGAAGCGGAGTTCAAACGCCTGACGGAAACCCGCACCACCCACGGCTTTCTCATCGCCCTGTCCACTGATCCCCTGCTGCGCGCAAAGGAGGCGGATTCGTGGACCCGCACCCTCATCGTGAGCTTCGCCGGCGTCGCCGCACTGGGCATAGCGCTCGCCTTGCGCAACCTGAGCAAATCCGCCGACCTGCAATTCCGCCTCCTGCGGGCCAGCGAGATGAACTCCCACCTGCGCGAGATGAACCTCGCCGCCGCCGGTCTGGCACACGAAACCAAGAATCCGCTCAACATCATCCGCGGGCTTGCGCAGATGATTTCCAAGCAGGGTGACGCCCCGGCCGTCATCCGCGAGAAGTCGCGCGCCATCGTGGACGAAGCGGACCGCGTGACCGCCCAGCTGAATGAGTTCATCAACTACTCGCGTCCCCGGGAAGTGCGACGTGCCCCCATCCTGCTTGGCGACGTCGTCACCGAGGTTGTTCGCGCACTCGGGTATGACGTCGGGGAAAAGGCGATTCAGCTCACGGTCGAACCAGAGCTTCCCCGCATCGAGGCGGACGAACAACTGCTCCGCCAGGCGCTCTTCAACCTGCTCCTCAACGCCATCCAGGCCTTGGGCCACGGTGGCCAAATCCGGGTCAGCGCCACGCGCAACCCCGACCAGACAATCACCCTGGACATTGCGGATGATGGCCCTGGCGTCGCCCCCGAAAACCGGAAGGAAATCTTCAAGCCCTACTTCACCACCCATCAGAAGGGCACCGGTCTGGGACTGGCGATCGTGCAGCAAATTGTCCTCGCCCATGGCTGGGAGATCGAATGCCTTCCGAACCAGCCTCACGGCGCTCTTTTTCGGATCAGTCACGTGAAAACGCTGGCCTGAACTGAAGCGGCGCGTCCGTCGTGCCATGGTGAAGCTGGACGATCCGGCCCGATTTCCGAACACTCCGTTTTACGAATTGCATGAGCGCCAAGCCGAGTGAAGTCCCCGCCCCGCGCATCCTCGTCGTGGATGACGACCCCGGCCAGCGCAGCCTCCTGCAAACCTTTCTGGAGCGAAACGGCCACCACCCGCTGGTGGCGGACTCTGGCGAAGGTGCCCTTAAACTTCTGACGACGGCGCCGGTGAGCATGATGATTTCCGACGTGCGGATGCCGGGCATGACCGGCTTGGAAACCCTTCGCCGGGCCCGCCAGCTCCATCCGAAGCTGCCCGTGCTGTTGGTCACCGCCTACGCCGACATTCGCGATGCCGTTGGCGCCATGCGGGACGGTGCGGTCAATTACCTCTCCAAGCCCATTGACCTTGATGAACTCCTCCGCACCGTCGAGCAAATCACCGGTCAACAGACGCCCGCCGACAAGCCAAGTGCCCTCCCCTTGCCCCCTGGCATCATCGCGGTCAGCCCGTTGATGCGGGCAGTCTTCAACGACGCCGCACTCATCGCCCCATCCGAGAGCCGGGTGCTCATCACCGGCGAAAGCGGCGTGGGCAAGGAGGTCCTGGCCGACGCCATCCACCGCTGGAGCCCGCGCGCCAAAGGCCCGCTGGTGAAGGTCAACTGCGCGGCCATTCCCGAGACCCTGCTGGAGAGCGAGCTGTTCGGCCACGAAAAGGGCGCGTTTACCGGCGCGCATCAGACGCGCACGGGCCGATTCGAAGAGGCCAATGGCGGCACCATCTTCCTCGACGAGATCAGCGAAATGTCGCCCCAGCTGCAGGCCAAGCTCCTGCGGGTGACACAGGATGGCACCTTCCGCCGCGTCGGCTCCGGCCGGGAGCTGCACACCAACGCGCGCATCCTGGCTGCCACCAACAAGAACCTCGAAGCGCAGATCAAGGAGGGCCGCTTCCGCGAGGACCTTTTCTATCGGTTGGCCGTGGTCGAGCTTGGCGTGCCGCCGTTGCGCGAGCGGCGCGAGGACATCCTGCCGCTGGCTGCGCATTTCATTGGGCAATTTGGCGGCGACAAAACGCGCTTTTCGCCGACCGTCAGCGAGGGACTGGAGCGCTACCCCTGGCCAGGCAACGTCCGCGAACTGCGCAACGCCATGGAACGCGCGTCGCTGCTTTCCCGCGGCGGCGTGGTGCTCTCGGAACACCTGCCGGGCCGGGTGCGCCCCAGCGAGACCAGCGTCGTCCCAAACCCTGGCGGCGATCCGCAGCGGCTGGAGGAGATCGAGCGCGACGCCATCCTCGCGACCCTGAGGCGCCTCGACTACAACCGCACGGAAACGGCGAAGGCGCTCGCGATCAGCCGGCGCGCCCTGACCTACAAGATCCAGCGGCTCCGCGAGCTGGGATTTCCCGTGGATCCGCCGGCTTGAGCGTGCCGGCCGAAGCCGCACGTCCGGATTTCCCTGCAATTGACGCCCGCGCAGGCCACTGCCATGTTCGCCCCGATGAAGTTCGACATCTCGCGCCTGCTGGAATCCTGGGAATACAAGCCCGGCCAGGTGCTCGTGCGCCGCTTCAAAACCAAGGAGGGAGCCGAGAAAATTCAGCTTCGGCTTGATCTTGGCGTGCTCCAAATGAACGCGGAGGGTCGGCCTGACGGCAAACGCCCCCTCGGTCACGAGTCGTTTTTTCATCATCTGGTCAACCAGTTGGAGAAGCACCGGGCCGCCCACGACGGCAGTGATGAGGAGTTTGCCATCACGCCGGAAGATTGCGCCCGGCTGCAACAGGAGGCGATTCAGTATCACCACCGTTACATCTGCCTTTACCAGCTGGGCGACTATCAGGCCGTGGTGCGGGATGCCGAACGCAACTTGGAGGTCTTCGATTTCGTGGATGAGTTCGCCGAGACCGACGAGCTGTCGTGGGCGCTGCAGCAGTTCCGTCCCCAGCTCCTGCTCATGCTCACCCGGGCCAAGGGCATGATCGCCTTGGACAAGAAGGAATTTGCCGCTACCGCCCGCGAGGTGGAGAACGGCATCGCCACCATCCGGGAGTTTTACAACGCCTTCGAGCGCCCCGAACTGGCCGACCAGTCCGGCGAGATCGCCTCTCTGGAGCAATGGCTGGAGAACCTTCGCAACAATCACGAGAAGCGCGAGGAGAAGCCCGAGGCTGAACCGCCGCAGCTCACCGAGCGGCAGAAGCTGGAGCGCGCCCTTCAGGAGGCCGTTTCACGGGAAGATTACGAACAGGCCGCGCGCGTGCGCGACGCGCTGAAGAATTTGAAGACGCCATAGTCAGTCACGCATGAGAGCGAGGCTGTCCAACTTGATTAACTGGCTCCTGCTCGCTTTTGTCTGTGTCTTTATGTCGCCGACCACTTTGCTCGTGGCTTTGGCATTGTCCGCTGCAGGAAGTCGCCCATTGCTCACCGAACGGGAAACATTTGACTCGAACGGAGTGCCGGTGCGTTACCAAGTCTTTTCCCTCCAGTTTTCCCCCGAGGCGTCTCGGGATTGGTTGACCTCGTTTCTGACGCGCCACTTTCTGAACCTACTGCCTTCGTTGTTCAGCGGCCTGCGCGGCTGGCTGCCGCCCGAAGCGGTGTGGCGTTTATGGCAGCCGGTTTGGGAGCGGGGCGCAGGACATCGGACATGACCTTTATGAGCATTTCCCCTCAATTTATCATGCGGTTGATTCCACTGCTTTTGAGTATTTTCCTGATAACCGGCTGCATGACCGTCCCCGAGACAGGCCGCCGCCAGGTCATGCTGATTTCTTCCCAACAGGAAATGCAGCTTGGCCTGAGCGCGTTCACCCAGATGAAGAAGGAGACGCCCATCAGCAAAGATCCCGCAGTGAACGAGCTCGTTCAGCGGGTGGGCAGACGGGTTGCCGCCGTTGCCGATCTGCCCGGCGCTCAGTGGGAATTTGTCGTGTTCGACAGCAAGGAAGCCAACGCCTTCTGTCTGCCGGGCGGAAAGGTGGGCATCTACACGGGCATCCTGCCCATTACGAAGGACGAGGCGGGCATGGCCACCGTGATCGGGCATGAGGTCGCGCACGCAGTCGCACGGCATGGGGCTGAGCGGGTAAGCGAAGGCCTCTTACTACAGACCGGGGGCGGAATACTCGGGGCAGGCATGTCGTCCGCTGACCCGCGCACACAGGTGCTGGTGATGACCGCCTATGGTTTGGGTGCCAAATTCGGCCGCGAGCTGCCGCACAGCCGCGCCCAAGAGTCGGAGGCTGACCGCATCGGCCTCATCTACATGGCACGCGCGGGCTATGACCCGGAGGCTGCCATCGGCTTTTGGGAGCGCTTCGCAGCCCATAACAATGTCCGCGGCGGCAACAACACCCCGGCCTTCCTACGCACCCACCCGCTGGACACCATCCGCATCCAGCAGATCCAGCAATGGATGCCGGAGGCCAAGGCAAACTTCCGGCCACAGTGACTCGCCCTGCGGACCGTTATTTGTCGGCGTGGCTTTCCGGACGCAGCGGTTGAACTGTCTCGCCCGATTCCAAGGCAGCCAACGATTGCCGGAAGGCAAGATGAAGCTCCCCTCGGCATTCCCGAGTTGGGGACAATACGAGTTCGCAACTCACTTCCCTCCCGGTTTGGGCTCCCCGCATGAGCAATCGTGACGAATTGGTGCCCCGGAGAAGCAGGTAAGTTGGTCGAGGCTCGCCGGCAATCCATCCACCGACATCCACCAACTGTCCGGTTTCAAAGTGCTCAACTTCTTCAAGCTGCCCGATTCGGATGGTCAGGCTTCCCTGCGGCGGACCATTGGTGGTTACCAACAGGAATCCGAAGCCTTCAGCCGCGGGAACCTTGAACCGAAAGTCATTGGTCCGATCGGATGAAAAATGACCGACGTAGCCCGTGGTAAAAACCCGCTTCGCGACCTTTCCTCGGCTGATCAGCTCTGAGCCGGCCAGCAGGAGCAAAATGGCGAACGTCAGCCAAACAATGCCCTTTCGCCTCATGGCTCAATTCCAGCTCAAGTCGTCGGGCTGTTCGCTCAACAGGCGGTATTGCCAGCCCTTCTTTCGCACGAGTCTGGACCACAGGTTCTGGTCGTCTCCGGCGAAAACGAGCTGCGCCGTGGCCGGATGAGTGAGCCAGGCCCCGCGTTTCATTTCATCATCGAGCTGCCCGGGCGACCAACCGGCATAACCGGCAAACACCTTGAGCCGCTGCGTTGCCGAAAAGGAACCGCCCAACTCGATCAGTTCATCCAGTGTGTGGCCGAGGTTGAGATTCGGAAGCACGTTGGCGTCCGGCAAAAAATCATCGGTGTGCAGGAAGCTCATTGCCTGCGGCTGGACCGGTCCCCCCAGGAACAAAGACTGTTCCCTCAGGGTAGCAGGCATGTCGGCGACCAGCGCCTCACCGACTTTTTTCTCGGACGGGCGGTTGATCACCAGACCGAATGCGCCCTCGGGGTCGTGCTGGCAGATGAGAACGACGGAGCGGTGAAAGTAGGAGCCGGCCAGTTTACCACCATCAAGCAGGAACTGGCCCCTGAGCGACTTGAACTTGGCAGGCATGGCAATTCGCGTGGGGCAATCTGCGCCACGCTTGCGGGCCTGACAACCCCGTTTATGCTTGCTTCATGAAACCGCTGCTGCTGCTCGCCCTCCTCGCCGCCGCCCTCGCCGCCACTGGCTGCAAAACCGATGGCGGCAGCCGAGAATTCATCCCCGGCAAAGGATGGATGCCGATGCGGAAGTAGCCGGCAGGCGCTACTGCGCTTTCTGGTTCAGCCGGCACTCCAGACATTCGGCGATGCCCAGCTCATGGGCTTTTTCCAGGGCCCGCTGGAAGAAGAGAGTCTGCGCTGCGGCTGCACCTTCTCCGCCTGTGCCACTGGCCAACGAGGTCATTTTCTTGGCCTTGGCAATCAGATCAGCGCGTTCCTTGGCGAGCGTCCCGGCACGCGTCGCGGCGACCGTGCGGTCAAAGTATTTGCGGCCCTCAATCCACGTCTGCTCGCAGACGGTGTCGTAGGCCAACGGTGACTTGCTCCACAGCGCGAAGTCCGCGTCCTTGCCCACCTCGATGGAGCCAACCCACTTGTCCACGCCGAGCTGCTTCGCCGGGTTGAGGGTGACGAACTTCAGCGCCTCGGCCTCGCTGGTGCCGCCGTATTTCACCGCCTTCGCGGCTTCGAGATACATGCGGCGCGCGAGCTCGGAGGAGTCGGAGTTGAAGGACACGTTTACGCCACGCGCGTGCATCAGGCTGCCGGCGTAGGGAATGGCGTCCCACACTTCGAACTTGTAGGCCCACCAGTCCGAGAAACATGAGCCACCCGCGCCGTGCCGGGCGATTTCGTCGGCGACTTTGTAGCCTTCGAGAACGTGTTGGAGCGTCGCGACGCGCACGTTGAAACGCTCGCAGACGCGGAGGAACGCGAGAATTTCATCACCGCGGTAGCTATGGCAATGAATGAGCCGCGTGCCGTTGAGAATCTCGCCGAGCGCCTCCAGTTCCAAGTTCGTGCGCGGGGGCACGCCGCCTTTGCGGCGATACTCGGCCCACGCGTCCTGATACTGCCGCGCAGCGGTGAAGCGGTTCTCGAAGAACGTCGGCACGCCCATGCGCGTCTGCGGGAAGCGTGTGGTGTAACGGTCACCCCAGTTGGCCTGCTTCACGTTCTCGCCGAGCGCGAACTTGATGCCCGCCGGCGCGTTGGTGAACTTCAGCCCCTCCGGCCCCGCACCGAAACGCAGCTTGATGAGGCTGTTCTGCCCGCCGATGGGATTGGCCGAGCCATGCAGAAGATTCGCCATCGTGAGGCCACCGGCGAGTTGCTGATACAAGTTCTCCGTCTCGGAGTTCACCACGTCGCCGATGCGGACCATTGCGGTCGAGGGCAGCGTGCCTTCGTTGACGCCGCCGAGAATCGCCGTGTGGCTGTGGGCATCAATGAGTCCGGGCGTGAGGTGCTTGCCGGTGGCATCGATGACGAGGGTGTCGCTGCTTAATTGGGGTTTAAAGCTGCCTACCTGCTGCACCTTGCCGCCGATGATGAGGACGTTCGCGGTGGAAAGAACGCCTTGCGGGCCGCAGGTCCAGACGGTGGCGTTTTGGATGAGCACGGACTTCGGTGCGGCGAGCGGACCGCGGGAGGCATTGGGCGGCTGGGCGACGCGCTGCTTTTGGAGCGCGGTGAGCTCGGCCTTCTTCGTAGCGGGGACACTCTTGTCCCCTTTGGGAGCAGCCTCTTTTGATGCGACGGAGTTCGTGGTTGGGCGCGGGTTCGGGGACAGGAGTGTCCCCGTCACGAACGGCTTGGCCGGCTGCGTCTCGAAGGGCACGCCGTCGACCCAGACCTGCCGCACCTTCGCGTCGGCATCAAAGTAGCCCGCGCCCTCGACCACGGTGAGGTTGGCAATCTTTCCCTTCTCAATCGTCCCGAGCCGGTCCGCGACGCCGCAGAGCTTCGCGGGAATGGTCGTCAGTGCGGCCAGTGCGTCGGCCTCGGACAAGCCCCGGTCCACTGCAAGGCGGAGGTTTTTGCGGAAGACCTTTGGGTCCGCGAGCGCGTGCGTGGTGAGCGCGACTTCAAGGCCCTGCGCGCGGAGCAAAGCGGCGTTCTCCGGTGCCCAATCCCACTGGCGGAGCTGGTCGAGCGAGACATCCAGCCAATCATCTTCATCCGGCAGTTTCGGCGCGGAGGGCAAGTTCAGTGGCACGATGAACGGCACGTTGACGGCCTTCATCAAGTCCGGCCGCCGCCACTCGTGGCCGCTGGCAACCACGTAGAAGTTGAGTCCGAGTTCGCGGGCGAGGTGCCCGGCGCGGTCGGCCATCAGCACGCTGCCCGGCTCGAAGACGACCGTTGCGGCTTTGTTAAGCACCGGCGCGAGCGCATCGAGCGCGGGGTTGAGGTCGGGCCTTTTGCGGGCGGTGGGTTTCGCGCGGTAATCGGCTTGGTCGAGCACATAATGGCGCGCGTCGGCGAAGGCCTGGCGGACGACGGCAATCGTGCCCATCAGCGACTTCGGATAAACCTCCTGCGACTCGAAGGCGATGTGCTGGTGCGTGTCCGCGCGGAGAATGGCCTCGTTCGGCGGGGCGTCGCTGAGATTCACGAACGCGCTCATGCCACGAATGATTCCCTTGTTCGGCACGACGTTGCCCGCGGTGAAGCCGAGTTCGCGCAGGCCTTCGAGGAGTTTGGCGGGTGGCGCGTAGTCCCGCGCCACGCGGGCGTGCGGCGTGACGCTGGCGACCTCGTAGCCTGCGCCGGGCTGGAGCCGCGCCTTCTCCTGACTCTCGACGCCGGCGAAGTTGATGCCGCTGGTGAGGCCGTCCACGGGATCGAAATGCGTGGTCGAGACCGGCGCGTTGGTGCCGGCGACGCTGAGGTAGGCGTCAATGAAGCCGGCGTAAACCACGGTGTTGCTCGCGGTCCAGATGCGGGCATCGGCCGGCACCGGCACGTTCACGCCGACGGCTTCGATGAGGCCATCGCGGACGACGACGGTGGCGTTGGTGACCGCGTTGGTCGGAGTCAGGAACACCTTCGCGCCGACAAGCGCGTGGACGGCAGGGGCTTTCGGGCGATGGCCCGCGGGAAGCAGCTCTGCGCCATGCGCCACCAAGGCGGCCGCAAAGGGCAGGACAAGGCCAGCGACGCGGAGAAAAATGGAGCTCATCGGCGCGGGTTATGCCGCCGGCGACGCTCTTGTTCAACGAGATTTCCGCGCCATCCCGCTTGCGAGCGGGTTAGGCGTCGGCTACCACACGCGCAACGCCGCCATGAAACGACTTTTCTTTTTCGCCCTCGCCCTGGCCACCGCCGTCGTCTCCCCCGCCGCGCCGCTGCCCCAGCCCGACTTCGCCGCCGCGCACCACGAAACCATCACGAACTTATCGGCGTTCATCCGTGTGGACACGGTGAACCCGCCCGGCAACGAAACGCGCGGGGCGCAGTTCCTGAAGGCCATCCTGGATCGCGAGGGCATTCCCAGCGAAATCCTCGCGCTGGAGCCCGCGCGCGGCAGCCTCGTCGCCCGGCTCAAGGGCAACGGAAAGAAGAAGCCGCTCCTGCTCATGGGCCACACGGATGTCGTCGGCGTCGAGCGAGAGAAGTGGACGGTCGAGCCCTTTGGCGGCGTGGTGAAGGACGGCTGGGTTTACGGTCGCGGGGCGCTCGACGACAAAGGCATGACCACGGCATTTCTGGAGATCTTCCTGCTGCTGCACCGCCACAAGGTGCCGCTTGATCGCGACGTGATTTTTCTCGCGGAGTCGGGCGAGGAGGGCACCACCCATGTCGGCATTGATTTCCTCGTCGCCAAGCACTGGGACAAGATCGCGTGCGAATACGCCCTCAACGAGGGTGGGCGCATCCACGAGGCCAACGGCAAGGTGACCTACGTGGGCATCTCGACCACGGAGAAGGTGCCGCGCCCGTTCCTCATTTCAGCCAAGGGCACCAGTGGCCACGGCTCCCGCCCACGCCCGGACAACGCCATCGTCCACCTGTGCGCTGCCGTCGCCAAGATTGGCGAGTGGCAGGCCCCGATGCGGCTGAACGACACGACCCGGGAGTTCTTCAAGCGCCTGGCCACCATCAGCCCGGCGGCGGACGCCTTCCTCTTTACGCATCTGGAGGACCCCACGGTCGGCGCGCTGGCGCAGGAGAAATTGCGGCTGAATTTCGGCACCTACCACGCGATGACGCGCACGACGCTGGTGCCCACCATCATCAAGGGCGGCTTCCGCATCAATGTCATCCCCGGTGACGCGCTGGCGCAGATTGATGTGCGGGCGCTGCCGGATGAGGACGTGGAACGCCTCGCCGCGGCGCTGCGCAAGGTCATCAACGACCCGCAAATCGAGGTCGTTCCACCGACCGGCGGGCGGCCCGCCGCGCCGCCGTCGCGGCATGACAACGAGATGTTCGGCGCGCTCGAACGGGCCCAGAAACGGCAGTTTCCCGGCGCCATCACCATGCCAATGATGGTCGTGGGCGCGACCGACTCCGCACAGCTCCGGGCCAAGGGTGTGCAAGCCTACGGCGTCGGGACGGTCTATGCGGACAAGGAGGTTACCGGCATGCACGGCAACGACGAGCGGATCAGCGTGAAAGGCCTGGGGCAATTCACCGAGTTCATCTGGCATGCGGTGACCGAAGTGGCGGCCACCAAGTAAGCGCACCCGCATCTTTGCCCTTCCGTTTTTCCCCTGAGACGGCAAGTTCGCGCCATGCATGCTGATGCTGGAAGTTGGTTGGATGGAATGAGCCCGATGTTCGCCGCCGCAGCCGAAGCGGCGGCCAAACCCGCCGAGCCGGCCTTTGGCCTGTTCGACGTGCTGCTGCTGGGAATGCTTGGCCTCGGGCTCTGGCGCGGCAAGGTGCGCGGGATTTCGGAGGAACTGCTCGATTTCCTTCAGTGGGTCGTGATCGTCGTTGCCGCGGGCTTTCTCTATGGCATGGCAGCCGACGTGCTGGTGAAGGCGAACCTGTCGCGCCTGTGGGCTAACATCCTTGGTTACGCCGCTGTGGCCATGGTCGTGGCCATTGTGTTCGGCTTCATCAGCAAGGCGGTCGGCAACAAGCTGGTGGATAGCGACCATTTCGGGAGCTGGGAATACCGGCTGGGCATCTTGGCCGGCGGCATCCGCTTCCTCTGCATCTGGATCACCATCTTGGCCGTGATTCATGCGCGCTACTTTGACGCCGCGGTAGTCGCTGCCCAGCGCAAGGCGCAGGAAGCGGACACTGGCATGGTGCTGGTGCCCAGTTGGGGCATGATCAACCGGATGGCCTTCTACGACAGCTTTACCGGCCCTTACATCCGCAAGTATCTGGCGCATCAACTCATCACCCCGGTCGGCCACGTGAAACCCGCCCCCAGCGAAAACACCCTGGGCAAACAGCAGCAGCGGGTGCTGGACGACGTGACTGGCTCCGGCAAAGCCGCGCCCGCTCCGCCCGCTGAGAAGAAATAAAGCGAACTGGCCATTGGCGCTCCGGCCTTTGGCAGTTGGTTTTCCTCCCGATGGCCGGTCTGATTCCACCGCAGAAGCTCGAGGAAATCCGCGCCGCCAGCGACATCGTGGATGTCATCGGCGGCTACCTCGGCCCGCTCAAGCGCGCGGGCGCAAACTTCGTCGCCCTCTGCCCGTTCCACCGCGAGAAGTCGCCGAGCTTCAACGTCAACCCTTCCCGGCAGATCTTCCATTGCTTCGGCTGCCACAAGGGCGGCGACGTGTTCACCTTCGTCAAGGAATACGAAAACCTTTCCTTCATCGAGGCCGTCCGCCGGCTTGCCGAGCGCGCCCGCATCGTCCTGGAATTCGAGGACAACCCGCACGCCCAGCAGCAGCGCGGCGAGAAGGAATCACTCCTCCACCTGCACGAGGAAATTTGCAAACGCTGGCAAACCGCCCTCGCCAATGACGCCGGCGGCCAGATTGCGCGCGATTACCTCGCCAAACGCGGCGTGTCCGCCGAGGCCGTGAAGCTGTTCCGGCTCGGCTACGCGCCGGAGGCTTGGGACGACACGGTGAACTGGGCGAAGTCCAAGCAGTTCGATCTCGGCCTCGTCGAGAAGGGCGGACTCATCATCCGCAAGGAAGGCAGCGACCGCTTCTACGACCGCTTCCGTGGCCGACTCATGTTTCCGATCTGCGACGAGCAGGGGCGCATCATCGGCTTCAGCGGACGCGTGCTCTCCGGCGACGAGAAGACCGCCAAGTATGTCAACTCGCCGGAGACGCCCATCTTTACCAAGGGCCGCGTCATCTTCGGTCTGGACAAGTCCCGCCGCGCCGTGGCCGACGCCGACTGCGCCATCATCTGCGAAGGCCAGCTCGACCTCATCGCGTGCTTCATGGCCGGAGTGAAGAACGTCGTTGCGCCGCAGGGCACCGCGCTCACCGCCGACCACTGCCGCATCCTGAAACGCTACGGCGACGAAGTGGTGCTGTGCTTCGACTCCGACAACGCCGGGCAAAACGCCGCCGTGCGCTCGCTCGACATCCTGCTCGCCAGCGGCCTCGCCATCCGCGTCGCCACCGTGCCCGCGCCCCACGATCCGGACAGCTTCATCAAGGCCCACGGCGGCCCGGCCTTCGCGCAGCTCATCGACCGGGCGGAAAACTTCTTCGACTACTACCTCAACCGCCTTTGCGCACAGAATGATCTCGCCACCGACAAGGGCCGATTGGCTGTGCTTCATGCGATGGGCGAGGCCACGCACAAAACCGGCAACGCGGTGCTGACCGACACCTATGCCCAAAAAACCGCCGCGCGGCTGGGCGTCTCGCCCGATGCAGCCCGCGCCGAGTTCAAGAAGATCGCGACGCAGAGGCCGAAGTTCACCCCGCGACCGGAAACAGCCGACGGCCGCCCCAGTGGCTTCCAACCGACGCCCGCTGCACCCAGCAAGCCCAAGTTCATCGAAGCCAAACCTCCCGCCCGGCCCGCAATTCCGTCCGATCCCGACAGCCCGCCGGACGACTACTACGACTCCCAACCCAGCGCTCCGAGCGAAGGCCATTCCAGCGACGTGCTACCGGATGAGCCCCCCAGCACTCCCGAGGCCCAGGAGCCAGCCGGGCCGCCGCCCAAGGGCGAGTTCTGGCTGCTTCAGGCACTTTTCCACGCCGATGACCAGATGGAATGGCTGGCCACCACCCTCCAACTCGACTGGCTCACGCATCCCGGCGTCCGCCAGATCATCGCCCGCCGGCTCGCTGGCTTCGTGGACGACACCTGGCGTGGGCCAGCGCAACTCCTTGCGGAGCTTTCCGATGACGCCACCCGCGCGCTCTGCACCCAGGCGATGGCTGAAAGTGATCGGATGCTGGCCGATCCTGCGGATGTGCCCGGCACCGACCCGCTCCGGGCTGCGCGCATCAAGGCCGACCGGGCGAAGGCCCGTCACGCCGTGCTGCGCGATGCGCTCACACGGCTGCGAAACGAGCACCTGGACCGCCGCATGGCCGAGCTAAATCGCGAGCTGCATCAGCCGCACCTCGAGGATTCCGAACAGTCGGCCATCCTGCGCGAGCGCGAGGCGCTGCGGCAGCAGAAGCAGATCCCGATAGCCCTCCCCGCCACATGAGCTTTGAGCATCGCATCTGGAAGCTGATCGTAGCCCTGGCGCTTACGTTTCTCGTCGGCATCATTGGTTACGAGCTGATCGAGGGGTGGAATCTTTTGGACGCCACCTACATGACCGTCATCACGCTGGCGACCATCGGCTATGGAGAGACGCACCCGTTGTCGGACAACGGTCGCGTTTTCACTATGTTCTTGATCCTCGGCGGGATGACGACCGTATCGTATGGGGCGCTCACGATCACGGCGATGGTCGCCGATGGCGAACTGGCGCGCGTGCTCAAACGTCGCCGCATGGACAAAGCCATCAGCCACCTGCAGGGGCATCACATCGTGTGCGGGTTTGGCACGACCGGCGCACACATCGCCCGGGAGCTGCTGGCCACCGGCCGGGAAGTGGTGATCGTGGAGCGCGCCTCGGAAACCCTCGAATCCCTCCAATCCCGGCAGAGCCTGGCAGAGCGGCTCGGATCAGATCAGGCCAACGCGCGCGTCCACTACGTAGCCGGGGATGCAGCCTCAGACCATACGCTCCTCCAGGCCGGTATCCATCGTGCGGCGGGACTGTTCTGCACGCTGGGCAGCGACAAGGATAATCTCTTTGTGGTGCTGACCGCCCGCGGGCTAAACGAACACATCCGCATCGTCAGCCAGTGCGAAGACGATGAAACCGAGTCCAAACTGCGGCGGGCCGGGGCGGATGGCATCGTCTCGGCCAAGCGCATTGGTGGCCTGCGCATGGCTTCGGAGATGCTTCGCCCGGCGGTGGTTTCTTTCCTCGACCAGATGCTGCGGGATCCTCAGGGCTACCGCTTTGAGGAGGTTGAATTGAAAGCGGGAGCGTCCGTCTTGGGTCGCCCCTTCCAAGATAGTCCGGCAGGACGGGACACCGTGGTGCGATTGGTGGCCGTGGCGGAAGCGAGCGGGGGATTCACCTACAACCCACCCGCTGACCTGCGATTGGCGGCTGGCCAGCGGTTGGTTTTCCTTGGTCCGAGTGAACGGTTGAACCGGCTCCGCGCCGAGATGAACGAAACGGACTGAGCCGTCAGAACACCCGCCAGCGCGAGAAGAACAGCAGCGCCACGAGGGCGAAAAGCGGCACGAGAATTGGCAGTGCGTAGCGGAAGAAGTATTCGCCAAAGGACGGGGTCTTCACCTTCGCGGCGTCGGCGATCGATTTGACCATGAAGTTCGGTCCATTGCCGATGTAGGTCATCGCCCCGAAGAACACGGCTCCGAGCGAAATGGCGACGAGTTCATGGCCATGCTGGCCGACAAAGGTCGAGAGGTCTGCGGGGTTGCTCAGGCTCAGGTGCTGCCGGCCCATCGCGGCGGCGAGGAAAGTCAGGTAGGTCGGGGCATTGTCCAACACCCCGGAGAGCGCGCCGGTGAACCAGTAGAACTTCATGGCACTGTTCAAGCCGAGCTTGTCCGCGTGTAGCTCCAGATAATCCAAGGCCGGAACCATCGTGGCAAAGATGCCCACGAACAGCCACGCCACTTCCTTCACCGGCGCGAAGGTGAAGTCGTTCGCCTCGTGCACCGGCCGAGCCGTGGTGAAAAATGAACCCACGGCCGCGCCCACCATCAGCGCCTCGCTGAGGCCCGGCGGGTTCCGCAGGAAGACCGCGCCGAGGATGAGGCCGAGAAAGGCGAGATTGTGCAGGCCATCCACCTTCCAAGTTTCGTGCGCGGTTTCCTTGTCGCGGATGGGCTTGGGTGCCCGGAGGAAATTCCTGGAATCCAAGGCGTAGAAAATTGCGATGAGCCCCAGCACGGCCACCAACCAGGCCGCCCAACAGCGCTCCAGCGTCCACCAAAACGGCACGCCCCGGAGAAAGCCAAGGAAAAGCGGCGGATCGCCGATGGGCGTAAGGCAGCCGCCGACGTTGCTGACGATGAAGATGAAGAACACGATGTGAAACGCCGTGATGCGATACTTGTTCATGCGGATCCATGGCCGGATGAGCAACATGGACGCGCCGGTGGTGCCGATGAAGTTGGCCAGCACCGCGCCGATCAGCAGGAAGACGCAGTTCACCAACGGCGTGGCCTCGCCCTTGACCCGGATGTGAATGCCCCCGCTGACGACAAAGAGGGAGCCGATCAATGCGATGAAGCTGACGTATTCCTGCGCGACATGGAGCATGCGCCCAGGCGCGCCGAGCCCGAAGACATAATACAAGGTCGTGACCGTTCCCAGGGCGAGCGCGACATGGTGGTAGTGGTGCTCCCACCAGTGCCGGTTGATGAACGGTCCCGTGGCGATGGCCGCCAGCAGGAGGGCAAATGGCGCGATCATCCCGGGATGGGGATCAACCATTCCGCTGCCGGCGGCGAGCAAACATGGAAATGCAGAAAACATTCCCCGGATGATTCGACAACCGATGGATGCGGGGCAAGTCGCATCGCCAGCGGCGGATGTCACCGAACCTTGAGCTTGGCGAGATACACGTCGTTACCCCCGGCGCAGGTCACGGCGTGCGGACCAAAGGTGGCAGGGCCACTGATGTTCCCCGAGAGGTAGAGGTTTCCCGCAGCGTCGGCCACCAGGGTGTAGGCGTTGTCACCTTTTTCACCCCCAGCCTGCGCCAGCCATCGCAGCGACCCGGCGCGATCAAACTTCGCGACGTATATGTCAGTGCTGCCGCGACTCACGATCGCAGTCCCAGCGATGACCGCCTTGTCGGTGAACTCACCGGTAAGGAGGACATTGCCCGCGCCGTCGGTAGTGACCCCCAGTCCGTAGTCCACCCGCGGGCCGCCGCCCGTCTGGGTCCAAAGCCGCTGGCCCGACGGAGTAAACGAAGTCAGTAGCAGATCACTGTCGCCGTGACTGGGCACCGTCCGGTCGCCGAGCTGCAGATGGCCCTTGAACATGCCAGCGGCCCACACATTCCCCGCCCGATCGCAGGTGATCTCGTGCGCCATTGCATTCGTGCTGCCAAAGCCTTCATGGACCCACGACACTTTGCCTGCTGGCGTGAACTTGGCGACAAACACATCCCGGCCGGCGACATTGGTGAGCACCAAACCACCGAGGGTTCCAGATCCGCCGCTCATGCCGCCAACATACGCGTTGCCCGCGGCATCCACGGCGATTCCGTGACCGCTACCGCGCGCATTCCCGAGCGCAGTCGTGACCCAGAGCAGTTTTCCGCTCTCATCGTAACGGGCACAAAAAACGTGGGAGCCACCGGGAGCGGTAACCTTCGATTCACCCATGGCCCCGTCTCCAACGAGTGCTCCGGTCACAAAAACACCGTGGTCCGGGGCGACCGCGATTCCATGGCCGTAGTCATATCCTTTGCCGCCGCCGGTCCGGACCCACACCAACCTTCCATCCGGGTCATACTTGGCGACGAACAGGTCATAATCACCGGCGTTGGGGAGCTGCACGCCGCCGAATGAGGCGTTGGTGCTCTGGTAATGCCCGGTGACATAACAATTGCCGGCGCGGTCCGTGGCCACGCCATAGCCACGATCGATCCCGCTGCCGCCCGCGCTGCGTGCCCAGAGTATTTTTCCGTCCGCCGAGCATTTCGCGATGAAGCAATCCAGCTCCCCCGCGCTGAGCAGAAGATGGTCACCGAACTTTGAAACGCCGCCAAACTCACCGGTCAGAAAAACATTCCCCTGACCATCCACAGCAAGGCCGCGCGTCTTATCGTGGCCCTTGCCGCCAGCGGAGATGGCCCACGCAAACTCCGGGCCGGATTCCGGCAGTTCAGCACCGAACACCTGCACCCAGCCAGCAACCGCCACAAGAAACACAACTCCAGGTAGGGAGAGACGCATGCCGCCTTGGACCGCGCCGGCCAAAAGCCGCTTCAAGGGGTCTTTGACAATTCAGCGCGCTTCGCAAACATTCCCTCCTCCTTCCGGCAAACCGGAGGCGGATGAAAGCCCACGACGCCACAACTGAAGAAAAGCAGCTATGCGACCTTTGCGGAAGCGGTCGGTATCAGGTTTTTGCCACGCGGGGCCGGGGCGGGTCGAAACTCACCACGGTCATCTGTGAGGACTGCGGGCTCGTCTATACGAACCCACGGCCCACCGAACGCGAAAACGCGAAGTTTTATCACACGAGTTACTGGGGTGCTTACAAGAACCAGTCGATGCCGGATGAAAGCTTCTTCCGGCGGCGGTTGCCCAAGATCCGCCCGATGCTCACGCAGCTCCGGCCGTATCTTAAGCCCGGCGTGCGCGTGCTGGAGATCGGTTGCAGCGTTGGCGCGCTGCTCTGGAGCATGAAGGAAGTGGTCGGCTCCACCGGACACTTCACCGGCATTGAGCCGCATGAGGGCCACGCGCAGTTCGCCCGGGAGAAAAAAGGACTGGATGTCCACAACGGCCTGCTGGAGGAAGTCTCGCACAAGCTCAAGCCCGCGAGCTTCGATCTGGTGGTGATGAACCACGTGCTCGAACACACCATCAGCCCGACGGCGACGCTGACCACGATCAAGAAGCTCCTCAAGCCGCACGGCCACTACGTCGTCGAAGTGCCCAATGTCGAGGCGCCCGGCTCACGGCTCTCGCACTTCTTCCACGTCGCGCACCACTACAGCTTCTCGCCGCGGACGCTGCACCGGCTGGCGCAGAAAACCGGCTTTGCGGTCAAGCGCGTGGACTCACTCGACGGCGACCTGCCCGGCACCCGGCTCAACGCGGTATTCGAGAAGCTTACCTCCACCGAGGCCGGCGTGACCACGCGCTTCATCCGGGACGACGCCACCGAACGCGCCGCCGCCCTGCGCCGTTACGAGCGCTGGTATTGGCTGACCGCCGCGAGCTTCCGCAAGAAAATCACCCACTGGCAGCGCCAGCGGATGTGAGGGCAGCGCCGGGGTCCGACCGGCGCGAACAAGGTGCGGCTTGAACGGGCCGGCTGCACCCCGCCCAGTTCTTGGGGGGACAAACTACTTTCAAACGTTTCGCCGGCTCGACCATCTTACTTTCATGAGAATCGGATTTGTTGCGCTGTTTAGCCTGGTTGTCCTTGGACTCCTCACGCCACGCGCGCACGCCGCTGCCACGACCGTTGATCTGTTGCTGGACAAGGAATCCACCAAACCGGGCGAGACCGTTCTGGCCGGCGTGCGGCTGACCATGGCCCCCCGCTGGCACACTTATTGGCGCAACGGCGGCGATGTGGGCTTCCCCACGAAGATTATCTGGGAACTGCCCACCGGGATTTCCGCCGGAGAAATCGAATGGCCGGTGCCCGGCAAATACATCGCCAATTCCCTTACCAGCTACGAATACGCCAAGGAGGCGGTGCTCTTGGTTCAACTGAAGATCGCGGCTAACGCCCCCCTTGGCAGCCAAGAACTGACTGCGAAGGTTTCGTGGCTCGAATGCGAAACCGGCGGCTCCTGCGTTCCGGCCAAGGGCACTGCCAAAGCCAAGCTGGTGATCGGTGCAGAAACCAAAACCTCCACCTCCGGCGCGCAGTTCCCAGGCTGGCAAAAGCTGCTGCCCACCCAGAATCCAACTCTGGTCGCCACCGCGCGCTGGGAAAGCCCGGCTGGCACAAACGATACCCGGCCGGTGCTCATCGAGTGGAACACGAGCGCGCCCAAGCCTGACTTCTTCCCCTACGGCGGCGAGGGCTTCGAGGTCGCCGGCCCGACGGAGCTCGTGAGCAGTGCGGGTGGCAAAACCGTCCTCCGCAAGCAGGTGAAAAAATCGGAAGGCGACTGGCCCAAGCAACTGCTCGGCCTCCTCGTCGAGCGCACGGATGAGCCGCATCCGACTGGCTACGAGGTCAACTTGGTTCTAAACGATGGAAGTTCCTCCAGCGCGCCCGGCGTCTCTGACAAGCAAGCGGCGACGCCCTCCCCTGCCCCGCCTGCCGCGGGCGGAGAAGTCACTTCCTTCGCCCACGCGCTGCTCCTCGCATTTCTGGGCGGCCTCATCCTGAACATCATGCCGTGCGTGCTGCCCGTCATCGCCCTCAAGGTTTTCGGCTTCGTAAACCAGGCAAAGGAATCCCCCGCGCGCGTGCGGATGCTCGGGATGGTCTATTGCCTCGGCGTCCTCGTCTCGTTCGTCGTCCTCGCGGGCGTCGTCATCGGCGTGCAGCAAGCCGGCAAAAGCGCGAGCTGGGGCATGCAGTTCCAAAACCCCATTTTCCTCGTGTCCATGACCACGCTGGTCACGCTCGTGGCGCTGAACCTCTTCGGGCTGTTTGAAGTCTCCCTCGGCAGCGGCGCGATGACCTCCGCAAGCGAACTGGCCGGCAAGGAAGGCCCGACCGGGGCGTTCTTCAACGGGATGCTCGCCACTGCTCTCGCCACGCCCTGCACTGCGCCGCTGCTCGCGCCCGCGCTCGGCTTCGCGTTTGCCCAGCCGCCGCTGCTGATCCTCGTGCTTTTTCTCGCCATTGGTGCGGGCCTCGCGCTGCCTTACCTGCTGCTCACGTTCCAACCCGCGTGGCTGAAGTTCCTGCCCAAGCCCGGCAACTGGATGGTCCACTTCAAGCACGCGATGGGCTTCCCGATGCTTGCCACGGCCATCTGGCTGCTGTGGGTTTCCACGCGCGTGTTCGGCCGTGACGGCGCGCTGTGGCTGGGGCTGTTCCTCGTCGTGCTCGCGCTCGCGGTTTGGATTTGGGGCGAGTTCGTGCAACGCGGGGGCGAGCGGCGCGGCCTGGCAATGGGGCTGAGTTTGCTGCTGGTGGGCGGTGCTTACGGCTACGCCCTGGAAGGGCAGCTGCGCTGGCGCAATCCCGCCAAACCCACCGAGGCCGGGACCATCGCGAAGTCCAGCCCCGAGGGCATTGACTGGCAGCCGTGGAGCTTGGAAGCCGTGGCCAAGGCCCGCAGTGAGAACCGCATCGTGCTGGTGGATTTCACGGCGGACTGGTGCTTCACCTGCAAGGCCAACCTCAAGAGCAGCCTCGAAATTCCCGAGACACGCAGGAGGCTCAAGGATCTGAACGCAGTCGCGCTGCTCGCCGACAACACGCTCGAAAGCCCCGCCATCGTCACCGAGCTGAAGAAGTTCGGCCGCGCCGGCGTGCCGATGGTGCTGGTTTATCCCCGCGACCCGAAGGCCGAGCCAATTCTGCTCCCGACGCTGCTCACCCCAAGCATTGTAGCCGAGGCGTTGGACAAGGCGGCCAAGTAGCAGGCGTGCAGGTGCCCAACCTGCGCGAAGCTCGACGCTTTAGTATAAGGCCACTCACGGCGTGAGCTGCGTCACGGCCTGGCTGCGATGAAAGGTGATCCGCTCCCCGGTCCAGCTCGCGAGGAGCGCGCCATTGGTCCCGGTGGCAAGGTAATGGTAGGTCAGTCCATTCGTGGCCATTCCCGCGATGGGTGGCCCGGTGCGTGACACCTCGTGGGACATGAAAATCTCCGTGATCGTGCCCTCGTAATCATCCAGCCGCACCTTTTCACCAACGCGCATGGCCCCCGCCAACTCAGGGGTTGGCGGACGCTCGGCAATCTGCTCCCGAAACAAATGCATGCTCAGTGCGTTGCCGCGAAGCCGCACGGCCAGCAGATTCGTTCGGCCGGCGGCATTGGTGACCTGGTAGTGGTGCGTGTTCCACTGCTGGTTAACCCGCGTGAAACCGGTCACGCGATGGGTGATGACCTGATACGGCCGGCCATCGAGAACGACATTTGTGCCCACGGCCAGGGGGGCAGGCGGTGCGGGGGCGCGCTGGACAACGGGCGAAGCCGGAGTGGCCGGCGACGGCAGGCCCGCAGGCTGGGGGCGGGAAGGGGCAATCTTCGTGTAGTAGAAGAGGGAGCCAAGGAAGCCGATGAGTATCGCAAGGAGGCCGAACTTGGCCACTTTCTCGGAGGTGAAGCCGGTCAGTCCAGGCGGGGCGACGGCCAGGCTGGCGGCGGGCAGTCCCAGCGCCTGCGCGACAAGTTCGCCGTGCAGTTGCATCCCCCGATAATATTCCACCTCGTCACCGCTCCAGCTGACGACCCACATCTTGCCCGCGGCTTCGGCGTTGAAGTATTGGGCCACATCGCCAACGGCCACCCAGTCCGGCGCCCGGCCTTCGATGAAGTGGACGCGTGACTCATCCACAACGGTGACCTCGGCGGATACTCCGTCCAGGCTGATGCGGTCACCGACCTTCTTCAGGCCAGCTTCACGGGCGGTCAGTGGCGTGGCCGGCGTGAACTCGGTGAAGAGCCGCCACTGCTGCGCGCCATAAACCTCCTCGCACACCAGCATCGCGATGCGGTCGGAACCGTCGCTCAGGTAGAACTCGTTCCAAAAGTAGGTCTCGCCCGCCTCGTCCATCGCCATGACCACCCGGGCGACAATGGTGTAGGCCTTGCCGGCAAAGGTGCCGGTCATGCCGACGCGGATGCGGGTGGGATTTACGTTGCTCATCGCTCAGTTGAAGAAATGGGGCACGAATCGGCTGAGGTTCCCCGTGATGTGACGGGTGTCCTCTCGGATGCCGAGGCCGGCGGCCGCATGGTCCACCACCCAGACGCCGAAGACGGGACGTTGGCCGGCGAAGTCACGCAGTGGTGCAAGGGCCTGGTAAACGAAACCTTCCGCGCCGTAGTCGCCGCCGGCTGCCTCGGCGATTTGGCCGTCGCGCACCAGGGTGATGTTCGCACCTTCGCGGCTGAGTTTGGGTTTCTTGACGAAGTTTGCGCCAAGCGGTTCGGGCGCCTCGAAGGCAGGGAGCAGATTGGGGTGGCCGGGAAACAGTTCCCAAAGGATGGGCAGCAGTCCCTTGTTGCTCAGAAGCATTTTCCACATCGGCTCGATGAAGCGCGTGGTCTCGCGCGCGAGGTGGGCGCCAAACTCCTCGTGCCACAGCCATTCCCACGGATAGAGCTTGAAGCACTGCGTGATGGGAGCCTCGGTGAGGTCCACGAAGTCCGCACCGTTCCAGCCGATGTCCTCGACGTGCACAAACCGCGTGGCCACCCCCGCCTGCTCCGCCGTGTCCCGCAGGTAGAGCACCGTCTGCTCGTCCTCGACGTGGTCTTTGATGGCGCTGAAGTGAAGCGCCTGTCCGCCCCAGCGCTGCCAGGCGGCGATGAGCCGCTCGTGGATCGAGTTGAACTGGTCGCTGGCCGGGCGCGTGTCTTGCAGCCAGAACCACTGCACCACGGCGGCTTCCAGCAAGGCGGTTGGGGTGTCGGCGTTGTATTCGAGCAGCTTCGGCGGCGATGCGCTGTCGAAGGCGAAGTCGAAGCGGCCATAGACGCTGAAGTCGTCGCGCTCCCAGCTCGCGACAATTGCAGGCACGGCGGCGGGGGGGATGCCGAGGCGGTCCCACCAGCCGTGCTGAATCACCACGTCAGCTGCCTCGATGCAGAGGTAGTGCAGCGCGTTCGCAGCAGCTTCCAGGGCGGAGACTTCGTCGGCTGTCAGGTGGTAGCACGCGGATTCGTCCCAATACGGCCCGTTCGCATGCGAGTGGTAATTGAGGCCCACCTGCTCGACCTTGGCCTGCCACTCCGCGCGCGGGTTCGTGAGTTGGCGGATCATAGCCGTGCCGGCGGTGTTCTCAAATGCATCATCACGAGCTGATGCCTCCCCACGACGAGCGCGAGGTGCTGCCGAAGCCGCTGCGGGTCGTGTTGCTGACTGGCGGCTTGGGCTGCGCGGCAATGGCGGCGGCCACAGCCTGCGGCAGCGGGGTGGAAATGTTGGTAAAGCTCTGATGCGGCTGGTCGCTCCACTGGCCGCCGTGAAAATACTGCTTCCGCTGCGGGTCGTAATGATTGTAACGGTGCGGGAACCAGCCGCGATACGGCGCGTGGTAGAAGCCGGCGTAGGGCAGGTGATGGTCGTTCGTGAAAGCGTTGCCCTGGAGCGCATAGCCGCCGTGACTGCCGACCTGCGCCTCCGAATCGCCCGCCGCCAGCGCCGCCGTGGACAATCCGCCCATCAGCACCAGCCGGATGTGTTGGCTTCGTTTCACTGGGCCGCGCGGGAAGGGGTCAGCCGACGATGGCTGCCGCCACAATGATGCTGACGCCGAGGATGACCGCCCCGGCGATGATGGCGGCGGCAACGTTCTTGTGCTCGACGATTTCCTTGTGCAGGTCACCGGGAGTGAACTTGTCAAACATGCGGTAGCCCAGAATGGCGGTGGCAATGCCGACGATGGCAAACAAGACCATCAATCCTAGCGCCTGAGGGACCGAGTTGGCGTGCAGGTGACCGCCTGTCTCGGCTTCCGCGGCCAGCGCCGCACCGGGCAGGGCGAAGGTGAGGAGCAAGGCACGGGCACGCAGGAGGATTTGCTTCATAAGTGGTGAGGATCTCCCAACATGCTGCCGCGGGGAGGGTGAGGCGTCAATCATGCGCGCAGCGTGGCACCCGCCGCGGCCCAAACCCACTACAAGCTGGCGAAAAGTTTGGAGCAGCGCCCGTCTCTTCGGAATTCGTTCTTGAATCGCCTTTCACCTTGCGGCGAAATGCGTTCGCGGAATTTCTCGTATGACGCTCGCGGACATCCTTCGGAAAGAGCAAATCGTTCCCGATTTGAAGGCCACCACCCGCTGGGAAGCCATCGACGAGCTGCTCGACCTCCTTGTCCAGTGCGGCAAAATCAAGCCCGAACACCGCGAAGCCATCGCGGCGGTGGTGCGCAAGCGCGAGAACTCCATGAGCACCGGCATCGGCTTTGGCATTGGCATCCCGCACGCCAGCACCGACCTGATCCCGGAAGTCATCGGCGCCTTCGGCCGCAGCGGCAAGGGCATCAACTTCGACGCGCTCGATAACCAACCCGTCAAGCTCGTCATGCTTTTCCTCGTGCCACAGGGCCAGTTCCAGAAGCACCTGCACACGCTCGCGAACATCGCGAAAATGCTTCACAACAAGGATTTTCGCACCGCCCTCGAAGCCGCCCCCGATGCCGAGGCCATGTTCAAGGCCATCACCGAGCAATCCCCCAAGAGATAGTGGCCCTCGTCCTCCTGGGTGAAACCGTGAGCCGTCTCCGGCTTTGGCAGTAAAAGGCATCCAGTATTCGGTTTCCACGGACGTCCACCCCGCTCTGGGATCGTCGAACATTGATGACCGAACGCTTCCCCGCTCTTCGGAAAATCCGTGTCGCATCGCCGACATCCGTGCTTAATTCCAGCGTGACTGTAACCGAATCACTTTCTCCGCAGACAACCATGGCCGACGTGCTTGCCGCCTACCCGGGCGCGCGGCGGGCGCTCTTCCGCAAGTATCACCTCGGCGGCTGTGCGAGCTGCGGCTTCCAGCCCTCGGAGACCCTCGGCCAACTGTGCGAACGCAACGGCGGGCTGAATGTGACCGAGGTCATCGCCCACATCCAGGCCAGCCACGAGCAGGACCGGCAGCTGGAAATCTCGCCCCGCGAAGTCGCCGACCGTCGGGCGCACGGCGAGCCGGTGCGCCTGCTGGACATCCGCACGCGCGAGGAGTGGGACGCCGTCCGCCTCGACGGTGCTGAATTCGTGAACCAGGAGCTGGTGCAATCCCTCATGGGCACCGCCCCGCGCGACGCGCTGCTGGTCTTCTACGACCATAGCGGAACCGCGAGCCTCGACGCCGCCGCCTACTTCGCCGGCCACGGATTTACGGCAGCCAAGTTCCTGCGCGGCGGCATTGACGCCTGGGCGCAGGAGGTGGACGCGAAGATGCCGAGGTATCGGCTACAATCTGCCCCGTGATGATTGTCGCAATTGTCCTCATGGTCCTCGGGCTTGCTGTGTGTGCGGCGTTGCCGGCGCAAGTGTTCTTGGAACGGATCAGAGTGAGAAGCGCTGCGACTTACTCGAAAATCTGGGCACCGCTGTTTCTGGTTTGTGGAGTGGGAACAGTCGGATTTGTTTTCGTGGTGTTTCAAGGCGGGTTCGGCCTTCTGACTTTTTCGGGCGCGACTGGCGCGGGAGCTTCACTTTGGTCTCCGTCCCTAAGGACGCTCGTAATCCTCTGGGCTGCCATAGCCGCGACCGTTTTGTTCTTCTACCTAATCGGAAAGGGGCGACCATCTTGACTTCATGTTCGCTCTCCCACTTTGCTTGGTTGGAGGCTAGATTCACGCCATGACCGACGACTTCCAGCAGCGTGTCTCCGCCGCGATGGCGAACCCGCAGAACATGGGCGAGCTGCCCAACGCCGGTGGTGTCAACTCCCTGACCGGCCGATGGATTTGATCTTGAGGGGAGCGACCTCGTCGACAGGCTGATTTTGCAAAAGGAGTTTGCTCCACTCGGGGAACTTCACGGTTCCAACCGGGCGAACAGGCACTTGAGATATTGCGCCTCGGGGAAGGTGGCCGGGTGATCCGGGGCATGAGTCGCGCGGATAAGCTCGGCGAACGGCCGCCGCGAAGCGTGGAGCGCGTCCAGCACCGCGGTGAAGAACTCCCCGGTCGAGACGTGCGCCGAGCAGGAGGCAGCCACGAGGATTCCTCCCCGGCGCAGGCGGGGCAGGCCCAATTCCGTGAGCTTGCGATAGGCCTGGATCGCACCCGCCCGTTCGGTCTCGCGCTTGGCCAGTGATGGCGGATCAAGGATAACGAGGTCGAAGTCCGCGCGGGAACTGGCCGCGAGCCAGTTGAACGTGTCGGCCTGCGCGCACTCGTGGCGGCAGGCGGCGATGTGCGGATCGGCGGCGTTCAGGGCGAAGTTGCGCCGCGCGGAGTCGAGCGCGTGCGGGCTGATATCGAGGTCGGTCGTGCTGCGTGCGCCGCCCCGCGCGGCGTAGAGGGAAAAGCCGCCGGAGAAGCTGAAAGCGTTCAACACGTCGCGTCCAGCGGCAAGCGCCTCGACGCGGCGGCGGTTTTCACGTTGATCGAGGAAAAACCCGGTCTTCTGCCCGCGAACCACCTCCGCCTCGAAGCGGATGCCGGTTTCGAGAAAGACGACCGGACCATCCGGAACGGAGCCGCGAAGCACCTGGCCATCGCGCAGGTTGAACTGCTGCTCGGCGAGCGACTGGATGTTGCGGCTGAGGCGCAAGATGAGACGCTCAGGTTGAAGCATTTCGAGGAGCCAGCCGACGACTTCTCCCACGCGCGGCAGCCAGGCGGCGGTGTAGAGCTTGAGCACGTAGGTCGTGTCGTAGCGGTCGAGCACGAGGCCGGGCCAGCCGTCGCTCTCGCCGCTGAGGCAGCGGTAGCCGGTGGTCTGCGTGTCAAAGAGACCGTCGCGGCGAGCCAGCGCGGCTTGCAGACGGGCGCGCCACCAGGCGTCATCGGCCGTCGCGGGCTTGCCGTGGTGCAGCACGCGCACGCGGATGGGCGAGAGCGGATCATAGAGACCGAGTGCGAGGAACTTGTCGCGGCGGTCGTAGATGACCGCGAGTTCGCCCGGCTGGCCGGCGCGGTTTTGCTCGCGGATGCTGGCGTCGTAGAGCCACGGGTGGCCACCGCGAATCAGGGACTCGGCGGTGGCGGTCACGCGCAGACGCAGGCGCGGTGGTTTGGTTGGGGCATCGGCCACGCGGCGGAGGCTACGGAGAGCAACGCGGGAAGTCGATGCGCGGCGAGGTTTACTCCTGCTCTTAATCCCGATCCTGATCTCCGGCGAAACGGGGAGGCGTAGGCTCAAGATTAGGATGACGAGCCGGAGGAAAGGTAAGAGCCAACCACAGAGTTGCGCCGGGCCGCCGCTGGCTGTTACATCCTCTCCCGTCGTCCAACCACGCGCGTATGCGGTCCGGCCTCACTTTGGCGCTGTCGCTCGCCCTCACCGGGGCGCTGCTGGGGATGAACATCGTGCTCCACCGCATCCGGCTGGCCGCACCTCCCGCCGACCCTGAGCGCAAGTTGACCGTCACGACGAAGCGCCTCGTCCGGAACCTCCCGCCGCCGACCGCCGCCCCGGTCGCCACGAATCCGCCGCCGTTCCACTGGAGCGCGCTGGAATCGCCCGACTACGCCACTTACGCCGCGAATCTCCGCGCCATCGGCTGCCCGGAGCGCACGCTGCGCGACATCCTCCTGCCCGACATTGAGAAGCTCTACGATGAGCAGAGGCGGCAAATTGAGAACGAGCCGGGAGATCACTTCTGGGAAACCGCTGACCAGCGTGACACCCGCCAGCGCCAGCACGATGCGAAGCTGCGATCGCTCGAACTCGAAAAGCGTGCCCTCATCCGGCAGTTGCTTGGCGCAGACTGGAGCTTCAAGGCAATGAAGGAGCTCCGTGGCGACGGCTTCGCGGCCGCGCTGATGGAGTTGTTGGCCGGCTACATGGATCTACGCGGAACGGAGCACGTGTTCATGACTCACCAGCTGGCAGAGGACGACGCGAAGGCGTTTCAGACCGCTACCGAAGGCATCTATTTGGACGAGGATTTGACGAAGCTCCAGGCGGTGCGCGATCGCTTCGAGGCCGATCTCGCGCGGGGGCTGGCTCCGTCGGAGCTAGAGGAATTGCGGCTGCGCATTGCTCTGCTGGCTGGCGAGGATTTCAGACAAGTTCGCCGCAACAACGGCGTGCCGGTGTCCGGCGCGGAACTGCGCGAGATTGCCAAGCTCCGCGCCGACACGAAGGACGTTTGGGCGAAAGTTCTGAACCTGGACGACGAGCTGTTCACCGAGGAACTCAAAGCGAAGGCCGACGCCGCGTTCACCGAATTGCTACGCCGCTTCCTCGGCCCGGAGCGCTTCGCCGATGCCGAGCGCGCGAAGGACGATCTTTTCCGCCAACTTCATCGCAGCACGGAAAACCAAGGCGTGACCAAGGCCGCACTCGTGGAAGCCTACGAAGCCCGCCGCGCTGCCCAGCAGCAGGCAGACGAAATCCGTAGCGATGCACAACTCTCCAATGCGGAACGCGCCGCGTTGCTCGCAGCAGTCCGTGCGCAGACTGCACAAGTGCTGTCCCGCAGCCTCGGACCGGTCGGCTACACCGCCTATTTGAAGGAGCACGGGGCCGGCTTTACCAACTCGCTCTCGCTCCCGCGCGCGCCGGCGGGCGCGACGCCGCAGGCCAACTCCAGCCAATGAACCTGCGTGGCTACATCCTCGCCACCATGGCGGCGAACCTCGCGCTTGTTGCCGCGCTACTGTGGCAGGGTGCCCGGATGCCTGGGCCCGCCCCGCGCGGCGGCGTGAGCGTCACCACCAACCTCGTAACCGAAGTCCTAGCGGAAGCTTCACCGCGTCCCGCGATGGTAAGCGTGCCCGGCAGCCCGCCGTTCCGCTGGGAACAACTGGAATCCACGAACCACCTGCAATTCCTCACCAACCTGCTGGCCATCGGCTGCCCGCCGGAGACGGCGCGAGACATTCTCGAGGCGCGCGTGGCCGATGAATTCCGCGCGCGATTGCGCGAGCTGATGCGTCCGGCGCAGGCGAGCTTCTGGGACACGGCGGCGGTGGGCGAGGATCAGTTGGACAAGCTGGTGAGAGCCCCGCAGCTGAAGCAAATGAATGGCGAGCGGAAGCGAGTCTTGGCCGAATTGATCCCCTTGCTACCTCGGGAGGACAAGTCCAGCAAACCTGTCAAAGACGAGAAGCTTGCCCACTTGAGCCCTGAAAAGCTGGCTGACCTAGAAGCTCTGGAGCGGCAGCTGGCCAAGGAGCGCGCGGTAATCGAGGAACAATGGGCGACGCTTTCGATCCGCGAAGTTCCGGTGAAAAAAAGGGAAAGGCGCGAAGTGGAAGATGCCAAGCGGCGCACACTCCTCACCGACGAGGTGTGGGATGAGGCCGAGCTTCGTCGCAGCCCTCAGTCGCAGCGGGTGCGCGAGCTGCGGGGTTTCGTCGCGACGGCGGAGGAATTGAAGTCACTGGCCCGCACCCTGCGCGAGTTCGACACCGCAAATCCTCCGCCCATCCGCCACCCAAACCGCGCGACGGACGACCCGAACTTCAGGGCAATGCTGGCCGAGCGCGAGGCGCTGCACACCAAGCATCTCACCGCGCGGCTGGGCGAAGCCGGCTTCGCTGCGTTCGAGCGCGGGAGCGACCCGCGTTTCCATACGTTGCTCAAGCTCGCGCGGCGGCTCGAACAGCCGACCGAAACTGCCGCACACTGGCTTGCCCTCCAGACTGCCGCACAGGAGCAGGCTAGGCTTACCCGCGAGAGCACCACGCTGGCAGACGATGCGCGTGCAGTCGCGCTGCTGGCCATCCGTGCGGAAACGGAGCGCACCTTGCAGACCGCCGTCGGCCCGCGCGGCTGGGGTGCGTATCTCCGCCACGCGGGCGATTGGCTGGGTCAACTGACCCGCTGATTCCCGGGGCCGTTGCGCCCGACGGAAAAAGATTGGGATTGGGCTTCGCCACCGGATTAGGATTGGCCCCGTGAGCAAGCCGACCGACATCCGTTGCACGTCCGCCACGCTGTATTTCCTGCCCGTCCACACGCGCATGCCGCTCAAGTTCGGCGGCGAGACGGTCAGCTACGTGACCTGCGCACGGGTGCGCGTGACGGTGCGCGACGCGGCGGGCCGCGAGGCCGAGGGCTGGGGCGAGACGCCGCTTTCCGTGACGTGGGTGTGGCCCAGCGCGTTGAGCTACGAGGCGCGGCATGAGGCGATGAAGGCGTTCTGCCGCCGGCTTGCCGCGGCGTGGGCGAAGTTCCCGGCCAGCGGGCATCCAATGGAGGTGGGCTATGATTTTCAGGAGCACGAGTTGCCGAGGCTGTTGAATGAGTTCAACGCAGCGCGTGCCGGCGGTTTGCAACCGCTGTCTTCCCCAGCCAGCGTCACCGACGGCAGTTGCAAACCGCCGGCACCGGAGCCGATGCCGTGGCTTGGTGCGCTGGTCTGTTGCTCGCTCTTCGACATCGCGATGCATGACGCCTACGGCAACCTCCACGGCGTCCCGATTTACGAGACTTACCGCGCACCGTGGATGAGCCGGACACTAGCGGACTTCCTCACACCGGCCCAAGGCGCGGGAGTGTCATTCGCGGGCAAGTTCCCGGCAGATTTCCTCACGGCCAAGCGCCCGGACCGGCTGCGCGCATGGCACCTGGTCGGTGGTGTGGACCCGTTGGATGCCAGCGAGCTAAAGGGCACCGAGCCGAAGGATGGTTATCCCGTGCTGCTGCGGGACTGGATTGAGCGCGACGGCTTGAAGTGCCTGAAGATCAAACTGCGCGGCAATGACGCGGCCTGGGATTACGCGCGCACGGTGAAGATCGGCGAAATCGCCGTCGCGGGCGGCGTAGAGTGGCTCACGGCGGACTTCAACTGCACCGTCCACGACCCCGCCTACGTGAACGAGATTCTCGACCGCCTGCGCGATGAGCATCCGCGTCTCTACGGGATGTTGCTCTATGTCGAGCAGCCGTTCCCCTACGAGTTGGAGAAGCACCGCATTGACACGCACAGTGTCAGCGCGCGGAAGCCGCTCTTCCTCGACGAGTCAGCGCACGACTGGAAGCACGTCGCGCTTGGCCGAGAGCTGGGCTGGACCGGCGTGGCGCTCAAGACCTGCAAGACGCAGACCGGCGCGCTGCTCTCGCTCTGCTGGGCCAAGGCCCACGGCATGACGCTCATGGTGCAGGACCTGACGAACCCGATGCTCGCCCAAGTCCCGCACGTCCTGCTCGCCGCGCACGCCGGCACCATCATGGGCGTGGAGACCAACGCGATGCAGTTCTACCCGGAAGCCTCGCGGCTGGAGGCCACGGTGCACCCCGGCCTCTACCAGCGGCGCGGCGGCGAAGTGGACTTGAGCACGCTGGGCGGCAGCGGGTTCGGCTACCGGCTGAAGGAAATTCCCGCGCGACCGGACATGACGGCGGAGGCATAAGGCGCGTCGCGCCCTGCCCTTTTTCCGAACGCGCAGGCTTCCGCCGCTGTCTCTTGCCGGGTAACATCCACCCGACATGAACACCGGCATCTCCGCCATCAACGAGGAAGTCCAGAAGGCCGCCGCCTTCGTCCCCACGCTCTTCGCCGAGCTGAACAAGGTCGTCATCGGCCAGAAGTATCTCGTCGAACGCCTCACCATCGGCCTGCTCGCCAACGGGCACGTGCTGCTGGAAGGCGTGCCCGGCCTCGCCAAGACGCTCTCCGTCAAATCCCTCGCCTCGTGCCTGAACGTGAAGTTCTCCCGCCTTCAGTTCACGCCCGACATGCTGCCCGCCGACGTCATCGGCACGCAGATTTACAACCCGCAGTCCGGCGGCTTCACCACGCGCAAAGGCCCCATCTTCGCCAACCTCGTCCTCGCCGACGAAATCAACCGCGCGCCCGCCAAGGTCCAGTCCGCGCTGCTCGAAGCGATGCAGGAAAAGCAGGTCACCATCGGCGACAACAGCTACCGGTTGGAGGAGCCGTTTCTCGTGCTCGCCACGCAGAACCCCATCGAGCAGGAGGGCACGTATCCGTTGCCCGAGGCGCAGGTGGACCGCTTCATGTTGAAGCTGAAAATCGGCTACCCGACGCGCGAGGAGGAGCGGCTGATTCTCGATCTCATGGCCCGCACCAGCGGTCTGCCCTCCGCGCAGCCCGTCGTCGAGGCCAAGACCATTCTCGCCGCGCGCCAGGTCATCAACGACATCTACGTGGACGACAAGGTGAAGGACTACATCGTGGATCTCGTGTGCGCCACGCGCGACCCGGCTAAATACAAGATCAACGTCAAGGACTTCATCCAGCTCGGCGCCTCGCCGCGCGCGACCATCTCGCTCACGCTGGCCGCGAAGGCCTACGCCTTCCTCAAGGGCCGTGGCTACGTGACCCCGCAGGACGTGAAAAGCATCGGCATGGACGTGCTGCGCCACCGCGTCGCCATCACCTACGAAGCCGAGGCCGAGGACAAGACCAGCGAGACAGTGATTCAGAAGATTTTTGACGAGCTGCCGGTGCCGTGAACGCGGAAGCAAGGGCCAATGAGGAATGCAGAATGAACTCGACATCGTCCGTGACGTCTCCGCCCGATTGGAAGGCGCGGGCATCGGCTACATGCTCACCGGCTCGATGGCGATGAACTATTACGCCCAGCCGCGCATGACCCGGGACATTGACGTGGTGGTTGCGCTGCGCCCGGCGGATGCGGCGCTGGTGGTGCGGTTGTTCAGCTCGGACTACTATGTCTCCCGCGAGGCGGTGGACAGCTCCATCGCGCAGCAGTCCCTGTTCAACCTGATCCACAACGAGAGCGTCATCAAAGTGGACTGCATCGTGCGCAAGCAGAGCGAGTATCGGCTCGCGGAATTCAACCGCCGCCAGCGGATTAAAATCGAGGACTTCGAGACATGGATCGTCAGCAAGGAGGACTTGATCCTCTCGAAACTGTTTTGGGCCAGGGATTCGCATTCCGAGCTTCAGTTGCGTGACGTTAAGAACTTGGTTTCCACCGGCTACGACCGCGCTTACATCCAGCAGTGGACGGAGGAACTGGGCGTGACTAGCCTGTGGCGTGAAGTCGCCCCATGAATGACACGCCCCCAGAGATTGCGGAGTTGGTCCGGCAGAAGCTGATGGCCCGGTCGGGTGCGGAGCGCTTTGCCATGGGCGTGCGGATGTTCGACGCGACGCGCGCCGTCGTGCTGGCTTCGCTGCCCGCCGACCTGACTCCGCAGGACCAGAAGCGGCGGCTCTTTGAACGGCTTTACGGCCAGCCTGCGCCATTTTGATGGGCTGCGCCCGAGGACAAGACCAGCGAGACAGTCATCCAGAAGATTATTGATGAGCTGCCGGTGCCGTAAGTGACCTTTGCTATGTCGAACAAAGTCCTGTCTCTTTCAGGAAACCAGGCGCGCGTGGTCTCTTTTTACCCGCGCGGATGGGGTGAGGTGGATCGCTTCTCACACTTCTATTCCACAACATATCGCTTCGATGAGCGCTTGATCGGTGCTCTCCGAGGCGTAGGGGGGCACTTTCACAAAGCTGTAATCTTGGAAGAATTGGCCCAGTCCATTGCTCCCGATTTGAAGAAAGACCGAGAAGAATTGGAGGCAAATGGCTACTCAGGAAACAAGAACGGCGCTCGACTGGCGGCAGTAATCGAGACGATTTTTTCTGAACTTTACTCAAGTGTTGACTGTGCTCGTCAGATTGTTGGAGAAGTTTATCGTCGATACCAAGGTGTTCCTGATTCGACGCGGAAGTTTTTCCAAAACGCAGCCTCTGGGAAACTCGACCCCAAATTGCCCGAGCCAATACGCCACGCCTTTGCAACGGCGAACTGGTATCACGCACTTCGGAAACTTCGAGATGCTGTGACTCATTCCGATGTGGGCTCGTGCTATCTCGATGCGGGCTCCGGGAAGACATGCTACATGAACTCGGCAGTTAAGGAGGATGGAAACAAATGCTTAATCATAGAAGATGCCTTCGAGCGGATTGAAACCTTCAAGAGAGAGGTAAACTCGTTCGAGGGCATGATTTTTGGAGTGTTGAACCAGACGCTAAAGGACGAAGAAGTATTTCAAGTCTGCGGATTCTTTGGCGGCAGGGCTTACTCTAGATTCGTTCGCCTTTCTGACGCAGTTGATTTTGATTCCGGTCGATGTGACGCATTGCGCTGGTTTGAAAAGGAAGGCAATCCGCGTTGTCCTTTCGCCGATAACTGCGGTGCGTATCAAAGGGCGAAGGCAGTTCAACTCGCATGATTCCCCGCGAGCTGCTCAAGAAGATCCGCCAGATCGAGATCCGCACGAACCGGCTCGTGTCCGAGTCCGTGTCCGGCGCGTATCACAGCGTCTTCAAAGGGCAGGGCATGAACTTCGACGAGGTGCGCGAGTATCAGCCCGGCGATGACGTGCGCGCGATTGACTGGAACGTCACGGCGCGGATGAACCATCCGTTCATCAAGAAGTTCGTCGAGGAGCGCGAGCTGACGGTGATGCTCGTGGTGGACCTCAGCGGCTCCGGCCTGTTCGGCTCGGGCGAGCAGTCCAAGCGCGAACTGGCCGCCGAGATCGCCTCCGTGCTCGCCTTCTCCGCCATCCGCAACAACGACAAGGTCGGCCTCGTGCTGTTCAGCGACGAGGTGGAGAAGTTCATCCCGCCGCGCAAGGGCCGACGCCATGTGCTGCGCGTCATCCGCGAAATCCTGTTCTTCGAGCCGAAACGCCACGGCACCGACCTGCCGGGCGCGCTGCACTTCGTCAGCCGGATGCTGCCGCACAAGTCCGTGGTGGTGGTGCTCTCGGACTTCCTCGAAGCCCGCGCGCCGGTGCGCTTCGGCAGCCGCAGTGCGAGCATTGCTCCCCTGCCCGCAGCGGAGCCGCTCGCGCCCGCCACCCAGATCGCACTGCGACAGGCGCACCGCCGCCACGACCTCGTGGCCGTGCAGATCACCGACCGCTACGAACTCGAAATGCCCGCGCTGGGCAGGCTGGTGCTGAAGGACGCCGAGACCGGCGAAGTGGTAGAAGTGCAGACGGGCAACGCCCGGCAGCGCGCTGCCTTTGCCGAGCAGCAGATGCTCTTCCAAGGCGCGCTGCGCAAAGCGTTCCGCACGATGGGCATTGATTCGATTCAACTGCGGACGGACCAGCCTTACTCGGCGGCGTTGGGCAAGTTTTTTGACACGCGGGAGAAGCGGAGGAGACGGGGATGAAACCGGAGCTTTGCGGTCAGAACGGCGCTCAACCCTCGGCAGTCCACTGAGATCTGAACCCAGATGACCGCCATGATCCTCCCGCCGCTCATCCTCGCGTCCGCCTCCCCACGCCGGGCGGAGCTGCTGCGCGGGCTGGGGCTGGAATTCACCGTGCTCACCAGCGCGGCCGAGGAAGCCCATCAGGACGACTTCACCGCGCGCGAGCTTTGCCTGCTAAACGCCTACCGCAAGGCCCGCGCCGTGGCCAAGCAGCACCCGCAGGCGCTCGTGCTCGGCGCGGACACGCTCGTGTATCTGGGCACGACGCTCTACGGCAAGCCGACGGACATGGCGGACGCGCACCGGATGCTGCGCGAACTGGCGGGCCACACGCATCAGGTCGTCACCGGCGTCTGCCTGCTGCACTTGGCCAAGCACCGTTGCCGACTGTTCGCGGAGACAACGGACGTGACCTTCAAGCCGTTGAGCGACGCGCAGATCACCGCTTACCTGAAGGCGATCCAGCCGCTCGACAAGGCGGGAGGCTACGCCATCCAGGACCGCGGAGATGACATCGTCGAGCGGATCAACGGCTCGTTTACGAACGTCGTCGGCCTGCCGGTGGAGCGGGTCAGGCACGAGCTGGCGGGCTGGCATCGGCACTGATGGTGCGCGCAGGCGATGGGGCCCAGCAGATTCTCCAGATTTTCTGCCCACGCTTGCCTTCACTCCGCCCGCTCCTACACTCCGCGGTCCGATGCTGAACCTGGACACGCTCAACCCCGAGCAACGCGACGCCGTCGAGACGATTCGCGGCCCGGTGCTCATCCTCGCGGGCGCGGGCACGGGCAAGACGCGGGTCATCACCTTCCGCATCGCGCACATGATCGAGCGCGGCATCGCGCCGGACAACATCCTGGCCGTCACCTTCACCAACAAGGCCGCGCGCGAGATGCTGGAGCGGGTCAACCAGCTTGTGCCAAGGACCCGGGGCGCGGAGCGCGGATCCCGGGGCGAGGACAAGCCGGCGCGCCCGACGATTTCGACCTTCCACTCCCTCTGCGTCCGCATCCTCCGCCAGCACATCGAGAAGCTTGGCTACAAGCGCAACTTCGTCATCTACGACGAGGCCGAGCAGCTCGGCGCGATTAAGAAAATTCTGGCGAACATCTCCGCGAAAGGCGAACAGACGGACCCGCGGGCGGTGCTCGGACTCTTGAGCAAGTTCAAGAACGGCGGTGCGCAGGCCGAGGCGGCCTTCAAGGATCCCAATGTTTCCGCCCTCGCCGAGCACGTCCGCAAGAAATACGAGTCCGCGCTCAAAGCCTGCAACGCGGTGGATTTTGACGATCTCATCCTGCTCACGCTCCGGCTGTTCAATGAGCATCCCGACGCGCTGGAGGCCTGCCGGGAACGCTTCCGCTACGTGATGGTGGACGAATATCAGGACACCAACGCCGCGCAGTTTCAACTCGTTCACGCCCTGACGCAGCGGCACCGAAACTTCTGCGTCGTGGGCGACGATGACCAGTCCATCTACGGCTGGCGCGGCGCGGAGGTCGCCAACCTGCTCGAGCTGGAAAAACATTTCCCCGAAGTGAAGGTGGTGAAGCTGGAGCAGAACTACCGCTCGACGAACACGATTCTTCAGGCCGCCAATGCGGTCATCAAGAACAACGCCCGCCGCCGCGGGAAGAACCTGTGGTCACAAAACGGCCAGGGCTCGAAGATTCTCCTCCAGGCCTTCGACAACGAAGAGGCCGAGGCGCGCACCGTCGCCGAGACCATTGAGTTCAAGCGCATGACCAAGCGGGTGCCGTGGGGCGATCAGGCGATTCTCTTCCGCACGAACCTGCAGTCGCGGCCCATCGAAATGGAGCTGCGCAAGGCGGGCATCCGCTACCACCTGATCGGCGGACAGAGCTTCTTCGATCGCCGCGAGGTGCGGGATTTCCTCGCCTACGTGAAGACGTTCCTGAACCCGCACGACGACGTGAGCCTGCTGCGCATTGCGAACGTCCCCGCGCGCGGCCTGAGCGACGTGACGATGGAACGGCTGCTGGCCGCCAGCCAGGAACGGCATTGCTCGGTCTTCGCCGCGATGCGGCACACGGATGTGCAGGCAGGGTTTCAAGCCCGCACGCGCGAGGCGGTTCAGGCGTTCATCGCCCTCGTCGAGGAAACCCGAGCGCAGCTGGGCGACGAGTCACTCGCATCCAAGCCGGATGCGCTCCAGCAATGGGCGGAGAAGTTTCTCAACGACGTGGGTTACTGGGGCGAGCTCCGCCGCAGTGAGAAAAACGCGGAAAACGCTGAGAACCGGATCCGCAGCCTGCGCGACCTGATCGCCACGATGGATCGCGAGGGCGGGGATCAGCCTGCCTCGGCCCGCCTCGATGCCTTCCTGGAAACCATCACGCTGGATTCCGAGCGCGCCGAGGAGAAGGAGGCCGGCGACGCCGTCACGCTCATCACGATGCACTCATGCAAGGGCCTGGAGTATCCGCACGTGTATGTCGTGGGCCTGGAGGAGGGATTGCTGCCGCACGCACGCTCGAAGGTCGAGGGAACACTCGACGAGGAACGCCGGCTCTTTTACGTCGCCATCACCCGGGCCAAGCGCGAGCTGATGATCTCCCACTGCGGTGGGCGGAAGAAATACGGCCAGATCACGCCGTGCCATCCCTCTTCCTTTCTCAAGGAGCTGCCCCAGCACCTCATCGACGACGCGGACGAGAAGGGAAAACAGCCCGTTACGCAGGCCAGCGCGAAGGACATGTTTGCCGCGATGCGGGCGGCCATCCAGGCAGGGTGACACCGGCCGGTGCCGACGGGCTCAGACAGCCCCGGGAGCTTTTTTGTCCCCGTTCGCCAGCCGCTGGCTCAGCAGGTTAAGCGTGCCCATGAGCTTGCCGAGAGTGGTTGGCTTGTAGAGCACGATGCCATTCACCTTCTTGAAGAAAGCTTCGATCTTCGGATTGCCCTCGTAGCTGGTGACAAAGATGAACCGCTGGCAAAGGTGGGGCTTCACGCGCTCCACCGCGGTGTAGAACATGTCACCCGGCATGTGCGGCATCATCATGTCGCAGATGATCGCGTCCACCTCGTGGCGCATGATGAGCTTGAGCGCCTCCACGCCATTGGGAGCGGTGTTGCAGATGTATCCCTGCGAACCCAGCAGCTCCTTATACATCATCGCCAGCTCCACATCGTCGTCCACCACCAGCACGGAGCGGATGCGGCGGGCGTTGGTGTCGGCGGCGTTGGACATGGTCAAGCGTTGGGCAGAATAGAAACCAAGGGCCGGGACGGGTGCAATTGAAAACCACCTGCCAAGCGCCCGCGGCAGCAATTCACTTGGCAAGGTGCGGTGTCATTGCTACTCACCCCGCGCGTCCGATACCCGGCGCACACCGAGCAGCACTGATCCAACGACAATTATGGCCGAAATCGAAATCCCTCAGGAAACTGGCAGCAAGGAAGACAAGAAGGTCGGTATCAAGATCGCGATCATCGCCGTCATCATGGCCATCGTGTCCTCCTACGGGAAGAATGCCGCCAATGACATGATCATCAACGAGGTCAAGGCCTCCAACGGTTATGCCTGGTATCAGGCCAAGCGCATCCGCAGCGCAATGAACGACCAAGTCATCGGCCAGATCGACATCGACTTGCTCGGCCAGCCGAGCGACGCCCAGCGCGAGGCGATGGGCAAACTGAAGAAGAAGCTTCAGGAGAAAAACGCCGAATACAAAAAGGAGAACGAGGACATCCTCAAGGAAGCGGACAACACCAAGTCGGAAGCCGCCCTCGCAGGCAAGAAGAACGACGCCTTCGACCGGGCGGAAATCGCCCTGCAAGTCGCCGTAGTGCTCTGCTCCCTGACCCTGCTCACCGGCAGCCAGCTCTTTTCGCGGGCCGGCGTGCTGCTGGCCTTCGTCGGTGTGGTGCTGGCCATCATGGCCTTTTTCAAGAAACCCGATCCGCCCAAGACCGAACCCGCGCCACCGGCTGCCGCTGCGCCCGCCCAGCCAGCGGGGAAATAGCGCTGTGCTGTCGCCGGATGTTTCGCCCGCCCCTCCGGCTTCTTGGCTTTCGTAGGGGAAAGGCCTGAGCGTCCGGAGCGAGTTTCCGCTTGGAAGCAAGGTCGGTTTCGCTACCGTCGCGCATCGTTCGCCGGCCCCGCCCGCCGGCCTCCTTATGGCCTTACCTCCCGCCGTCACGCCCGAACCGCCCGTGCAAAACGGACGTCCTGCCTTCCTTGCCCTGCTCGCCCTCTTGGCGGCCGTGCTCGCCGTGCTGTTCGCCAAGAGCTTCCTGCCGGAATACATCGTCTTCGCCAACGACGGCCCGCTCGGAGCGAACTCGGCCGCGTCGGGCCGGATGCCCGAGGCGATGTTCGGCGTGTGGCTGGACCTGAACTGGGTGGGCAACGAGGGCGTGGCCTCCGCGCCTAACCTCTCGAACCTGCTCACCGGCCTGCTTGGCCCCGTGGGGCTGGCCAAGGTAATCGTCCCGCTTTCACTGCTGCTGCTCGGCTGCGCCGCGTGGCTGTTCTTCCGGCAATGCGGCTTCGCGCCGTGGGTGTGCACCGTCGGCGGCATCGCTGCCGCGCTGAACGGCGACCGCTTCTCCGTCGCCGCGTGGGGCCTTTCCATGTGGGTGATGGGCACGGCGGCGGTGTTCCTCGCGTTGGCCGCGCTGCTCGCCGCCACGCGCCGGCGTTCCGTGCCGCTGACGTTGCTGGCCGGCTTCGCCACCGGGTTGGCGGTGATGGAGGGCTTTGATACCGGAGCGATCTTCAGCCTCATTATCGCCGCGTTCGCCCTGTTCCATGCCTGGACGCAGGGCACGCAGCCCGGCGGACACTGGGCGCTGCGGGGGCTGGGACGCGTGGTGGTCATTGCGGCCTGCGCGCTGTTCATCGCCACTTACACGCTCGTCAACCTCATCAACACGCAGCTCAAGGGGGTCGTCGGCATGGCGCAGGACAAGGAAACGCGCGAGCGCCGTTATGTCGAAGCGACCATCTGGAGCCTCCCGAAGATCGAAACGCTGCGGGTCCTCATTCCCGGGCTATACGGCTATCGCATGGATACGCCCGACGGCGGCGCATATTGGGGCACCGTGGGACAGAACCCCATCGTTCCCCAGCTGCTGGAGGCCGCCGGCCGCGGCGACACTCAGGCGCGGGCCATGCTCGCGAACCCCGGCGTCCACCGCCATTCCGGCTCGGGCGAGTATGCCGGCGTGCTGGTCGTGCTGCTGGCCGCGTGGAGCCTTGCACAGGCGTGCCGCAAACAGGGGGCGTTCACCGAAGGCGAACGCAAGCTGGTCTGGTTTTGGGCCGCCATCGCGCTGGGGTCACTCCTCTTCGCCTTTGGCAAGCACGCGCCGTTTTACCAACTGTTTTACTCGCTGCCCTACGCCTCGACCATCCGCAACCCGGTGAAGTTCATGCACTCGTTTCACCTCGCGGTGATCATCCTGTGCGGTTACGGCCTGCATGCGTTGGCCCGGCAGTTTGTGCGGCCCACCGCCACGGCCGGTGATCCCCTGGCGGACCAGGTAAAAGGCTGGTGGGCCACCGTGACCGGCTTCGAGCGCCGGTGGACGCTCGCCACCGGACTGCTCGTGGCGGCGGGTTTCGTCGGGCTGCTGCTCTACAGCTCGGCGCGCAAGGAGCTGGAGAAGCATCTGCTCAGCGTCGCGTTTTCCGAGGACATGGCGAAGGCCATCGCGTCCTTCAGCATCGGCGAAGTCGGCTTGTTCGTGCTGTTTCTCACGCTGTCGGTGGCCGTGCTGGTGGTGGCCTTGAGCGGCTACTGGTCCGGCCCGCGCGCGCGCTGGGCGGGCGTGACGCTCGGGCTGCTGCTGGCCGTGGACCTCGCCCGCGCCAATGCACCCTGGATCATCTATTGGAACTACCGGGAGAAATACGCCGGCAACCCGGTCATCGAGTTCCTCAAGCAGGCCCCGCACGAGGGCCGCGTGCAGGCGGTGCCGTTCCAACTCGGCCAGCAGTTCAGCGTCTTCCAGCAGCTTTACGGGTTGGAGTGGACGCAGCACCTGTTCCTCTACAACAACATCCAGACGCTCGACATCACGCAGGAGCCGCGCCAAACCGCTGAAAACCAGGCGTATCGTGCCGCCCTGTCCGGGAACAGCGCCCTGCTGACGCGCCTGTGGGAGCTGACCAACACGCGCTACATCTTTGGGCTCAACGACACCAATTTCCTCAATGGCATCGCCGCCCAGCTTGACGCCGGCCGCCGCCGCTTCCGCATCCACACCCCCTTCGACATCGTGCCCAAGCCGGGCGTCACCACGCCCACGCGCATGGATCAGGTTACCGTTGCCACCAACGGGCCGGGACAGTTCGCGCTCATCGAGTTCACCGGTGCCCTGCCCCGCGCCAAGCTGTTCACCAACTGGCTCGCCACCACCAACGACACCGAAGTCCTGAGCCTGCTGACCAACGCCGCCTTCAACCCGCACGAGACCGTCATCGTCTCCGCGCCGCTTCCGCCGGGCACCAACGCGCCGGGCACCAACGCGGGTGAGGTGAAGTTCACCGCCTACTCGCCCAAGCACCTGCACCTCGAAACAACTGCCACCGCGCCGTCCGTCCTCCTGCTAAACGACAAGCACTCGCCCAACTGGCGCGTCACCGTGGACGGTCAGCCGGCGACGCTGCTGCGCTGCAATTACCTCATGCGCGGCGTGCAGGTTCCTGCGGGCAAGCACGCGATCGAGTTCCGCTACGCGCCGCCCATCACCGGGCTTTACATCACCACGGCGGCCATCGCCATCGCGCTGTTGCTGCTGGGCGTCGTGCTGTTCACCCGCCACGCCGACGGCGCTCCGCCCGTGGCGAAGCCCACCGCCCCGCCGCCAGCGAAGTAGGGCGCGATTCTCCCTTTTCCACCTGCGCCGGGTTCTGCTTCACTCGGCCCGTTGTGACCAAACCCTCGCCCCTCTCACTGGTCCGCCGGGCGCCGCCCCGGCTGCGCAAGGAGATTGAGTGCGTCCTCATCAGCCGCACCCAGCTGCACCGCCGCGTGCGGGAACTGGCCCGGCAAATTGAGCACGATTTCGCGGGCCGCGACCTCGTCGTCGTCTCGCTGCTCAACGGCACGGTGATGTTCCTTGCCGACCTCATTCGCAGCCTGAACCTGCCGCTGCGGCTGGATTTCATGGGCGTTTCCAGCTACGGCAGCGGCACCGTCTCACGCGAACTGGTCTTCACCAAGGAGCTGCGGCTAGATGTCCGCGACCGCGACGTGCTCCTGGTGGACGACATCCTCGACACCGGCAAGACCTTGACGACCGTCATCGCCAAGCTCCAGAAGCTCAAGCCCCGGCAGATCAAGACCTGCGTGCTCTTGAACAAGCCGGCCCGCCGTGTCGAGCACGTCGAGGCCGATTACTCCGGCTTTGAGATTCCCGACCTATTCGTCGTTGGCTACGGTCTCGACTACGCGGAGCGGTATCGGAATTTGCCGTTCGTCGGGGTGCTGAAACCGGAGATGTATCGGTCATAAAGCACCATGCGAAACTAGCAGCCTGCCGCCTTACGTTTTGGCATTACTCATCACGTTGCTGTGACTGTCCGAGTCCAATTCTGGTCCTACTTCAAAGACCTCACCGGCTGCGCGCAGGCGAGCGAGGAACTGCCGGCCGGCACGACACTTGGCGACTTGGTCGGGCGGCTGCACGCGCGGTTCCCTAAACTCGCTGCCATGGAGAAGTCCACGCTCATTGCCATCGGTGTCGAGTATCAAAGCCGCGACTACGTGCTCAAGGACGGCGACGAAGTCAGCCTGTTCCCGCCCGTGCAAGGGGGCTGACTGAATACTGAACACTGATTTTTTCCGGTGCACCGCTCCCTAACCCTCACTCCCGATCCGATTGACGAAGCAGCCCTCGTCGCCGCGCGGCGCATGGGCGAGGGCATGGGCGCGGCCGCGTGTTTCAGCGGCGTCGTGCGCGGCAGCGAGGAAGGCCAGCCCATTGCCGCGATCGAATACGAGTGCTTCCGCCCGATGGCCGAGCATCAGTTCCACAAGCTCTTCGATGAGATCGGGCGCCGCTGGCCCATTGAGTCTATCCGGCTCGTCCACCGCCTTGGTGTCGTGCGCGTCAACGAGCCGTCGCTGTGGGTCGAGGTAATCGCTCCGCACCGGGGCGAAGCCTTCACCGCGTGTCAGTGGCTGATTGACGAAATGAAGCGCGTGGTGCCGATCTGGAAGAAGCCCTTGAGGTGATGGCTTGGATGCCGTTTGCCGCAAAGGCATTTTTGCTTCATTTGACGAGCGTCGATGCAGGGGAAACTCCTTGCTTTGGCAGGCTCGCGAAACAGAATCCGCCATCCGATGAACGAGACGCACACCGCCCTAAACACGAGCCTGGGCGCGCTGCTGGTCGTGCTCAATCTCGGGCTCATCGCGCTGGTCGGCTTGCTGGTCCATCATGTGAGTGCCCAGCGCCGCGAGCGGCGGGCGCAAATCGGCCAACTCGCCGAGCAGCTCGGGCGCGCGCTGGTGGGCCTTCAGAAGATCAACTCAAGCGTCATCGCACAAACCAACGAGACCAAGGACCGGCTTGGCGCACTGAAACCCGCCTTGGAGCACGCCGAAAGCCTCGTCCGGGAAGGGGCCAACTTCACCACCGACTTCAAGGCCGTCCGGGGTGAGCTGCGCAAGCTGGACGAGCGCGTCGAGTCCGTGGGCCGCGCCGCCGCCGAGCTGGCCGCCGGGCAGGCCACCGTGGCCGAGGCACAAGCCGCCGTGACGGGCGAGCTGCGCGGGCTGGATGGCAAGCTGGACGCGCTGCGGCAGGCAGTGGCCGCGGCCGCGGAGAAGCCCGCGCCGCCCAGCGCGCCCCCGGCCCCGCCGGTCGAGCTGCGCCAGCTGCAGGAGCAGGTAGGCTCGCTCCAGCAGGTTGTCGCCGCGTCCGCGCAGGCGCAGGCCGCCGGCGTGGGCGAGCTGCGCGGCGAACTGCGGACCCTGTCCGCCGGCCAGCAGCGTTCTGCGCAGGAGCTGCGCACGCGGCTCGACCTGGAGCTGCGTCAGCAGGAGGCGCGCTTCCGTGACCTCGCGGAAAAGTTTCTCGCCGAGTCCGCTCAGTTGCGCGCCCGGCTGGAGGCGGAGAAGCGCGCCCCGCTCGAACCGCCGCGCCGGCAAGTTGTCCCCGCCGCCGAGGAGGCCCCGAAGCCCGAACTGGACGCCGAGACCCGCAAGGAGTTCCGCAAAATCGCCGACCGCCTGGACGGCCTGCAACGGCGTATGGAAGAGATCATCCGGCTGTGAGGGCCAGCGGTATTTGCCGAAATTTTTTCCTGCCGGCATCGTCCAGCAAGTAGCTCAAACCATGAAAACCATTCGTCTCTTCGCGCCCCTGGTGTTGGCCGCCTCGATTACCACCGCCCTCGCTGATGCGGTTAAAGACCGCGAGGGGGCCGTTCGCAAGGACAAGGCCGACATGCAGAATGACTCGCGCTGGATTTACAACGACTGGCAGAAGGGCTTCGCCGAGGCCAAGCGCACCGGCAAGCCGCTGCTCATCGTGCTGCGCTGCGTGCCCTGCCTGTCCTGCATGGGCCTCGATGCCAGCGTGTTGACATCGCAGGAGCTGACGCCGCTGCTGGATCAGTTCGTATGCGTGCGGCTCATCAATGCCAACGCCATCGAGTTGGCCAAGTTTCAGTTCGACTACGACCTCTCCTTCTCCACGCTGTTCTTCAACGCCGACGGGACGCTCTACGGCCGCTACGGCTCATGGACGCACCAAAAGGATCCGCAGGAGAAAACCACCGTCGGTTACAAGCGCTCACTCGAAGCTGCGCTGGCCGTCCACACCGCTTATCCGGTGAACAAGGCCGCGCTGCTCCCGAAGCAGGGCGGCCCCGTGCCCTTCGCGACGCCCGTCGAAATCCCCGGCCTCGCCGGCAAATACAAGCGGGACCTTGACTGGGAGGGCAAGGTGGTCGGCAGCTGCGTCCACTGCCATCAGATCGGTGACGCCTACCGCGCCTACCACCGCGACGCCGGACGGCCGCTACCCAACGATCTGATCTATCCAATGCCCATGCCCGAAACGGTCGGCATCACTTTGGAGCCGGACCAGGTCGCCAAGGTCAAATCCGTCACGCCCGGCAGCATCGCGGCGAAGGCCGGCGTGCAGGCGGGCGACGAGTTCAACACGCTTGGCGGTCAGTTGCTCATCTCCATCGCGGACTTCGCGTGGGCCTTGCACCGCGCGCCGGAAAGCGGCTCCTTGCCCGCCACGGTGAAGCGCGGCAAGTCGCAGGCGGCGCTGACGCTCCAGTTGCCGCCGGGCTGGCGCACAAAGTCCGACATTTCGCGCCGCGTCGGCACCTGGCCGATGCGCGCGATGGCCTTCGGCGGAATGGTTTTGACCGACCTGACCGACGAGGAACGCCTCGCCCGTGGGCTGGCGAAGGACAAACTCGGCCTGTTTGTGAAGGGGCTCGGACAATATGGCAAACATGCCGCCGCCAAAAACGCCGGTTTCCAGAAGGATGACGTGCTGGTGGAGCTCGACGGCAAATCCGGCCGGCTCAGCGAGGGTGAACTCATCGGCCAGCTCCTCCAGCAGACCAAGCCGGGTCAGAAGCTCAAGGCCGTCGTCCTACGCGGTGAAAAACGCGTTGAGCTGATGCTGCCCATGCAGTGAGCGCCCGTGCCGGCGACTTGCAGTAGCCGGCACCGCTCAGTGCCATTTTTGCAGCTCGACTATGTTCCCCTCCGGGTCGGCCATGTAGATGAGCGTGAGCCGGCCGGCGCCCTTGATGTCAATGGTCACGAGCTGACCCACGTCCTGCCCGCCCCAGCGGAGGATTTCCGCGCGCTTCGCGTCCACGTCCGGCACCTCAAAGGCCAGGTGCGCGAAGCCGGGCCGGTTGAGCGAGGTCGGCAGCGACGGCTCATTCCGTGAGTAGGTGAAAATCTCAATCGTCGGCCCGTTCTCCCCGTGGCCTGGCAGTCGCAGATGCCGGCCGCGAATCCGCTCGCCGGGCATCGCCGTGAGCGCGTCAATGTGCGGCCCGTGGTGATCGCGCTCCGCGCTGACCGGCTCGCAGGCGAAGACCTGCGTGTAGAAGTCCGCCAGCCGCTGCCAGTCGTTGGCGATGAGGTTCGTGTGCGCGTAGCGGATGCTGTTGGCGGCGGGTGTAGGCATAACGGGCGGACTTTGGAGGGAGCCGCAGCGGGGGTCAATCCGCGCCCCTCGCCCGCGAATGCCTTTGCCTCACGGTCTGCCGTCGCTTTATCTTCACTGACCTGAACGCTATGAAAGTTAATCTCGCCTACGGCCAAAGCCACTTGCCGGTAGAATTTCCCGACGCCCGCACCACGGTCATCGAGCCATCGCACAACCCCGGTCTGGCCGACGAGAAGTCCGCCCTGCTCGCCGCGCTGGACAATCCTATTGGCGCAAAACCGCTGCGCGAATGGCTCAAGCCGGGCGCGAAGATCTGCATCAACTTCACCGACATCACCCGTGCGACGCCGAACCACCGCATCATTCCCTGGGTGCTGGAATACCTGGCCAGCCACGGCGTCACCCGCGACCAGATCACGCTGCTCAACCAGACCGGCACGCACCGCCCGAACACGAAGGCCGAGTTGGAGAAGATGCTCACGCCCGAGGTCGTGGCGAACTACCGCGTCATCAACCACGAGTGCGAGCACGACGCGGACATGGTGCAGTTCGGCACCACGCGGACGGGCGCGCCCGCGCTCATCAACCGGCACTGCGCTCACGCGGACGTGCGGATCATCACGGGCTTCATCGAGCCGCATTTCTTTGCGGGCTTCAGCGGCGGGCCCAAGGGCATCGCGCCCGGCGTCGCGGGCCTGGCCACGGTCATGAGCAATCACGGTGCACACCACATCGGCGACCCGCGCGCCGCCTTCGGCATCACGGAAGGCAACCCGTTGTGGGAAGAGCTGCGCGACATTGCCTTGCGCGTGGGCCCCAGCTTCCTGCTCAACGTCACGCTGAACGAGATCAAGCAGATCACCAACGTCTTCGCCGGCGACATGCAGGCGGCGCACAAGACCGGTTACGAATACGTCCGCAAGTCCGCGATGCAGCGGGTGAAGGAGCCGTTCGACATCGTGGTGACGACCAACAGCGGCTACCCGCTGGACATGAACCTCTATCAGGGCGTCAAGGGCATGAGCGCCGCTGCACGGATCGTGCGGCCCGGCGGCCTGATCATCCTCGCGTGCGAATGCAGCGAGGGCGTCCCCGCGAACAGCCCGCTGGACAAGCTCCTCCGCAGCGCGCGCAGCTCGGAGGAAATCCTGCTGATGCTGGCCACGCCCGGCTTCGTGAAGCCGGAGCAGTGGCAGGCGCAGATTCAGGCGCTCATCCAACGCAAGGCCGAAGTGCTGGTTTACAGCAAACTCTCCGAAGAGGTGCTTTCCTCCGCGCATCTCAAGCCGTGCCGCGACATCGGCGCGGAAGTCGCCACCCGCCTGGCCACGCTGGGTCCGGAGGCGCGCGTCGCCGTGCTGCCGCAGGGGCCGTTGACGATTCCGTATCTGGCGTAAGCTGCGGTTGCACCACTTTGCCCTCGCTTCGCGGCCGGTTCCGCGCAAATCATCGGGTGTCCCGATGCCATGAGCGACAGCGGCTTCCACAAGTGCGCCTGCGAGAACTGCCAGGGGCATCTCGAATTCCCCGCGCACGCTGTCGGCATCACCACCACCTGTCCGCATTGCGGCGTGGAGACGCGGTTGGTCGCGCCCGATAACACGCCCGGCCCCGCGGTAATCCCCACCCCGCCCCCAGCCGGAGGCGCGGAGACCCAGCCCGCGGTAGCTCCGAAACCCGTCGCGTCCGCTGAGGCGCCATCCACTGGTGGCAAGCTCAAGCGTGCGCTGAACCTTGTCGGTAGCGTGCTGCTCGCATTGGTCGTCATCGCCGGCGTTGGCTGGAAAATCTGGCGCAAGGTGCGCCAGACCGGGAACGCGGTCGAGGCCGTGAAGCCGGACGCCAAGCCCACAACCGACACCCCAACTACCGCGCCCGCGACTGCGCCTTCCGCCGCGCCCGCCGCGCCCTCGGCACCGCCCACGTCCATTGTCCTCGCCACCGGCACGCCACCCGCCCGGAAGGCCGGCGAAGACCTGCAAGTGACCGGCTTCGAGATCCACAAGGCCAAGGAGGGCAACCTGCAATACATCGTCGGCGTGGTGACCAACCACTCGGCCCGCCAATACTTCAACGTGAAATTGGAGTTCGCGCTGAACCGCGCCGGCGGGAAGTCCGGCGATACCGCCACCGACACGTTGCGGAACCTCCCGGCTAATGTGGGGTCAACTTTCAAGGTCAACATCATCGGCACCGCGCCCGTCACCGGCGCAGCGCTGACCAAACTCGAAGGGGAGAAGGAATGAGGACGCTTACTGGCTTTGCGCGGCGCGCAATTACCATCTGCCTGTTGTTTTGCCTCGCCAGCCTCGCCGCGGTGCTGCCGGTGTTCGCCGCGGACACGGAGTATCGCCAGGTCCGCATTCAGGCCGTCGGGGCAAGCGTCCGCGTCCGACTGCCCCTCACCGATGTCACTGGCAAGGTCCGCCCCAAGCAGCGCACCGACGACGGCAACGGCGAAGCGCTCGCGCCGACGAAGACCGCACTGGGCGCGAAGCATTACCTCGAATGGCAGATCAGCTACGACACCCGTGATGCCGCCGCACCGAACGTGGTGAAGGAGATCCAGTTCACGCGCCGGGGCGAGACGAAGTTCGGCGCGGAGTTGAGCCTGATGCTTGCGGAAGCACTGCGGGTCGGTGTGATCTCGACCAACGACCTCCTCCGCGAACGTGATCGTCTCGCCAAGCTCGCCGAGGCCACGCTGGAAGAACGCGAGGGCACCGTGATCGAAAAGACGCCGCTCGACACGAAAAGCGGCCTGCCCGACGGCTTCACGCGCTGGACCCAGAAGACACCGCAGTTCCTCCGCGAGACCGAGCACGGCTGGATTCAAATCCAGCTCAAGCCCCGCCAGCGGGCCGTGGGCAACCAGGCGATGGTCTACGTCTGCCTGCCCTTGAACCGCGTCCTCGCCGGCGATGGCTCACCGCGTGCGCCCGGACCGGCAAAGACCAAGGAAACTGTCTTCTACGATTTCTCGCGCGCGAACGCCGGCTTGCTGCTCGACATCGTGCGCGCCTTCGGAATCGCCTCGAAGCAGCATAACGAGGACATGGCAAACATCCTCGGGGGGATGGTTGGCCAAACGCGCGCCGCCCCGGCAAATTGACACGGTTCAGAACCGGCGCGGCACCGGCAGCCCGTCCTCCAAGTCCGGCACGCCATCGCGGTCGAGGTCATGGCCCGGCTTGAGAAAACTCGCCATGTCCGGCAGCCACTCGCGCTGCGTCTTCAGCACGGCCCAGAGGTGAATCGCAAGTTCCGCACGGGTGAGGGGCAATTCCTTTTGGCGGGCGAGGCCGGCGTTGGCCGGGAGTTTCAACGCGGTGAGCCAGCGGTGCAGCGTGCCCCAGTCTGCCCCGCCCTGCGGGTGAAACTGCTCCTGCTGCGGGCCGAACTCGCCCAGCGCGATTGTGCCCTCAATGGCGATGCGGTCCGCGTCCGCCAGCGGCAGGTCGCGGTAGCGCGGAACCGCGTTCGTCGCGGGCGCGGCGGGCGTCCCGGCCAGTGACAACTTCAGCCGATACAGCACGCGCGCCAGTTCCCGCCGCGTCACGTTCTGCCACGGGTTGAAGTCCAGGCTGTTCGGGTCCGCCTGCCAGATGCCACGCACGGCGAGCTGGTTGGCCGCCTCGAAATGCAGGTCGTCTGGCGCGAGGTCGTGGAACGGCCACAGCAGCACGCCCGGCCCGCCCGCGCCGCGCAGGAGCCGCGTCTGCAACTCGCGCACCCGCGCCCAGTCGCGCGCGAGGTCGCGCGGCTGCGTCGCGTCCCGCAGGCACAGCCAGGCCGCCGTGCCCACCGCCTGCCCCACGTGCATCATGTGCCCATGCAGCCGCACGGCGCTGCTCACCACGCTGGAGTAGCCGATGTTCTTCGAGCAGCCGAACAGCCCGTCCAACTCGGCCGGCACGAGGCTGCGGAACGGGAACATCGCGCGGTCGGTGTCCGTGTGCCAGTTGCGCGTCGGCGTGTGGATGAACTGCCACGGCCCGTCCGGATTCCCGGTGAGGAACTTCCGCCGGGTCGGGTGGAAATCTATGTTGAACTGAAAGCCAAACACCGCGTCGGGCACCATCACCTTCGCCCAGCGCGGGTTGCGGTCGGCGGCGCGGATGTCCTGCTCGCGCAGCATGTAAAGCGCTTCGAGCCGCAGGCCCTCGCGCACGTAGGGCTTCGGCGGCAGGCGGTCCGGCGTGCCAAACTCGTCCGTCAGCTCCATGTGCCGGAAGCTCTGCGGGAAGTCGCCCACGCGGTCGTGGACCCGCGTCTGCAGGTGATGCACCAGCCCGAGCGCGCGGGCCTTTGCATCGGCGAACACAATGCGGCGCTGCGCGGGTGTCATCGTGACGATGTTTTTCTGGGAGGCGCCCAGCTCAGTCGCCTCCAGCGCATCGGCCACGCGCTTGGGGTAGTTGAAGAGCGGGTAATCCTGCACCGGCCAGTTGAGCAGCGTCTTTTCCGTGCCGATGGGAAATCCGTTGTGCCAGCGGTCCACCAGCCGCCGGTGCGTATAGACGCTCCAGCCCGCCGGCGAGTAAATCCCGTCGGTCATCGCGCTGTCCACGAACGGCGGCGTCATGTCCAGCGCGGCAAAGCTGCGCGGGTCGTAGCCGACCGGCGGCGGAATCGTCGCCACCCGCCCCGCCTCGCGCAGCACCACACACCACGAGAGCGGGTTCATCTCGTTACGCTCATCGCCCGTGAGCTTTTCCGGCGCGCTGGCTTCGCCAAAGCGGGACTTCAAGTCCGGCCCGGCGGAATACCTCGCTCCACTGAGCCGGATGACATCGCCCCAATCGCTGGAGTCCGCCGTGAGCTTCGCGCGGACCACCAAGCTGGTGGGGCGCGGCTCCTGACGAGCCGGAGGCGCATCAATCCGCACAAACGTCACCCCGGTCACTCGTCTGCCTTCCACACTCACCTTCACCGGCTCCCAGCCACGCAGAATTTGAATCTGCCTCGTCCCCTGCTCTGCAAACGGCGCGAGGAGTTCCTCGAAGATGCGCGCCGCCGCCGCCGGCTCGATGGTGTCCGTGCCACAAAAGGCGTTGCCCGGCGTGGCAACGCCGAACTTCCGCGAGTTGTGCGCGCGGATGCGCTGCATGACTTCGAGGAACAGTCCCGAGCGCGGGAAGTTTACGCGCTTGCCGCGCACGGTGGTCCATTCGTCCACGCAGCCAACGCCCTCCGCGCTGAACTGCCCGCCCAGCCATTCGATGTCGTTTACCAGGACAATGCGCTGGACGCCCAACCGCGCAGCCTGCACGGCGACGGCACAGCCAGATTCGTTGCCGCCGACAATGAGCAAGTCCGCCTCGATGACCTGCTCCGCCGCAGGAGCAAAGACGACGGCACTTAAGCAGACGGCCAGCGGCAAAAAGCGGCGAAGGATAAAATGCACGTGCCGATGTTGCCGCCCCAGTCGCATCACGCAAGCTCGGCGCTGAAGCTTCATTGCGCGAAGCCATCCGTCGTGCCACTGTCCCGCCAATCAACCTATGCCCGACCAAGCCCAAAAGACCCGCCCGGTGACGCCCGCCCCCAGTGGCGGCGGCGGTGACGGCCCCAGCGCGCCGAAGGTGGACAAGCCCAACGTCGAGGAACTCCTCAAGCGCATGAAGAAGGTGGATCCTGACCAGGCCAAGCGGTATCGGCAGCGCACGGGTCAATGAGCATGAAGGCTGCGTTGCTCTGCGCTCTGGTCACTGGCTTCACGGCCCCCTTTATCGCGTGTCCGACCGGCGACCCGTTCACGATGGTTTATTTCGCTTTCGTTGGGGTAATACTAGCGTTCGGAGCCACTCTTGCACTACTGCGGATACAGCGGTTCAAAGACCTGCTCGCTGCAAAGCGATGGCTTGCGATTGGGGCGGTTTGTTTCGCGGTAAACTTTTCCCACGGGTTGTTTTATCAAGCCTTAATCCATTTCGACGACAGCCATGCCTCCTTCCCTCCCAAACATCTCCGGTGACTTTGTCTCGCTGCTCGCCGCGCACAACCTCGCACCGCTGCGAGTGGATGCTACCCACGCGGCACCAGTCGAGACGCAGGCTACCACCGTCTTCGCCTTCCACTTCGCCGATGGAGTGTTGATGGCGGGCGATCGGCGGGCAACAGCCGGCAACGTCATCGTCACCGACCGCGTGGACAAGGTCATCGAGCTGGACGCGCACTCGCTGCTGGCCATCGCGGGTGTGCCGGCGACGGCGTTCGAGATGGCGCGCGTGCTGCAAACGTCCTTCGAGTATTACCGCCGCAGCCAGCTCCAGCCGCTCAGTCTGCCAGCGAAAGTCCGCGCGCTCGCCCGCCTGCTCCGTGACAACCTTCCAATGACCATGCAGGGCGTGGGCGTGGTGGTGCCGCTGTTCGCCGGGGTGGACACCGCAACGCAGCCGCCCAAGCCGCAGATTTTCTTTTACGATCCACTCGGTGCGCAGTTCCAAGCCGTCGGCTACGCGACGAGCGGCTCCGGTTCGCAGACCATTCGCAGCGTGCTGAGTTATCAGGAGCGTTACGGCCAGCCGCGCCCGTCGGAGATGACCTTGTCGCAGGCCGTGCAGTTCGCGCTGCGCCTGCTGATGACGGCGTCAGAATTTGACTCCGCCACCGGCGGCGTGCGCCCGGACACGCAGGCATTCGCCACGCTCAAAGTGCTGCGGGCGTCTGGCGTTGAGACAATTTCGGACGGACAACAGGCGGAGTGGCTCGGGTAGCACCCGGCCAGAAGTGAGAGGGACACTCTTGTCCCCCAGTCGGGGGTTCTCGCCCAATTCCGGCATCGGCAACGGGGACAAGAGTGTCCCCGCCACGCGGCAATCACTTCACCTTCACGCAGACCAAGTCCCCGCGCGCGTTGCGGCAATAGACCCTGCCATCCGCCAGCACCGGGACGGTCCAGCAACGACCGCCGAAGACTTGGTGCCGCGACGTTGACTTGAAACCGGTGGGCGTGGCCGGGGCGGTGAGCAGTTCCCCACGCTCGCTCAGGATGAGCAGCGTTCCGTCCGCTGTGGCCATGACGGAGCCGCAGCCGAGGCCGACGTTGGCGGGCACGCGCCACTTCTCCTTGCCGGTCGCGAATTCGAGGCAGACGAACTCCGTGGGCCGGCCGCGATGCGCCGTGCCGTCGAAGCCGTAAAGATGCCCATCGAACAGCACGGAGTTGTTCATGTGATTGCACATGGCCTTGTGCTCGTAGCGCTTCTTCAATTCGCCGCCCGCCAGTTCGAACAGCGCGCAGCCCCGGTCGTAGCCGGTGGAGATGAAGATGAGCCCGTCGTGGACGATGGGCGTGGTGGCGGTGGTGTCGAACGAAGTCTTCCACGGCGCGGTGGCGACGGTCTTACCGCCAGCCGCGTCGAGCACGGCCAGTCCTTCGGTCTTCATCACCGCGACGAGTTTGCGTCCGCCCGCCGTGAACGCCAGCGGCGTCCCGTAAGCGGGAGTGAAGCGCTCGCCCTTCCACTTCACGTTGCCCGTGGCTGGGTCGAGGGCGAAGGTCGGGCCGGCCTCGATGAGCAGCGCGTCGTCGCTGAGGAAATACGGCGAGCAGGCGAAGCCCCACTCGGGCAGAGCATCCAGGCCAGCCTCGGCCATAATGTCGCGCGACCACACGAGCTTGCCGCTCGCAGCCTCATAGCAGTGGAGCCGACCGTGCTTGCTGTAGGTAAACACCCGCCCCCCGCGCACGGTGGGTGTAGCACCGGGACCGCCTTCATAAAAGCGGTCGGCCAGCGGCGCGGGATAAGTGTGTCTCCACACCTCCTTGCCCGTAGCAGCATCGAAGCACCAGACCGTCTCGTCGCCACCGCTCTTCGCTCCGCTGTGGCCCATGGTAAAGACCCGGCCGTGAGCGACCGCCACCGAGGAGAAGCCGATGCCTACCTTGTTCTGCCACAAGGTTTCGGTGAAATCCGGCTTGGCTGGCAGGCGCTCGGCGGAAACACCGTTCTCCGTGAGCCCGCGCCATTGCGGCCAATCGGCAGCCGGTGCGGAGGCAACGAACAATAGCAGGGCGAACAAGCAGCGGTTCATGGCGCAAAGGCTGCCTTCCTCGCGCTCGGCTGTCGAATGTTCAGCAACTGTCGGGCGGGGTGTCCCCTCCCACCGCGAGCCACAAGTCAGCCATTGGCGTCCGGCGGCGCGCTGAGGCCAGCCCGCGCCAGCGCACCCTTGCTCCACACGACTACCTCGGCCATCCTCCGCGCACATTCGCCATGACTCGCATTGACCTATTAAGCCCGCTCTTCATCGCCACCTTCGCGCTGGCTACGGTCGCCCACGCCGCTTCACTCGCCCCGACCGACTGGCCGGCATGGCGCGGGCCGACCCGCGATGGCATCGCCGCACCGGGACAGAATCCCCCGACCGAATGGAGCGAGACGCAAAACATCCTGTGGAAAGTGCCGCTGCCGGGTCGCGGGCACAGTTCACCGACGGTCGTGGGCGAGCGCATCTACCTCGCCACGGCGGACCCGGTGAAGCGCACGCAATTCGTCCTCTGCCTCGACCGCAAGACGGGCAAGCTGGTGTGGCAGACCGAAGTCCACGCCGCCAATGCCGAGTCCGGCAAGCACGCCAATTCCACCGCCGCGTCGTCCACCGTGGCGTGCGATGGCGAGCGGTTGTTCATCAACTTCCTGAACGGCGGTGCGGTGCACACGAGCGCGCTGGACTTGTCCGGCAAGTTGCTTTGGCAGCGGAAAGTCTGCGACTTCGTGGCGCACCAGGGCTTCGCGTCGTCGCCGGTGTTGCACGCGGGGCTGGTGCTCGTGGCGGCGGACCATCGCGGGGGCGGAGTCGTCACGGGCCTGAGCCAAAAAACCGGCAAGCCCGCTTGGAGCGTGAGCCGACCGAAAGTGGCGAACTACACCACACCGGCCATCGTGCAGGCGGCGGGCCGCACGCAGATGGTGCTAGCGGGCGTGAACCTGCTCACCAGCCTCGACCCGCTCACCGGCAAGAAGCTCTGGGAAATTGACGGCTCCACCGAGGAATGCGTCGTGACGATGGTCACGGACGGCGAGCGCGTCTTCGCAGGCGGCGGCTATCCAAAAAACCACACGGTCGCCGTGCTGGCGGACGGCTCGGGCAAGGTGGCCTGGCAGAACACCGCGCGTGTCTATGTGCCGTCCATGATTGCCAAGGCGGGCCATCTCTACGCCGTGATGGACGCGGGAGTGGCGGTCTGTTGGAAGTCCGACACGGGCGAGGAACTGTGGAAGGAGCGGCTGGGCGGCGACTTCTTCGCGTCGCCGGTGATGGTGGGCGACCGCATCTACGCGTCGAACGTGAGCGGGAAAGCCTTCGTGTTCACGGCCACGCCGAAGGAGTTCAAGCTGCTTGCGCAAAACCAGCTCGGCGAGGAAGCCTTCGCGTCGCCCGTGATTTGCGGCAGCCGCATTTACCTGCGCGTGGCGACGAAGGGTGCGGCGCGGCAGGAGTATCTGTATTGCGTCGGGACGGCGGGGAAATAGGCCCGCTAAAATCATCCGGGCGGTTGGTTAAGCTGGCCTGCGAATCACGCGAATGAACGCGAATAGTAGGGCCGCGTTGCTGCGCGGCTTATGCAACTGTTTCGAATCAGGCCGTCGCGAAGGATGTTGCGGTAGTTCTAGAGCTTTTGGACGAGGGCGTTCGGGTTGCTCATGATTATCGTTCGTTTAACCAGTCGAGTCTGTGTTCCAACTCTTCTGGGGTGCATTCGGTGTAAGCGCCACACTTGCTCAACAATTGAGCGGGATGGTCATGTCTACCGTCTGTAACAATGAGAAGCCGCTCTGGAATCCCGGCATCCGGCAGCGAAAACAATTGTTCGAGTGCGGCACCGAGTTGAGTGCCGCCTCGGGTGCTAATCGAAGAATCACTTTCCAAATCTCCACCCGTTTCCAATCCGTCGTTGAAACGGAAAACTTTTACCCATGGAAGCGCAACAAGCCTCTTCAAGCCACGCTGCGCGGCCTCGCTGTCATATTCTGAACCCATGCTGCCGGATACATCCAAAAGAACAAAACTATTGATGACCAGCGGAAGGACTTTTGCGCGCACAAAACTTTCCCTCACTGCTTCCTGGTAAGCACGCACGTGCTCCGGCTCGCCAGGATGAACATCGCCTAAGAGAGTGCAATTTGGCGGAAGGCTAATTCCTGGAATAGCATCGTAGTTAATGACCACGACTCCACCCCCCAGCCCCGCACCCAGCGAGTAAGCCGCGAGGACTTCAAACACATGCAGAGCGTCGAGCTCCTTGCGTTGTTTGAATTCGACGATGGAAACCGTGCCGACATTGGTTGCTGGATCATCGACCGAAAAGCGCAGGTCTGGTTTGATTGCTTTCCTCCTTCCGAGTGGCTTCTCCAGCTTCGTCTCACCTTGCACGTGGGCGTAAATCGGCTTCACCGCCGAAAGTGTTGCGACCAACGCAGGGCTGGCGGCATCCAGCGCAATGTGGCCATCCTTCATTACAGGCCGGGGATGGAATTCATCCAGTGCCTCCAGCGCTTTCACTGTCGCCCAGACTTCGTAGGTATGCCAGCGATGGCGCCAGAATGGGAGTTCGAGAATGTCCAACGCTTCCATCAACGAGCGCCAACCGTCTCCGATGGATGTGCCCAGTTTCGGTGCCAGTTCCTTTTCAAAAAAGTTAGCCGCCGCTTCCTTTGTGGAGTGAGGAATTGAGTTCCAATTCGTGAGAATGCGCCGCCAGATCGGCACAAGGTCCGTTAACAGACAGGATAGATCCAGCAACGTTCGCTGAACATCGCCAGCGGGCGTATCCAAAGATTCCTGTCCAGCAAGTTCAGGGATGTTTCGAGTTTTCCGGATTTCAATTGGCCAAGCCGCTTCCACTGCATCGACCCAAGACTGAATAGCCTCGCGAACTCGCTCTGCTACCTGGTCCTCGATGCGGCTTACATGAATCAGCGGTAGATTAAACGGCTTGCCTCTTTCATAAGAGCCACCGGCAGGCAACTGACCCGCGTGGTCGTGGAAGATCTTGCCCAGACGAAACAATTCTTCACGAGGCCAAAGCGTAACAGGACCTGTGGACAAAACCTTCTTTGTGGACTCTGCCATGACGCGAAATTGGTCCCAGTTGATTTCCGTTGGCTGTTCATCCTTGAAGCCAAATCTCACAAAAATTTGCTCGTCAGCTTTTGGCGCGCAGTGTCGTGACAGGTAAGTCCAAACTTCCCGGAACATTTGGGCGAAAGGCGCTACCACCCCCATCAGTGCCCGCAAATATTCTTCCGCGGACTTGCCGGACGCCTCAAGGCCAGTGATAAAACGATTCGGAGCCATGCCAAGCTCCTTGGCAAGCTTCGCAACCAGTGCGGTATCACGCCCGACTTCTGGCCTGAGTTCCAGCCCATGTTTTATAAGTTCGCGATGCAAGTCGGCAGCGGTTTCAATAGGTTGTTTCATTCAGGTTCCTCCGGTTTTTATCACAACTATTCAGTGAAGGCTTTGGTAGGACAGAATGCCGGAGGCGGAAGGTGAACTAGAGATATGCCGACTCTAACCCTCCACCACGCTCAACTGCTACTCCATTTCCTCCACTGTCTACTCCTGACGACTTTGACATTCGGGCTTTTCTCCCTCTCCCCGGCCCTCTCCCGCTGGGAGAGGGAGGGCGTTCGACCGCTTCGGGCGTAGGGAGACGCGCTATGCGCCTCGGCGCGCTGGCTTGGCTGTTCCCTCTCTTTGTGGGAGAGGGCCAGAGTGAGGGTGAGCGCGTGGTTCACACGGGGGTGCTTCGACTGACTTACTAGCATGGAGGCAGCGGAACGCTATTAAGTCACGAGCTCGGCAGGGGCGAACTCTGTGCCGACGGCCCCCGTCGTAGAGCTTACTTATTCGGCTGCGGCGTGTAGCGGAGGTAGGGCTTCACCTTGCGCGCGCCCTTGGGGAAGAGCGCCGGGATTTCCTCGTCCTTCACCGCGAGCGTCACGATGCAGTCCTGGCCGTCCTGCCAGTCGGCGGGCGTGGCGACCTTGAACTTGGCCGAGAGCTGGAGCGAGTCCACCACGCGGAGGATTTCCGCGAAGTTGCGGCCGCAGGACATCGGGTAGGTGAGCGTGAGCTTCACCTTTTTGTCCGGCCCGATGACGAAGACGGAGCGCACGGTGGCGGTGGAGTCCTCGTTGGGGTGGATCATGTCGTAGAGGCCCGCGACGGTCTTGGTCGGGTCGGCGATGATGGGGAAGTTCATCGTGACGCCTTGCGTCTCGTTGATGTCGCGCACCCAGCCGTTGTGCGCGTCCACGGGGTCCACGGAAACGGCGATGCACTTCACGTTGCGCTTGGCGAACTGGTCCTTGAGCTTCGCGACCGCGCCCAGCTCCGTGGTGCAGACGGGCGTGTAGTCGGCCGGATGGGAGAAGAGAATGCCCCAGCCGTTGCCGAGCCATTGGTGGAAGTCAATGCGGCCTTCGGTGGTGTCGGCCTGAAAATTTGGAGCGGTGTCGCCAATGCGGAGTGCCATAGTAGTGCGGGTTGTTAAATGACGCCCGAAAAGTAAGTCAAACCGGCGGCGCGGCACAAGCCTGTGCTGCCCAAATGCCGAGGGACACGTGGCACCGGGGTGTGGGAAGCGCTGGGTGAAGGTGCAAAGCTGAGCCGGTGCTGCGTCCTGACCTCACCCAATGGTCAGCCAGATCAGCTCAGCCGCCCTTCCGCACGGCTGTGTCCCGCTGCGCCCACGCGGGGTCGGGCTGCGGGTAATCGAGGTTGTAGTGCAGACCGCGGCTTTCAGGCCGTAGGAGCGCACAGTTCACGATGAGTTCCGCCACGGTGGCGATGTTGCGCAGTTCCAAGAGGTCTGCGGTCACGGTGAAGTCCCAGTAGTATTGCTGGATTTCCTCCTGGAGCAGTGCGATGCGGGCCTTGGCACGCTGGAGACGTTTGTTGGTCCGCACGATGCCGACGTAGTCCCACATGAGGCGCCGAATTTCATCCCAGTTGTGGGAGACCACGACGAGTTCATCGGCGTTCTGCGCCTTGCCGGACTGCCATGGCGGGATGTTGACCTCGGCCTGAGCTGATGGGGTTGCCAAGACCCGCTGTGCGGCGCGGTGGGCGCAGACGAGGGCCTCCAAAAGCGAGTTGCTCGCCAGCCGGTTCGCCCCGTGCAGGCCCGTGCAGGCGACCTCACCCACGGCGTATAGCCCCGCAATGTCCGTGACGCCATTGACGTCCGTCACGACACCGCCGCATTGGTAGTGCGCGGCCGGGACGACCGGGATGGGCTCCTTGGTCATGTCCACGCCCAGACGCAACAGCCGTTCATAGATGGTCGGAAAGTGCGCGATGATGAAGGGCGCGGGCTTGTGCGTAATGTCGAGCCACACATTGTCCGCACCCGTGCGCTTCATTTCGCTGTCGATCGCACGGGCCACAATGTCGCGGGGTGCCAGCTCCGCACGAGGGTCGTAGCGTGGCATGAAGCGCTGACCATCGGCACCCAGCAGGTATCCGCCCTCGCCGCGCACGGCCTCGGTGATGAGGAGCGTGCGTTCTTTCGGATGAAAAAGGCAGGTCGGGTGGAACTGCATGAACTCCATGTTCGCAACGGGCACACCCGCCCGGTAAGCCATGGCCACGCCATCGCCCGTCGCGATGTCCGGGTTGGTCGTGTAGAGGTAAACTTTTCCGCAGCCACCCGTGGCCAACACGATGGCCGGCGCGGCGAAGGTCTCCACCTGCCCGCTGGCCTTGTTCAGCACGTAAATGCCGAGGCATCTGTTCGGCCCCAAGTAACCGAGCTTCTGCGTGGTGATGAGGTCCACGGCGAAGTGGTTTTCCAGCACCGTGATGTTGGGCTGACGCGCTACGGCATCCAGGAGGGCGCGCTCGATTTCCCGTCCCGTGGCGTCCTTGGCGTGGAGCACGCGCCGTTTGGAATGACCGCCTTCCTTCGTGAGATCGAGTTCCTTGCCATTGCCGCCCGGCAATTCGCGCTCACTAAACCGGGTGCCCAGCTCCATGAGCTCTTGGATCCGCTCCGGCCCCTCGGACACGATGGTCCGGACGACATCTTCACGGCAGAGACCCGCGCCGGCGTCAAGCGTGTCGCGCACGTGCATCTCGACCGAATCCTCTCGGCTGGTGACGGCGGCGATCCCGCCCTGCGCCCAGTTGGTGTTCGAATCGGCACGGTTCTTCTTGGTGACGATGGCCACGCGCCCGTGCGGCGCTACCTTCAGTGCGAAGGTCAGCCCCGCAATGCCGGTGCCGAGGACAAGGAAGTCAAATTGGCGCGTAATGGCGACCATGTGCATCGCGATTCAAAGGCAGAACGCACGACCGGGCAAAGGGAATTCGCCAGTTGCGCCGAAGTCATGGATCTTGCGGGAGTGTTGCGATGTCCCTCTTATGAATGAGGACCTTGTTCATGCCTGGCACCGGAATTTGGCGGAAGGTGGTCAGAATGAAGTCTCGCTCGACATACGCTCCAGGCTCTTGTTTCATCCACCCTCATGAAATTTAAGTTGGCATTGCATCTGGCCTCTTTAGCCGTCAGTTCGCTCATCCTCACCGAAGCCATCGCTGCGGAGGAACACACGATTCGCACCGGCACCGGACAAACTACGGTGTATGAGGTAGCTGACACCGAAGTGCACAACCTGACCCGGGATCGCGCTGAAATCGTGAGTCCGGGTGCCCCGCGCCTGCGCGCACAAGCGGTCGGCGACAATGAAATCCGCGAGCTGGTGCTTTACCCCAAGGGAGCCGCCCGCAACCAATGGACGCGCCGCGTGCTGACCCGGGAAGTGCTCGTCCGGCTCGCGCCCGGCACGGACGCCTCCGCCATCGCCCGGGCCGTCGGGGCAGTGGCTGGGCCGGAGATTTCCTACGCGCCGCGCCACTACATCTTTCGCGTCACCCAGCCGGGTGCCGCGTTGACGATTGCCGCCGCACTCGCCACCCAACCCGGCGTCGAGCACGTCGAACCCGTCCTCAAGCGCATGATGGCTAAACGCTTCGTCCCGAATGACCCGCTCTTCAGCCAGCAATGGACGATCCTCAACACCGGCCAGCACGGCGCAACGGCCGGCGCGGACATCAACGTTACCAATGTCTGGGACACCTACCGGGGCACCGGCATTGTGATTGGCGTGATCGACGACGGCTTTCAATACACGCATCCCGATCTCGCGGCGAACTCGATCACTTCTATCCACTACGATTACCGCGACGGAGATAATGACCCGAAGCCCGAGGGTGTGGGGGATAAGGCGGATTCCCACGGCACGGCGGTCGGCGGCGTCATTGGAGCCGTTGGCAACAACGGGGCCGGGCTCGCCGGGGTGGCTTTTGACTCGCGGCTGGTTGGATTGCGGTTGATTGGTGGCACAATCGGAGAAACCCAAGAAGCGGGAGCCTTGTCCCACAGCAACCAAGTCATCCACATCTACAACAATAGCTGGGGCCCCAATGACGACGGCTTTACCAAAGGAGGTGGCGGCACGCTGACCCTGGCCGCGTTGCAAAACGGCGTGACGACTGGCCGGGCCGGCAAAGGTAGTATTTTCGTTTGGGCGGCAGGAAATGGCGGTCTCAAATCAGACAACGCAGGTTACGACTCCTACAACGGCTCCATTTATACCGTCAGCGTCGGGGCACTCAATGACCTCGGTCAGAAGGCAGATTACAGCGAGCGCGGGGCATGTCTGACTGTGGCCGCTCCGTCCGGGGGAGAAACCGGTGATACCAACCCCCGACAACAAGGCACTACGACTGCGGATGTGGTGGGCGAACACGGCTCCAACCTCGCGGGAAAAAATGTTGGCCCAGTCGGTCCCGACGAGCTCGCTGACCGTGACTACACGCAGACCTTCAACGGCACCTCCTCCGCCGCGCCGGTCGTCTCCGGCGTCGTCGCGCTCATGCTCCAAGCCAACCCGAACCTCGGCTGGCGCGACGTGCAGGAAGTGTTGATCCGCTCGGCCACCCAGACTGACCCCACCAACAACGAGTGGCGCACGAACAAGGCGGGTTTCAAGTTCAACCCCAACTTCGGCGCGGGCCGCGTCAACGCCGGAGCTGCGGTCGCGCTGGCGACCAACTGGGTGAACCTCCCCACGATGACTTCGACCGCCTCCGAGCAGGCCACCCTCAACGAAGCCATTCCTGACAACAATAACACCGGCATCACCCGTTCGTTCGACCTTTCGGCCTCAAACCTACGTGTGGAACAAGCCCTCGTGACGGTGGACATCACCCACCCGAACCGCGGCGACCTGGTCATCAATCTGGTCTCTCCGTCCGGCACCATCAGCCCGCTGGCCGAGCTGCACAACGACACCAATGCGAACTACACCGCGATGAGTTTCCGTTCCACGTTTAACTGGGGTGAAGACTCCAAAGGCAATTGGCAGGTGCAGATCTCTGACCGTCGCGCAAACAACGCCGGCACGCTCACCCGTGCCAAGCTCGAAGTCTTCGGCACCACGCCCTCGGCTCCCACCCTGGCCGCGAAGGCGGCAGCACGGGGACAGTTCACCATTGGCGTGGTCGGCACCCCCGCGCTGGCTTACACCCTCCAATACAACACCAACGCCACGGCGACGAACTGGACAACGCTGTTCAGCACGAACGCCCCGGCCAGCGTGTTCGACCTGATTGACCCGGGTGCCAGCTCTCCCCGCCGTTTCTACCGGCTGGTGCGTTAAGCGTAGCGCAGCAGGCGCGGCACTGGCGGTTGCCAGTCGGTAGCGGACGAAAAACAGCTTGCGCCTTTTCCCGCGCCGATGTTTCTCGCGGCTACACACGTCATGAAAACGACCCTGCCGCCAAACGCCTTCAAGCAAGCCCTTCGCGCGGGCCGCCCGCAGATCGGTCTCTGGAGCAGCCTGTGCAGCAGCCTGACCACGCAGGTTATCGCGGGTGCGGGCTTCGACTGGCTGCTGATTGATACCGAGCACGCGCCGAACGAGCTGCCCGCTGTCTTCAACCATCTCCAGGCGTGTGTCGGCGGGACAGCCGCACCGGTTGTGCGCGTGGCGTGGAACGACGCGGTGCTGTTCAAGCGCTACCTGGACATCGGCACGCAGAACTTCCTGGTGCCATGGGTGCAGAACGCCGATGAAGCCCGCGCCGCTGTGCGGGCGGTGCGTTATCCGCCGCAGGGCCTCCGGGGCGTCGCGGTCACGCACCGGGCGAACCAATGGGGCCGCGTGACTGATTACTACCAGCGCGCGAACGAAGAGGTCTGCGTGCTGGTGCAGCTCGAAACCCGTGCCGCGCTCGAACAGATCGAGGCAATCGGCGCAGTGGACGGCGTGGATGGTCTCTTCATCGGCCCCAGCGATCTTGCGGCGGACATGGGTCACCTCGGGGACAATCGCCACGCCGACGTGAAGGCGCTCATCACCGAGGCCCTGCCGCGCATTCTCCGAACGGGCAAGGCGGCGGGCATCCTAGCGCCAGTGGTCGAGGATGCGCAGCACTGGCTGAAGCTGGGTTTCACGTTCGTCGCAGTGGGTTCCGACATTGGCATGCTCGCGCGCGGCAGCGAGGCGCTGGCGGCGAAGTTCAAACCGTGAACGTCCCTGCTGAACAGCTTGCAGCCCAAGCCGCTGCCATCCTGCGCGCATGGGGCGTGGACGAGGAGAGCGTCGCCGCCACAGTCGAGGTGATGCTTTACGCGGACTTGCGCGGCATCGAATCGCACGGCGTTTCGACACTGACGCTCTACGATGAATTTCGGCGCTCTGGCAAGCTTACGCTCCGTCCACAGCCGCGCGTGGTGCGCGAAATGCCCGTCACGGCGCTGCTTGATGGCGATGGCGGACTGGGGCATCTGCCGTCCCAACGCGCGATGCGCCTGGCGTGCGACAAGGCGACGAAGTGCGGCGTCGGAGTCGTATCCGTCCGCAACTCGAATCACTTCGGCGCGGCCGGTGCCTACGCGATGATGGCCCCGGAGCGCGGGTTGATCGGTCTGGTGACCTGCGCGACGTGGCGGCCAGGCATCGTCCCCACTTTCGGCGCGGACGCGATGCTGGGCACCAACCCGATTGCCTTCGCCGCGCCGGGCAAGGCCGGCCCGCCCTTCTGCTTTGACATGGCCACCAGCACGGTGGCCTTCAACAAGATCAAAATGGCCGCGTGGCACGGCAAGGAGCTGCGGCCCGGCTGGGCGATGGACGCCCAAGGCCGGCCGCTCACGGATGCGGCAGCGGCGGTGAAAAGCATCCGCCTTACGCCGCTCGGCGGCCTGCCGGAAATGAGCAGCCACAAGGGCTATGGCCTTGCGACGATGGTGGAGGTTTTGTCCACGACCTTGAGCGGCTCGTTCTTCGCGGCCACGCGCCCGCAGGAGCACCCTGACGCGCCACGCCACAATGTCGGCCACTTCTTCCTCGCGCTCGACCCGAAGGCATTCCGCGACGAGGGTGAGTTCGAGGCAGATATGGACGCGCTGGCCAACGCCCTGCGCAATACCCGGCGCGCAGAGCAGGATCAGCCGGTGCTCGTCGCCGGCGACCCGGAGCACGCACAGTTGGAATCACGCCAACGAGCTGGCATTCCGCTCTCGGACGAACTGGTCGCAACCCTGCACAGGCTCGCGAACGACGTTGGGGCGGAGTGGAAGCTGGCGTGAGCCAGTGCCGGCGACTTGCCGTCGCCGGCAAGGAAGAAGTGGCTTCGGAAGGGCTGTAAGCCGAATTCTGTCTGCGGCCTTGCGGCCGGAGAGAATCATTTGTCTGAGCAGCCAATACCCGGAACCCGCGCCGCTTTCGCGGCGTATGGCACGAGCCGCACCGTGGTTCCCTATTTGGCCTTGCACCCGATGGGGTTTTCCGTGCCCCCGCGCTTGCGCTTGGGGCGGTGCGCTCTTACCGCACCTTTTCACCCTTGCCGCCGGTGGTCCGGCGGCGGTCTGAGTTTCTGTGGCACTGTCCGTCAGCGCGCCTTCCGGCGAACCGCCCGCGTGTATCTCCGGCCAAACCGGAGTTACGCGGCATCGCGCTCTTTGGTGTTCGGACTTTCCTCCCGCGGACGAGCCGCGAGCGATTCTCCGCCCTTCCGAAGCCGGCGGGACGGTAGTGCAGGGGTTTTTGCGAAGCAAGGACGCCCTACCTTTGGGCTGGTGAAGCCTCAGAAAAGGGAAAGGCCCAGATGCGGGCGCAGGTCGGTCTAGTCCGCCGCGGCGAGCTCCATGTCGCGGGTGAAGTAGAGGATTCGCCCGCAGTGAGGGCAGCCGATGAGGTCAGTTCCGGCCCGACAGGCAACCATGACCTGCTGCGGCAGACGCATATGGCATCCTCCGCAGGCACTGTGCTCGATGCCCACGACGACATTTTCGCCTTTGCTCTTGAGCAGGCGTTCGTAACGGGCGAGCGCCCCCTCTTCCACGGCGGCCGCGAGCTCTTTCCGATTGGATTGAAGTTCGGTGAGCTTGGCCTTGAAATTTACTTCGCGTTTGCTCAACTCGGCCACCTCGGTGTCCACGTCTTTCTTGGCTGAGGCTGCAACCTTGGCCGCTTCATCCACCGCCTTCGCCGCGGCATCAGCCTGCTCCATCAGTTCGAGAATCTGATCCTCGATCTTGGCGATGTTGGCCTTGCACGTGTCGATTTCATGGGCCAGCGCCCGATACTCCTCGTTTTTCTTGGTCTGAAGCTGCTGCTGGGAATATTTGGCAATCCGCTCCTGTTGAGCTTGGACATCAAGTTCCAGCTTCTTCTTCTCAGACTCAATTTGCTTGGACTTGAGCTTGGCGGCATCAAGCGCCTGCTGGGAGGCGTTGGCACGTGACCTGGCACGCTCCCGCTGCGGTTCGACAGACGCCAACTCGGCCTGGGTGCGGAGGAGATTACGATCGCGATCTTGAAGGACGAGAAGCTTTTCGATGACGTCGAGCATGCGGGTTGCGTTGTTAACGGGAGGCTATCGGCCGCACTCGACCAAGTCAATGCACGCCAAGGTTGTGAGTAGTTGGCAATTATTTTGAACATTCGACTCCGCCTCATTTCCAAATCGGCACTATGAATTCGAATCGTTTCGCTGCTGCCGTGTGCTTGCTGGCGCTTGCCGGCAACCAAACAGCTTCCAGTCTGGCGGCCGCGCCGAAGGAATCCTCCGCCATCGCTCTGGCGCGACAACTGAACCAAGCCTTCATCGAAGTGGCTGATCAGGTGTCTCCCTCGGTCGTGGTCATCCGCGTGGCGCAGAAGCAGGATCGCAACATGTTCGGAGTGGATACGGAGGGAAACCCCTTCTTCGATGAATTCCGCCGCCGCTTTGATGAGCAGTTCCGCCGGCGGCAGCGCAACGAGGGTCAGTCGCAACCCGAGCGCACGCCCCAATTCAACGGCCAAGGCAGCGGGGTGGTTATCCGGGAGGATGGCTACATCCTCACAAATCGCCATGTGGTTGAGGATGCACAGAAGATTGAGGTGCGCTTCAAGGATGGCCGCACGTTTCCGGCGACCATCCGCGGGCTTGATCCCCGCTCAGACGTGGCCGTGCTGAAAATTGAAGCCAAGGGGCTGCCGGCAGCGAAATTCGCCGACTCAGACAAGCTGCGTGTGGGCGAGTTCGCCATCGCCATTGGGGCCCCATTCAACCTCGACTACAGCGTCACCTTCGGCCACGTCAGCGCCAAGGGGCGCACGGACCTGCTGCCGGGCGTCGCCCCCGGCACCCCCATGGATCAGGACTTCATCCAGACTGATGCCAATATCAACCCCGGCAACAGCGGCGGCCCGCTGGTCAACATCAACGGCGAAATTATCGGCATCAACACACTGATCCGTGGGCTCGGCACCGGCATTGGTTTCGCCATCCCATCGAACATGGCGCGTGAGATTTCTGACATGCTGATCAAGGATGGCAAAGTTGTCCGCGCGCGTCTGGGCATCGAGGCGCGATCATTGCGAGAAGACGAGGAGTTGCGCCGGAAATCTTTCAAGGGAGCAACAGACGGCGTGCTGGTGTCAGGCATCATGGTGGATGGGCCAGCGGCCAAATCGGAGCTCAAGCTGGAGGACATCATCACGCACGTGGAAGGCACGCCCATCGGCAATGCCCAGCAGCTCCGCAATGCCGTGCGCAACAAGGCCGGCAAGCCCGTGACTCTGAGCGTCGTGCGCGATGGCAAATCCATGAAAATAAAGCTTACCCCAGAGGAGTGGCCGGATGAGCCACAGCTTACCGCCACCCGGGGGAAAAGTGTCGGTGAGACCCAGGCAGATGAGCTCGGAATCACCGTAAAGGCTTTAACGCGCGAGTTGGCCAAAGAGTTCAACCTGAAGCTCACCGAAGGGCTGGTCGTGACGGGCGTCGCATCCGGAGGACCGGCTGATCGGCGCGGTTTGAAGCCCGGGACTGTCATTACCGAGGTGAACGGGAAGCAAGTCGCAGATCTGCGCGATTTCACCGCTGCTCTGAAGGGGGCTGACCTGAAGAAGGGGGTCCGCCTTGAGATTATCGCCGACGGTTTCAAGAAGTTCGAGGTGCTCAAGACCGCTGAATAAGTTCACCGGATAGTTAGCACCACGCCTAGGGACAATACGGGAGAGTAGTTTTCTGATGCCCCGCTCTCCATAGCGATACCGAGATAAGCCTCTTTGCCTTCTACCTGGCTGGGCAATTAACTTCCAATGGATTTCCTGCGCTAACTTGGCTCGCTGCCACTAAGCGTCGTGACTGAGCCGGAGCCCTCGCTGCACAACTCCTTGGCTTCTCGCTCTACTCCGGACGTTGGTAAACGGTCCCTGTTCTCGACACCATAAATGCCCATCGACATGGCGATCTGAAGAGCTTCGCTGACCACTTTCCATCAGAACAACCTAGACCAGCCAGAAGATCGCTCCACTTTGCTGGTGGATAATGAGCACCCGCCGGGCGACAGGCTTAACGAATCCCGAATTTCGGCCCCTCGCCTCAGCACGGATCAAATTTGGGCAGACTTCACAGTGGCTGGCAGGGATGCAGCCTTGAGCTTTTGATACTCGGCTGCCATTGCCTGCACCTTTTTCTCCTCCGCTGCGAGGGGCTTAACCATTTTCTCCGCGGCGGTCTTCGAGGTGGAAGCGAGTTTCTTGTTGTCGCTGATGCTTTTCTCCAAGTCTTTGATGCGATTGGCGATTTTCTCCCGCTCCTCCTTGGTGGTGGTCTTGACCTTCTTGGCAGCCTTGATATCTGCCTCTGCTTGTTTGATGGCCGCATTGGCAGACTCGACGTCGGCAAGCAGGCGCTTATGTGCATCCTTTTTCGCGGCAAGATCCTCCTTGGCCCGCCAGACTTGAGCGTAGAAGGCACCCAATTTCAAACGATCTACGCTGCCTTTGGCCAGCGTAAGTTCTGCTTCCGCCTGTTCCAAAGCGGACTTGGCGTCGGCCTGCTTTTTGGCGGCGACCTCTGAAGCAAGGGTAAGTGAGCGCTTGGCGTTGGCGTCCTTGGCTGCGTCGAGATCGGTCTTTGCCTTGAGGGCGGCGGCCGTGGCTTCTGCAAGCGCGGCATTGAGCTTGGGGAGGCTTGCTTCCAAGTCGGTTATGCGTTTGGCCACGAGTTCCTGCTGCTCAGCAATGGGCGGCGGATTTAAGGTGAGGCCGGCCAACTCCTTGCCGTCAGCCACATTCCATGCATACACGCGGCCCGTCCAGTCGGAGGCAATGACCCTCTTGCCGTCGTGAGTGAGAGCTGCCCTGACCGGCAGGTCGTTGGTAATGGTAAAGGTCTTGCCCTTGTTGCCTTCCTTATCCCAAGTGGAGATCGTCTTGTCGCGGCCGCAGGTGGCCATCGAGCCGTCCACGGTCAGGCGCAGGCCAAGCACGCTGTTGTGCGCGTTGACGGACTTGACCTGAACGGCCTCCTTCACACTCCAAGTGCGGACCGTGCCGTCCTCACTGGCCGAAACCAAGAGGTCTGGCGAACGCCATGCCAGCGAGGTGATGCCTGCGCGGTGGCCGGAGAAGGTCTGGACTTCCTGACCAGCGTCGGCATCCCACACCACAACGCCGCCATTGCGATCCCCCGTTGCGAGGTAGGTGCTGGTATGATTGAACTCAAGGGCAGTCACCCAATCCGTGTGCTTCTTCATCTTGTGCAACTGCTCGCCGGTAGCCGTAGCGTAGATCTTGACCAGTCGATCAGGCCCTCCGAGTGCGATCCATTTCTGGTTGGAGGAAATGTCAGCCGCAAGTGCGACATCAAGCTCATCGCCGGCAGTGAGAATACGGTCGCCAGTTGTGATGTCCCAAACAGCCGCCAATCCCTTGTTCGCACCACGTCCACCGCTTGCGAGGAGCAGTTTAGCATTGCGACTGAACTTTACGTCATGCGGAAAGCCCTCGGGGAACGGGAGCACACCCGCAAGCTGAAGCGTGTCCGTGTTGTAAAGGAGAACCTGCTTTTGCCCGCCAAGCGCAACCAACGGTGCCCACGGGCTCACCGCCAAGGCCGTGCTAGCGCTGGTGCGCGGAGTGCGGACGACGGGATCCAGCAAAAGATCACCTGGCATCGGAGGAGCACCTTCCGGTTTGCCAAACGAGGCGGCGGTCAAACTGAGATCGACCTTCGGCCGGTTCGATACGACGGCTTTGCTGCCAGAGTTTTCCAGCAAGCCACCCGAGATCCATTTTTTTATGATCTCAATCTCCTTGTCCGGAAGCTTGCTCTTGGGCGGCATGGTCGGCTCGGCAGCATGCGTGACGACCTTGTATAGGGAAGACCCATCGGGATCACCGCCAGCGACGATAAGCCCTGAGCTGCCCCCCTTCATGGTGGCGGAGTAGGTAGACAGGTCCAAGTCGGCCTTGGGTTTGTCTGGATTATGGCACTTGAGGCACTGGTTCTTGAAAACCGGCAGAACGTGCTCATCAAAAGTGACCTTTTGTGCGACCGCAGGACTGGCGACCGCCAAAAGGGCACCCGCGCCGAGGGTAAGGAAGGAGGTCTTCATATATCAGAGAGGAGAGCTCGTGCCTGCGTCACCAAGTTGTCAGTGATTGAAGATGAACTCCTTGGAGTTCAACACGGCCCAAAAGACGTCATTCATCACCGTAGCCCGTTCAGCTGACGTCTTGGCTTCGGTAAAAAAGCCGGCGAGCTTGGCCTGCTCAGTCTCCGTGGGAGGGCGGGACAAGGCGCGCCAGTAAAATTCCTCAATGATTTGTTCGGTGGTTTTGCCTTCTTTCAGCAGCGCGGCGACGAGACCTCCGCTCTGGATCTTGCTATTCACGGTATCGCCGTTGAGGAGGTGAAGTGCCTGCGAGAGATTGGGCTCCATTTTGACTTCACAGGCGCAAACAGTGTCGCGACTGGCCCGGCCGAAGGTCGTCAGGAAGTAGGTGGTGGTCCGTCCATCCACGATCTCAACGGCCCGCGATCCGTCGGGCAGGCCGCGGAACTTGTTCTTGGTCGCGGTTACCTGGGTTATGGCGTCCAGCAATACCTCTGCGCGCAGGCGGCGGATGGTGCCCTTGGCAAAGTTGCGGGTATCCTCCGCGTTCGACTCGTTCGATTTCGGAGTGAGCTGGTAGGTGCGACTGGCACAGATGTCGCGGACAAGCTTCTTGAAGTTGTAGTTGGATTCAGTAAACCGCTTGCCAAGCTCATCTAGCAGTTCCGGGTTCGATGGCGGGTTGCTGATGCGGACGTCATCCACCGGGTCGACAATGCCCTTGCCGAAGAAGTGCGCCCAAACAATGTTGGCAAGGTTTCTGGCGAAAAACGGATTTTGCGGCGAGGCGAGCCACTTGGCCATCACCTCGCGGCGATCCTGCCCGGGATCGGGCTTGCCACCATCCGCGCCGAGGAATTTGGGCGGGATATCGCGGTTACCAACTGGGTGGCGAACTCCACCGCTCCCTCGGTCGAACACGACAGTTTCACGCTGGTCTTCCCCGGTCTTGCGCCCCACCTGGGCGAAGAAGGCGGCAAATCCGTAATAGTCGTTCATGGTCCAACGGTCGAACGGATGGTTGTGGCACTGGGCGCACTGCATCCGCATGCCCATGAACACCTGCGCGACGTTTTCGGAAAGCTTCAGCGTGTCCGTCTCGACCTTGTAAAAATTCGCCGCCGGATTTGCGAAGGTTCCGCCCTTGGCCGTCAGCAAATCCCGGGTGAGCTGATCCATCGGAATGTTGCGGGCGAACTGATCCTTGAGCCAATCGTAATACTGCAAGGCAGACTTGTATTGGAACTGGTTATTGTCCGTGCGGATTTGCAGCAGCTCGGCGAATTTCATTACCCACATCTCGGTGAACTCGGGGCGCTCCAGCAGCTCGTCCACCTTTTTCTCACGTTTTTTCGCGTCCTTATCTGCGAGGAAGGTTCGGACATCCTCGGGCGAGGGCAGCGTGCCGGTAATGTCGAGCGTCACGCGGCGCAGGAAGGTGGCATCATCAGCCACTTCGCTTGGGGTAATACGGATCTTCTTCAGCTTGTTGTGAACGAGGGTGTCGATGTAGTTGAACTCGGCAACCTGCGGGAAGTTGAACTTCGTATCCCGTGGTATGGCCAGAATCTGTGCGCCCACAGTGAAGGCGTCGAAACGCGCCATGACAAAGGCCTCCCCGCGCTTGTCGGCGGTGACGAGGCCGGTCTTGTTCACTTTGGCGCTGACATCATTGTTGCTGACGAAGCTGGCGATCTTGGTGACATCCCGGTCGGTGCCATCGGAATACTTGGCTCGCACGGTGAACTGCTGGGAAGCACCGGACCCTTCCAACACCGCCTGAACAGGATAGATTTCCACAGCGACTACCTCGGCTACGGTTTTGGGATCCTGAGGCGCTCCTGCCTCCAACCATTGCAAGACAGTCTTGTAAAGCGGATCGGTCGGCTCGAATGACTTACCACCCGTGTGCTGCACAGCGCCGACCGCTTTGGTGAGCAGGAGGCTTTCCTCGGGCAGGGCGAGGTTGATGCGACGCCCCAGCATCTGCCGCGTGATCTTGCCATAATCCCCCTCGGGGTCATAGCCGAACAAAGACAGGTGGAACCCGTCTTTGCCACGCGCTGAACCGTGGCAGGAACCGACGTTGCAACCGGCCTTGGTAAACACCGGCATCACATCGAGATTGAAGCTGATCGGAGGAGTGAACTCGGACTTCTCCACCTTGACCGGCAGCATGACCGTCCGACCCTCGAACTTGACCGCCAGCTCGGTTTTCCCATTGGCCACCGGAAGCACAACCGATTTATCAAGGCGAGCGAAGGTCTTGTCCACAATCGCCAACTGGGCTTGGCCAGTGACGTCCCGAGTGGTGCTGTCGGAATACAGTGCCTGCACAATGATCGACTGCTGGTCGATCTTGGAGTTGAGATTAATGTCCGGCGGGAAGGCGCGAACATCCACCAACGAAGGAGCAGCCAGCGCAGCCAGCGGGAAGGCGAGCGTCAGGGCGGGGAGCAGGTTTCGCATACGGCGATTAAAGGATTTGAGGTTCATATCACTTGCCGGACTTCGGGGCCGTTTTCTGTGGGGCGACCGCAGGTTTGGCTTCCGCGACTTGCTGGCGCGGTGGATCTATGCGGAGCGAGCCGCCGCTGGCAAAAGTCTGCGTAACCTGCTGGCCATTGAGCTTGAGATTCATGGCGACGAACACGGTGCGATGCATGCCTTTGACGGCGTTGGTGGCGGCGTTCACATCGAACACCACTTCCTTGTCATCCTTGGTGATCGACTTTGGCTCGGCAGTGACACCCGCCGGCAAGCCCATGAGCTTCAGTTCGGCACGGCCCTCAAAGGGAGTTTTCTGATCAAGTGAGCAGATGAACTTCACCGGATTGCCAACGACGGTGTTGGTTTGCGCGAGCTTTCCGCTGACAAATGCAGGGGCAACCTCCAAGTCCGCCAATTGGGTGGAAGCATATGCCGTTCCGCCATCCACCGTAGCCGATCCAAGGAAAGCAACCTTCCATTGCTTGACCGTGGCATTGCCGTTGGCGTTGAGCGTGTAAACGGCGGCTTTCTCGCCTTTCGGGATGGTGATGTCAGGGGTGCTACCGGTGCCGGGGGGATTGTAAAGGTTGACGACCCGGATGGGCTCATCAAAGCCCGGCTTACGCTCGGCAACAATTTTCACGTCCAACGACCCACTCTGGACCAGCGGTGCCTTGAGCGGTTCAACGCTGATCTTGAACGGGAGCTCATCGACTACCGCCACGGCTATCTTGTCAGTCCAAGTCTGGTAGTAGATGCCATCGTTGCCATTCTGCACGAGGTCGTAATTTTGCCAGGTGTCTCCCTTGATCTGGATTTTGGCCTCCTTCGGGGTGCGCAGGGCGAGGTTGGAAAGCTTGCCTCCGATCGGCGCATCTGCCCGAGCCTCGAAGACGACCGGCCAAGAGGTCTGGTCGCGAGGGACTGGCGAGGCGTGCATCGCGATCCCAGAAGGAAAGTTTTCCATGGCGAACTCAAGATCGGTGACTTCCGACGGCACATCCGTGCGGCGAATGGCCTGCAGGGAAGCAAAGCGATTACCCCTCGCTACGACGATGGTCTTGCGGGTCTGCGTGTCGTAGCGGGCCGTATCAGCGATGTAGGTGGTGATTTCGGGAACAACAGCCGTCAACTCCAAACGATAGGTGCAATCCGGGCCGCCATTGCCGAGATGATCGGTGATCTTGATGGTGAATTCACCATCGCGCGGGAAGGTGAAACGAACCTTGCTGTCAGCACCGCCGCTGTCGTCGTTGCTGGCCAGCGACTTGCCATCGGCATCGCACACGTTAAGCACCGTATCCAGCTGGGAACGAATCCGGCGGGCGTAGACATTGATGTCGTAGGTCTCACCTTTCTTGGCCCTGAAACGGAACCAATCCACATCGCCCTTCTTGCTGATGATGCCATTGAACGCCAAGGGCAGCTCGCCCGGGGCTGCGGAAACTTCCTTCGGGTCGTCGTTCGGTTCCTTTTCCATTACATTCGCAAACGTGGAGACGCGAATCGTATTGAAGCTCGGCGCAGTGAGACCCTTGCGTTCGGCGAAAACGCCAAACTTAGACTTGCCGGGCTGGGGCAGACTGAAGGTTTGATTAAACTCACCGCCAGCATCACCGATGAACTTTACTTCGAGCGATTCACCAGCCCTACCACCGGGCGGGAACACCGCGCTGGGACGCGGAAAAGTGCCGATATGGACGCGATAAGGGTTGCCAGCGCCACCGTAACTGGTCTCACGGACTTCGATCAGATACTCGCCATCCGCCGGGGCCAGAATGGTGGCGTAAGTGTCCTGGATAAAGAGGGCAGTGTCATCGGCCTTGGCCAACACCTTGCCGGACCTATCGAGAATCGCGACATAAGGATCAAACATGGTCCGGCCTAGTCGCATTCCTTCGACTTCCACAGCGATCGGATCGCCCTTTCTGGCTTCGATGACGTAGTAGTCCACGTCCTCGTTGCTCATGGTGCCGAGCACCGTGGAGTTCAAGGCCACTTTCTGGGCTTTGTCGGGTGTGGTGTTGGGCTCCTTCTCATCCACCTGCGGATAGGCACCCACGTTGAACGTCCGGAGATCGGATATGCCGGTTTTCGTGCGTATGCGGACCTTGTGCTCGCCCAGCGGGCAGTCAGCCTCAACCTTTACCCTGGCCAGCACATGGGTGTCCTTGATTTCCTTGAGTTCCAGCACCTTCACGCCGGGCTCGAACAGGAATACCTCTTGGGCGTCAGCGAGCCGGGTGCCATTGAATTTCAGCTCCACCTCCGTGCCTCGCTGCACGCCGTTAGGTGTGGTGCTCGATAGTTGGGGAGCAACGGCTCCGGCGACGAGCCCGGAGGCAGCCAAAACGGCGAAGGCAAGTGAGCGATGCTTCATGAGAAAAATGGCTTTGTTTGATTTGAAAATGAGCGATCAGGAGAACAACACAGCGACGCAATAGAACCTTCTGTCTCGTGGGGCGAAGGAATGTGTGCGCCCTTTTTTCATGTATTTAGAGCGACGGGGCAACGCCGATTGTGCGGACATTGCCCCGTCGATATCAATTTGTCGTGCGGAGCATCACGCTGCCCGCTTAGGCGAGCAGGTCGTTCTCGACATGGCCGTCAATCACGATGGCCTGAGGCCGGCTGCCGGGCGACATGAGACGCTTCTCCGGATCAATTCCAATAAGGCTGTAAATCGTCGCCGAATAGTTGCTGACCGTGAGCGGGTCATTTTCCGGCTCCGCGCCTTGGGCATCGGACGAGCCATGAACGTAACCGCGCTTGATGCCACCACCGGCCATGGCGATGGAAAACACCTTGGGCCAGTGATCGCGCCCCGCCGTCTGGTTAATCTTCGGCGTGCGGCCGAACTCGGAGGTCACGAACACCAGAGTGCTGTCGAGCAGGCCGCGGTCATCGAGATCGCGGATGAGACGGGCGAATGCGCGGTCAAAATCGGGCATCTGCCGCTCCATCGAACGCTTGATGTTGTCATGCATGTCCCAACCGCCATAGGTCATCGATACGAAACGCACCCCGGACTCAACCAGCCGACGGGCGAGCAGCATGCGCTGCCCCGCAGTGTTCCGGCCATATTCGTCACGCAGCTTGCCGGACTCCTTCTCGATGTCAAAAGCCTCGCGGGCTTTCTCCGAGGAGATGAGGCTGTAAGCCCGCTGATAGAAGGTGTCCATGCCGTCCAAGGCGTCGGTCTTCTCCAGCTTGGAAAAGTGCTCATCCACAGCCGCCCGCATCGAGCGGCGGGTGGCAAAACGCTTGTCATCGATGCCGGTCGGCAAAGTGAGGTCACGGACCTTGTAGCCACTGCTGGCGGGATCAGCTCCCAAGCTGAACGGGGCGAATGCCGATCCAAGGTAGCCAGTGCCGCCGTTCGCGCTGACGGAGGGAATGGCAACATACGGGGGAAGGTTGTTGCGCGGTCCAAGCTCGTGGGAAACCACGGAGCCGAAGCTGGGATACTCGAGTGCCGGGCTGGGGCGGACACCGGTCATCATGTTGTGTGTGCCACGCTCGTGAGCGGCCTCGCCGTGGGTCATGGAGCGCACAACCGTGATCTTGTCGGCGACCTGTGCGGTTTCCTTCATCAATTCGGAAAAGTAAACCCCATCCAGCTTGGTCTTCACCGTGCCCAGCGGCCCACGATACTCAACGGGGGCATACATCTTCGGATCGAAAGACTCCTGATGGGCCATGCCGCCGGGCAGGTAAATGTTGATGACATTCTTGGCCTTACCCTCCTTGGAAGGGACCGCCTCGTAGGCTTGGGCTTTGAATACATCACCCAAAGTCAGCCCAAGCGTCCCGAGCGCGCCAACCTGAAGGAAGTTGCGGCGGGATGTGAAAAATGAATGTTCAGCCGAGTTGCACCAGCGAGGTTGATAGTTGCTCATACGGATTTATTAAATTCGCGTCCTTCTTGTCGACGGAGTCGGGTTCCCACTATTCGATTTCAGCGAAAAAAAGTTGAGATTTCTTCGGCCAGCCTCAAGCCGATTGTCCCTCGCCGGGAAAACACGTTCTTCGCCATTCCCAGATCAACTCAAACTTCGTCCCAGCTCCCAACTTGAAGGCCTCCGCCATCCGGAGACCTTCCACCCAGAAAATGCGACCGTTGGCCGCCTCCGCCACCAGCCGTCGCCGCCGCTCCGCCGCCGGCACCTTCGCGTTTGTGAACAAGTCCTGCAACTTCACCGACCGGGTCATGCCACTCGGCTGGAAGCGGTCACCCGGGTGCCAGTGCCGCAAAAAAACGGAATGGCCGATTAAGTCAGCATCAAAACGCTCCCGGTTGGTCTTCTTGCGAACGAGGGACCGAGTCGAATGCGGCCGAATTCTCCATTTCACCTCCACTCCAGAAAATTGGATCGGAGGTTTTCCCGCTCGCAAATTCACTTGGAGAACTGTGGTGGCGGGTTCGGCGTCAGGCGGTGACACGAGATCCACCCGCCCCGTCCCCGCGGTGCTTATCAGCCAAAAGTCTCGCCAAGAATGACGGACGCCGGGTTTCAAACGCAAACGCTCCACCAACTCGAACTCAGGCGGGACCCCAAACCGCGCAAGCTCAAGACACAAAAACTGACGCTGCACCGCTACCGGCAGGCGGTCAAAGGGCGATCCTGCGCTTTTTTTAAGGTGTTGCCGTGCTGCCTCGTGGGCAAAGGCTGCTTCTTCCCCCACAATTTCCATCGCCCGCAGCACCACTGGCCCAATCGCCGGTTGAAAGCGTCGTCGCAGCAAAGGCAGCAATTCGCGTCGCACCCGATTACGGAGGATATCCATGGACTGGTTAGAGGCATCCGCGCGGAACTTGATCTTCTCGGCACCCGCGAACTCAAGGAGTTCTTCTTTGGACCGGTCGAGCAATGGCCGAACCAAGGTCACCGCCGGATCAGCCGGCGAGGCGCTCCGCCACTTCATCCCGGCCAATCCGCCCCCCGCGCCACGCAACAAGCGCAGGAAGAAAAGCTCAACCTGATCATCCGCGTGGTGAGCCAAAGCAACCACGCTCACGCCCATCTGCTTCGCCGTGCGAGCCAGGAACTCATGCCGCAGCTGGCGCGCGGCCATTTCCACTGACCATCCACGCGCGCGCGCCAGGCCAGCCACGTCTCCAGCCTCCACCGCGCATTCCAGCCCCAACCGCCGGACCACGAGGCGCACGAAGCGCGCATCCGCATCGCTTGCCGCGCCACGCAACTGATGATTGAAGTGGGCCACTGTGAGCGAATAACGATGCCGGACGGCCAGCGTGTGCAGCACGTGCAATAGAACCATCGAATCAACGCCGCCGGACACCGCAACCAACACGCGTGCGCCCTCCGTCAGCAGACCACGCTGCCGCACTGCGGCTTCAACGTGGGACACGAGCGGATGCATGGGCGTATGCTGTGGATCAACGCCCCGCTACTCAAGCGGATTGCCGAGGTGATCAGGCTAACCCAGAGGACGGCCTCTTGCGGTCGCTGATGCCCGTGGCGGCCGGGAGCAGTCCAATCTCAGCCTTGGACATTGTCTGATCAAAAAACAAAAGGGCGCTCCCTGCGGAACGCCCTTTTGCGTTGGGTGAACCAGCGTCCTCAGGCCAGGCCGACCTGGTAACGGAGGAAGCGGCGGACGGTGATCTCGTCGCCGAGGGCCTTGCCCACGGTGGCGATGTGCTCGCGCACGGTGACTTCGCCATTCTTCTTCACAAAGCCCTGCTCCACGAGGCAGACGGTCTGGAAGTATTTTTCGCGTTTGCCCTTGAGAATGTTCGCCATTGCCGCCGCCGGCTTGCCCTTGAGGGCGTCGGAGTTGCGCGCGATCTCATCTTCCTTGTCGAGGACCTCCGCAGGCACCTGATCGCGGCTTACGGCCGTCGGGTTGCCGGCGGCGATTTGCAGCGTGATGTCGCGCACGAGTTCCTTGAAGGCGTCGCTGGCAACGGTGGCTTCCTTGCCCGCGCCCACCTCCACGAGCACGCCGACCTTGGCGCCGGTGTGGATGTAGGCGGCGAGGAGGCCGTTACCGGTCACTTCCCAGCGGGTGTGGCGGTTGATGCGGATGTTCTCGCCGATCTTGGCGACAGCGGCGACGCGGTCGGGCTCGAGGTCAATCGACGGGTTGCCGGCAATCTTCTTGGCCAGCTCGTCGCAGAATGCCTTGAACTGGTCGTTCTTGGCAACGAAGTCGGTCTCGCAGTTGACTTCGAGCAGCACGCCCGCCTTGGAGCCGGGAGCAATGTGCTGGGCGATGACGCCTTCGTTGGCGGCGCGGTCGGCCTTCTTGGCGGCACTGGCAACGCCTTTCTTGCGGAGCCAGTCGACGGCGAGGTCGAGGTCGCCATTGTTCTCGGCAAGGGCTTTTTTGCAGTCCATCAAGCCCGCGCCGGTCATCTCGCGGAGCTTGCCTACAGTTGCAGCGGTAATCTCAGGCATGTTCGTAGTGCGTTGAAAATTGAATGATGAAATGGAAAGAAGCGGGGCGCAGCTGACCGCGATCCCGCTTCGTTGGATTCTAAACTAGGCGGCCGGGGCGGCGGCGGGAACCTCCGCAGCGGGCGCGGGCGCCGCTTCCGGCTCCGCAGCGCGGTTGCGGCCGTGCTTGGCCTCAAACTCGGCGCGGGCTTTGCCGCAGGCTTCGGTCACGGCGGCCAGGATGAGGCGCACTGAGCGCAGCGCGTCGTCATTGCCGGCGATGGGATAGTCCACGAGGTCGGGATCCGCGTTCGTGTCCACGATGGCAACGATGGGGATGCGGAGCTTGCGGGCTTCGGCCACGGCGTTGTGCTCGCGCTTGACGTCCACGACGAACATGGCGTCCGGCATCTTGTCGAGGGAGCGGAGGCCTTCGAGGTTCTTGATGAGGCGATCCAGCTCGCGCTGGAGGGCGGACTGTTCCTTTTTGCCGTATTTGCCGGCGGAGCCGTCCGCAAACATGGTCTCAAGCTTCTTGTAACGGGCGAGGGACCGCTTGAGGGTCTTGTAATTGGTGAGGGTGCCGCCAAGCCAGCGCTCGGTGACGTGCATCTGCCCGCAGGCCTTGGCGGATTCCTTGATGGCTTCCTGGGCCTGTTTCTTGGTGCCGACGAAGAGAACGTTGCCACCGCCGCGAACGAGGTCGCCGAGGTATTTGCAGGCGTCCTGAAGCTGCTGGGCCGTCTGGCTGAGGTCGATGATGTGGATGCCGTTCCGCGCCTCGAAGATGAAGCGCTTCATCTTGGGGTTCCAACGCTTGGTCTGGTGGCCGAAGTGGACGCCCGCCTCGAGCAGTTCCTTGATACCGATGGTCATCATGTGTCTGTCTTGTTCCGATTGGTTGCAAGCCGTGGCCGCACTGGGCGGCTGGCCATCCCGCAGAACTCGGGATTTCAACTGGTGTTACGGTGGCCGCCCCCGCCCACACGGGCACGGGCTGTTTGGTTTAAGGCCGTTTTTCTTCCGCCGTTGCGGGCGAAAGAGCGCGCAACCTAGCAGCCGACGGCTTGGTGGCAACCCTATTTTTCCCCAACGAGTTGCGCCAACCGCACAGCCATCATGCACTCGTCCCCGCGTGCCAAAGCCCTACGCACCACCCTTGTAGAGTCCCGACGGACGTCATCAGCCCGACTTTCCCCTCGCCGCCATGCCGAGCCTGCCGTAGAACCGCCCGGCATGAAACTTAGCCTCAGCGTGTTAGTTGCCATCGTGACTTCCGCCTTGCCGCTGCGGGCGGAGAAAATTGTCCTCGTCGCCGGCGGCGGAAAGGATGCCGTTGGAATCCCCGCCATCGAGGCGAAGCTCAAGGAACCCTTCGGCGCGGAGTTCGACAACGCGGGCAATATGTTCGTCGTCGAGATGGCGATGGGCAATCGCCTGCTGAAAATGGACCCGAAAGGCTTGCTTACGCACATCGCGGGCACCGGCAAAGCGGGCTTCTCCGGCGATGGCGGCCCTGCGCTCGCCGCCGAGTTCAACGGCCCGCACAACCTCGCCGTGCTGCCCGACGGCAACGTCCTGATCGGCGATACCTGGGCGGGGCGCGTGCGCAAGGTGGACGTGAAGGCCGGGACCGTCACCAGTCTGGCCGGCTACACCGTCCCGGCGGAGAAGGCACGCAGCAGCGGGCCTTACTGCATCACGCTCGACTTCACCGGCACGAAGCTGTTCATCGCCGACCTCACCCGCATTCATGAACTTGACCTAACCTCAGGCAAATCCCGCGTCGTTGCGGGCAACGGCAAAAAAGGGCGACCCGAGGATGGGGTGGTCGCCACGGAGGCCCCACTTGTGGACCCGCGTGCCGTCGCGCCCGACCGCAAGGGAAACCTCTACATCCTTGAGCGCGGCGGCAACGCACTGCGCGTCGTCACGCCCGACGGAAAAATCAAAACGGTCGTTAACGGCAGCGGCAAAAAGGGCGGCACCGGCGACGGCGGCCCAGCACTGGAAGCCACGATGAACGGCCCGAAGCACCTCTGCGTTGACCTGGAGGACAACGTCATCATCGCTGATGCCGAAAGCCACCTCATCCGCAAGTTTACCCCCAAGGACGGCCAGCTCAGGCGCGTCGCCGGAACCGGAAAGCCGGGCCCTGGCAAGCTCGGCGGCTCCCCTTTGGAGTGCGACCTTGCCCGTCCGCACGGCGTCACCGTCCATCGCGACGGAACCCTCTACATCACGGACAGCTACAACAATCGCATTTTGAGGATTGAGAAGTAGCGGCGGTTTTGTCCGCCCCGGATCATGGCTGGATAAACCGAAGCCGAATCCCGGCCGCGGACTACTTCGCCTGCAGCCGAAACTCACCGTTGTTCCCATTGGAGGCGCGATAGCTGCCATTGAGCGAGTTGCCGCTGGCGGTGGCGGTCCATTGATAGTCAAATCCATCCACCTTCGTCGTCCCGGCGAGCGCGGTGTTCGCGCCCTGCGGCGTGGGCCGCATGAGCGCGGTGTATGAGATGGGCTTGCCCAGCGCGACGCCCGTGAAGCGCGCCAGCCACTGGCCGTTCTGTTCACCGATGACCGTGCAGGTGAGCTGGCCGTTGGTGTTGTATTTGCGGTTGTTCCAAGTGCCGGACCACGCCTTGTTCACGGGCACGCTGCCCTTGGGTGCGTCCGCCGCGCCCGCCGGGCGGTTGGGCGTAATGACGAGCGTGAGCGCAAGCAGTCCGGCCAGCAGGAGGCTGGCGCGTTTGGCCGGGGAGGAGTGGGGGTGTTTCATAATGGCTAATTTTCTCGGGCAGCAGCCGGGTTAGGCCCTGCATTTTGCCCGAACTATAGCACCAGCCTGCGAAATTTTGATCGAAAACTTCGTGTCACGGCTCGACCGGCGAGAGCAGCCAGTCCAGCTTGAACCGCGCAAGCCGAAGGGCTTCATAAGCGCGCTGTTCCCCACCCTCGTAGAGGCAGAGGATTGTGCCATCCGACAAGCGTGCAAGGCTGGAGTAAGCTGACGGGCCGGCGTGTAGGAGCTTCGCGCTGGACCACGTTTTGCCGTCATCCGTGCTGCTGCGGAGGGTCAGTCTCACGCGGGCCCCACTGGGCTTGCCATCCTTCGGCTCAGGCGGGTGCGGGTTGCTGAAGATCAATCGCTGTTCGTCATAGCGCAGCAGGCTGGCCTGGCACTTCGGACAGGGAATCTGCTTCTCCTGCGCAATCGCCGTCCAGGTCTGGCCGCCATCGGTGCTGGTGGCGATGCCGCGCCAGCCTTCCCAACCGCCTTGCATCCGCGTGTTCACGAGCAGCGATCCGTCAGAGCGTTCGATGACCTGGCACTCATTGCCGCCGGTCTGGATGGGCGCGCCAATCTGCCAGCTCGCGCCGCCATCGTCGCTGAACATCATGTGCGAGTTCCACTCAGCCTTGGCGGAGCGCGGTTTGTCCGCGTGGTCAATTCGATGGTCGCTTGGGATGACCAGCCGCCCCCGATGCGGACCTCGCTTGAGTTGGATGCCGATGCCCGGACCAGTGGCTACCCAGTTCCAGTCCGGCTTCATCGTGGTGGAACTGATGTTGCGCGGCGCGGACCAGGTCTGGCCGTCATCCGTGCTCGAAGTGATGAAGACCGCCTTGTTGTCGCGGTTAAAAGGCAGCCAGATCGTGCCGGTCTTCGCGTCCACGACGGGACACGGATTGCCAATGGTGATCTTCGCATCGCCGCCCTCCTCGTGAACGATGCTGTGTGGCGACCACGTGCGCCCGCCATCGGTGCTGCGCTTCATGATGAGGTCTACGTCGCCATGGTCGCCGGAACCGGTCTTGCGGCCCTCGCAGAAAGCGAGCACGGAACCTTTCGCCGTCACGAGCAGCGCGGGAATGCGGTAGGTGTGGTAACCATCGCGGCCCGCCGTCCAGAGGGTGGCTTGCTCAGGCAATGCCGGCGCGCCGGAAAGCGTCATGGCCAGCACCCAAACGGCGGCAGCACCCAGTGCAGAATGGAATTTCATGGCGCGAGAGTTCGTTTCATTACACGGCCTGTCAAGAAGCACGCCGACCCCGGCGACGCGGTTTGCCTCCGGACAGACTCCGGTCATATTCGCGCCGCATGATTCAAGCCCCCACCCTCGTCTGGCTGCGGCACGATTTGCGCCTCGCCGACCAACCCGCGATCACCGCGGCGCTCAAGCGCGGCGGCCCCGTCGTGCCGGTCTTCATCTGGGCACCGGAGGAGGAAACGGGCTGGCCGCCGGGCGGCGCGAGCCGTTGGTGGCTGCATCAGTCGCTCAAGGCGCTCGACAGCGACCTGCGGCAACTGGGTTCACGGCTGATTATGCGTCGCGGCGACAGCCATCAAGAGTTGCTCGCGCTCGCCCGGGAAACCGGTGCCAACACCGTCGTCTGGAACCGTCGCTATGAGCCGGCCATCGTCGCGCGCGATGCACGCATCAAGGACCAGCTCCGCGCCGCCGGGCTGACCGCCGAAAGTTTCAACGGCGCGCTGCTGCACGAACCATGGACGGTGCAAAACCAAAGCGGCAGGCCATTCCAGGTCTTCACGCCGTTTTGGAAGCACTGCCTCACCAAGCCCGATCCTGCCGAACCGCTGCCGGCTCCAACCGAGATGCACTCGCCCGCGGAGTGGCCCGCCTCGCTCAAGCTCTCAGACCTAGGGCTGGAGCCGCGCATCGACTGGGCCTCCGGCTTCCGCGCCGCCTGGCAGCCTGGCGAAGGCGGTGCAAAGGCGGCCCTCGCCCGCTTCTGCCGCGAGGCCTTCACCGGGTATTCGGCGAACCGTAACCGCCCGGATCTTACCGGCACATCGCGGCTTTCCTCGCACCTGCATTTTGGCGAACTCAGTCCGCGCCAGATTTGGCATGCCTTGCGTCGCACCGGAGTAGAAAACTGGCGCAGCTCGCAGTTCCTTGCCGAGGTCGGCTGGCGGGAATTCGCGCATCACCTGCTCTTCCACTTTCCCCATACCGTCACCGAACCGCTGCGCCCGGAGTTCAAACGCTTTCCGTGGCGCGAGGATTCCGCCGCGCTGCGGGCCTGGCAGCGCGGCCGCACGGGCTACCCGTTCGTGGACGCCGGAATGCGCGAGCTGTGGACCACGGGCTGGATGCACAACCGCGTGCGCATGGTCGTGGCCAGCTTTCTCGTGAAGGACCTGCTGCTCCCATGGCAGGCCGGCGCGCGGTGGTTCTGGGACACGTTGGTGGACGCCGACCTCGCGCAGAACACCCTTGGCTGGCAATGGACCGCCGGCTGCGGAGCGGATGCCGCGCCTTACTTCCGCGTCTTCAACCCTGTAGGTCAGGGCGAGAAGTTTGATCCCCAAGGCGATTACGTGCGCCGCTGGTGCCCGGAGCTCGCGCGCCTGCCCGCCGAATGGATTCACCAACCATGGGCGGCCCCTGCCGCAGTGCTTGATCGGGCCGGCGTGCAGCTCGGTAAGAATTACCCGCAGCCGATCATCAGCCACGCCATCGCACGCGAAGTGGCGCTCGAAGCTTACGCGCAGATCAAGGCCGCGGCGTGATAACGATGACATCGCCCTCGCCCGCCTCGAACGCGAGCGACAACACCGCATCGATCCCCACCCAACTGGCACACCGGAAGGCGGCGTGATGCCGAAAGCTCCCGCAGAACTGCGCCGTGCCCGCGGGATAGATCTCCTGCAAAGCCAGCGACTCCCACTTACAGGCCAGGCCGATGCCGAGCGCTTTGCCCAACGCCTCGCGCGCGGTCCAGAGCACCAGCAAGGCCGTCGCTTCCGGCAGAGTGGTCCGTTGCAGCCAATGCTCCTCCTCGGGGGAAAGCGGCACGCCCCGGCGCACCGTGGCGGCACGCTTCGGGTCTATCCGTTCGAGGTCCAGCCCCACGCGCACAGCCGCAGGAAATGCCACCGCCACGCCGCTTCCATTGACATGGCTGAGGCTAACCCCCAGCGCGGAGGACTCGCCGCCACGATCGCGCACGACCGGCTCCCCACGCTCGCCGTTGCCGATCCCGATTTGGCGTAACGCCTCGCCAAGCGCCGGTTGGATGGGAATTCGATCGCCCTCCTTTGCGACAGCCGGTGGTGGACATTCAAGGCCGCGTTCCAAAGCAAGTTTTCCCGCGAGCCGCCCGAGCGCGAAGTTCTCCCGCGGCTGTTCAAACTTGAACATCGCCGCCCGTGCAATTTCGGCCTCCGCCAAAAACAGCTCCGGCGGCAGCTCCTGCAAGTCTGCCCGGCACGCACTGGCAAACCACACCGGTGCCGTCTGCCCCGGAAGCGACAGCTCCACGGCGCGTTCATGCAGCGGACGCGAGTTAAAAAGCGATGGCCAGTCTGGCAACATCAGAGACCCCGCCGAAGGTGTTCCGCCAGCCGGCGCAGTCCCTCCTGCGTCGTCACGCGCGGCACGTAGCCGAAATCGCGCTTCGCCGCGCCGATGTTGAACCAATGGGCCGTGCTCATCTCACGCGCCATGAACATCGTGAGTCGCGGCTCCTTGGCGCTGCCCGTGAGCCGGTTCAGCGTCTCGAAACACCACGCCAAGCTCAGGGCCAAGGGCACCGGCACGGTGCGCGTGACCGGTGGAAGAGTTGCGGCGGCGAGCATCCAGTTCACCATGTCCCATAGCGGCACCGGCTCGCCGTTCGAGATGAAATAGGCTTTGCCCGCGCACGCCGAGCCGGGCGCGAGCGCGTCCGCCGCGAGCAGGTGCGCGTCCGCCGCGTTCTCGATGAACACGGTGTCCACGAGGTTGCGCTGCGAGCCGATGCGCCGGAGCTGGCCGGACTTCGCACGCGCGACAAGTCGCGGCAGCAAATGATTGTCGCCCGGCCCCCAAATCAAGTGCGGCCGCAGCGCGACGGTCGCAAGCGTCGGCGAATTGGCCTGGAGAACGAGCTGTTCCGCAAGCGCCTTCGTGCGCGGGTAGTGCGCCTCGAAGTGCGTCGGATACGGCACGGATTCGTCCACGCCCTCCATGTCGCGCCCGTTGAAGACGACGCTCGGCGAACTGGTGTGGACGAGCCGCTGGATGCCGTGCGCGCGGCAGGCGGCGAGAACGTTCTCCGTGCCGATGACATTGGCGCGGCTATACTCCTCGTAAGGCCCGGCCAAGCCCGCCTTCGCTGCGACGTGGAAGACGATGTCGCAACCCTTCGCCGCCGCCGAAACCGCCGCCGCATCTGCCACATCGCCGCGCACATGCTCCGCGCCGAGTTCACGCAAGGCCGGATGTTCCTGCCGCGACAAGCTTCGCACCGTGTCGCCGCGCGCGCGCAGCGCCCGCACGATGGCGAGCCCGAGAAATCCACCACCACCAGTGACCAGCGCCCTCATCGAAGTCGCTCCTCCGCCCAAAAGGCGAGTTTCTCCCGGAAGATTTTCGCATTGTGCCGGATGTCCACGGGAAAGGCGGGATGGAAAAGCACTGTGCGAATCCCCTGCGTGTGCGGGAACTTAGCGCCAAGGGCCAGCAGTTCCGCGCGCAGCGTGGCTTCGTCCTTTCCGCGCGCGTTGGCTTCCAGCTCAATGCAGATGACCGGCTCCTGTAGCGGCGGTCTGTGACCGCCGTCGAGTGGCTTTCCCAACTCTGCGGCACGGCGCTCACAGAGCGCCGCTACAGACGGCACCCCCACCAACGCTGAACGAAACACCGCCGGATGCATATTAAAAATGGCTTCGCAGGGAATCGTGAACAAGGTGCCAGCTTTGGTAACGACCCGATGCGACTTGCGTCCGCAGAACCAAAGCCGCCCGCGCTCGTCGCGGTAGCCGAGGTCGCCCATGCGGTGGAAAAAGCCGCCGTCAGCAGTCGGTATCTTGGCCAGTGCGGTGGATTGCTCGCGGTTGAAATAGGTGCGCGAGGCTTGCGGGGCTTGCACGGCGATTTCGCCAATCTCGCCGGGCGGCAGTTCGAGGTCGTCGCTCCAAGCTGCGATGGGGTCGTCGGTGATGCGGATGATTTTGGCGGTGAGGCCGGCAACGGGTTGGCCAACGCAGACGCCCTTGCCCAACTCAGTTTGCGCGCGCGTCTCGCCGAGGATTTCGGCGCTGCCGATGTTCGCAACGGGCAGGCACTCAGTCGCGCCATACGGCGTAAAGACTTGCGCCCCGGGCGGGAGCATCGCGGCGAAACGGGCGAGGGTTTTCGCGGGCACGGGCGCACCGGCGGAGATGGCGCGACGGAGCGACGGGAGCTTCACCCCGTGCGCCTCGCCATGGCGGCCGAGGCGGTTGATGAGCGCGGGCGAGCCGAACATGTTCGTGACACGGAAGCGCTCGATGGCGGCGATGAGCTTCACGGGGTCGGCCTGCGCGGGGCGGGTGAAGTCCATCTCGGGAAGCACCTCGGCCATGCCCAGCGCGGGGCCGAAGAGCGCGAAGAGCGGGAAGGTGGGCAGATCAATTTCTCCCGGCTGGATGCCATAGAGCTGGCGAAGCTGCTCGATTTGTGCGGCGAACATCGCGTGCGTGTAGAGGACGCCTTTGGGCACGCCGGTGCTGCCGCTGGTGAAGAGGACGGCGGCGGTGTCGGCCGTAGCGCAGGCTTCTGATTCGGCAGCACCCGATGCTTCACACGCTTTTCCCCTTACCTCCGCCAGCGTGTGCCCGCCCCAGAACCACTTCGCCCCGACGGTCACCGGAATGGAAATTGTCTTCCGCGACCAACCGAGCAGGACGCGTGCAGCGTGAGCTTTCGGGATGCCGATGAAACCGGTCGGCTCGGCTTCCGCGAGACAGTTGCCGAAGTTCTTCAGACCGATGCCAGGGTCAATAAGCACGGGCACCGCACCGACACGGAAGAGCGCGAAGGTGAGCGCGAAGAAGTCGAGGCTCGGCGGCACCATCAGCGCTGTCCGCACGCCGCGCCGGATACCGATGCGCTCAAAGCCGATCGCGAGACGGTCGCAATCGGCGTTGAGCTCGCGGAAGGTAAGCTGGTCGTAATGGAGTTGCCCTGCGCGGGCACGGCGCGGCGCGAAGACGGCGGGCGTGTCCGGTTGCCGCGCGGCCATCGCGGCGAGGTGCGCGGACATATCCATTGTTTCCGCCGCTTGCACAATCACGCCTTCACCGGATGCTTCGCGAAGAACTGCTTCACCAGCGTGAGAATCTCATCCGGCTTGTCTTCGAGCACGAGGTGGCTCGCGTCGGGGAACCGGTGGACTTCGGCTTGCGGCAGGATGCGTTTCCACTCGGCGAGGAAATGGTCGTCGAACACCCAGTCCTTAGCGCCCCAGCAAATCAGCGTGGGTGTGCTCTGGAACTGCGCAAGCTTGCCCTGCACTTCGGTGACGAGCGCATGCGTCGGGTGGTCGGACGTGAGCGGGATGTCCTGCACGAAGCGGAGCTGCGCGAGACGGCTGGCCTTCGCGGTGCTGGGCGCGAGATAGGCGTCGCGCTCGACGGGCGTGAGTTGGCGCGTGGCGACGCCCCAGCGCGCGACGAGCCGCACGAAAAGGCCGGTCTTGCGGATGAGCAACGCGTCGAGCGGCGTGTTGCGGCAGACCCAGAGCGAGGGGGGGAGCTTCTTTGTTTTTGGCAGGTGGAAGGCGGCGGTATTCAGCAGCACGAGGCGCGCGATGCGATGCGGGTTTTGCGCGGCCCAAGTCATGCCAATCATCCCGCCCCAATCGTGCAGCACGAGGGTGATTTTCTCCGGCAACTTCGCGTGGCGGATGAGCGCGTCGAGGTCAGCGACGCGGCGTTCCAAGGTGAACTGGTAGCGCGCGTCGTCGGGCTTGTCCGAGAGGCCGCAGCCAATGTGGTCGGGGACGATGGTGCGGCATTGTCCGCGCAGACCGAGCACGAGCTTGCGGTAGTAAAAGGACCACGTCGGGTTGCCGTGGACCATTACGACGGCCTCGCCTGCGCCCTCATTGAGGTAGTGCAGGCCGATGCCATCGCGGTCGAGGAAGTTTCCGACAAACGGGTAGTGTTCGCGCCGGAAGTTCACCACTGCACCCCCATCATGATGCAATTCAGCCCGCTGCCAATGCCCAGCAGCCCAACGCGTTCCCCGGGCTTCAACACACCACGCTCCTCCGCAATGGCGGCGGTCACGGGAAGCGCGGCCGTGCCCATGTTCCCGAGAAACCGGAACGTGGTGTAATCCTTTCCGCGGGGCAGCCCAGTGAGTTTCAGAAACGACTCCTGATGCTGGCTGCCGACCTGGTGACAAATGATCCTGTCCACGAGGTCGTTGTTCCACTGCATCGCCTTCAGAAATTCTGCCCATGTCTTTGCCCCGAGCGCGGTGCCGTTCTTCAGGACGGCCACGGAATCGGTGAACATGAACTGTTCATGCCAACCATCGCGGCCAGCCGTCATTCCCCAGCGGCACAGCTCGTGAAATTCCGGTGCCACTTGCGATACCCCGCCCAGCAACCGATGGCCGGCAGGAGCCGGCAGCGACCCGTCGGTCAGCAACACCGCCACGGCACCCGAGCCGCCAGTGAAGGTCGCCAGCGCGGGCGCGAACTCCGCCATGCCGCCCGTGCCGGTGAGCATGCGGCTCAAGGCGATCTCAACAATCTCGCGTGAGCTCTCGCAGGAGACCACGAGGCCCGCGCGGATCTGGCCCAGCTCAATGCGGTTGGCCACGTCAATCATGCCGTTGAGCACCCCGAGACAGGCGTTGCTCACATCATATACGAATGCGCCACCGCCCAGACCAAGACCGTCTGCCACAGCGCAGGCGGTGGCCGGCTCAAAGTTTTCCCGGCATACGCCACAGTAAAGCAGGGCCCCGAGGTCACGGGGACCGAGACCGGTCTTGCCCAACGCCTTCCGCGCGGCGGCGGTAGCGCCGTGCGACAATGGCGTGCCGGGCTCCCACCACCGGCGCTCGGCGATGCCCGTCCAGGCTTCGAGCTGGCCGGGCTGGATGCCGAGCCGCGTGAAGGCTGGCGCGAGGCGCTCCTCCAATTCCGCCGTAGTGACGACCACCGGCCCCAGCTCGTAGCCGAGAGCAGTGATAAAGACGCGTTGGTAGTTGGGCATCATGTTACGCAGAGACGAGGGCAAACACGGCTTGGCACGGATTAAAGACCGCCTGATTGGAACGGCGCGTAGAAATCACGCCGCGCTGGCTGCACCGTTCCGATCCGTGAAAATCCGGGCAATCCGTGTCCATAAATTGGCTTTCCCTGCGCATCTTCATTCGTTCACCCCACGCACGACGAAGTTCTTCATGCCGTAAATCACCCGGCCATCCACACACAGGAATCCCTCGCCCGTCAGCGTGCGCGTCGCGTCGTCCACGGCGGTGACGACAGCCTCGACCGTCACGAGCGCGTCGCGCGGGATGACCTGGCCACGATACGTCCACTCGTGCTTCGTGTTGGCGGCGACGGCTTCCCACCGCGTGCCGGGCTTATGACCCCAGCGCTCAATGGCGGCGAATTTGAGCAGTTGCAGGAATGATTCGAGGCCAAGCGAACCGGGGACGACGGGGTCTTGGTAGAAGTGCGCTTGGAAGAACCACTCTTCGGCAACGACGCGCTTGGTGCCCCGGATGAAACCAAGTCGTTGCGGCCCGCCGTCCGCGATGAAGACCGGCATCTCGTCCACCATCCGCATCATCGTGTCTGCGAACGGCGCGTGCGTCGGATACGGTAGCGACTTCGCGCGCGACAACTCCGCCGCGTCCGGCTCGTAAAGCTGCGCGCCCTTGATGCCTTCCTGCTTTTCCAGCGCCGCTTTGGGGAAGAAGCCGAAGTAAGTGTCGCCGGGATAAATCTTTTGCGCACCCGCGCTCACCTCGAAGTCGAACCACTGGATAATCATCCCCGCAGAGCTGGAGAGCCGCGTGTTCTTGATGCGCGTGGTGAGCGTGCCGACATCGGGCCGCACGGGCGCATACTGTGTGCCGGTGCCACCGAGGTTGCGGTAGGAGAGGTCCTCGCTGCTAGTAAGCGCGGAACCGAGGTAGGCCGAGAGCCAGCCGCAGGGTTGCAGGGCGATTTCCAGCAGCACGGCAAACGGCATGTCGCCCTGGCGGTTCGCGGCGAAATACCACTCGTCTGGCGGCACGTCGTAATCCGCCGCCACCTCGCCGCCCGCGATCATCTTGAACGCCTCGCACCCGCGAATCTCCGTGATGCGGTCGAGGAACTGATACGGCGCACGCGGCAGCCGCGCGATGCGCCGCGACGCGCCTTTGTCGAAAATGCGATACGGCTCGCCGAAGGCCTCAGAGGGATTGCCGCTGGAGAACGCCGTGATGCGCTCAGGGCCGTAGAGAATCTGTCTTTCACCAGACACCGCGCCTTGTCCGACAGGTTGTGGACTGCGCCAGTCCTCTGGCGCTTTGACCGGGCGGGGACCTGTGGCGACCGTCGCGGAAAGCGGCAGGGGGCTGCCGCATTCCAAGACGCTGGCGCGCCTAGCCTCACTCCAGGTTCTCCGCAACTCCTCCCGCGTCACCCCTGTGTAGCGCAGGCTCATGTTGCTGATTTCCACGATGGCCTTGCCGTCCGCATACATCAGCGCGTCCGCGATGACATACGGCTCCGGCTCGTAGCCGATTTCCCGAATCTCAATCTCGTAAGTCACCAGCTTCGTCGTCTCCAGCACCTGCCCGCGGCACTTGAGCTGGCCGACCACGCCCGGCACCGGCTCCAGCGCCACGCCCGCGCGCGCTTCGACCACCCAGCCCAGTCGCAGCAGATGCACGCGCAACGTGTGCAGGCAGCACTCATACATCAACGTGCCCGGCATCACGCGGTCGTCCACGAAGTGACACGTGATGAACCAGTCGTCGGGATGAATGTCCGCCTCGCCGCGAATCAGCCCGAGTCCGAAGCGCCCGCCGCTCGGCTCAAGTCGCTCGATGCGATGCACCAGCCGCATCCGCCCGCCGGGCAACGTCACCGGCTTCGCGAGCTTCAGCCCGGCGAACTTCTCCCCGAAGCACTTGACCAAGTCGCCTTCGCGCAAGGCGTCGAGCTGCGCCGCCGAATACGACTCCACTGCCATCGGCACGAAGTCTTCCCAGTCAGCGGGGCGCTTGCCGGGCTGCGGCTTGAGTTGCAGCGAAGTGCGGATGACGCCTTTGCCCGCCGCCAAATCCTGTTGCGAGAAAAAGCCCGCGCAGCCCTCGCTCATCGTCAGCAGCGGCTGGCCGTTGACCGTGGACTCGAAGTTGAACTTGAACAGCCACACGCCGCTTTGCTGGAAGAAGCGCTCGATGCGGATGTCGTAGCGAATCGTCTCGCCCGGACCCGGCAGACTGCGATGGAAACAAACCTTCGCGTCGAGGAGCCGATACATCGCCAGCCCAAGCGTCTCGAAATCAATGCCGAGGAAGCCGCTGAGAAACAGGTCCGCCTGCCCCGCCTCCACCGCGATGCACGTTGGGATGCGCCCGCAATCCAGATACCAAGCGCCCGGCAGAACATCGTGCTCCGTCACGACACGCCCGTGCGTCATCGAACGCGGCTCGCCCTCGATGGCCGTGATGCGGTCCACGAGTTGCAGCGGTGCATCGGGCAAACGCACGCGTGTGGGGAAGGAGTCCACTTCGGCGAACAGCGGGCCAAGCGCGTTGCCAATCTTCCCGATGGCAAACTCGAAGCACTGCTCGCGCGTGAGCGAGCGGGGGACGGAGGATGGGGGAGCGCACGCGTCTCGCGTGCTGTTTTCGGCGTCCCGCTGAAAACCTCGTTCCACTGATTTGACTTCGGACGCAGCGGAGGAAGATAAAGTAACTAGGGAATAGGGCGAGACCCCGAATTCAGCACGCGGGACGCGTGCGCTCCCCGTCGCCCGCGCCACCAAGTCCAATTGCGTCTGCACCGCCTCGGACAGCGTCTTGAACACGCCCTCTGAGAACGCCAGATAAGCCTCGTGCGCCTGCAACGTCGTCGCCTGCGCCTGCGCCATCGCGATGAGCAACTCGGCTTCAAACGGGTCGGCGATGACGGTTGCTGCGAACGCGGGCTGCGGCGAGTCTTGGGGATCGCACGCGTCCCGTGTGCTGTGTCCGGCGTCGCGCCAGACACCTTCGTCACTCTGATTATCTATCACCGCTTCGGAAACTAGATGGACTGACGAAGTCGTCGCCGGGACGGCTCCGACAGCACGCGAGACGCGTGCGCTCCCCTGCGGCAACTCCGGCACCCCAATGGGCGCGCCAGTGATGGGGATGATTACCTTCTTCCCTTCCGGCTCGGACGCGGCTTCCTCTTCCGCTGCGCCATACAGCGGCTCCAAGTTCACCAGCACTCCCTCCGCCCACAAGGCACCGGCCACGCGCAGCACGTCCAGCAACGGCTCCTTCGCCGACACGCACAGCGAGCGGGCGACGTGCGGCTGGCCTTCCAGAATCTGCCCAATCATCCGCGAGCACGACGCGCCCGGCCCCATCTCGATGAAGAACCGCACGCCGTCCGCGTAAGCCGCGCGCACCACACGCGGAAAGTCAATCGTGGCGCTCGCCTGCGCGACGATAGCGTCCGCCGCCGTCTCGCGGTCGGGCAAGTAGCTGCGGCCCCAGCCGCCGCTGTAGAACGTCACGCCCGCCGGCGGCGTGGTGGGAAAGCGATGCAGCTCGCGATACGGCTCCAGCACCGGCTTGAGCAAATCGCAGTGAACCGTGCTCACGCCTTCGAGCGCGAAGAAATGGCAGCCGAGCTCCGCCACGACCGTGCGCACCTGCTCCGCAGCGCCGCCGATGACACACTCGCGCGGCGTGTTGACGATGAGGATGTAAGTGCGTGCGAGGCCGGCCATCGCCGCGCGGACTTCCTCGGCAGGCCGGTCCACGAGGCCGGCTTGCCACGCGACGCTTTGCTTGCCGCGCAGTTTCCACGCGCGACGCAGCGCAGCGGGTTCGCCGGTCAGGTCTTTGGTAAAAAGCGTCGAGGCTGTGACGCGGGTGAGCATTTCATCGCGCGCCGTCCACGCGCGCAGGGCAAAGAGGCTCGTGCTCTCGCCGAGGCTGTAGCCGAGCGCAGCGTCGGGCTTGAGGCCGAGCGAAACCGCAATGTCGCTGACGAAGGCACCGAGCGCGACCTGGCCGCAGATGGACGCGCGTTGGTCGGTGACGGGCGCGGTGGCATTCCAGAACTGCGCGGCAAACATCTGGCTGGCGAGCCGGTCAGTCTCGCGGTCCTGCGCGCGGAGGACTTCGGGAAACAGCAAGGCCAGCTCGCGGCCCATGTCCGCGAAGTGATTGCCCGCGCCGGGGAAGACGAAAGCGACCTTACCGGCGATGCGCTGGTTGGGCGGGGTGAAGAAGAGGCGGTCGCGGTCGCGGTGGTCGAGAAGAGTGGATTTGGAACTGCGGATAACTTCCGCCGCAGCATCGAGCATTCGCGTGAACTGCGCGCGGTCTTGGGCAATGAAGGCGAGCGTGTGAAGAGGGGCAGACGTAGGCGCGGCAGCGTCTTGGAGTGCGGCAGTCCTCTGCCGCTTTTCCGAAGCGTCCGAAAGCGCCAGAGGGCTGGCGCAGTCCAAGACCTCGCGGAAGCACCGGCGGGCAAGCGCATCCAATGACGCCTGTGGCGAGTTCGATGCGAGGCGGCGCAGCGAGTCGAGTTGCGCGAGCAGCCCCGCGGTGTCCGCTGCAGCGAAGGTGAAGAGGGCTTCATTCCGCTTGGTAGCAACCGACGCGAGGAGGCATTGGCTTGACTGCCGATTCAGTGACACGGACGAGTGCGCTTCCTCCAACACCACGCTCATCGCGTTGCCATCGACGCTGCTTGCGGTGATGGCTGCGCGACGGGGGCCATCGGCGCGGTTGCGGAGCCAGTGCGCTGGTGCCGGCGATTTGCAATCGCCGTCCGTGGCTTGCCCTTGCAACGAAGGCGGCAGCGTCTCGGTGTGGAGAGCGAGTGCAGCTTTGGCCAAATCCACGAGGCCGGAGGCGGCTCCGGTGTGACCGACTTCGGTGACTGCGCTCGGAATGGAAGTGGCGTTGGCAAACGTGGCTTCGGCCAGGGCGCGTGATGCGGCGAGAGTTCGTGCCGGCGGCTGGAGGCCGCCGGCACTGGCGCAGGCGACACCGACTCCACGAATGACGGCGTAGATGCGGTCGCCGTCGCGCTGCGCGTCGTGCAGTCGTTTCAGCACGACGGCAACGGCACCTTCGCCGGGGAGTTCGGTCTTGTTGAGAGCGGTTTCGGCGAGGCGGCTGCGGAGGTCGCCGGTGAGTTCCACGCCGCCGGCGAGCGCGAGGTCGAGTTCGCCCCGCTGCAAGGCGCGCACGGCGATTTCCAGCGCGCTCAGGCCACTCGTGTCTTCGCTGCACACGGTGTAGCTCTGGCCGCCGATGCGGAATTCTTTCGCGATGCGGCTGGCGTTGGTGCCGGCGAGCGCGCCCATCGTGCGGTCGGCGTTGAGCGGCGGGTTTACAGCTTCGACAACGCGCGCGGCCCAGGCGGCTTGGTCTTGTTCCGAAACGTCGGCGGGCAGGCGGTTCGCCCAATCGCTGGCGCGGTCGAGCATGGACCAGCGGAAGTGGAAATCGGTCGTGCGGAGGTCGAGGCCGAGGCCGATGAAGACGCCGGTGCGCGTGGGGTTCGGGTCGGTCGCGCGGGCGTCGGAGAGGGCGTCGCGGGCGACTTCGAGCATGAGGGCTTGCTGCGGGAGAAGCTCGGCGAGTTCGCGCGGCGGGATGCGGTAGCGGCTGACGGGGATGGCGAGGTCGTCCACGAAGTAGCCGGGTTGCGCGGCGAGGGCTTCGGGGTGAAGGCCGCGCCAGTCGGGGCGGGCGGCGGGTTGGGTGTCGGTGTCGGCACCGAGGACGCGGGCGGTGAAGGAGCGGAGGTTCTTCCACGGGCCGATGTGCGTGCCGAGGCCGATGATGGCGATGGGAGATGGCGCCGGAGCGCCGGTCTCCGACCCGGCGTTAAGAGTTGGCGAAGGTTCGCGCCGGCTCGGAGAGCGGCGCTCCGTCTGGCCGCACCATTCCTCAATGAGCACGTGGGCGTTGATGCCGCCGAAGCCGAAGCCGTTGATGGCGGCGCGGCGCGGGCGACCGTCGGGGCGCTTTTCCCACGGCTGGCTTTTCGTAAGCGCGCGGAAGGGGCTTTGGTCGAGCGGGATTTTGTCGCTGGCCTTCTGAAAATTGGCGACGGGCGGGAGCGTGTTGTGGCGGAGCGAGAGGAGAACTTTCAGCAGGCCCGCCGCGCCTGCGCCGGTGAGCAAATGGCCGACGTTGGCCTTCACCGCGCCGAGCGTGCATTGGCCGGGTTGCCACGGGCGGTCGGACCAGAGCTGGTTCAGGCTGGAGAATTCCACGGCGTCGCCGACGGGCGTGCCGGTGGCGTGGCATTCGATGAACTCGACACTCTCGGGTTCCCAGCCCGCCGCGTCGTAGGCGAGGCGGAGGGCGCGGAGTTGGCCTTCGCTGGCGGGGGAAAGAAGGTTGCCGTCGAGGTCGTTGCTCAGACCAATGCCGCGGATGAGCGCGTGGATTTCGTCGCCGTCGCGGAGGGCATCGGAAAGGCGCTTCAGGACGACGACGCCCGCGCCTTCGCCGACGATGAGGCCGCTGGCGGCAGCGTCGAAGGGCGTGCAACGGCCCGAGGTCGCGAGCGCGCGGAGCTGGGCGAAACCCATCTGCGTGTAGAGCGAGTCGGGACGCGAGACGCCGCCGGCGAGCATGGCGTCAACGCTGCCGGCGTGGAGTTCGTCGCAGGCGAGCTTGAGGGCGTAGAGCGAGGAGGCGCACGCGGCGTCGAGTGTGCGCGTGCCGCCGCCGAGGCCGAGGGCTTGCGCGAGGAGACCGGCGGGCAGGCCGGCGACGTAGCGGTTGAGTGGATGCGTCTTGCGGTCGAGCGGAGTTGCGGAGCCGAACACCGCGCGCTCCAGCAGCGGAGTCAGGATTTCTTCGCAGAGTTTGGAGGAACTTTCCGTGGGCAGCGCGATGTGGCCAAGGGTGACGCCGATGCGGGCGCGGTCGAGTGAAGTTGTCTTCGCACTGGCGAAGGCGTCGCGGCCGGCGGCGAGCAGGAGGTGGACGACGGGGTCGAGTTGCGCGAGCAGGTCGCGGTCAATGGCGAGGCCGGCGGGGTCGAACGTGAAGCCTTCGATGAAGCAGGCGCGGTCGGTATAGACGCGGTCGGGCGTGCCGGGCGTGGGGTGGAGGATGTCGGCGGGATTCAGCCGCCAGCGGCCGGCGGGCGCGGGACGGCTGGTGTCGCGGCCGGTGGCGATGATTTGCCAGAACTCATCAAGCGTGCGCGCGTCTGGAAAGACGCCGCCCAGGCCGACGATGGCGATGGGTTCGCCGAACTTCACGCGGGCAGATGATTTTGGCGAAAAGCTTCGCGGAGGTTGGCGTCCACGACGAACTCGTAGCCTTCGCCGAGCGCGACGAGGCCGCCGTTGCGGTCGAAGAATTGCAGGTCGGCCACGGCCACGGGCGTCTCCGCCGAGGTGATGCTCGCGACCACGCGGCTGCCGCCGGTCTTCGGGAACGCGGCGAACTGCCGGAAGCTCCGCAGCGCGCACGGCAGCGACGGGGCGGAGCGTTGCGCGGTGCTCCACAAAATCATGAGCTGGAACGCGGCGTCGAGCGCAAGGGGGTCGGCGAGCCACGCGGGGCGCAGCGGTTGGGCTATCATCGTCTTTGGCGCGGGCGAGGAACGCACGAGCGCGGCGGCGTTGGCGGGGTTGCAGACTTCGAGGGCTTCGATGCACTGGAAGTCGGGGCCGTGGAAGAGACGGCCGTCGCCATAGACGGACTTGGACAAAATGCCGTTGCGTTTCACGGCCGGCGCGATGCTGGGCGCGGCGGGGAGCGTGTCGGCGAGGAGAATTTCGGCGGTGGCGTGGAGCGTGGATTTGCCGTTGCTGCCGCGGCTGGTGAATTGCACGGGCACGGCGAGGAGGCCGTCGCGCGACTGCGGCGGGGCGGCGGAGACGGTGACTTGCGCGGCGGAATCGCCTTCGAGGACGAGGCCCTTGAGGACCTTGAACTGGTTGAAGCCGTGGAAGGTGAGGCCGGGGTTGCCGTGCATCGCGCCATGGGCGAGCCACTCGATGATGAGCGCGGCGGGCAGGACGGCGCGGCCGTTCATGACGTGTGAAACGAGGCACGGGAGCGCGCGGACGGAGACATCGCGGTCGAAGGCGGGGTGGAAATTGGCGGCGTGAGTGGTGAGGAGTGAGGAGTGAGGAGTGGGGGCTGGCGCGGTCGCGAGCGCGAGGACTTCGACGGCTTCGCCGGTGGGGGCTAGGACGTCGCGGGTGAAGAAGTCGGCTCCGGCTTCGGGCTCGATGAGGCCGACGCCTTCGCGCTCGAAGATTCTGCGGAGGCCTTTGGTGACCATGCCGCCATTCCACGGGCCCCAGTTGAAGGCGACGACGCGGCATTGCGGGCGGCGGCGAGCTTCGGCTTGCGCCATCTTGTTCAACACTTCGTTCGCGGCGGCGTAGTCCACCTGGCCGGTGCGACCGAAGCGGCCGGTGTAGCTGGAGAACAGCGCGATGAGGCGAAGCTCATCTTGCGCGGTCGCGGCGAGGAGGTTGCGGAGGCCGTGGACTTTCGTGCCGTAAACGAGGTCGAACTGCTCCTCGGTCTTCTGCTCGATGAGTTTGTCGGCGAGCACGCCGGCACCGTGAATGAGACCGCGAATGGGGCCGTGCGCGGCGCGGACTTCGGCGAGCGTGGTGGCGACGGCGGCGGCATCGCGAACGTCGAGCGTGGCGTAGTGGGCGAGCGCGCCGGTCGCGCGGATTTCGGCGAGGTGCGCGCGGATTTCGCGCTGGGCCATCACTTCGCGGAACTTCGCTTCGAGGCGCTTCGGCGAGCGGTCGCCATCAGCGTGGGCGAGGAGGGCTTTCTTGATGTCGGCTTCGCTGGTGAGGCCGGTGAGCCAGTGCGCCTCGGCGTCGGGCAAGGTGCTGCGGCCAAGTAGGAGGAAGCGCGGTTGGTGGCGGCGGGCGAGTTCGAGGACGGACGTGGCGGTGACGCCGCGCGCGCCGCCGGTGACGACCACGAGGTCGCCGCGCTGGAGGGCAGGCGCGGGGTTGTTGAGCGCAGGGGCGGTCTCGATTTCGAGGCTGTAACGCTGGCCGCCGAAGAGGCCGACTTCAATCGGGCCGGCGCGGAAGATTTCCTCGGTGATTTGGTTGGCGAGTTCGGTGCCGCTGGCCGCGCCGGGGTCGAGGTCGATGGACTTGCAATGAACTTCGGGCCACTCGTGATGTGCGGTCTTCACGAGGCCAGCGAGGCCGCCACTGACGACGTCGGCGGTGGCATTCATCACGCCGATGCCGAAAAGACCGTCGAGGCGCGAGAGGGAAATGAGTGCGCCGGCTCCGCTGCGGCCGGCGGCCCGGAGCGCCGGCGCGGCGACTTGGATGAGGCGGAAAGCAGATTTAAGGAAAGCGTCGCTGCCTTGCGCGGCGGGCCAGAGCAGAACGAGCGCGGCAGGGAGCGGGGCGTTGCGGTCGGCGAGCAGTTCCGTGGGCGTGCCGCGCCGGACGGTGAGGCCGCGTTGCTCCAGGTTCTTCGCGAGCGCGACGGTGAGACTGGTGCCGTCGTCGGTGAGCCAGACGAGCGAACCGGGCGCGAGCGTGATGTGCGGGCGCGTATCGGCGGGCGGAAACGGCGTGGGGCGGAGGATTTGGCGGGAGAGCTCGGGAACGCGGTTCTGTGAGCCGCTGCTGGGGGATGGCGAAGTGGAATTGGTAATCTCGCTCGCTTCTGAAGTGGGTGGCTTGCTGCGGCTCGGAGAGCCGCGCTCCGGTGAAGCGCAGAGGAAGTTCACGACTTCCTGCAAGGTGCGGAGGGTGCCGAGGTGTTCGGGTTTGATTTCGGGGGCCTCGGGGAGGTGGGCGCGGAGGGCGGCCATGATTTCCACGCGCTTGATGGAGTCGATGCCGAGGTCGCTATCGAGGCCCATGTCGAGGTTGAGCATCTCGGTGGGGTAGCCGGTTTTCTCTGAGACGACGGTGAGGAGCGCGCGAGTGGCGGCGGCTGTGGATGGAGCTGCGCCAACTGCGTGCGTGGCGTTTGCCCCCTCACCCCGGTCCTCTCCCCCGATGGGGGCTAGGGAGACAGAAGCTGCGGACGTGGGTGTCCGCGCTCCGGCCGAAAGAAAGTCCACGACCTGCTTGAGGGTTTGGAGCGAGCCGAGGTGTTCGGGTTTCACCTCGGGCGCGTCGGGCAGGCGCGTGCGGAGCGCGGCCATGATTTCGACGCGCTTGATGGAGTCGATGCCGAGGTCGCTGTCCAAGCCCATGTCGAGGTTCAGCATTTCCGTCGGGTAGCCGGTCTTTTCGGCAACAACAGCAAGGACGGCGGGGGCGACGGCCTCAGAGCCCGGGCGCCCATGGCCGGGTGAAGTGGTTTGCGACAAGGCTTCGTTCGCGGTTGCGGCTGTGGGCCTGCGCGCTCCGGCGGAGAGGAAGTCCACGACTTGCTGGAGCGTTTGGAGCGAGCCGAGGTGCTCGGGTTTGACTTCGGGGGCATCAGGCAGGCGCGTGCGGAGCGCGGCCATGATTTCGACGCGCTTGATGGAGTCGATGCCGAGGTCGCTGTCCAAGCCCATGTCGAGATTGAGCATTTCGACAGGGTAGCCGGTTTTCTCGGAGACAACGGCGAGAACGGCGGGGGCAACCGGACTGGACGCCGGAGCAGCTTGCGTGGACGAAGCACCCGGTGAAGCCGCCGGAGCGGCTGCCGCAGTGTCGACACTAAGAAAATCCACGACCTGTTGAAGCGTCTGGAGCGAGCCGAGGTGCTCAGGCTTCACCTCGGGCGCGTCAGGCAGGCGCGTGCGGAGGGCGGCCATGATTTCGACGCGCTTGATGGAATCAATGCCGAGGTCGCTGTCCAAGCCCATGTCGAGCGTGAGCATTTCGACGGGGTAGCCGGTTTTCTCGGAGACGACGGCGAGGACGGCGGGGGCGACCGGGCTGGAGGTAGTTGCGGGTTTCGCGGGCGCAACGGACTTCGTGGCAGGTGCCCCCTCACCCCGGCCCGCTCCCCCGGTGGGGACAGCGACGGGGGCGGAAGCGGCAGGCTTCGAAGGTGGGGCGGTGAAAGTGGGTGGCGCGACGGGCGTGACTGCGTTGCTGCGGCTTGGAAAGCTGCGCTCAATCGGAGCGGGGGCGAGGCCGAGCAACTCGCGGCGTTGGCCGAGGAGGCCCTCCAACGTGCGGCGCGCGGCTTCCTGGCCGGCGAGGAATTGCGCGTGGAGTTGGGCGGTTTGCTCCTGGAGTTTTTGCAGGGCCATCATGCCTTGCTGGGCGGTTTGCAGGGCGGCGGCGAGGTCGGGGGAAAGTGCCGGCGATTTGGAATCGCCGCCGGGAGCTGCGGACACGTTGGACGGCGGTTGCAAACCGCCGGCACGAGCAGGGGACGAGGTCGGGGTGTTCAAAGTGGACGCGGACGGCGACTGCAAGTCGCCCGCACGGGCGGCGGGTTTGTTAACAATCGGCAAACGCGGCGCGGGCTTCGAGGTGCGGACGTTCGCGCCGGAAATCGGGACGGTGAAGGCGGGCTTGCCGGTGGGGGCGGCGGGCGGGGCGATTTCCCACTTCGCCAAGTTCACCGCGTGGCCGAGGGCGGCGAGGCGGCAGAGTGCGGTGGCGAGGTCGAGGGTGCCGTTGCGCGCGCCGCGCGAGGCGTCGAGGGCGATGGTCTCCGCGCCGGTGTCGGCGAGGATCGCGGCGGCGAGGTCGCTGAGGACGCGGCCAGGGCCGACTTCGAGGAAGGTGGTCGCGCCAGCGGCGTGCAACGCGCGGATTTCGCCGATGAAATCCACGGGCTTCGCGAGATGGCTGGCGAGGAGGTCGCGGGACGCGGCGGGTGCGGACGGATAAACGGCGGCGGTCGTGTTTGAGAAGACCGGGATGCGCGCCTCGGCGAAGGAAACTTCCGCGAGCGCGGCGGCAAAGGGCTCGCGCGCATCAGCGACGAGCGGGCTGTGAAAGGCGGCGGAGACGGGCAGCGCGCGGGCGCGGAGGGAACGCCTCTTGGCCTCGGCTTCAGCGCGTTCAATCTGCGGCTTCGGACCGGCGATGACGAATTGCGCGGGCGAGTTGCGGTTCGCGATGACGAGGTCGGGGCCGCCGGCGAGGAGGAGTTCGGCGACGGTCTGCTCGGGCGCGACCACGGCGAGCATCGCGCCACGGTCGGCGGCGCCGGGGCGGCTGGCCATGAGGCGGCCGCGGACGTTGGAGAGCTTGTGAAGTCCGGCGGCATCGAGGCGGCCGGCGGCGTGAAGTGCGACGAGTTCGCCGTAGCTGTGGCCGGCGGTGAGTTGCGGGGCGATGCCGAAATTCTGCAACACGCGCAACGCGCCGAGGCTTACGGCTCCGAGCGCGGGTTGGGCGACTTCGGTGGCCTTGAGCGCGGATTCCTGCGCGCGACGGGTCTCGTCGTTGAAGGCGGGGTGCGGGTAGATGACGTCGCTGAGGCGCTGGGCGACGGCGGGCTGTTCAACAGCGAAGGCAGCATCCGCCTCCGCGAGCGTGTCGAGCAGTTCGGGGAACTGGCAGGCGAGGTCGCGGAACATCCCGGGGTATTGCGAGCCTTGGCCGGGGAAGAGGACAGCGAGCTGGCCGCGCGCGGGGCCGGAGCCGAAGGCGGTGCCGTTCGGGAGGGACCAAGTGGGCTTGGTCGGCTCCTTGTCGAGCATGGCGAGAGCCGCGTCGCGGAGCGAGGCGAGGGCGAAATTGCTTTCAGTCCCTTTCGCCAGCGGCAGCAGCAGGCGGAACTTCGCTTCGGCGCGGAAGGCGGCGCGGGACGCGTGCGCGCGGCGGCGGAGGTCAAGCCACGTAAGTTCGGCGGGCAAGGCGGCGAGTTGCGCGCGCAGGTCGGCGAGCGTGTCGGCAGCGAAAGCGAGGATGTCCACGTCGCCGGTCCAGTCAACCGCGCGGCGGGCGGAGCCGTGCTCTTCGAGGGCGATGTGGAAGTTCGTGCCGCCGAAGCCGAACGCGCTCACGCCGGCGCGGCGCGGATGCGCGGCGCGCGGGAGCCACGGGCGCTTCGTGGTGTTGAGGTAAAACGGCGACGTGCCGGGCGCGGCTTCGTCGAGCGGCTGGTTCACCTTGATGGTGGGCGGGAGAACTTTCTGTTCGAGCGCGAGCGCGGCCTTGATGAGTCCGGCGACGCCAGCGGCGGCTTTCGTGTGGCCGATTTGCGACTTCACGGAACCGAGCGCGGCCCACGTGCCTTCGGGCTGCGCGGCGCGGAAGACTTTCGAGAGCGAACGCAGCTCCGTGGCGTCGCCGACCTTCGTGCCGGTGCCGTGGGCTTCGACGAGTTCGACGGTGTCGGCAGAAATTCCCGCTGAGGCGTAGGCTCGTTCCATCGCCTGAATTTGGCCTTCGGAACGCGGTTCGTAAATCGCGCCGCCGCGACCATCGCTGGAGGAACCGATGCCCTTGATGGTGCAGTAAATCCGGTCGCCGTCGCGCTCCGCGTCCGCGAGGCGCTTGATGACGACCATGCCGATGCCTTCGCCGAGGATGGTGCCATCGCCGTCGCGGTCGAACGGGCGGGAATTCCCCGACGGCGAGAGCGCCGGGGTCTTGCTGAAGCACATGAACATGAAGATGTCGTTGAAGGTGTCCACGCCGCCGCAGATGACCATGTCACTGCGGCCCGCCTCCAACTCCAGCCCCGCGAGGTGCAGCGCCGCGAAGCTGCTCGCGCACGCGGCGTCCACGACGCAGTTCGTCCCGCCCAAATCTAGTCGGCTCGCGATGCGGCCCGCAGCGACGTTGCCGAGCAGACCGGGGAAGGAATTTTCCTGCCACGGCACGTAGCCGTCGGCGATGCGTTGCACGACATCTTCCGCCAAATCATTCGCCACGCCCGCTTCCTTCAGCGCGCGCCGCCAGATGGGATGACCGAGACGAGCACCGAGCGGGATGACGAGTTCCAACGCGCCGGTGACGCCGAGCAGCACGCTGGTGCGCTGGCGGTCGAAGGGTTTCTGGTCATAGCCCGCGTCGGCGAGGGCCTGCTTCGCGGCGACCATGCCGAGCAGTTGCGTCGTGTCCGTGGCTTCGATGTCCTTGGGCGCAATGCCGAACTCCAGCGGGTTGAAATTCACCGGCGAGATGAACCCGCCGCGCTGCGCGTAGGTCATGTCCGGGGCCTTCGGGTCGGCGTTGAAGAAGTCCGCGCCGCGCCAATGCGTGGCCGGGAGGGCGGTGATGGCGTCGGTGCCGGCCTTGAGGTTGCGCCAGTAAGCGCGCAGGTCATCCGCCTGCGGGAAGATGGCGCTGAGACCGACAATGGCGAGGGGCGAGGACTGGCTCATCAATTAAACTGGCTTCGCGTTCACCAACTCATGCAGACGCTCCGGCTCGATAGGAGCGCAGAGGGTGTCTTCCGGCGAAAGGGGCGCTCCCTGCAAGCGCAGCGCGACCGCGCGCAGGTGCTTGGCCGCACCGTAGAGCAGGTTCAGCGCGACGGTTTCGGCGCGGCGGTTCTCCGGCGCGGCGAGGAACGTGCCGCGCGTCCACTCGTTGAACGCGCCCATCGCGGGTCCGCACCAGACTTGGTAGTCCATCACGCGCGACGGCTCGCCCGCGTTCGCCCAGCGCGAGCTAAGGCCGAGGTAACTGCGGAAGACCAGCGCCATCTTGTGCTTCGCGTCGCGCTCGGCGCGCTCGACTTGCGCGGGGTCGCGCGTGAGCCAGAAGGCGCGGGTGCTCGCCCATGTCTCGGCCAGCGTGGCGCGGAAAAACTGCTTCTCCAACGGCGCGCGGTCGGCCTCGGGAATGGCGTCGAGACTCGGATACGCGCGGAACAGCTCCCACAGCTTCGCGGCGCGCATCGGGAACATCGTGCCGCGCTTGAGCACCTGGAGCTTCACGCCCATCTCGAACATGTCGGCGGCGGGAGCCATCGCGGTGTCCGCTTGCTCGGCTTGCGCGAGCATCTTGCGCACGACGTCGCTGGAGCCGGACTCGACGCACGCCTGGTTCACCGAGCCGGTGACGACGTAAGCCGCGCCCATCGCGAAGGCCGCCGCGAGTCCCGACGGCGTAGAAAGTCCGCCGGCCGCGCCGACGCGCAACGGCTGGGCGTAGTTGAACTGCGCCTGCAAACGGTCGCGTAGCGCCAGCAGCGTGGGCAACAACGTGACGAGCGGGCGATTGTCCGTGTGCCCGGCGGAATCGGCTTCGGCGGTCACGTCCTGCGCGACGGGAATTTGTGCCGCGAGCGCGGCCTGCTCGGCGGTGAGTTCACCGGTGCGGACCAGCTCGCTGAGCATCTCGGCTGGTGGCGGGGAGAAAAATTGTGTCGCGACCTCGACGCGCGAGACCTTCGCCACGATGCGGTTCGGCGTGACGATGTGCCCAGTTGCGTCGCGATGAATGCCCGCCACGCGGAAGCGCACGACCGGCAACGTGAGCCGCAAGTAAGCCGACGCCTCGATGAGCCGCAGACCGCGCTGGATGAACATCCGCGCCACCGCGTCTTCGAGCGACGACTCGTTCGGGCTGTGGATGAGATTCACGCCGAACGGCAGGCCGGGGATTTCCGTTTGCAACCGGTTCAGCGCCGCCTCCACGCGGTCCTTGCTCAACCCAGCCGCCCCGAAGAAGCCCAGCATTCCCCCCCGCGCCATCGCCGCGACCAGCTCGACCGACGCGATGCCGTTCGCCATCGCCCCGGCCACATAAGCGTAACGCAGCCCGTGGTCGCGCTTGAATGTCGAATCGCCAAGACCGGCCAGCACTTGGCCGACCGAGAGGTCGGCCGAGCGCGCGGGGGCTCCCGCCGCGTGATGGTTCGCGGCCGTTCGGGCCGTATTCGTCGTTTCGGTTGCCAAATCGAGCATGTCGACCCCGAAAGAATCCATGCGGCAGGCACGTGTTTGTGAACGTGGCCCCCCGGCGTGCAGTCAGCTTGCGAGGCGGCAGGTAGTTGAGCAGAAAACCGCCAGGCTAAACCACCAAAATGTTAAGCGTCCGGCCGGCGATTAGCTGAAGGTCGGGAAAAATCGGCTTGCCAATTAAAACAACTGTTTGAAATATGCGTTTGAAATGGTCGCCGCCCCGCCAAAAGCCGATACCTCCTCCGCCCAGACGCGGCAGGCTCTCATCGAGGCTGGCGGGGCGGTTTTTGCGGAGGTGGGCTTCCACAATGCCACGGTGCGTGAGATTTGCCGCCGGGCCGGGGCCAACATCGCTTCCGTCAACTACCACTTTGGTGACAAGGGAGCGCTGTATCGGGCTGTGCTGGCATACTATCAGGGGCGGGCGCTTCAGAAATACCCGTTGGATCTCGGCGTGCGACCCGGAGCGGCGGCAGCCGATCGGCTGCGGGCCTTTGTTCGATCGTTCCTGCTGCGGATCTTCGACCCCAGCAGCGATGCCTGGCACGGCAAGCTCATCTCCCGCGAGATGATCGACCCGACCACCGCGCTGGATGAAATCTTGGTGGAGCGCATCCGGCCACAGGCGCAGCACCTCGGGAGCATTGTGCGGGAACTGCTCGGCGGCGAGCCGGATCCGGACACGGTTCGGCTGTGCTCGTTCAGTGTGGTGAGTCAATGCCTCTTCTATCACCACTGCCAGCCCGTGGTCCTGCGGCTGTTCCCTGAGCAGAAATTCTCCCCCGAGCAGATCGAGCGACTCGCCGACCACATCACGAGCTTTTCCCTTGCGGCCATCACAGCCGCCGCCAGCCGGGCAGCCACGGCATCAAAAGGTCTGAGAGAATCAGGCATGACATCCCGAAGCCCGCAAAACCGTTCCACCTGATGTATCACCTTGCCCTCAAGATGCTGCTCGGCGACCGCGCCAAATACGTGATGCTCGTCGGCGGCCTCACCTTCGCGACGTTGTTGATGACCCAGCAGAGTGCGGTCTTCTGCGGCCTGCTCACGTGGACGACCAGTCACATGCGGAACATGCGGGCCAAGCTCTGGGTGGTAGACCGCAAGGTCGAGCAGGCCAACGAGCTCAAAGCCCTCCGCGATACGGATGTGAACCGCGTCCGTTCTGCGCCCGGCGTGGCGTGGGCCGTGCCGGTTTACATGACCATCCAGTCGGCGAAGCTCGCGGACGGAAACTTCAAGCCCGTGCAACTCGTCGGCCTCGACAACACCACGCTCGTGGGCCGCCCGCCGGTGATACTCCAAGGCCGACTCGAAGACGTGCGCCTGCCCAATGCCATCATCCTCGACGAACTGGGGGTGAAACGACTCAGCGCCGGCCGCGCCAAACCGCTGGGCCTCGGCGACACCTTCGAGCTCAACGACAAGGAGGCGCGCATCGTGGCCATCTGCCGCGCGGACCGGCATTTCTTTGGTTACCCCTACGCCTACGCGACCTACACGCAGGCGCTCCAGTTCGCGCCCAAACAGCGCAAGATGCTGTCCCTCGTGCTGGCCGAGCCCGCGCCCGGCTGGACGCTTGAGGCGGCGGCGGCCTCCATCCAGGCGGAGACGGGCATGAAGGTTTACACGGAGGAGGAACTCTTCTGGTCCACCATTTGGTGGTATTTCCGTAACACCGGTATCCCCATCGCCTTCATGTCCATCATCATCTTGGGGTTCATCGTGGGCACGACGATTTCGGGCCAGACCTTCTATGCCTTCGTGCATGAGAATCTCCGCCACCTCGGCGCGCTCAAGGCCATGGGCGCAAGCAACGGCCTGCTGGCGCGGATGCTGTTGGTGCAATCGCTCACCGTGGGCTTTCTGGGCTATGGACTGGGCGTGCTGCTGGTGACGGCATTTGGCCGGGCGGTGCTGTCCCGGGGCGAGCCGCCGTTCATGCTGCCGTGGCAGTTGCCCGCCGGCACCTTTGTGGCCGTGATGGGCATCTGCTGCCTGAGCGCACTCCTGGGCATCCGGAAGGTGTGGAAAGTCGAACCGGCCATCGTCTTCCGAGGTTGAAATGAGCGGCGCGTCTTCCAACCCACTTGCCGTCCATGTGCGTGCAGTAACGAAAACCTTTGGCAAAGGGGATACCGCCGTGCGTGCGCTCAAAGGCGTGGACTTCAACGCACGGCAGGGCGAGCTCCTGATGATTGTGGGCCCCAGCGGCTGCGGGAAAACCACGCTCCTTTCCGTCATTGCCGGCACGTTGGATTTCGAGGCCGGCGAAGTCGAGGTCTTCGGCTCCTCGCTGCATGCGATGAAGCCCCGCCACGTCACCGAGTTCCGCAAGCGTCATGTCGGCTTCATCTTCCAGCAGTTCAACCTCATTCCCACGCTCACACTCATCGAGAACGTCTCCGTCCCGCTGCTCATCAACGGCTCCGGCCGCCGTCAGGCCGAACAGAAGGCTGCGGAACTGCTCGACAAGCTCGGTCTCGATGGCCGTGGGCGCGAACTGCCCCGCAACCTCTCCGGCGGCCAGCAGCAACGCGTCGCCATCGCCCGCGCCCTCGTCCACGAACCGCGCCTCGTCATCTGCGATGAGCCCACCAGCGCCCTCGATAAGGACACCGGCGCGCACATCATGGATTTGCTCCGCGACATCGCCCGTCATCCCGACCGCAGCGTCATCGTCGTCACCCACGACAACCGCATCTTCAAACACGCCGACCGCCTGACCGAGATGGAGGACGGCCGCGTGCAACGCGTGCATGACCAAGCGGGCAATCCCGATTTGAACGAATGAGAACCCCGTTCAACGCAAAGCCGCAAAGACGCCAAGGCGCGAGGCTTGAGACAAAGCAGCCTTTGGTTCGCCCTCCTGCACATCTTGGCATTTCCTTGCGCCTCTGCGCCCTTGCGTCCTTGCGTTAAATTCTTTCCCCCATGCTCCTCTTCCGCCAAGTCACCTTCTACCTCGCCATTGCCGGGTTCGCCGGCGTGTTCTTCCTCGTGCAAGACATGCGGCGCAAACCGCCCGCGCCGCCGCCCGCAGTCGAGCCCGCGCGCTCGCCTTTTCCGGCCGCCGTCGCCGCCACCGGCATCTTGGAAGCGGCGCGGGAGAATGTGAAAATCGCCGTGCCCCGGCCCGCCCTCATCCAGCAAGTCGCCGTCGCCGTCGGGTCGAAAGTGAAGACCGGCGAAACCCTCCTCCAACTCGACGACCGCGAACCCCGCGCCCGCCTCGCCACGCTCCGCGCCCAGCTCGAAGCCCTCCGCGCCGCCCTCCACACCGACCGCGTCCTCCACGCCGATGCCGCCGACCAACTCGCCCGCGCCGAGAAGCTCGCCCGCGACCGCGTCATCTCCGACGAGGAAAAGAAGCGCCGCGAGTTCGCCGTGCAACTCGCCGAAACCCGCGTCGGCAAGACCGAAGCCGACATCGCTGCGATGGACGCACAACTTCGCCAAGTGCAGACCGAGCTGGAAATCCTCACCGTCCGCGCCCCGCGCGACGGCACCATTCTCCAAGTGAACGTGCGCGCGGGCGAATTCGCCGGCACCACGCCGACCGAGCCGCTGATGATTCTCGGCGAAGTTGAAAAGCTCCAGGTCCGCGCCGAAGTGGACGAGCAAAACGCGCCGCTCGTCGAGCCCGGCCGGGCCGCCGTGGCCTACATGAAAGGCGACACCCAGCGCAAAATCCCGCTCCGCTTCGTCCGCATCGAGCCCTTTGTCATCCCGAAGCGCTCACTTACCGGCGACAGCGCCGAGCGCGTGGATACGCGCGTGCTCCAAATCATCTTTGAACTCGACCGTCCCGAAGTCCCGCTCTACGTCGGCCAGCAGGTGGATGTGTTCATTGAGCGCACGCTGGCCACGCCGCAAGCCGCCGGCCGGGCGAACCCGTCGACGACAAATTCGCAATGAAACCTACGCCCCCACCGTCAACGCAACGACCCTCGAACTCCATGAAACCGCACGTTACCGCCGCTCTTTGTCTTCTCGCCGCCCTGCTCTGCCCAAGAGGCCAGGCAGCGGACGCATCGGCCAGCTCGGCGCTGGCTCCGTTGAAGTCCACCAACGCCGTGGCGTGGCCGAACGCGCCGCTCTCCCTGCGCGAGGCCGTGGAGGTGGCCCTGCGCCAGAACAGTGCCGTGCAGCGCAGCCAGGCAGATCTCGCCGCCACCTATGGCATCGTGGTGCAAACCCGTGCCCTCCAGTATCCGACCGTCCGCGCCTCGGCTTTTCACAGCCTGACGGATCAAAACGCCATCGAGCAGGTCGCTGGCGGTTTCTTCCACGCGCCCGACCAAGCCTGGCAGGTGCGGGTCCAGGTGACGCAGTCCATTTACGAGGGCGGGCGGATCGACTCGGCCAAGCGCACCGCCGACCTGACCCGCGACCAGGCTCTCCTCCAGCATCAGACCGTAATCGCCGACACCGTGCTGGCGGTCAGGGTGAATTACGACGACGCATTGCTGGCCGCCCAGCAGATCGTGGTGCAGGAGGCCAGCCTTGAGCTGCTGAAGAAGGAACTCCAGGACAACCAGCGCCGCTTCGAGGCCGGAACCGTGCCGCGGTTCAACGTGCTGCGGGCGGAAGTGGAGCTGGCCAACGCCCGGCCCCGGCTCATCCGTGCGCGCAACGCGCTGCGCGTCGCCAAAAACAACCTGGCCAATCTGCTGGGCTATGATGTGCCCCGCACCGCGTTGGATGACATCCCGCTGACCCTCGCCGGCCAGCTGGCTGCGGACCCAACGCCCATTGAGCTGCCCGTCGCCATCGCAAAGGCTCTGGAACAGCGCACCGAGCTGGCGGCGCTGCGCAAGGCCGAACGGCTGCGCGACGAGGCCATCCGCACGGCCGAGGCCGGCCGCCGGCCCAGCGCCCAGATTTACGCGGGACTGGGCTCGAGGAGCTCGCGCTTCAGCCAGCACCTTACCCGGGATTTCTCGGGTTGGGACATCGGCTGGCAGGCCAGTTGGAACATCTTCGATGGCTGGCTGGTGAAAGGCCGCGTGGCCGAGGCCAATGCACTCAAGCTTAGGGCGCAGGAAGAAACCGAAGACGTCTCCCGCCGCATCGAGCTGGACGTGCGGACGGCCTACTCGAACTTCATGGAGGCCCGGGAGGTTTTGGAATCCCAGAAGAAGGTCCAGGAGCAGGCCGAAGAAGCTTTGCGCCTGGCCAACGCCCGGGCAGAGGCCGGCACCGGCACCCAGCTCGACGTGCTGAACGCACAGACCGCCCTGACCGAGGCCCGCACCACTCAGATCCAGGCGCTCCGGGACTACTCGGTGGCCCGCGCGCGTCTGGAGCGGGCCATGGGCGAGACGTTGCGCCTAGATGGCAAGTAATCCCGGCCAACAATCCGGCTAAAACTTGACCTTGGGAGCTTCCTTTTCCGCAGCCGGGGTCTCGAAGAAGGGCTCTTCCTTGAACCCCAGCATTCCCGCGATGAGCACGGCGGGGAAAGTCTGGATGCCCGTGTTCAGCCGGGTCACGGCGTCGTTGTAGGCCTGGCGCGAAAACGCGATGCGATCTTCGGTGCCGGTCAGCTCGCCCTGGAGTGAGGTGAAGTTCGTGTTAGCCTTCAGGTCGGGATATGCCTCAGAGACGACTAGCAGCCGTGCGAGCGCGGAGCTGACCTCGCCCTCAGCCTTGATCTTGTCGGCGGGCGTAGCGGCGCTGGTGGCCCGGGCACGGGCGGCGATGACGCGTTCGAGCGTCTCCTTCTCGTGGGTGGCGTAGCCCTTGACGGTCTCGACCAAGTTGGGGATGAGGTCGTGGCGGCGCTTGAGCTGCACGTCGATCTGCGCCCACGCGTTTTTCACCGCCTGCCTCAGCCCGACAAGGCCGTTGTAAATCCCCACACCCCAAACGCCAACCACGATGAGGATGGCGACCACCACGCCGATGAAGATGAGGAACATTACGGTTGCAGTCATGGCGCGAGGCTAGCAGCGGCGGGCGGCTTGGCAATGACGCGGGGGCTATACGACACCACCGCGTTTGTAGCCATCGTGATCCGCTCACGCGGTCGGTTTCCTGGCCAGGTTGATGCTCATGACTCCACCGAGGAAATTCACGATGCGTGCGTCTGCGGTGCCAAAGGCCCGCAGCTTGTCATCGACCCCGCGTTGCGCGGGATAATGCTGAAGCGATTCCAGGATGTAAGCGTAAGCCTCCTCGTTCTTGCAAAAGAGCCGGCCAAACACGGGCACGGCGAAACGCAGGTAGCCGAAGTAAGCCCCGCGCCACGCCGCGTTGTCCGGCTTGCCGAAATCCAGCACCAGCAGCCGCCCGCCCGGCTTGAGCACGCGCCACATCTCACGCAGGCCGTCGTCCACGCTCGCGAGGTTCCGCAGCCCGTAGCTGATGGTCACGAGGTCAAAGTGGCTATCGGGAAACGGCATGCGTAACGCGTCACCTTGCAGAAACCGGGGGTTCGGTTCTGAACCCGGCTCAGTCCCTGGCCCGTGAACCTTGGACCGCCGCCGCTCTGCCACCGCCAGCATCGGCGCGCTGAAATCCATTCCGATGGTGCGGGCACCCGCCGCCGCGAGGGCAAACGCCACATCTCCGGTGCCACAGCACAGGTCCAGCGCGGTTTCGCCCCGCTTCACGGCCGCGAGCCGGAGCAGGCGTCGCTTCCACCACCGGTGCAGTCCGAAGCTTTGCAGGTCATTGATCAGGTCGTAGCGCGGCGCGATGGCGGCGAACAGGTCATTGACCCGCGCCGCCCGCTCTTCACCTGCTGCATAAAACCGGTTGCCCATCGCCCGAAGCCTAGCGCGAGAGCGGTGATTCGCCCGTAAAATTCTTCCACTCCACCCATCGGGTGGTGGCTGAAAATTCCGGGGAGCGGGAACCCGCGGCGGGTCGCACTTGTCGCCGGGGCTTGGGTTGCTAGGCTGCGCGCATGCAACACACCTACTTCCGCCCGATCCTGGCCGGCAGCCTCTTCCTGGCCCTCAGTTTCAGCGCCTCCGCCCAACGGCCCAACACCACCAACTATGATGAAGCGAAAGTGGGCAACCACCCGCTGCCCGACCCCTTGACCTGTGCGGACGGCGCGAAGGTCACGGACGCAAAGATGTGGCAGACCAAGCGCCGCGCGGAAATTTTCCAGCTCTTTCAGACCCATGTCTATGGCCGCAGCCCGGCCAAACCGGCGAGCCTCGTCTTCGAAATCACCAAGACGGATCCGCAGGCGCTGGGCGGCAAGGCCACGCGCAAGGAAATTGCCATCTACCTCACTGGCAAAAAGGAGGGGCCGCGTCTGGACTTGCAGCTCTTCACTCCCAACGGGGTGCGGGGCCCGGTGCCCGCGTTCTTGGGCTGCAACTTCAACGGCAACCACGCCGTCCACGCCGACCCCCAGATCACGCTCAACCCGCGCTGGATGCGCAACAGCCAGGACAAGAAGGGCGTGGTCAACAACCGGGCCACCGAAGCATCCCGCGGCAGCGAAGCCAGCCGCTGGCAGGTCGAAACGGTCATTGCCCGCGGCTACGCCCTGGCCACCTATTACTATGGTGACGTGGAGCCGGACCATGCCGAGGGCTGGAAGGATGGCCTCCGCGCGGCGCTGGCAAAGGACGGCGCGAATACGCAGTTCACCCCGGACGCGTGGGGTGCGATCGGTGCCTGGGCCTGGGGCCTGAGCCGCTCGCTGGATTACTTGGAGAAGGACAAGTCGGTTTATGCCAAGAAGGTCGCGGTCATCGGTCATTCCCGGCTGGGCAAAACCTCCCTGTGGGCAGGCGCGAGCGACGAACGGTTTGCCATCGTCATCTCGAACAACTCGGGCGAGGGCGGGGCGGCGATTTCACGCCGCGACTTCGGCGAGACGGTGGCGGTGCTGAACAAAAACTTCCCGCACTGGTTCTGCGGCAATTACAAGCGCTACAGCGAGAACGTCCCCGGGCTGCCGGTGGACATGCACGAACTCATCGCCCTGGCTGCGCCGCGCCCGGTCTACATTGCCAGCGCCGGGGAGGATCAATGGGCTGACCCGAAGGGCGAGTTCCTCGCGGGCAAGTTCGCCGAGCCGGTGTATGCGCTGTTCGGCAAGCAGGGCACGGGGGTGGCGGAATGGCCCGCGGTGGACCGTCCGGTGGGTGATTTCATTGGCTACCACGTCCGCACCGGCAAACATGACGTGACGGCTTACGATTGGGAGCAGTATCTGAAGTTTGCCGACCGGCACTTCAAAAAGTAGGCAGGCTCACCGCTCCCGTCCGGGCGGGCTACTTCACGCCGTTTCTGCCGGGCGGCACATACCAATCGCCCCGCAGCCAGTCGGCCAGCAGGCCGATCTGCTTGGCGTCGAGGATCTTCTTGTCGGCGAAGGCGGGCATGCGGTCATTACGCTTGCCGTAGAAGTCCGCGTGCGCCGGGTTGCCGATGAAACGGATGAGCCACGCGCGCGAGCCGTAACCGGTGAGGTCGGGCGCCGTGGCGTCGGGATCCTTCTTGCCGAAGCTGTGACAGTCGGTGCAGGCAAAGTCGCCGGTAATGAGGGCGCGGCCCTGCTTGATCAGGTCGGCCTCGGCCTTTTCCACGCCGGCCTGCGACTTGAGCCTGGCTTCAGCGGAAAGGGCGGCGATGACTTTCTTCAAGTCATCAGCCTTTTCCAGCACGCAGTTTTTCTTAACCCATTTGGCCATCTTGCCATCCTTGAACTTGGTGCCGCCAAAGTAATCCGGGCCCGAGACGCGCGCCGGATCCATCAGCCCGGCCAGCCAGGTGCGGCTGGCGAAGTCCTTCAGGTCGGGTGCCCAGGGCCGCACATGGGCGATGATCTTGTCCCCGGCCTTCAAGGGTTGACCGGCCTTGGGCTGGTTCATCGCACGCAGGTCGGCCAGCTTCATGAAGCGGAACTCGGCGATGCTTTCCCAAGTCTCCCCCTCGCGCACCGCGTGGGTCGTGAGGGGCTTCTGTCCGGTGCCGTCATGGCCGTCGTAGCGATGGCAGCTCGCGCAGTTCTTGGCGAAAAGTTTTGGCCCCTGGGTGTAGGGATCGTCGCGTAGCAGGGCCGCCGCGCCCGAGGGCGGGATGCCGCGCTCCAACGTGAGGTCGCGGATGCGGTCGGCTGCGCGGGTCGCGTCGGCCTTGGCGGTCAGATAGGTTTCATCGCTCCGGTCTTGGAGGACGGCTTGGCGACCCAGCACCGTGGCTGCCACCAGCAGCGAAATCAGAAACAGCACGTTGAAGCGGTGACCGTGCCGCCACTTCGCGACGAACGGCATCAGCGCCACCACTGCGCCGATAAACGTGGGGATGACGATGGCTCCCCACACCTCGGTGCCGCCGGGGAAGTATTTGAGGAACTGGAACAGGAAGAGCATGAACCACTCGGGGCGCGCGGCGCTGTATTGCTCCGAGGGATCGGCGGGCGCGCCGAGGTGCACGCCCGGCGCAGCGGCAGGGTTCTGCCAATGCGGCACCAGCACGAAGCCCAGCAGCACGACCAGCACGACCAGACACGCGACCGCGTCCTTGAGGAACTGCGCGGGGAAATACTTCTCATCTGGACAGGCACAGTCTTTCGGCGCATCCGCAAAACCATGCCGGCGCGTGAGATAATAGTGCGCGCCCAGCAGCACCGCCAAGCACAACGGCAGCAGCCCGGCATGCAGGGCCAGGAAATGCGTGAGCGTGTGGTGCCCGATCGTCGAGCCGCCCATGGCGATCTTTTGCAGCCACGGCCCGAGCACGGGCGTCACGCCCATGATGCCGATGGGCACGCGCGACGCCCAGAAGCCGTGCTGGTCATACGGCAGCAGCCAGCCCGTGGCGGACATGGCGATGGCCAGCGGCAGCAGCAGCAGCACCAGCCAGAAGTTCACCTCTCGTGGCGCGCGATAGACCCCGTAGATGACCATCTGGAGCAGATGCAGCACCAGCACGACCACGAACGCCTGCGCCCCGAAGTGGTGCAGGCCGCGCAGCAGCCAGCCGCCCGTCATCTCATGCTGGACGTAGTGGATGCTCTCCCACGCCGTCTGCGTGCTGGGGCTGTAGGCCGTCCAGAGGAAGAAGCCCGTCACCGCCTGGAGCAGGAAGGTGTAGAGCACCACCGCGCCCCAAGAGTAACGCCAGCGCGAGCCCCCCGGCAGGTTCTGGAAGAGCAATGCATCCACGACCCGGCCGGCCCCCGTCCGTTCGTCCACCCACGCCCAAAGTTGCTTCATCATGCGACGGGTTTCTTTTCCGCGATGCCAAGCTGAAAATCCTGGAAGCGCACCCACACCTCGTTCTTGTTCCGCACCTGCACCTCGAGCGAATCCAGCGGGCGCGGGCTGGGACTGTCCTTGTCCTTGAGCCCGCCGTCCTTGAGGAACAGGCTGTTATGGCAGGGGCACAGGAAGCCCTGCTGCTCCTGGACGTAATCCACAAAGCAGCCCGCGTGCGGGCACACCACGCTCAACGCAAGCAGCTTGTCCTGCTCCTGCCGCTGGAGGAACACGGCCCCGACGGGCACCTGCGTGAACTTCGTCCACGCGTCCCGCCGGTCCGCCAGCACCGGAAACTGCACCGGTGTGCCATCCTCCGGCAGCGTGTCCAGCGTGGTCACCTTCACGAAACTCTCGGGTGCCTTGAGCCGGGTGAGCGGATCGAGGAAAACCCGCGCCCCGATGGCTGCCGGAGCCGCCAGTGCCGCCGCCCCCATGCAAGCCGCACAGCCCTGTTTGATAAAATCCCGGCGGGCCGGCGGGGACGGCGAACCCGCTGCGGCGGGGGCTGGACTTTTTTGCATGTGGCTATGGACTAAAAATGCTTTCCCGCATTCAGGGCCAAGCACCGCCACAAGGTCAAGCGATGCCCGGCACGGCTGAAGTTTTTTGCGTGCAAACCGTCTTTCCCCCGGCTACACAGCCAACGCCTGACCGACACACAACTTATGAAAAAACTCACCATCGCATTCAGCCTCTGCGCAGGCCTCACCCTCGCGCTGACCGCCTCCGCCGCCGCCAAGAAGGAGCTGCCACCGGCCGCCAAGAAAGCCGGCGTAACCTTCGCCAAGGACATCAAGCCCATCTTCGAGAAGTCGTGCGTGGAGTGCCACGGCGAGAAGAAAGCCAAGGGCAAGCTCAAGCTCGACACCCTCGAGAACTCCCTCAAGGCCAGCGAAAACGGCAAGTCAATCATCCCCGGCAAATCCGCCGACAGCTCGCTCGTCAAGGCCATCGCCCGCCTGAACGAAGACGACGCCATGCCCCCCGAGGGCAAGGGTAAGCCGCTGACCGCCGAGCAGATCGGTTTGATCCGCGCGTGGATTGACCAGGGCGCGAAGTAAGCCCCGGTTACATATCCCTTTCGCCAAACTCCGGTCCGTTCGCGGGCCGGAGTTTTTCATTGTCTGCTCGTCGTCGCCTCGCTCTTTGCCGTGTCAGTGATGTCCAGCGTGACGTTAAGCACGAGCCGCTGGCCCCGTTGCACCTTCACCGGGACAAGCTTTTCTCCGGCTTTCCGGTGGTGGAAACGCACGGCGTAGTCGCCGGGTGGAGGCTCGGGCAACGCAAACCGCCCATCCGCTCCGCTCACGGCGAAGAACCGGTGCTCGACGACGTTGACATAGGCAAACATCCACGGATGCACGTCGCACTTGAAGCGGAGGAACATCTCGGGCTGCGGAAAGGCGAAATCCAGCGCGGCCCCCTTGGGCAACTGCGCCAGGTTCCGTTCCTTGTTGCCATCCACCGAGGGCGTCGCATGGACGTTGTGCATCAGCGGGTCATCGTTGAACACGCGGATGATCTGCCCGACCTGCGCGGCGGTGACGTAGGGCAGGTATTCGCAGCCGCGCTGCCGGATTTCGACCGGGCTGTCAGGCGGTTCACCCGGCAAGGGCGACAGACTTCGCAACACCACAAAGACATCCGCCAGCCCGCCGTTGGTCCCCACCATGAACAAGCGGGTTTGTGGTTTCCGGCCCGGATGCAACGCCCCGCACGCCGGGTCCATCGGAATCTCCTTCTCCGGCGGCGGTGTTCCGCGAAGGAGCACGGTCCCCACGATGCCGTCCGGAATGAGCGCCGCAGATGAAGTCACGCCGCTCACCAGCAGGTCCGCCGGCCTTGTCCGCGCCGGCGGCGGAGAATCCGGCAACGGAGTGACCGCGTCCGCAGCGTTGGCCTTAGGTGCGTTGGCTCGCGTCGGCTCGACGGACACAACAGCAGTTCCAACATTCGTTACCGCATTCGTTCGAGTCGAACCCTCGGAAGCTCCGCCCATGTTGCCCACCCACTTGAGCGGCTGGCCGGCCGGCCCGGAGTCACGCGACGGGACAGGCGGATAGTCGCGGCCCGGCGGCTCCTCGATAGCCCGGAAACGCCCGGAGAGCTTTGTGGCCAGCAAGATGACCCCCACCACGGTGACAAGCACGGGCAATAAAACCACCAACCGGAGCTGATTGGCGGCACGCAGCGGGCGGGGATCTGATGGCTTGTGCATGGCTGGACGACTCATCCAACACCGCCGCTCCGGCCAAGTTGCGCGGCTACAGCAGCCCTGCTGCCCGCACGGCGGCTATGGTCGCCTTCGGCGACTCGTGATGCACCACCCGCCAACCGCGCGCGGCGCCGGCGTCCACGTTTTCCTTGCGATCGTCGAGGTAGAGCAGTTCCGCGCCGCGCCGCCGGGTGCGCCGCTCGACTTCCTCGTAGATGCGCGGATCCGGTTTCATCGCGCCCGCCTCGTGCGAATAGATGTAGTCCGTGAAGTGCGCGAAGAAGGGGTAGTTCGCCCGGATGTGGCGCACGGCCAGGCCGTTGGTGTTGGAGAAGATATACGTCGGCACGCCGCGCGCCCGGAGTTGTGCGTGCAGGTCGATCATCGGGTCAATCGCCGCGAAGATGTCGCCGAAGATGTCCGCGAACTCGTCGAACGCACCGGTGTAGCCCGTCAGCGCCGCCACCTCGCGGTAAAACTCGTCGTTGGTCATCTGCCCGCTCTCGAAGCGGAACAGCAGCGGTGACTGGTCCAGCAGGATGCGGATGTGCCCCGCATCACGCCCGCTGTGGGCCGCCAGCCGGCCCGCCACGATGCCGTAATCGAAATCCAGCAACACCTTCCCGAGGTCGAAAACCACTGCCTGAGGTCCGTTCATGCGGCGCGGAATGTGCGCGGCGATGGCTTTTGGGGCAAGCGCTTCCCGCGGCGGGCGATTTCGACGCTTGCCCGGCTTCCGGCGTTTTCCTAGCGTCTTACGAATTCTATGAGCCTCCAACACCGCCTTCTGCTTTCCGTCATGATGTTCCTCCAGTTCTTCATCTGGGGGTCGTGGTATGTGACGGGCCCGAACTACCTCTCCACCATCGGCTTCAAGGCGGAGGACTTCGGCACCATGTATTCGGTCGGGCCCATCGCGGGCATGATCGCGCCGTTCTTCGTGGGCATGATCGCCGACCGGTTCTTCCCGGCGCAGGTGGTGATGGGCGTGATGCACCTGCTGGGCGCCGGCTTCATGTATTACGCCACGACCCTGATGGGCGGCGCGAACCCCTCGCCCAGCGCGATCAACACGATGTTCTTCGCGCACATGATGACCTATTACCCCACGCTGGCGCTCACCAACACCATCGCCATGAAGTGCATGACCAACCCGGAGAAGGAATTCCCCGGCATCCGCGTGCTCGGCACCATCGGGTGGATTGCGGCGGGCCTCACCCTCACGCAGCTCAAGGCGGACACTTCCGTCAGCATGTTCCATCTGACCATCGGCGCGGGTGCGCTGCTGGGGCTCCTGAGCTTCGCGCTGCCGCACACGCCGCCGACGGCCAGCGGCCCCATCAGCATCGGCCAGATCCTCGGGCTGGATGCCTTCAAGCTGCTGCTCACCAACCGCAGCTACCTCATCTTCATGATTTCCTCCACGCTCATCTGCATCCCGCTGGCGTTCTACTACCAGATCACCAGCCGCATTGTGGAAATGGGCGGCCTGCCCATGGCCAGACCATGAGCTACGGCCAGATGTCGGAAATCTTCTTCATGCTGGTGATGCCGTTCTTCTTCGCGCGCCTTGGCGTGAAATGGATGCTCGCCGTCGGCATGCTCGCGTGGGTCACGCGTTACGGCCTCTTCGCACTCGGGGCCCCGGATGAGGTCGCGTGGATGATCACCGGCGGCATCCTGCTCCACGGCATCTGCTACGACTTCTTCTTCGTGACCGGCCAGATTTACACCGACCAGGTCGCACCCAAGGAAATCCGCGCGCAAGCGCAGGGCATGTTGGTGCTGTTCACGCTCGGCCTGGGCATGTTCGTCGGCGCTCAGGTCGCGGGCAAAATCGAGGCCCAGCACACCACCGCCGCCTCGAAAGCGCAGGCCGCCATCGTGACCGCGAAAGCGGCCGAAGCCGCGAAGCTCTCCGAGGCCCTCACCAAAGCCGACGCCGCCGGCAAGCCCGCGCTGGAAGCCTCGCTCAAGAAGGTGAACGAGGAGAAAGCCGCCGCCCGCAAAGCCGAGCTGAAGGCCATCGAATGGAAGCAACTGTGGGGCAAGCCCGCGCTGTTCGCGGGTGTCATCCTGCTCATCTTCCTCGCGCTCTTCCGCAACCCCGCTGCGGCCGCCGCCCCCGAACCGGCGAAGAGTTGATATCGCCCCGGCCCAGCCAAAGGCTCACGAAAGCAGCCGGCCTCTGGCTTGATGTTTGGCAATCCAGCCAGCAGAGCTTGCTGGGCAAGCCTTCGCGGCGGTTGACAGGCAAGCCCGGACTATCTGGTGGGCTGGAGTCTGGCGAGAATGGCCTCCGGATCGTAGACACACCCGCCCCAAGTGCCGCCGCTGGCGGCTTGCAGGGCGGCCCAGAGTTTCGTGTCCGCAGGAAGTTTCTCGTGCGGGGCCAAGTCGGCGCGGCTCGGACGTTGCGCTAGGACCGTAGCGCCTTCCTCGGGCGTGCAGGTGCGGTCAACATCGCCGATGAAGTCCACGGTGCCGGTGTTGGTGTTGCGGTCAATGACGAGCCGGAGGCGGTCGCCATCGCGGAGCTTGCCGAGCGGCCCGCCCGCCAGCGCCTCAGGGCCGATGTGCCCGACGCACGCGCCCGTGCTCACGCCGCTGAATCGCGCGTCGGTGAGCAGTGCGACGTGTTTGCCGAAGGGGAGATGTTTCAACGCGCTGGTGAGCTGGTAAGTCTCTTCCATGCCGGTGCCCATGGGGCCGCAACCGGCGAGCACCAGGATGTCGCCGGCGGCGATGCGCTTTTCCTTGATGGCCGCGATGGCCGCGCGCTCGCTGGTGAAGACTTTGGCCGGGCCTTCCTTGCGATACACGCCGTCCGCGTCCACGACGCTGGGATCAATGGCGGTGCTTTTGATGACCGCACCCTCGGGAGCAAGATTGCCGCGCGGGAAGGTGACGGTGCTGGTGAGCCCGCGGGCCTTGGCTCGCTCGGGGGAGAAGATGACTTCGTCGGGGTCCACGCCGTCCTGCGCGCGGAGGAGTTCGCGGAATTTCGTGCGGCGCTCGCTGGCTTCCCACCAGTTCAGCACTTCGTCGAGGGTCGCGCCGCTGGCGGTGAGCACGCGGGTGTCGAGCAAGTTGAGCCGGCGCAGGTGGAGCATGACTTCCGGCACGCCGCCGGCGAGGAAGACGCGCACGGTGGGATGGTGAACGGGACCGTTGGGTAGCACGCTCACGAGGCGCGGGACGGCGCGGTTGACGGCAATCCAATCCTCGACGGTTGGGCGCTTGAGGCCCGCTGCGTGCGCGATGGCGGGGATGTGCAGGAGCAAGTTCGTCGAGCCGCCGAAGGCCGCGTGCACGACCATCGCATTGCGGATCGCGGCGTCGGTGAGAACGTCACGGGATTTGAGACCGCGCGACTGCAAGTCCACGAGCGCGCGCGCGGAGGCAATGGCCAGTTCCGTCCAGACCGGTTCGCCGGAGGGCGCGAGCGCGCTGTGCGGCAAAGAAAGGCCGAGGGCTTCCCCGACGACTTGCGACGTGGCTGCCGTCCCGAGGAACTGGCAGCCGCCGCCGGGCGTGCCGCAGGCTTTGCAACCGAGTTCCGCCGCTTCCTCCAACGAGACCAGCCCGTGCGAGAAACGCGCGCCGAGTGTCTGCACGGCACCGGCGTCTTCGCCCACCGTCGGCGGCAGCGTGACGCCGCCGGGCACGAGCACGACGGGCAGGTCGCGCGTGCCCGCGAGGGCCATCATCATGGCGGGCAGGCCCTTGTCGCAGGTGGCCACGCCGAGCACGCCGCTGCGCGTGGGCAACGAGCGGATGAGGCGGCGGAAGACGATGGCGGCGTCGTTGCGATACGGGAGGGAGTCGAACATGCCCGTCGTGCCCTGCGTGCGGCCGTCGCACGGGTCAGAGACACAGCCGGCGAAGGGAATGCATTCGAGCCGCTTGAATTCCTTCGCCGCGGCTTCCACGAGCAGGCCGATTTCCCAATGCCCCGTGTGATAGCCGAGCGCGATGGGCGAGCCATCCGGCGCGCGGCGACCGCCCTCGGTGCTGAGGATGAGGAACTGCCGGCGGCCCAGCTCGGCGGGGTTCCAACCCATGCCGGCGTTTTGCGTCCAGCCGAAGAGATTGCCGCTGGGCTGGTGCAGCAGCATGTCCGCGTCGAGCGGCAACTTGCCCGCCGGGCCGGGGGCCTTGGTGCGGATTTGGTAGATGCGCCCGGCGCCAAGCAGTTCGTTGAGCGAAACCATGGGGAGAGTGAAGCAGCAAGAGCGCTGGGCGGACAGACCAAACACCGCGGCCCCGAAGGCCGGATGACCTCATCGCGCACCGCGCACATGCTGATCCATCCAGCCAACCATCTTGTCCCACATCTCGGGCAGATAGACGTGGCCAAGGCCGGGATAGACGACGTTCTCGAAGTTCGCCTCCGCGCGATAGAGGCCGTAGGCGGGACGGAGCTTCGCCTCCAGCTTGCGGATGCCTTCGATGGGCGAGCCGTAGTCCTTGTCGCCGGTCATGTAGAGCATCGGGCGCGGCGCGGCGAGCGCCATCACCGCTTCGCTGTCGAAGTGGTTCAACATTCCCGGCACGAAGTAATAGATGCCGTGGTATGTCAGGCCCTCGATACGGATCAAATCCGTGTAACGGGTCATGCACGCGACGGCCACGCCCGCGCGCAGCCGCTCGTCCAAAGCCGCCAGCCACCAGGTGCGCGTCGCGCCCATGCTAATGCCCGTGACGCCGATGCGCGACGCGTCCACTTCCTTGCGCGACGCGAGATAATCCAGCGCCATCAAGTCATCGCGCAGAATCATCCCCCAAAGCGAGCGGCCGGCCCAGAGGTTGAACTTGGACGCCGTCATCTCCCCTGCCCCGCCCTTCTCCGCCAACCCGCCTGGTCCTTGTCCGTTACGCTCGCCGAAGCAATAGGCGTCCACGCCCAGCACCACGTAGCCGTGCTTGGCGAGCGTCGGCCCAGGCAACACCGGCGTGGCGTTCGTGCGCAGCAACTCGTCCTTGCCGATGTCGTATTGGCCACCGTGCCAGTGGCAATAGAGGATGGCCGGCGATTTGCCGGAAACGCCCTTGGGCAGGAACACATAGCCCGGCACGGTCGCGCCCGCGCCATTGTCGAACGTGAACTTCTCAAAGACGTAATCACCCCGGTCCTCGCGCGTGACGGTCGTGACCTTCGGCACCTTGGGACGCGGCGGCAGCTTGCCGAGCAACTGCCACAGCGTCGCGCGGACCTCGGTGCGGCGCTTCTCCCACGCGGCCTTCGTCTTCGGCACGGTGAACTCCGGTGCGACCGGCGCGGCGGCGAGCCACGCCTCAGCATTGGACACGTTGGTCTGGGCCATGAGCGGACTGGCGGCGAGGAACAGTGCGAACCCGGCGGCCAGCGCACCAGAGAGTGAGGCATTCGGCTTCATCGCGAAAGGATTCTGAGCGATCAAAGCACGTTGCCGCTTGCCAGCGAAAGTTTTTCTCCGCGAGAGTCGTCTCAACACGTCCAAAACCAATGATGCGAATGACTCGTCACGCCGCCGCCCGCCGCCGTTTCCTCCGCAATTCCACCCTTGCCACGCTCGCCGCCGCGCTTGGCGGGCCGATTCCTTTCGCGCGCAATCTCGCGCCCGGCCTGTTCCCCGACGCGCTCGCGCAGACCGTCGCCGACCTGCTGCCCGACAAGCGCGGCCTCCGCATCCTAGGCGACCGGCCCATTGTGGCCGAGACGCCGCCCACTCTGCTGGACGACGACATCACGCCGATCGAACGCCACTTTGTCCGCAACAACGGCCACCCGCCCGAACGCGCCGCCAAGCGCGACCTGACCGACTGGTCACTGACGATTGACGGCGAAGTGGAGAAGTCGCTGAAGCTCACATTGGCCGAGTTGCAGAGTCAGTTTCCCAAAGTCACCCGCGCACTGGTCATCGAGTGCGCCGGCAACGGCCGCGCCGCCTTCAACCCGCCTGCCTCAGGCAATCAGTGGACGCTCGGCGGCGTCGGCTGCGCGAACTACACCGGCGTGCGCCTCGGTGACGTGCTGCGTCTCGCTGGCGTGAAGAAATCGGCGGTTTACATCGGTTACGAGAGCGAGGACGCGCACCTGAGCCGCGCGCCCGGTAAGCAGGCGATCTCGCGCGGCGTGCCCATCGCCAAGGCGCTCGACGAGCACACGCTGCTGGCGTGGGAGATGAACGGCCAGCCCTTGCCTGCCGTCCACGGCTGGCCGCTGCGGCTTGTCTGCCCGGGCTGGCCCGCCTCGACGTCCGGCAAGTGGCTCAAGCGCATCTGGGTCCGCGACCGCGAGCACGACGGCGAAAAGATGAAGGGGCATTCCTACCGGCTGCCGAAATTTCCCGTCGCCCCCGGCACCAAGGTCGAGGCCGAAGACATGGCCATCATCCATGAGATGCCGGTCAAATCCCTCATCACCCTCCCCGCCAGCGGCGCGGAAGTTCCTGCTGGCCAGCCCGCTTTGCTCCGCGGCCAGGCATGGAGCGGCTGGGGTGACGTGAAGGCCATGCACCTGAGCTACGACTTCGGCGCGACCTGGCTGCCCGCGAAACTCAGCGCACCGAAGAACCGCTACGCCTGGCAGCGCTGGGAACTGGCCGTGAAGCTGCCGACCAAGGGCTACTACGAAATCTGGGCGCGCGCCACGGACGAGAAAGGTTTCCAACAGCCCATGCTCGTCCCCGGCTGGAACCCCGAAGGCTACTGCAACAACGCCATGCACCGCATCGCGCTCAAGGCCGTATGAAACTGATGCTCTCAAATTGCCGCCCCGCCGCCGCCCCCGTGCCGGCGATTTGTAATCGCCGTCTGAATGCCAAAGCAATTCTAGCCGCCTCTGTGTTTTCCACGCGCAACGCGGCGGTTGCAAACCGCCGGCACGGACCGGGCTCTTTGTCCGCCCCAAATCTTTGGGTCCTCCTCTTCGGTCTGCTCCTTCTTCCTCTTTCAGCCGCCGAGCCGCAGAACATCAGCGCCATCGCCGCGCTCAAACCTGGCCCGGGTCGCGAGCTGGTCCAGATCAACTGCATCCCCTGCCACTCGACCGCCATCATCACCGCCACGCACGCCACGCGCGAGCGCTGGGACGAGTTGATCACCACGATGCAGCAGAAGCACGGCCTCTGGCCGATCGTGCCCAGCATCCGCAAGCAGCTCCTCGACTACCTCGCCGCCACCCAGCCGCCCTCCGACCCCGGCCTTGATGCTGGCAAACAGACGCCGTGGGCACAGCCGCTGTATCGGCCGAATCCGCTGTGGTGAGGTGAACCGCCAACATTCGGATGCCATCCGTGCTTCAACTCAATCGCTGGGTTAAACTGCTGGTTCTATTTTCTCCTGTGCTGTGTTTGGCTGCTTGGAATTTGACGCCGATCTATGTGTCAGTCCCGCGCGCCTACCGTCCTGAATTGCTCCTGAGTCGCGAGGTTCGGCTGCTCATGCTCGCCGACAGTCCGATTCCGAATTATGAGGGTCGCGTGCAAAGGGCCGTTACCGACGACGACGTGCTTCAGTTGGGGCGCTGCATGGCCAGCAAGAGTCCGAGGGTCCAGATGGGTGCAGCCCAGTTACTTGGCATCGTGGAGAAGCGCGGCAAGCGAGGGGTTGCTGGACTATTGCGAGGTCTCGAAGCAAGGGATGATTTTGTGCGAAGCGCCTCAGCGCGCGCACTGGGGCGGATTGGGGAGTGTCCCGAGCAAGCTGTGCCCGCGCTCACCCGCCTGCTCGACGACAAGAGCGCGGGCGTGCAAAAGAGCGCGGCCGAGGCGCTAGCTTCGTTCGGAACGCAACCTGCGAATCGTGCATCCCCGTAACAAATGAACTCATCCCCCCTTTACCTCAATGGCCAGTTCGTCACCACGGGAGCCACCCTCGCCGTCCGCAATCCTGCCACGGGCGGAGTCATCGCCCAGATGTCCACGTGCGGGCGCGACTGCGTGGCGCAGGCGTTGGCGGATGCGCACGCGGCGTTTCAGTCGTGGCGCAATGTCGTGGGGCGGACGCGCGGGGATTTCCTGCTGAAGATTGCCGCCGAGGTCGAGCGGCGGAAGGACGAGTTCGCCCGCACCATCACGCTCGAAAACGGCAAGCCGCTCCCCCAGAGCGCAGGCGAGGTGGCGATGACCGTGGACCATCTACGCTGGTTCGCTGAGGAGGCGCGGCGCGGCTACGGGCGCATCATCCCGCCGCAGGCCGACGGCAAGCGCCACCTCGTCATCAAGACGCCCATCGGCGTGGTCGCGGCCATCAGTCCGTGGAACTTCCCGCTCGTG